>CAJDUA010000023.1_pt1 | contig 43144 bp, 46 predicted proteins | sample 7390011 | NCBI WGS metagenome assembly CAJDUA01 (sample SAMEA7055673, study PRJEB34461) | soil metagenome | biome: terrestrial ecosystem; feature: Peninsula; material: soil | place: Antarctica | collected 2016 | reverse complement strand
GCCGTTAGGGGCCACCACTTCGAACTGAGACATCAGGCCGTGGTCCTCGTGATCGAGCATGTGGCAATGGATCACGTATTTGCCGGTGAAGTCGCTGAAGTGCCCGGCGACGATGACGCGGTCGCCCGGGTCGAGGAAGAAGGTTTCCTTCAAACACTGCTCCCACGGCGCCGGCGGCTTGCCGTTTCGCGACAGCATGTTCCAGTCGGTGTGATGCAGGTGGACCAAATCCCCCTGGCCTTGACTGTGGCGTCTCCGGTACGGAGTGGTCCCGGAGAATCCGCTCTGTGTAGTCCGGAAAATCTAGCCGCTCAAGCAGGCAGAGCGTCCTCCCCTAGGAGGATTTCGCTCAAGTTCCGCTTGCGGATGCCTTTGACGCCTTAGCGGGTCGCTTGCGCGGGCGCTTTTCGGGCGGGGCCAGCTCGGCGAGCTCGGCGATCGAGGCTTCGAGATCGCCCGCGAGCGCGTCGAGGTCAGTGATCGCGTCGAAGTCGCCGATGAGACCGAAGTTGACCTGGCCGTCGTAGCTCATGATCCCGAAGCAGACGGCCTGGCGCTTTGCCAGCGGCACCATCGGGAACACTGCCTGCAATCGGCGGCCCATGAGAAAGAGGGGAAACTGCGGGCCTGGAACGTTGGTGACGACGAGGTTGAAAAAGCGCTGGCGCGACTGCAACCGCGCCGCCTGACCGGCAATCGTCGGCGGCGCGAAATCGGCGAGCTCGGTCATCAGGGTCGCGCCGACAGCCTGTTTTGACTCCTTCAGATCGCCCATCGCTCCGCTTACCTTGCGCAGGCGCTCTTGCGGATCCTCGATCCCGATCGGAAGCGGTGCCATATAGGACGAAACGCGATTGCCGAGGGCGCCGTGCTCGTCGCCGGCGCGGACGCTGATCGGCACCATCGCGCGCAGCTCGAGATCGCGCGTGGCAAAGCCGTGCGCGCGCAGATAGCGTCCGATCGCTCCTGCGACCGCAGCGAGGACGACGTCGTTGACCGTGCCGCCGACAACGTTCTTTATCCGCTTGAGATCGGCGAGGCTCGTCTGCACCCAACAAAAGCGCCGGTAGGGGCCGATCTCGACATTGAATGGGGAGGAGGGGGCGCCCATCCCCGCGCGGGCAAAGGCGCCTGCAGCCTCGAGGCCGTCGACAACCGCATGCGCCGCCATCCGCGGAGCACGAAACACAGCGCGGGCGCCACGGACCACCTCGGCGGGCTGGGTGGCGCGCTCAACCAGCGCCTCGGCGAGCATTTGCGCATCGCTGGGCTCAGGCTGGGGAACCCATGGTTGCGGCCCCGCAAGCGGCTCGGGGTCTGGCGCCGCGTCGAACAGCACGGTGGTGATGTCGACTCCGGAAACACCGTCGACGAGACAGTGGTGGGTCTTGGCGATGATCGCGCAGCGATCGCCCTCGACGCCGTCCACGAGCCACATCTCCCACAGCGGTTTCGAGCGATCGAGGCGCTGGGAGAAGACACGCGCGGCGAGAATGCGCAGCTGTTCCTCGCTTCCCGGAGAGGGCAGGGCCGTGTGACGAACGTGGTATTCGAGATTGAACTGCGGGTCGTCGACCCATTTCGGGCGCCCCTGGCCGAGCGGGACGAAACGCAGCTTCTGACGAAACCGCGGCACGAGGTGAAGGCGAGCAGAGATGTGCTCACAAAACTCTTCGTAGTCGGGCGTCGGGCCCTCGAACACAGTGGTTGAGGCGACGTGCATATGGGCAGGGCCGCGCTCCAGGTGCAAAAAGGACGAATCGAGTCCCGAGAGGCGATCAGAGCTCATGGGTGGATCTTCTCAGAAGCGTTAAGTTAGTGACCGCCATCACCCACAGAATGTGTGTTCGATCCCTTCGTCGTTCGCGAACCTCGCGTGGCGGGTAGGGGTGCCGGTAAGCGCGCCGACACCGGGCGCTCAGAACAGCACCGCACCGAGGAGGAGGAAAGATGGAAGAGATGGAAGAGATGGAAGAACGCGAAACGTTGGAGGAGCGCCGCGAGGAAGAACAGCGCCCGCTGCGGGAGGCGGGTCAGGGCGAGGCCGAAGGATTCGAAGAGGCCGAAGCCGAGCTGATCGAGCATGCGTCGCACGGCGACAATGGCCCCGACCCGAGCCAAATGGCCGGCGAGCCCGAGGAACGAGTGGACGTCGAGTACGGCGAGGCCGACCACGAGCGCTCGAGCGAGGGCGCGGGCGACTGACGCTCACACGGCACAGCGCATCCGGCTCAGGTCTACTTAGAATTGGTCTCGTGAGCGGCGCCGAAGCCAAGAATCTCGAGGCGATCTCCAAGGCGATCGACCAGCACAACGCGACCTGCCCATGGCCGGCGTCGGAGGTGCGGATGAACCCGTACGAGATCGAGCGCCTCGGCTGGGAGGAAATCCGCGGCCTGCCGCTGGTCGGAGATCCAGCGATCGGCACGGGACGCTTCGAAGTCGTCTGCTCTCGTGACGGCGATGGCGAGGAGCTCGAGGAAACCGAGGCGATCGGCACTCCGATCGAGGTCGGCGTCGAGCCGGTGGTGCCGCCCGTTTAGCCCACCAGAGCTCCGCGGCACCCCTCAGGTGAAGCTGAGGAGGCGGCCGCGCCGCGCTCGCCTTGTCAAAGATTCAACCCGAGGTCCCTGGTGATCTCCTGCGCCCAGCGGTTGAGGTCGGTGAATGCACCATTGAGGATGAGCACGCCCATCGCGATCAAGATGCCGCCGCCGACGAAGACAATTGCGCGGTAGTGGCGCTTGATGACGTCAAAGGCTGCCGTCGCTCGCGAGAACGCGATCGCCGAGAGCAGGAACGGGACCGCCAGTCCCATCGCGTAGACGAACAGGAGGAAGGCGCCGTGGGCGGCACCACCCTGAATACCGGCGAGCGTGAGGATGCCTCCGAGCGCGGGGCCGGTGCACGGCGTCCAGGCGATCGAGAACGCCGCCCCTGCCACCACCGGGCCACCCTTGCCGGCACGGGTCAACAGTGACTCCACGCGCCATTCCTGGTTGAGACGGTCGATGAACGTCGCGGCGATGAAGAGCACGCCCATCACGATCAGCATGACCGCCCCGATGTCTGTGAGCAGATTCTGGTTGTCTCGCAGCGTCGATCCGAGCGCCGTTGCGGTGAGCCCGAGCAGGATGAACACGGTCGAAAACGAGGCGATGAAAAGCAGGCTCGGAACGAGCACGCGGCGCCAGCTCGCGGCTTCGATCTCGGTGACGCCGACACCGGTGATGACCGAGAGGTACCCGGGTACGAGAGGAAGCACGCAGGGGGACAGAAAAGAGACGAGGCCGGCGATGAAGGCCACCGGCACATCTGCTCCGTTGATCGGGTCGGTCATCGACTGGACCTGAAGCGGCGCGCTCCGACGCCCTCTTCGTTCAGCTCAGTGCCGCTGAGAGCCGGCGGCGGTGCTCGCGAGCAAGTTGGTGATCCGCGCCGAGCTCGGTGAAGATCGCGATCATGACGCGGCGAATGAGGTCACGGCGGTCGTGATCTTCCTCCTCGATGTAAGCGCTCTGAAGCGTTTCCAAGGCGACAGCGTGGTCGCCGTCGTCCCATGAGACGAACGCCAGCGGCAGGGGCGGGGTGACATCGCCGCCGTCGGCAGTCAACTGCGCGCGGGCGATGAGGCCTTCAGCGACGAAATCGCCGCGAAGCGGATCGAGCAGGTCGATTGCGTCCACCGCATCGCCGCGTGCGATCAGCATGCGCCCGAGGGCCGCGGCAGCGGCGCCGTGTCGAGGATCGAGCGCAAGCGCCTGGCGGAGGGACGCCTCATCGCCTGCTGCGACGAGCCCGTCGATCGGCGAGGGCACGAGGCCATCAAGAAACGTCTCGATCTGCGCGGGTGGGAGCGCGCCGGTGAACTCCGCGACTACCTGGCCGTCGCGAAACGCCTTGACGGCGGGAATTCCCTGGACGCCGAAGCTGGCGGCGAGAGTCTGATTGGAGTCAACGTCGACCTTGGCCAGCTCGACGCCGCCGTCGCGCTTGGTTACGGCAGCTTCGAGCGCCGGCCCAAGCTGGCGGCACGGACCGCACCAGGACGCCCAAAAGTCGACGACCACCGGTACCTCGCGCGAGCGCTCGACCACCTGGGCCATGAACTCCTGTTCGCCTACGTCTTTGATCAGCATGCGGCCACCGAGATTAGCGAGCGGTCACAATTGGCCAGATGACTGCGGACAACGGTGAAGATTCGCTGCGGGGCAAGCTTCTGATCGCTTCGCCGGCGCTCGTCGATCCGAACTTCGCCCGCTCGGTCGTGCTGATCACAGAGCATGGGGAGGAGGGGGCGATGGGCGTCGTGCTCAACCGTCCCTCGGATACGGAAGTCGGCGAGGTTGCGCCAGAGCTGGCGACGTTCGTCGACGAGGAGCCTGTGTTCATCGGTGGACCCGTCCAGCCTCAGGCGCTCGTCGTGCTCGCCGAGTTCGATGAGCCCGAGGCTGCGGCTTGGATCGTGGCGGCAGACGTTGGATTCGTTGCCGCAGAGACCGAGGAGCACGACCTCGATCAGGCAATCCGTCGCGGCCGCGTCTACGCCGGGTACTCGGGTTGGGGTGCGGGACAGCTCGAAGGCGAACTCGAAGAAGAGGCTTGGATCGTGGATTCGCCGCTGGCCGGCGAGTTGTTCCCCGAGGATCCGCTGGCGCTCTGGCAGGATGTGCTCGTGCGCAAGGGCGGTCAATTCGCGCTCATCGCCCGGATGCCCGACGACCCGTCGTTGAACTAGAGGGGACAGCAGCGATGAACGAAGGCGGCGGGCGAGTCTGCGTGATCGGCGCGGGATCGTCTGGCATCGCCGCCGCCCAGGTGATGCACGCGCGGGAGATCGAGTTCGACTGCTTCGAGCTCGGCTCGGAGGTCGGCGGCAACTGGCGCTATATGAACGACAACGGCATGTCGTCGTCTTATCTGTCGCTGCACATCAACACCTCGCGGCGAACGACGGCCTACGCCACCTATCCGATGCCGGCGGATTACCCCGACTACCCGAGTCATTTCCAGATCGCTGAGTACTTCGACGCCTACGTCGATCACTTCGGTTTTCGCGACCACATCCGCTTTCGGACCGAGGTGACGCATGTCGAGCCGGCTCCGGGCGGCACCTGGAATGTGCGCTGGCGCTCACTCGATGCAGGCGAGGAGAGCTCAGGCGTCTACAGCGCGGTCCTCGTCGCCAACGGCCACCACTGGGATGCGCGCTGGCCCGAACCGGCATTCGAGGGCCAGACATCTTTTGAGGGCGCCGAGATTCACGTCCACGACTACAAAACCCCTGACGTGCTCGAGGGCAAGCGCGTGCTCGTGCTCGGAATCGGCAACTCAGCCACTGACATTGCGGTCGAAGCCTCGCGAGTCGCCGATGCGGCTTTTCTGGCTATGCGCCGTGGCGCCTGGATCGTTCCCAAGTACCTCAAAGGCAAGCCCACGGACGAGCTCACAAACGCGGTCACCAGCCGGCTGCCGATTACGATCCTGCGAGCCGGCCTCAAGCGCCAGCTCAAGCAGGCGATTGGCGAGCCGATGGATTACGGGTTGCCCGAACCCGATCACAAACTGGCGGAGGCGCATCCGACCGTCTCGTCAGATCTGTTGCCGCGACTCGGTCACGGTGAAATCACCGTGAAGCCGAATATCGCCGCATTTGCCGGCGGCAAAGCGGTGCGATTCAGCGACGGCTCCAGCGAGGAGATCGACGTGGTCGTCTACTGCACCGGCTACAAGATCACCTTCCCTTTCTTCGACGAGGATCTGATCTCGGCGCCTGACAACGAGATACCGCTGTATCGCCGCGTCGTCAGCCCGCAACATCCCGGCCTCTACTTCATCGGACTTTGCCAGCCGCTCGGGGCGATCATGCCGCTTTCCGAGGCACAGTCGGAATGGGTGGCCGATCTGGTCGAGGCCAAAGTGGGCCTGCCGGAGGTCACCGAGATGCAGCGAGAGATCGCCCGCGAGCGCGAGCGGATGGCCAAGCGTTACGTGGCGTCGAAACGGCACACGATTCAAGTCGACTTCGATCCGTACCTGCGATCCCTCAAGCGCGAGCGCAAGCGGCGCCGCGGTGCCGGTCGGCTGCTCGCGAGGTCGCGCTAGGTTTCGCTTGGGCCGCCGGCCGTTGCCGAGCGGGTGCTCAGCCTCCCAGCACGCCAACCGCCTCCGCGCGGGTCCAGCAGATCGGCACCAACGAGTCGACGCCGGTGAGCTCGAGGATGTGGCGCGCCTGAGGCTTGCCGGTCGCGATGACGACGCCCCGGTCTTGCTCGAGCATCGCCTTTGCTCCCTCGACCAAGGCCGCGACTCCAAGCGAGTCGATGAACGTGCACGACGCGAGGTCGATCAGAAGAGCGCCTCGCGGCTTCGTCACGACCTCATCGATTCGCACCGTCAGGTCGGGCGCGGAGGCAGCGTCGAGCTCGCCATGAAAGGCGATCAGCTCGCAGTCGAGATCAGGGAGTAGGGACGAGCGCAGGATCATTCTCTGCAGGCCCCTCTACCCGCTGAGCGCATCTAGAGTGCAGTTACCTCTCAAAGCGCGATTCTCCTACGCTCGATAGCCGTTCTTATGGAAACTCACTGCGCAAATGCGCCTCAGCGCCGGGGCCGCTTTGCGCCCTCGCCGACGGCGGACCTCCATTTGGGCAACCTGCGCACCGCTCTGCTCGCGTGGCTGCAGGCGCGCTCCCGAGGCGCTGAGTTTCTGTTGCGCATCGAAGATCTCGATCGGGGGCGCGTCCGTGACGGCCTCGCAGAGCGCCAACTCGAGGATCTACGCGCAATCGGCCTCGATTGGGATGGCGATCCCGTGCGCCAGTGCGATCGAATCGAGCTCTACGAGGCCGCACTGGAGCGGTTTCACAACCTTGGGCTCGTTTACCGCTGCTTCTGTTCGCGCCGCGACATCAGCGAGGCGGCCTCAGCGGCTCATGGGGACCATCCGGAAGGCTTATACCCGGGAACCTGCACGCTGCTGTCGCAGACCGCGTCGCAACAACGCGCGGATGCCGGTGAGGAGTTCGCCCTGCGCCTGCGCTGTGGTCAGCGTGTTCACACAATCACCGACACGCGCCACGGCCCGATTTCCAGGCCGCTCGACGACATCGTCTTGGTGCGTCGCGACGGCGCCTTTGCCTACAACCTGGCCGTCGTCGTTGACGACGGCGACCAAGTGATCGGGGAAGTCGTTCGCGGCGACGACCTGCTCGCGTCGACGACGGATCAGGCACACCTCTTCGCCTTATTGTCGCTCCCAGAACCGATCTGGACCCATGTGCCGCTGATCCTCGGTCCTGGCGGCGGGCGCCTGGCAAAGCGCGACGGCGCCGTCACAATGTCCGATCTGGCGCAAAAAGGCGTCTCCCGCGAGGCGATCCAACGCTGGCTATTGGCCTCGCTGGGCCTCGAGCCGCCCACGCAAGGGGGACTCGACCGCCTCGCTGATGGCTTCGACCTCACGGCCGTCCCTGCCGACCCGGTCATCTTCGAGCCCGACCAGGCCGTTTATGGCGCGTTCTCCTCGTCGTAGGCCTTGAGCAAACGCTTCGGCGCCTTGTAGCGCCACGATTCGATCAATAGTTCGCGCAACTGCATGCGGTTGACCCGCTCCAGGTTGACCATCATCGCCGGGTAATCCTGGTAGTGCGGCGTGACGACGAACGTCTGTGGATCTTCCTCGTTGAGCGCTCCGCGCTCGGTGAAGTCGACATAAACCACTGCGTGCTCCCCGCCTTCCTTGAGCCGAACGAAGGACTTTCCGCGCACCTGAAGCGCTGCCGTGCGAAACCAGGTCCCCTGCTCGACCTCGGGTAGTTGCGAGCCGAGCTCGACCACTGTCTTCCAGGTCGCCATCTCGCACCCACGCTATCGCGACTCGCTCGAGTTGACCGCGTTTATGCAACGTGTTCTTGTTTGCACCAGTTGGGGCTCGGGTAGCTGCCGCTTAGCTCGAGCGCAGAGAGCGCTCGGATCAGCGCCGAGGGCCCGGGTCACCCCCCACCCGGGCCCTCGGTCTGTTTAGGGGGACGGGGATGCCGCTCACGGGGGCCTTGGGTTTCGCCTATATCTTGGCCCTCGCCAGATCATGAGCCGCCGCGACCGCAGCCACCACAGACGCCCGGGCCTTCCGCCTCCCGCTGATCCCGAGGATGGGTTGGCGACCGAGGAGCAGCTGCTCACCGCCTACGCCGAGACCCGCGACGAGCGCGCCCGTGAGGAGCTCGTTCACCGCTTCCTGCCGTTCGCGCGCAGCTTGGCGATGCGTTACAGCGGCGGCGTCGAACCCAGCGAGGACTTGATTCAGGTCGCGAGCTTGGGGCTGGTTGCTGCCCTCCAGCGATTCGACCCGGCCCGAGGTGTGCCATTTGCCGCATTTGCCAGCCCGACGATCCTCGGCGAGTTACGCCGTCATTTCCGCGACCGCGTCTGGACGCTGCGCGTGCCGCGCGGGCTTCAAGAACGAATTCGCGCCGTCGACACGGCGATCGCCGAGCTCTCCGGCGAGCTCGAACGCTCCCCCACGGTGGCTGAGATCGCCGAGAGGCTGGAGATCGGCGAAGCTGATGTGCTGGAGGCATTCGAAGCTAACGTCGCCCGGCGCACGATGTCGCTCGACCAGCCGGTCGCGGGTTCTGAGCCCGGTGAGGAAACACCGATGGGCGAGCGATTGGGTGATGAGGACCCAAACTTCGAGCTGGTCGAGGACCGCCAAGCGATCGACGCCGGCGTCGAAGACCTCGACGAGATAGAGCGCGAAGTGCTGCGGCTGCGCTTCGCCGAAGACCTCACTCAGTCGAAGATCGCCGAGGAGGTCGGCTATTCGCAGATGCACGTTTCCCGCATTCTGCGCCGTGCTCTGGCCAAGTTGCGCATCGCAGCCGAGCGCGGCGGCTCGATCTGAGCATGCTCTATGCGGCGGGCGCCGGTCGGCCGATACGAATCGCGACGACCTCGCCGTTCTCGCCGTTTTCGACCACGACGTCGTCGGCAAGGTCCTGCAGCGACGCGTCCAGCGCCGGAATTCGCATCCCGTCGAGAAGCTTCTGACCGCCACCGTCGCCGAGTGGGCCAACCCGTACCAGGAACGACCGGGCGTCCTCGGAGACGGCTATACGGGCGGTGCCGTCGGGAAAGCGACCTGAACCGCTGGCTGAGATCGCATCGCTGAGCAGGACGGCATCCGCAAGCTCGTCGACAGAGAAGTCGGCTCGCGCGGCAAACATCGAGATCACCCTGGAGAGGATCGGCGCCAGCATCTCCCCCGTCTTGAGGTTGATCCGCGTCTCATCTTTGACCACGGGCACTTCGTGTTCGCCGTTGCCGTTAGTGCTAATGGCGATCGGCATTCGCAAGCGGATCTCAGTCCCACCACCGGCGCCCCGGCGGATCTCGAAGCTTGAGGTCAAGGCTGCCATCAACGGCAGCCCGAGCCTGAGGCTGCGACGCTCGACATCTGCGAGCGGGCGGATGCCCGAACCGAAATCGCGCACGGTAATTACCAAATCGGGGCCCTCCTGCCAGGCGTCGACTTCCAGCGGGCCGGCCTGGTCGCCCTCGTAGGCATGCGTAACGACGTTCATGCATGCTTCGGTTACGACCGTCTTCAAGTCGGCGATCGCCGCGCCCGCCATATCGAGCGCCTCGGCAAAACCGGCAATCGCGTGGCGAACCAGTGCCACATTCTCCGCGCGCGCAGGAAGCGAGAACTCGACTTTGGCCTCGACCTCCATCTTTGGTCTCCGTACCCCCGGTACTCGCCTACTAATCGCGCTTCCAGCCGCGACCGAACATTCGGCCAAGCCGGCCCGCGCCGACGTTTGCCTTGAACGTGCCGGCGCCCTTGTCGGGCGCCGGGAGCGCGTCGACGTTGGTCGCGGGAATCGCAAGCGTGACGCCACGTTCTGCGGTTCGCCCAACCTCGGGCGCGTCGGCGAATTTGAGCTCGCCGGAAGCGGTTTCGATCACTATTCCGTCGAGAATGTGCTCGCGATAGTTGTCGACGACCTGCTCGACCTTGCCAACTTCCACGCCGTCGGAGCCGTATACGGGCGTCCCTGGGGTCACCGCGGCGTAGTGAATTGCATTGCCGTCGTCGATCACAGGCAAAGCATAGGGTGACGGCATCGCCGGATACTCATCAACACCGCTGCCGAAGAAGCTTGGAATAAAATCCGGCGATGCCGTCGCCTTTCCCACCGCACCGCCGGAGTTTGCTGCGGCACTGGGCGAGTTGCCGGACGGTGTCGTGGTCAAGCGCCGCGCCGTGGCACCGCTCGATGTCGTCGTCGCGTTCTTCCTGCGACAGGCCGAGCTCGAGCGCCGGTTCGTGCGCCTGGCGAAGACGATCTATCCGTCCGGCGGGCTCTGGATCGCCTGGCCCAAACGCGCCTCAGGCGTGCCCACCGATATGACCGAAGACATCGCCCGCGAAGTCGCCCTCGCGGCGGGGCTCGTCGACAACAAGGTCTGCGCGATCGACGCGATCTGGTCGGGGCTGAGGCTGGTTTACAGGCACGAAGATCGTCCCTGAGGCAGTCAGGCGATGACTTTCACGCGCCGGGGGGCAACCCGCCGCTCATGCGCGCAAACGCTCGACGACCTCGGGGCACTGGCAGAAGGCAACGATTTCGCGCGAGAGCTTGCCTCCCTGCCAGGCGAGGGGCGAAGCGCCCTCCGCTTCGCTGATCAGGGTGGCCGCCGGCAAGCGTTCGGCCCACTGCGCTGCGATGGCATAGGGATGGCCCGGGTCGGCGCGGTCGTGGCTTGCGACCACCAGCGCCGGGATCTCGCAGAACTCGAGCTCGGAGAGGTCATCGAACGGCGCCGAGCGCGCAACGTCTCGTAGGGCTTTGGCGACCGCTTGCGGGTTTCGATGAAGACCCAACCGTTCGCGCGTTATCCGCAGCAGCGTCTCGCGCCACTCGGGGTCGAGGTCTCGGTCGTAGGCATCGACGAAACCGTCGATGCCCTGACGCTCGAGCCCGTCCGCGAGCGCATCCCAGTAAGCGAGGCTCTCATGGCTGCTGGCGGTGGCGTTGAAAACGGGTCCGATGACCACGATCGCGGCAATCAGCTCGGGATTTGCCAAAGCGTGAGCTGTGAGCGTGTGCGCGCCCATCGAGTGGCCGGCCAGCACATAGGGAGAGCCCGCAGCCTGGGACTCCACCACGCGCCCGAGGTCGAGCGCCAGTTCGCGATAGGTGTACCCCTCCCCCCCTGCGGCCGCGTCAGATTTACCGTGTCCACGAGCGTCATAGGCGATCGTGCGAAAGCCGCGCCGGGCGAGGACTTTGGAGCCGTGAACGACGTAGCGCCGGGTCGCCGTAAGGCCATGGAGCAAGACGATCGGGGTTCCGTTTCCCGCTCGCTCGCCCGCCAGCACGCTGTCGCCGGCGACCGTAAACGCCGCCGGCTCCACCAGTCCTCCAGTTCCCGCGTCGGGGCTCACGCCGCCGCGCCGCGCGCCAGCGAGAGCGCCGCGGCGAGATGCTCGACGTCTTTGTAACGCAGGCCGAGCAGGGCGACTTGGCGGTAACGCACGGTCCCGTTTGGATCGATGATGAAGATCGAGCGGCGTACCAGCCCCCCGGGGCCGACGACCCCGTACGCGCGAGCCGTCGCGTGCTCAGGATCCGCCAGGAGCGGCACGGTGAGCCTGTGCTCAGCCGCGAAGCGCTCGTGGGAGCTCACCGATTGCGGCGAGATCCCGATCACCTCGGCATCGAGATCGTCGAGGTGATCGGCTGCGTCGCGATACGAACAGAACTGGCGCGTGCAGACCGGTGTGAAGTCGCCCGGGTAAAAGGCGAGCACGACCCAGCGGCCGCGATGCTCAGAAAGCTTGAAGCGCTCCTCGCCTGTGCCAGACAGCTCGAAGTCGGGCGCGCGGTCGCCGATCTCGATTCGGGACATTCGTGCTGAGACTAGACGGCTGCTTCGATCTACTCGGCTTCGACGGTGACGCTGTCGATCGTCACAACCTGAAGCGGTTGCTCGGTGGCGGGATCGCCGAGCTCGGCGATCGCGTCGACGACGCCCTCGCCGGAGCTGACCTCACCCAAGACCGCAAAGTCAGGCTGCAGTCCCGCATCGGCGGGCGCGGTGACGACGAAGAACTGACTTCCCGATGTGCCTGGCGCCTCTACGCTCGTCTTGGCCATCGCGACCAGTCCGCGCTTGTAAATCGTGTTGGGTTCCGGTGCCTCGGTGACCGAGTAGCCGGGACCGCCCGTGCCATCGCCGTTGGGGTCTCCGCCTTGAATCACGAAACCAGGCGCGATGCGATGGAAGGTGGTGCCGTCGTAGAACCCCTGATCGGCGAGGAAGGCGAAGGAGTTGGCAGTCTTCGGTGAGTTCTCGGTGTCGAGGGCGATCTCGAAGCTGCCGCAGCTCGTGTCGACGGTCGCGGTCGCGGCTACTCCCCGCTCGAGAATCTGCTCGGCTGCGGCGAACTTGTCCTGTTTGGGCGCCGGCGCCTCGACCTCCGCGCACTCGCCTTGCGCGGCGGTGGTCGTCTGCGCGCCCGCATCATTCTCGTCGTCGGAGTCGCACGCTGCGAGGCCGAAGGCCATCATCAGCGTCGCGAACAGCACGAGGAGGAGGGTGCGGGTCAACCGTTCGACCATGGCGGCGCAATCTAGTTGATCGTCCGCGTGCGGCCGACCTCGTCGTCCGCACGCCTGCTTGCGATGATGGCGCTGTGCCCGAGCCCGCCGAGGAGATCCCAAAGCGCATTCGCGTCGCCGGACGGATGCTCAACGCGACGGTCGCACGGGCCCCCTGGCTGTGGCCCGTAATCCGCACACCGATGCAAAGTTTCTTCAATCGCTCAGCACATGGATGGGACGAGCGCACCGGCGCCGGTTCGGTCGATCATCTCGCCGCCCTGGCGGCGGCGACCTGCCGCGTCGACGCCGAGCCCGAGCGTGTCCTCGACCTCGGTACGGGAACGGGGGAAGTGGCGTTGTTCTTGGCTCGCGAATACCCGCGCGCCCGTGTCCGCGGCGTCGACTTCTCCCCCGAGATGCTCCGCATCGCCCAGGCCAAGGTTGGCCTCGATCCCGAGGGCAGGATCGCGTTCAGGCTCGCCGACGCCGCCGATCTGCCCTATGGCGAGGAATCGTTCGATCTCGTCACCCAGGTGAACATGCCCCCCTTCTTCGCCGAGATCGCGCGTGTGCTGCGGCCGGGCGGTTACGTTGTGATCGCCTCCAGCCTCGGTGAGGCAACGCCGTTCTACACGCCCTCCGCGGCGGTCGATCGGGGTTTTCGCCGCCACGGCATCGAGCCACTCGAGCACGGCAGGTCGGGCGCTGGAACCTTCTCGATCGGCCGCAGGGCTCTCGAACCCCGAGGGTAGGCTGAGCTGAGTGTCGGAGCACAAACCTCACCTCCTGCTCGTCAATCCATCCGCCGGCGGCGGCCGGGCGAGCGAGCTGGTGCCCAGGGTGAGGCGTGCATTGAACGAGCGCGAGATCCCATACCGCGCCCTGTTCACCAAGGATGTCGATCACGGCTGCAAAGAGGCGCTTGACGCCGCTCAGCGCGGGGAGATTCCTGTAGTGATGAGCGGAGACGGGCTCATCGGGCAGGTCGGCGGTGTGCTCGCGGGCGGTGCGGTTCCACTCGGTGTCATCCCGGGCGGTCGCGGCAACGACTTCGCCCGGGTTGTCGGGATCCCCGACGAGATCGAGCCCGCGGTCGATGTCCTCGCTGCCGGACAGACAAAGCTGATCGACGTCGGCGAGGTCAATGGCAAGCGCTTTCTCTGCATCGCCAGCTGCGGCTTCGATTCCGACGCAAATCGGATCGCCAACGAAGTTCGCTGGGTCCGCGGGCGCATTGTTTACGCCTACGCCGCGTTGCGCGCGTTGGCCGCCTGGAAACCCGCGAGGTTCACACTTATGCTCGATGGTCGCAGCCACGAGTTCAGCGGCTATTCGGTCGCTGTGGCCAACAGCAAGGCATATGGCGGCGGTATGTTCATCGCCCCGGACGCAGAGCTCGATGACGGCCTCGTCGACGTCGTCAGCACAGCCGATGTCGGCAAGCTTCGCTTCCTGCTCAACCTGCCGAAGGTGTTCGAAGGTGAGCACGTCGAAAACCCCGAAGTCTCCGTCATGCGGGCGACCGAGGCGCGGATCGAGGCCGATCGCCCCTTTGCGGTCTACGCCGACGGTGACCACGTCACCGACCTGCCGGCGACCGTGCGTGTGCTGCCTCACGCGCTGCTTGTGATCTGTACGCCATGAACGCGTCCACCCTCCCCTCAACCGGCTTCCGCATGAAGCTCGGACTCGCCCGCGCGACCGGGGCGCTCAGCCGCCGCAGTGGCCGCGGAGGCGGCACCACGCTGCCGGGCCGGTTGTTGTTGCGATTGGCGCCGGATGCGATCGCAAGGCTGAGCCGCTCGCTGACCGCGGGGACGACGATCATCAGCGCCACGAACGGCAAGACGACGACGGCCGGGATGATCTCGTCGGCCATGCAGGCCGCCGGGCGCGAGCCGGTGCATAACCATGCCGGATCGAACATGAGCTGGGGAGTCGCCACCGCGTTGCTCGAACAACACGGCAGCGAGGGCCTGTTCGAGGTCGACGAAGCCTGGCTGCCGCGGGTCAGCGAGCAACTCGATCCGCAGCTGATCGTGCTCGGGAACCTCTTTCGCGACCAGCTCGACCGCTACGGCGAGCTCGAGCACCTCGCCGACGAATGGGCCGAGATGGTCGAGCGGCGCTCCGGACATACCGGCCTCGTGCTCAACGCCGACGATCCGTTGATCGCTGACCTCGGACGCGACCGCGAACTCGAGCGCCGTCCCGACGTCACCTACTTCGGCATCGAAGACGCCTCGCAAGCGCTGCCCGAGCTCCAGCACGCACACGATGCAAAGCACTGTCGGCGCTGCGGCGCCCCCTACGTCTACGAGCGCGCCTTCGTCGGCCACCTGGGCCACTACGACTGCCACAACTGCGAAGCCACTCGTCCTCGACCCGACATTGCCGCGACGGCAATCGAACTACGCGGGATGAGCGGCTCGACCTCGACCATCACCACTCCGGAGGGTGAGCTGTGCTTGGAGCTGCCGCTTCCCGGCCTCTACAACGTCTACAACGCGCTGGCGGCGCTGGCGACGGCGCTGCGCCTCGGCATCGGGCTCGAGCGTGCCAAAGCCGGCCTCGAAACAGTCGAAGCCGTGTTCGGCCGAGTCGAAACGATCGAAGTTGCCGCGAAGGAGGTCTCGATCCTGTTGATCAAGAACCCCGCCGGCGCCAACGAGGTTCTCAGGACTCTGCGCCTGGAAGCCCAAGCCGCCACACCCGGCGGCGAAGCGGGACTCGATGTCTGGATCGCCCTCAACGACCGCATTGCCGACGGCCGCGATGTCTCCTGGATTTGGGATGCCGATTTCGAACTGCTCACCGGACACCTGAGGCGGGTCACTTGCGCCGGCACCCGAGCGCCTGAGATCGCCTTGAGACTCAAGTACGCAGGCATCGACCCAGCGCTGATCGAAGTTGTTTCTGAGATTGAGCGCTCACTCGACAGCGCGGTCGCCGAGGCACCCAGGCGCCTGTTCGCGATGCCGACCTACACCGCGCTGCTCGAGCTGCGGACAATGCTTGCCTCGCGCGGGCTTGCGGAGGACTACTGGCGGTGACCACCGCCGGACAGTCGCGGCGAGAGGACGCGCTGGAGGCGATCTGGCACGACGTCGAGTGCGGCTCGTATGCGGCGGATCTTCGGACTTGGACGCAGATCGCGCGACAAGCGTCAGGGGCGGTGCTCGAACTGGGAGCGGGCACCGGGCGTGTCAGCCTTCATCTCGCCCGCGAGGGCCTCACCGTCGAAGCTCTCGACCTCTCATCGGAGCTACTCGCAGAGCTCGAGCGTCGAGCCGCTGCCGCAGGCCTGGCGATCACGGCGACCGCGGGCGACGGACGCAATATCTCGGGCGAGCGCAGGTACTCGGCGGTGCTAGCGCCGATGCAGTTCGTCCACTTGCTTGCCGGTGCCCGCGACCGCGCCTTGATGCTGCGCTCGGCCCGAGCACATCTGCGAAGAGGCGGCCTCTTCGCCGCCGCCGTGCTGACCGAACGAGCGATGCCCGTGGCGGGGATCGGCGATCTGGTCCCCGATGTCCGCGAGCTCGACGGCTGGGTCTACTCGAGCCTGCCGCTCGAACTGATCGATACCGGCGATGGAGTCGAGCTGCGCCGACTGCGCCAGATCGTCTCGCCGGAAGGCGAGCTCAGCGAGGAGATGAACGCCGTGCGCCTCGGCCACCTCGCTCCGGCAGAGCTCGAACGCGAGGCGCGGGCCGAGGGATTCGAGCCGCTTGAGCGCATCGATGTCCCCCCCACCGACGACCACGTTGGCTCGGTCATCTGCGTGCTTGAGGCTCAATGATGAAGCTGCGAATGCTGGCTCTGTATCCGGAGCAGATGAACATCTATGCCGATCGCGGCAACATCGTCTTCCTTCAGCGCCGCTGCGAGTGGCGCGGAATCGACTTCGACCTTGCCGCCGCCGGGCCCGGCCAGGGCTTCGACCCCGATGCCCACGACCTCATCTACATCGGCGGCGGCCAAGATCGCGATCAAAAGCTAGTCGCGGAAGACATGCTCGAAACCAAGCGCGAGGCGATTGCAGCGGCCGTCGAGTCAGATGCGGTCGTGCTCGCGGTCTGCGGCGGCTACCAGCTACTCGGCCACAGCTACCAGCTCGCCTCCGAGCGCATTGCGGGGCTCGGACTTGTCGACCTCGAGACGGTGCGCGAGCCCGGCGCGAGACTGATCGGCAACGTCGCGATCGAGGCCGAAATCGGCACCGGTTCGCCCGAGCTCATCGCCGGCTTTGAAAACCACGGCGGGCGTACCCACCTCGGACCGACCGCGACGCCACTTGGACGGGTGATCAAGGGTCATGGCAACAACGGGCGCGACGGATATGAGGGCGTGCGCCATCGAAACCTCTTCGGCACGTACCTGCACGGGCCGCTTCTGCCCAAGAACGCCGTCCTCGCCGACCGCCTGATCCAGCTCGCCTTGGCGCGCCGGCAGGGCACTGAGCCGACCTTGGCTGGTCTGGACGATGCCTTCGAGCAAGCGGCGCACCGCTCAGCGCGCGCCGCGGCAGGCGCTTGAGCCCTCAGGCGGTCGCGATCGTCCAGTCGAAGCGGTTGAAGCCGACCTTGACCCGTTCGCTGCGCTCGGCAACCCAGGCCGCGTCGTCGTCGGCTAAGTATCCGGCCGTGAACGCAAGCGCGTGGCGCTTGTCACCGAAGTCGGCCGAGTAGAGCTTGAGCAGATTCGGCAACTCGACCCGGTTGCGTTCGCGATCGAGCGAGGTTTCGGCGCGCAAATAGGCGCGCGTCACCCCTTCGAGTTCAGCATCGCAGCCCGCCGACGTATATGGCCGGATTGGCGGACAGGAAGCGGCGCCGCAGTTGAGGGCGAAGTGAATCCGCCGATCGAGCTTCGAGGGCGCGCTGCGAAGGCGTGGGTCGGAGCCACTTAGCGCCCGGCGCAGGGCGTAAGGCGGGCGCGCGTTGAGCCGCAGGACGCCGTGTTCGATCGCGTTCAGCGAGTAATCGTCACCGCCGACGCAATATGCGGCCGAGTTGAAGAGGCCGCGATGGCGAAGCAGCGAGCCCTGGCGCGGATTGCGCGTGAGCTCGTCCAGCAGCAGCGCGTTGTAGACGTTCAGCCAAAATGCGACTCGGGCTCCGTCATCAGAGATCGCGCGAGGATCGATTCGCTCGAGCTCAGCCACCAGCCGGTTGATCTCACCCCGATTGCCTCTGCGCGCTGCCTCGAGCAGCGCGACGACTTCGGTCATCGTCCCGAAGAGCCGAAACCGCTTTCACCGCGCGCGCTCGTTGAGAGCTCAGCCACTTCGGCCGGTGTGGCCTCGGCGAAGGGGAACAGCAGGAGCTGGGCGACGCGATCCCCGGGCTCGACGGTGAACGCGTCTGAGGGATCGGTGTTGAGCAGCAATACACGCAGCTCGCCGCGATAGCCGGAGTCGATCAACCCAGGTGCGTTGGACAGGGTCACCCCGCTCTTGGCGGCGAGGCCGGAACGCGGCAAGACGAGGCCGGCATGACCGGCCGGGATCTCCACGGCAAGCCCGGTCCCGACGCTCGCCCGCCCGCCGGCTGCGGCCACGGTCACATTTTCCGCCGCGTGTAGGTCAAGACCGGCGTCACCGGGATTGGCGCGGCTCGGCAGCTTGGCGGCCTCGCTCAAACGCTGAAATCGAAGTTCCACTCAGTTCTCCGTGCTGGAGCGCTACGAATGCGCGCTGGCGCCGTTGAGCGAGAACTCGGCGAAACGATGAGCAACCGCGACCGGAATCCGCGCTCGCACTCTCACGCCCTCGGCTGTCTCTTTGCGATCGAGGTCGCCGGCGATCTCGTAAAGCTCCGAGAGCCTGGCGCCCTCGTCGTAGGGAACGAGCAGGTCGACCTCGCGCAGAGTCTCGTCGAACGCCTTCTCGATTGCCGTGCGAAGCTCCTCGAGCCCCTCGCCGGTATCGGCCGAGACCCCAACTGCGCCGGGCTCGCCGACGACCAAATCGGTGCGCTGCTCGTCGTCGAGCAAGTCGAGCTTGTTGAAGACGAGCAAGCGTGGCCGGTCGTCGGCACCCATCTCCTCGAGCACGGAATTGACGGCCGCGATCGCTGCCGCGCGCGCATCGACCGGCGTCGAGCCGTCGACGACGTGGATGATCAGGTCCGCCAGGCGCGTCTCCTCCAATGTCGCCTTGAACGCCTCGACGAGCTGATGGGGGAGCTTGCGGATGAACCCGACCGTGTCGGTGACCAAATAAGGGCGGCCGTTGTGTTCGTAGTTGCGTGTAGTCGGGTCCAGGGTGTGAAACAGGCGCGAGCCGACCCCGACTCCCGCACCGGTGAGCGCGTTCAGCAGCGTCGACTTGCCCGCGTTGGTGTAGCCGGCGAGCGCGACTTGGGGCGTGTGTGAGGACTCACGCCGAGCGCGCATCACGCCGCGATTCTGCTCGACCGTCGTCAAGCGTCGCCGTAGCGCCGAGATCCGGTCGCGCGCGAGGCGGCGGTCGGTCTCGATCTGAGACTCACCCGGGCCTCGCGTGCCGATGCCTCCGTCCATTCGGCCTGCTCCGAGGCGCTCGAGATGGGTCCAAAGACCTCGCATGCGGGCAAGGTTGTATTCGAGCTGAGCGAGCTCGACCTGGAGCTTGCCCTCGGCCGAATGTGCGTGGTCGGCGAAGATATCGAGGATGATCGCGGTGCGATCGATCACCGGCACGTCGAGCGCGGCCTCGATATTTCGCTCCTGGCGCGGCGCGAGCTCGTCGTCGCAGGCGACGAGATTGGCTCCGGTTCGCTTGATCTCGCCCTTGAGCTCGTCGAGCTTGCCGCGGCCAAAGTAACGATCGGGATCTGGCGCGGGGCGCACCTGGACCGCCTCCCCCGCGGTGGCGACGCCGGCCGTGCGCAGGAGCTCCCTCAATTCAGCGAGCGGATCACGGTCGCCCGGCGGCCGCGCACAGACGCCGATCGCCAGCGCACGCTGGCGAGCTCGGCGGTTCCGCACGCCTGCTTCGTCGCTCTGAACCGGCTCGATCCGGTCGTTTTCCGGTGATTCGACCATCGCAGCAAGTCTATGCCGATGGACAGGCGCCGAAGCTCCAGGCCGCCCAGCGGCTGCCACCGAGCCGGTCACGAGTAGCCTGCGCATCGAGATGAGGGTGTTCGTCACCGGCGCAACTGGGTTCATCGGAGGTCATGTCGCGCGGCTGCTGCGCGAGCGCGGCGACGATGTCAGCGCGCTTGTCCGCTCTCCGGCAAAGGCGGCCGCGCTCGAGAAACTGGGCTGCAAGATAATCACCGGCGAGCTTTCCGATCAGGCCGCTATCGCCGCCGGGCTCGCCGGCTGCGACGCCTTGATCCACGGTGCGGCCGTCTACGAAGTCGGGATCCCGAAGAGCGAGCACCGGCGGATGTATGAGGCAAACGTGCTCGGCACCGAGCGCGTCCTCAGCGCCGCGCTCGAGGCGGGCACCCCGAAGGTCGTCTACATATCGACGATCGCCGTCTTCGGCAACACCCATGGCGAGGTCGTCGACGAGACCTACGAGCATCCCGCCAAGAGCTTCACCTCTTACTACGAGGAGACCAAGCATGAGGCCCATGGCGCGGCCAAGCGGCTGATCGCCGCTGGCCTGCTCGGCGGCGAGCTGACGACGATGCGGGGCCTGATGACCACGCTCGCCGGTGTCGCTGGGCGAAGCCGCCCAAGCGCGCCATACCGAGCGGCGTCTTGCGCGCCGTCGCTCCCGCTGGGCCGGTGCTGGGCAAGCTCCTGGGCCAGCCGCCGAACATGCGCGAGCTTGTCACCTCGGCCGACGGGGTCACGTTTTGGGCGACGTCGGACAAGGCCATCGCCGAGCTTGGATACGCGCCGCGCGAGCTCGAGGCTGGATTACGCGACATGTTGGTGGCGGTCGGCAAGTTGCCGGCCGGCGCTGTGGGCGCGCAGCACCAGCATTCCCTGCGGCGGTCAGCGCCCGCTCGGCGTCAATAGCCGGTGCCGGCCCTGACACGGGCGCGTGCGTCTGGGTGTAGCCCACCCTTGCGATCGAGCGTCTCGCAGGCACCGACGATGTCGCCGAGTAGCGTCTCGGCTGCGGAGCGGCTGAGGTTCGAGCGCACAAGCGCTCGCAGGACGGTGACGCCTTCGGCGTTTGGCGGCAGTGAGTAGGCGGGCAGCATCCAACCGCGATCCATCGCCACCTGGCCGGCGACATCACGCTCATCGAAGGCGGGATCGCCGCTGACGCGAAAACAGACGAGCGGCAACTGCTCGCCATCGGCACCGATCAGGTCGAAGCGACCGCTTTCCAAGAGGCCGGCAGCCAGCCATTCGGCGTTCGTCTTCATCGCCCCGATCGCCTCGGTGTAGCCCGCACGCCCGAGGCGGCAAAAGTTGTAGTACTGCGCGACCATCTTCGAGCTACCGGTGGAGAAGTTGAGCGTGAATGTGGCGTCTGTCTCCCCCAGGTAGTTCTCGTAGAAGACAAGTTCCTCCGGCAGGTCATCGCTGTGGCGAAAGACCAGCCAGCCGATGCCGGGATACACGAGCCCGAACTTGTGGCCGGAGACGTTGATCGAGTGCACTTGCTCGAGTCGGAAGTCCCACGATGTGTCCGGGTAGATGAACGGCCAAACGAAGCCACCGCTGGCGGCATCGACGTGGATTGGTACGTCCAGTCCACGCTCGGAGCGAATCGAGAGCAGCAGGTCGTTGATACCCGCGACATCGTCGGCTTGGCCGGTGAATGTCGTGCCAAGTACGGCAACGACGCCGATCGTGTTCTCGTCGATCAGCGCCTCGATGTCGCCCGGCCCGATTGTGTACTTGCCCTCAGCCATCGGCACGGTCCGGGGCTCGACGTCGAAATAGCGGCAGAACTTGTCCCAGACGACGTGGACGTCGCGACCGTAGACGAGGTTGGGCGTGCTTGTGTCGGCGCCGGTCGCTTCGCGTGCCTTGCGCCATCGCCACTTTGCTGCAAGGGCGCCGAGCATGATCGCCTCTGACGAGCCTTGGCAACGCGCTCCGGTCGTCTGCGCCGGGGCGTTGAACAGGTCGCCCAGCATGCGCACGCACCGGCGCTCGATATCGGCCGCGCGCGGGTATTCGGCGTGGTCGATGAAGTTGGTGTGCAGGCTCTCGGCAATCAGGTCCTGCGCCTCGGGCTCCATCCAGGTTGTGACGAAGGTGGCGAGATTGCGCCACGGATCGCCGTCGAAGCTGACCTCCTGTCGCACGAGCTGGTAGGCAGCTCGCGGATCCATGCCCTCGGTGGGAAAGTCCTGCGTCGGCGCGCCCTCCGTGAAGAAACGAGGGACGTAGCCGGGATGGTGGTCATCGGCCATGGCCCGGACCCTATAGCCCGGTCCCGGGCGCAGCCGAGGATGCGCTCGATACTCGTGGGCTGACCGGGCCGTTAACTAGGCGCGTGCGGGATCTACACGAGCCGTCGCACCCTGCATCAAAGCTGCGGCGGCGATCACGGCCGCAAACGCCGCGCCGCGGGCGATCCCCTCGAAAACGCCGGAGCCGATCGGATCGCCGAAGACGACGACGCCGCCAAGGATCGATGCACAGTTGGCCGCAACCGATGCGGTGGCGATCACGGGGATCGCCTCGCCGAGCTGCATGCCGCGCGCCAGGGCGAAGAAGGCGCCGAGGCCACCGATCACGGCGACTACGGTCCATGGGCTTAGCAGTGCCGCCATTCCGCCGCTACTCATGAGTTCGGTCAGCGCCTTGATTGCGACGTTCGAAACACCAATCAGCAGTCCGGAGGCGAGACCGAGAACAACGCCGTGACAGACGGTGCCACGGCGCAGGGCGCCGGAGGCAAAGAGGGCAAAGCCGGCGCCGATCGTCACTGCCTCAAAGGATGCCAGCGTGGCAACGGAATAGCCGTAGCTCTCGTCGGCGTGCGGCACGGTGACGGCGAGAAAGGCTAGGCCGCCGGCGGCGAGGCCGAGGCCCGTCCACTCGCGGCGGGTTAGCGTGTGACCGAAGTAGCGGGTGGCGGGATAGGCCAGAAGAACCAAGCCACCGGCAATCACCGCCTGCACCAGTGATAGTGGCGCCAGTGCCATTGCGGCAACGTGGAGCACCCAGGCGCCGCTGGCAACGGCGAAGCCGATCGTCCACCAGCGCGACTGAAACAGTGCTGCGGCGCTGCGAAGCGGCGTTCGCATGCTGATCTCAGGCGCCTCACATGCTCCGCGGTGCTTGCAGAGCATGCCGAGGTTCGCCATTGCCGCGCAGGCCAGCGCTAGTGCTATTCCAAGAGTGGTCATCGCTTATCTAAATCGGTAAGTGTTTGCAGAAGCTTGAATCTCCCCCCAAATGGCCTATTACAAACCTGGAGGCGGGTGAGAGATTGTGTGAACTTCGTTAGCGATTGCTAACAGTTCGTCAGAGAGGCTAGCGATCCTGGTTGCGGACCGCAACGGACAACCGTCAGCAGATCTCCGCTTCGGCTTCGATCTCGACGACCCAGCGCGGATCGAGCAGCCCGGCGACGACCGTCATCGTCGCCGCCGGCGCGGCGTTGCCGAAATACTCGCCATGGACCTCGCCGACCGCATCGGCCACCGCAACATTGGTGATGAACATCCGCGTTTGAATCACATCGCGCGTCCCGGCTCCGAGCTGCTCGAGCGCGGTGACGATGATCTCGCAGCAGCGCCGCGCTTGCGCAGCGGGGTCGGGATCGCACGACCCGTCCGGCCACACAGGCGCGGTGCCGGCGACGACTATGCGGTTGCCGCTGCGAACGGCGCGGCTGTAGCCGTATCGCGATTCGAGCGGCGATCCGGAGCTGGCGTGCTTTCGTTGCGCCACGATCGGCTCAGGAGGCGAGGTGCGCGCGCAGACGCTCGACGGCCTCGCTGATCCGTTCGTCGGGCGTCGTCAGGGAAATGCGAAAGAAGCCCTCGCCGCTGGGGCCGTACATCGAGCCGGGAGAGACAAGGACGCCGGCCTCTTCGAGCACGAGCTCGACGAACGACGCTGACGTTTGGCCCGCCGGCACCGGAGCCCAGACGTAGATCGTGCCCTTCGGTGCGTTCACCTCGACACCGATCTCGGTCAAGGCGGCGACAACGAGGTCGCGGCGGCGTGCGTAGATCGCGTTCATCTCCTCGATCGACGAGCGCGGACCGTCGAGCGCGGCAGCGCCGGCGAGCTGGACCGCCTCGTAGTTGCCCGAGTCGACGTTCGTCTTGAGATGCCAGTACGACTGGATTGCGTCAGCGTTACCGAGGATTGCCGCGCAGCGCCATCCCGTCATGTTGAAGCCCTTGGAGAGAGAGAAGACCTCGACCCCTACGTCCATGGCGCCTGGGGTCGCGAGGAAGCTCGGTGCGACGTAACCGTCGTAGGTCGTCTCCGAGTAAGCGTTGTCGTGGACGACGAGGATCTCGTGCTCTTGAGCGAGCTCGACCACATGCTCGAAGACGCCATCCGGAACAATCGCCCCAGTCGGATTGTTCGGATAGTTGAGAAAGATCAGCCGAGCACGTTCGAGGGCTTTGGCGGAGATCGCATCGAGGTCCGGAGCGAAGCCGAGCTCGGGAATGAGAGGCAGCAACACCGCGTCAGCGCCGGCGAGTGCAGGGCCTGCCGTGTAGACCGGATATCCGGGATCCGAAGCGAGGGCGACGTCACCGGAGTCGAGGAAGGCAAAGCAGAGGTTGTAGATGCACTCCTTTGCCCCAATCGCCGCCATGACCTCAGTCTCAGGGTCGATCTCCACCCCAAAACGGGAGCCATAGAAGCGTGCGAACGCCTGACGAAACTCGGATCGCCCCTTGTTCGAGGGATATTGCTGAGTCGAAGGGTCGGCGACCGCAGCCTGCATCGCCTCGACGATGTGCGGGTACGTCGGCATGTCTGGATCGCCGATCCCGAGGCTGATCACGTCGATGCCCTCGGCCTGCTTGGCCTCAACCCTGCGTGAGAGCTCGGCGAACATGTACGGTGGAATCGCCTCGAGGCGTTTGGACGGGTCGGTCAGGGCCATTGGCGCGAGAGGGTATCGAGCGAGCCCTGCGGAGTGATCGGGGAGGCCGGCACCGCGGAACCTCCCCCGAAATGGGGAGGTTTCCGCAGAGCCTTACACACTAACTATCCGAGTCACCCGGATCGTGCTCGACGTTCGACGGGTCGTCGTCGCCCTCGACGTGCTCGCCGCCGGGGCCGCCCGATGTCGCACCGCCGGTCTTCTCGGCGGTGTCGGCGTCCTGGTCGTCGCCGGTTCCGCCGCCGACTTCGCCCTCGATGTCCTCTTCGCGGCCTTCTCCGTGAGCGTGAAGGGGAGTCGCGGGCAGATTCTCCTCGTCTACCCCGGTCTCATCATTCTCGTCAGGCATGTTTCCTCCTGGTCGGTTGCAAGGTTCTCTATACCCCGATTTTGGCGACTTAGTGATGCCCGATCTCGACGAAGATCGTTAGACGACCCCGTCTCCCCCAACCGGGCTGCCGTCGTCGAATCGTTCATGCGCCTGGGTTACCGGTCGGAGATCAGGCCTGTCCGAGGTCGCGGACCAAGGCGGCATCGAGCTCGCCCGCATAGACGCGCGACGCTGTTCCGTTCAGCGTCACTTCGAGCTCGTCGCTGATCTCCACGGTGAGCTCACCGCCGTCGAGCTCGACAGTGATCGGACTCGCGGAGCCGCCGAGAAACGCCGCGACGGCTGCGCCGCTGGCGCCTGTGCCCGAGGACAAGGTCTCCCCCACACCACGCTCGAAGATTCGCGCTCGCACACGAGATCCGGTGACGCGCGTGAACGAAACATTGGTCCGGTTGGGAAAGAGGCGTGTGTTCGACTCCACCCCTGGCCCGACCTCGCCGAGGTCGAGCGCATTGACGCCGTCGCCCACTTCGATCACGCACTGCGGATTGCCGACATTGACGTGCTGAAAGCCCCACTCGCGTCCGGCGGATTCCACGGTCCCCCTCCCGTCGGTTGCTCCATTCGGATAGTCGCGCGAGGTGAGCGAGGCCCGTCCGATCGCCATCGATACTTTCCCGGGGCCGGTGATCGTCGGCCTCACCTCACCCGCCTTCGTCAGGATCGTGAAAGTGTCAGCGTTCGTCCAGCCGTTGTCGCGCAGGTAAAGCACCGCCTCGCGGGCGCCGTTGCCCGAGAGCTCAGCCTCCGAGCCGTCAGGGTTGAAGATCCGAAGCTCGGCCACGTAGCGATCGTCGTGATGGCGCGATAGCAGGAGGACCCCGTCCGAACCGACGCCGAAATGGGGCTCACAGATACGCCGGATCCGCGACTCGCTCAACGGCCAGGGCAGCTCGTTTGCCGCGACGACGATGTAGTCGTTGCCGAGTGCTTGCCACTTCTCGAAGCGCATAGCGGCGCAGCCTACTCGCGGTCCGAACGGTCGAGCTGGGCGACGATCTCCTCGGCGACGCTGGGCGCCGGCCGCCCTCCGCGGTCGATCACGCGCACGTCGGTCATCTTGCGCATCCAGGTGAGCTGGCGTCGGGCGTAGCGCCATTGCGCAGACTTCATCGCTAGGACGTCGCCCCCGAGCAGTTCCTCGAAGCCGATCGCATAGCGCGCCGTGCGGGAGGCTCCCGCGAGATCAGCGCTGCGGACCTCCTCCTTAGCACCGTGTCGCACCATCTCGTCCACGCGGGCGTCGATTCGCTCGCGCAACTCGTCACGGTCGGTGACGAGGCCGATCAGCGTGCTCGGACGCCGCAGCCCTTCACTCCACATTCCATGGCCGGAGGCATGCGGCGTGATGCCGAGTCGCGTCAGCGCCGTCAGCCGGGCGATGCGCTTGGCGTCGTTGGGATGGACGCCGGATGCAAGTTCCTCGGAGAGCTCCGCGTGCAGCGCAGGCGAGCCGCGCTCGGCTAGCTCGGCATCGACGTCGGCGCGCACCCCGGACGGAACGGGCGGGCGCAGCTCGAGCTGGGCCAGCGCGGCGCGCATGTAGAGGCCGGTGCCGCCCACAAGAATCGGACGTCTGCCCTCGGCGAGCAGCTGGTCGATCTCGCCGTGGGCGAGGGTGGCAAAGCGCCCAGCCGAAAACTCGCCGTCGATTGGAACGAAACTGAGCAGGCGATGCTCGAGGCGCGCTTGGTCCTGAGCGCTGGCGGCACCGCTGAGGATTTCGAGGCCGGCATAGACCTGGATCGCATCGCATGAGATCGCCACCGGGTCCTCACCGTGTTCGCGCAGCGCCTCTGCTACGGCGATCGCGACGCCGGTCTTGCCGACTGTGCGAGCGTGGGTTTCAGCCGATCCGGCTCTCAAGCCGCTCGTGACCGGTCAGCGTCTGCGAGGTGGCGGCGGCGATCTCGACTTCGATGAAGTCACCGGGGAGTGCGGTGCCCTCGAAGTTGACTGCCTTGTTGTGGCGCGAGCGTCCGCGCAGGCGGGCCGGATCGCGACGGGTTGGCCCTTCGACCAGAACCTCCACCTTGCGCCCGACGAAGCGCTGCGAGCGCTCGCGGGCACGGCGCTGGACGACTTCGACCAGGTGGTCCATGCGCTCGCGCTTGACGGCGTGCGGCACCTGGTTTGTGAGAGTCGCCGCCTCGGTGCCCCGGCGCGGCGAGAAGACGAAGGTAAATGCGCTGTCATAGCCGACCTGCTCGGCGATCTCCAGAGTCGCAGCGAAGTCCTCGTCGGTTTCACCGGGGAAGCCGACGATGATGTCGGTCGTCAGTGAGCAGTCGGGCACGTGGTCGCGGATCATCGCGACGCGTTCGAGATAGCGCTCGCGGTTGTAGGTGCGTCGCATCGCCTTCAGGATCCGGCTCGAGCCCGACTGCAGGGGCAGATGGATGTGCTCACAGAGCGCTGGTAGCTCGGCGTGGGCGTGGATCACGTCCTCACGCATGTCCTTGGGATGCGGGCTGGTGTAGCGGATGCGCTCGATTCCGTCGACGGCATCGATTAGGGCGAGCAGCTCGGCGAAGCTGGTGCGTTGATCGCGGGGAAGATCGCGGCCGTAGCTGTTGACGTTTTGTCCCAGCAAGGTCACCTCGCAAACGCCATCGGCTGCAAGCGATGTCACCTCTGCGATCAACTCCACTGGGTTGCGGCTCTCCTCGCGCCCTCGTGTGGAGGGCACGATGCAGTATGAGCAGTTGCAGTTACAGCCCTGGGAGATCTGAAGCCAGGCCTGAAACTCGCGGCCCCGCTTCATCGGCAAATGGCCAGAGAAGTCCTCGAACTCGAAGTAGCCCTGCGCGCTGAGCGAATCGGAGGCCAGGAACTCCGCCAGGCGGCCGATCTGGCCGGGCCCGAAGGCGACATCGACGAAGGGAAAGCGCTCGAACACCTCGTCCTTGACCGATTGCGCCCAGCAGCCGCCGACACCGACGATGCGCTCGGGATCCTCGGACTTGAGACGTTTGGCCTCTCCGAGGTGGGAGATGAAGCGCCGGTCGGCGTTTTCGCGGATCGAGCAGGTGTTGAAAAGGATTAGGTCTGCGTCGGAGCGCTCGGCGACCTCGTCGTAGCCGAGCGACGCCAGCATGCCCTTCATCCGCTCGGAATCGTGCTCGTTCATCTGACACCCGAAGGTGGTGACGTGAAAGCGCTTGCCAGTCATCGGCGAAAGCTTACGCGCGAGTTGCCAGGGTGCGCGCACGCCCGCCGCCGCAGGCGAGGCCCTGGCGCGTGTCGTTTCGTTACTGCGTGGACTCGACGAGATACTTTACGAGGCCGTCGATCTCCTCCGGCGGCAGATCGGCATAAGTCGTCGGCATCACGTTCGGTGGGAAGCCCTCGGCGATCGTCGCCGCCGGGTCGATGATCGACTCCTCGATGTATTCGGGATCGCGATTGGGGAGCGCACCGTCGAGGTCGGGACCGATCGCGCCGCTGCTGCCGGCAGCGGCAAGCGTGTGGCAGCTCCCGCAGCCCTGTTCCTCGAAGACAGCGCCACCATCGGCGGAGGCGGTCTCGGTTGGTGCGGGCGTGGCCTCACCACCGATTTCCTCCTGAGCCTCGCCCTCGTCACCGGACGCCTCGTTTTCCTCGGCGGCCAAGGCCAGCTCAGCATCGCGGTGGGCCTGCTCGTCCTCGGCGTTGCGCCAGCCGAAGACGGCGGTGCCGATGACGAAGAAGGCGAAAATCGCGACGACTCCGCCCATCAGCGCCTTTGATGTGGGGAAGCTTTCGAGCTTTAGCCCGACGAAGGAAACGATCAGCGCCATCGCGGTGAGCGTGATCCCGAGGACGAAGAAGAGGGCCTCGTTCATGAGGGCGGATGCTATCGGCGCGCGGCGGCGGAGGGCTCGCCCGGCTCAGGATGCATATGAGGTCGAACGGCTCTCGCGGATGACCGTGATCTTGATCCGCCCCGGGTACTCCATCTCTTTCTCGATCGCGGCCGCAATCTCGTGCGAGATCAGAGCCGCGGTGTCGTCGTCGACCTGGCCCGGGTCGACAACGACGCGGATCTCGCGCCCAGCCCTCATCGCGAACACCCGCTCGACCCCTGGATGGCGAGAGGCGATCTCCTCGAGATCGCGCAAGCGGCCGACGTACTGCTCCAACGCATCCCCGCGCGCCCCGGGGCGCGCGCCGGAGACCGAATCGGCTGCCTGGACGATGACGGCTTCCACCGTGCGCGGATCGACCTCGCCGTGATGGGCCTCAATCGCATGGGCGACGGCTTCGGACTCGCCGCGCCGGCGGGCGATCTTTGCGCCGACGAGTGCATGCGGGCCCTCGATTTCATGAGTGACCGCCTTGCCGATGTCGTGCAGCAGAGCCCCCCGGCGTACCGTCTCGACCGAGGCACCGAGCTCCTCGGCCATCAAGGCGGCGAGATGCGAGCACTCAACGAGATGGTCGAGCACGTTCTGGCCATAGCTCGTGCGAAAGCGAAGCTGTCCCAATAGCCGCAACAGCTCAGGGTCGAGGCCGTTGACGCGCGCCTCCAATGCGGCCTTCTCGCCTTCCTCGGCGATCCGTGCGTCCGTTTCTTCGCGCACATGCGCGTAGGTTTCCTCGATCAGCGCCGGATGGATACGTCCGTCGGCGATCAAGCGCTCGAGCGTGATCCGAGCGACCTCGCGGCGAACGCCATCAAAGCTGGAGAGCACGACCGCTGAAGGCGTCTCGTCGATGATCACGTCGACGCCGGTGAGCTTTTCCAAGGCGCGGATATTTCGACCGTCACGACCGATGATGCGCCCCTTCATCTCGTCGCTTGGCAGCTCGACCAGGCGCGTCGTCGACTCCCTGGATGTCTTCGCCGCCAGCCGGGCCATCGCCACGGAGATGATGTTGCGAGCGCGCCGCTCAGCCTCGACCTTCGTTTCCTCCTCGACTTGCTTCAGGCGGATTGCCGCTTGATGCTTTGCCTCTTGGTCGACCTCGGCCAACAGCAATTGCTTCGCCTGGGTAGCCGAGAGACCAGAAAGCCGTTCGAGCTCGCGACGTTGGACGCGTTTTGCTTGCTTGAGATCGTCGAGCTCCTTGCCAAGATTACGCTCGCGGTCCTCGAGCGCCTGGGTTCGGCGCTCGGTATCCGCACGTTGGACGCCAAGCGACTCTGTTTCACGAAGGGCGCGCTCTTCCATCCGTGCGATCTCTTCGCGGCGGGCCCGCAATTCATCGCTCACCGCCGGGCCGGACGCAGCGCCGTTGGTGGCGGCAGAGCCGCTTGCGGCTGCGTCAGATCCACCGGTTTCGCCGAGCGTGCGGTCTCGTCGCCAAGGAAGCCATAGCGCGCGGTGGGCCATCGTCGTCATCTCCCGGCCGGGACTGAATGTCCCATGCCTGTACGCGTTGCCGATGTCCAGCGGTTGATTGACCGCCTCGACCGTGCCGCGAAGCGCTATTGGCTGCTGTGTGCGAGGCGCCTTGGGCGGGCGCGCGTGGTTGCCGGGGCTTCTACCTCCGCCTGGATACCGGCTTCTCCATAAGGAATGTTCGAGATCAAGAGCGTAATTTTCAGCTTGCCGTTTGCGTCTTCAGGCGGCGATCGGCCGCATACTGATCGTAGTCCTGAGACGAGTTCACCGCAAGGGTCNNNNGCAGCGCAGCGACGCTCGAAGCCGCGCACGGCGTCGTAGGCGAGCTCAGCGTCATAGCCTCGCCGCGCAAGGAATGCAAGCGCTCGCGCTCGAGATGCCTCGTCGACTGTTGCCTGACCACGATTTTCAAGCAGCGCCACGGCCCGTTCGAGCTGGTCGCTGCGATCGTCCCCGATGACCGCGGCCGCTACGATCGACCGATCGAGCCCGCGTGCCATAAGCGCCTCCTCGATGCGTTGCGGACCCCACCCGCGCAGCTCGCGCTTGTCCTCGGCGAAACGACGAGCGAACTTCTCGTCGTCGAGCGCTTCGGCGTCGATCAGGCGATTAACGGCGTCCTCGATCTCGAACCGGGAGAACTCACGCTTGGCAAGCCAGGCGCTGACCTCCGCTGCGGTGCGCTCCCTGTGCGAGATCGCCTCGAGTGCGCGTGCGAATGCATCGCGCGGGTGCTGCTCACTCACTGGCGCACTCGCTGACCCTCGCAAGTTGCGGCCGCTAGGCCGCCTTGCGCTCGGGCTCTGCTTCTGCCTCGGGCTTCGGCTTGGCTTCGGCTTCTTCAGCAACAGCGGGCTCGTCGAGCTCTTCGATGTCTGGAACGGCTCGCGGTGGCCTTGGCGCCCGGTTGATCCCAAGCTCGGTGAAGAGCTTGGTCTCGATCTCGTGCGCGAGCTCCGGGTTCTCTGCCAAATACTGCTTGGTGTTGTTGCGTCCCTGGCCGAGCCGCAGCTCTCCGTAGGAGAAGAACGAACCCGACTTCTGCACGAAGTCGTTTTCGAGCGCGAGGTCGAGCAGGCAGCCTTCGTGTGAGACGCCGACGCCGTACTCGATGTCGAACTCGGCTTGGCGAAACGGCGCTGCGACCTTGTTCTTGACGACCTTGACGCGAACCCGGTTGCCGACGGCCTCGGTCCCCTCCTTGAGGGTCTCGATACGGCGGATGTCGAGACGCTGCGAGCAATAGAACTTGAGCGCGCGGCCGCCCGGCTGCGTCTCGGGCGAGCCGAACATGACGCCGATCTTCTCGCGGATCTGGTTGGTGAAGACACAGACGGTCTTAGCCCGGTTGAGGTTGCCGGCGAGCTTGCGCAACGCCTGCGACATCAGCCTCGCCTGCAGTCCAACCGTCTGCTCGCCCATCTGCCCCTCGAGCTCGACCCGCGGGGTCAGAGCAGCGACCGAGTCGACGGCGATGAGATCGACAGCGCCGGAGCGCACGAGCACATCGACGATTTCGAGCGCCTGCTCGCCGTAGTCTGGCTGGGAGATCAGTAGCTCATCGGTGTCGACGCCGATCCGCTTTGCATAGATCGGGTCCATCGCGTGCTCGGCATCGACGAAGGCGCAGACACCGCCAAGCGCCTGAGCCTCGGCGATCATGTGGTAGACCATCGTCGTCTTACCCGAGGACTCCGGGCCGAAGATCTCGACGATCCGCCCGCGCGGGATGCCGCCGACGCCGAGGGCGATGTCGAGCGAGAGCGCGCCCGTGGGAATCGCCTCGACCGGAACCGTAGCGGCATCGCCGAGCTTCATCACCGAGCCCGCACCGAACTCTTTGTCGATCTGCGAGAGCGCAGCCTGAAGTGCGGCGTCCTTGGCCTGGGCCTCCTTGTTGGCGGCCTTGAGGTCGGCCCTCTTCGTATCTGCCATCTTCTTCATCACCTCTCTGCGCCCCGCTACCGGAGCGGCAAGTCAACGCCCGCCAGGGACTCGTATTGCGCCCCCTCGGGCTTCAGATTTGAACGGTAGAGCGCGACCCGGACGGCTCCGAAGGGCTCCGTCAGGGCTTTCGGAACACTCGCCGGCCGGGAATCAACTCGTCGCGGTCGCCCCTTGCCGCGACGCTTGCCCGGCTCGGGAGCGAGACGCTCCGAGCGGACCCGGGCCACGGTCACATGTGGCCAGTAAGGCCGCTTTTCGGGCTCGTAGAAGCGAGCGTCCGCGAGCGCGAGCGATAGCTCCTGCTGGTAGCTCTTGGCCGCCGGGCTCTCGGCTGAGAGCGTGTAGAGCCCGGGGCGCCCACGGGGAACCGCGCGGGGCTCTGTCGCGAAGCGCATCTCGATCGGGCGCACCGGGACTGAGGCGACGACCTTCGCGATTCGTGGCACCGTTTTCTCACCGTGGTTCGAGAGGAAGCAAAGCGTCACGTGCAGGGCTTCGGGGCGCATCGGCCGCAGAGCCGGATCGTCCAGCGCCTGTGCCTGCCACGCGGCGATCTCGTCTCGCACCTGATCGGGCAGGTCGAGTGCGACGAACAGCCGTACCTTGGCTTCGCTGGAAGCTTGCCTTGCCATCTGTGGCCACGCTACGTGGCCGACCGGCGGCTGATGCGCGCTGGCTGTGACAAAACATAGCCACGGACGTGGCGATTAGCGTGAATACCCGGCGCCGTCAAGCGAGGCCGGCGAGAAACTCGATCAAGTCCTCAGCCAGCAGCTCCGGCTCTTCGAAGGCCGCGAAATGCCCGCCGCGGTCGAACTCCGTCCAGCGCCGCAGGTCGGCCAGTACGCGCTCGCTCCAAGCGCGCGGCGGTCGCAGGATCTCGGCCGGAAAGTCGGCAATCGCACACGGGACCTCGATCCTCTCCCCCGCCTCGAGCCGCCACCGGTTGCGCGCCTCGGTGGCATAGAGGCGCATCGAGGAGGCGATCGTCTGCGTCGCCCAGTACGCCGTGAGGAAGTCGCAGACGTCGTCCTTGCTGAAGCGCCGCTCGATCTCGCCTCCGCAGTCCGACCAGCGCCGGTACTTGTCGACGAGCCAAGCGGCAAGTCCCGCGGGTGAATCGTTGAGTCCCGGTGCCAGCGCGTCCGGCGCCGCACCCTGAGTCAACAGATGAAACCCCTCGCGATGGCGCCAGCGCGCAGCGGCGCTCGCGAACTGCTGCTCGGCCTCGGTCAGTGGCGGATCGGAGAGATCGCCGGCCAGCGGCAGAACTCCGGGAGTATTGAGGTGCAACGCCGCAACCTCGGTCGGAGTATCGAAAGCGATGCGCGCGCCGATGATCGAACCCCAATCGCCGCCCTGGACGGCGAAGCGCTCGTAGCCAAGCGTTTCCACCATCAGGACCCGCAGGCGCTCAGCCATGCCGGCGACGTTGAGCGGGATCGCAGGCTGATCGGAAAAGCCATAGCCGGGCAGCGACGGAACGATTACGTCGTGGCCGGCAGCCGTGAGTCTGGGGATCAGCTTGGAGAACTCGTGCGGGCCGCCGGGCCAGCCGTGAATCAGCAACAGGGCCTGCCCGCCATCACTGCGCGGCGCATGCTCGTGGATGAAGTGCAGGCCGCCAGCGCGACGATTCTCGAAACGGTTCAGTATCTGCTCGAGCCGGCGTGGGTCATAGGCGCTCGCCCAGTGTTCGCACAGCTCGCGCAGATAGCCGACATCGCCGCCGCGTCGAAAACGGCGTCGTCGATCGCGACCTCGAAGGTCTCAACGACGTCGCTCACACCGGCAGTTCCTCGCCGCGAAGCAGCCGGCGAAGCATCTGCATTGCAACCGTGGTCGAACGGTCGCGGATCTCAGCACGGTCGCCGGGCATGACGATGTCGCGCGAGAGCACGGTTCCGCTCGCGTCGAGCACACACCAGCAGATGTAACCAACGGGCTTTTCCGCGCTCCCACCCCCGGGGCCGGCGATGCCGGTTATAGCGCAAGCGACATCGGCCTCGAAGCGCAACAGCGCGCCCTCGGCCATCGCCTTGGCGACCTCGGGTGAAACGGCACCATGCGCTTCGATCGCCGCCGGATCGACGCCGAGCAACTCTGACTTGGCCTCGTTCGAGTAGCTGACGACGCCACCGGCGAGATATTCCGACGCGCCCGGGCGTTCGCTCAGGCGCGCGGCGAGCATGCCGCCCGTGCACGATTCCGCAAGGCCGATCCTGTGTCCTTGAAGCAGCTCGGCCACCTGATCGCCGATCGTCGAGCCGTCGAGGCTGAAGATGAAGCGCTCGAAGCGCTCGTTCAAGCCTTGAACCAGAGCCTGGCGTGTTTTCAGTGCACCCCGACGATGGCGGATATCGATCTCGAGCTCGCCGCGACGCAGGCAAGTGGTGATCTCGAGCGGCGAGAGGTCAATCTTCTCCTCGATCTCCCGCAGCGACTGCGCGATCTCAGACTCGGGGATGCCGAACAATCGGACCGTCTGCACTTCGTAGGCCTCAGCCCGTTCGAGCACGCCGCGCACTGGGTCGGTGGCAAGCGCCTGGTCCCACATCGCGTGCAACTCTCGCGGCGGGCCGGGCAGAACGACGATCACGGGCCCGTCTGCGGTCGAGACCACGAGGCCCGGGGCGGTGCCGGCGGGATCAATCGTCGTCGCACCGACCGGGACCATCGCCTGCTTGCGATTGGCGGCGCGAAGAGCGTCCGGGTCGAAGCGCATTCGGCGCGCGAAGCCGGCGATGATCTTGGCGATCTTTCCTTCCATCTCCTCGTCGAGAACCATCTCGACGCCGGCAAATCTGCCGACGACCTCTGCCGTGAGATCGTCGGCAGTGGGTCCGAGGCCACCGCTGGTAACGATCAGGTCACAGCCCTCCGTGGCCATGAAGCGAAGGCCGGCCTCGAGGTCCTCGCGGCGATCACCGACGACGAGAATGTGGGCGACCTCGATGCCGTGGCCGGCAAGGCGCTCAGAGACCCAGGGGCCGTTGCGATCGGTGATCCTTGCCGTGATCACCTCGGTTCCGGTGACGAGGATGCCCGCGCGAATGTTCATCCGACGAGACTATTGGCGCCGCCTCGCCGGCGCGCGCAACAGATGTGAACGGACGTCAGCCCTCGATCGGCTCGAGGTCAGTTTCGGTTTCGGTCGAATCGGAGCCCTGATCGTCGGCGGCCTCGATGATGTCACCGCCAATGCCTGCGAGCAGCCGCGGTAACTCGGATTGTGAGACGAGAACCTGGCGCGGCTTCGAGCCCTCGTAGCCAGAGATTATGCCCCGGCGCTCGAGCATGTCGATCAATCGACCGGCACGCGTGTAGCCAACGCGCAGGCGGCGTTGAATCATCGAAACAGACGCGGTTTCGGACTCGACGACGAGTCGTGCGGCGTCGGCGAGCAGGTCGTCCTGGTCGGGAGAAAACTCGCCCTCGCCGCCGGGCTCCGTCTCGACCTCCTTGACCTCAAGCAGTTCGGCATCGAAGTCTGGCTCGCCCTGCTTCGCCCAATGGGCGCAAACCTTGGCGATCTCCTCCTCGGTCACGAAGGCACCCTGGATCCGATTCATCTTCGAGGTGCCAACCGGGCGAAACAGCATGTCGCCCTGACCCAGCAGTGTTTCGGCGCCACCGCCGTCGAGAATCACGCGCGAGTCGACCTGTGAGGCCACCGCAAAGGCAATCCGCGACGGGATGTTGACCTTGATCGTGCCGGTGATGACGTCGGTCGACGGGCGCTGCGTGGCGAGCACGAGGTGGATGCCGATCGCGCGGGCCTTCTGCGCGAGGCGGATGATCGAGTCCTCGACTTCGGCGGGGGCGACCATCATCAGGTCGGCGAGTTCGTCAATGACGCAAAGGATGTGCGGCAGCGGCGGCTCACGCTTCTTCTTGCGCGCGCGATTGAGCTCGACGAGGTTGCGGGCGCGCAACTCGCTCATCACGCCGTAGCGGCTCTCCATCTCCCCGATCAAATTGGCGAGCACGTTTGCGGCCAGGCGCGGGCTGGTGACTACTGGCGTCAGCAGGTGCGGGACGCTTTCATAGTGGTTGAGCTCGACGCGCTTGGGGTCGACGAGCACGAGGCGGACCTCGTTCGGAGAAGCGTGCATGAGGATCGAGGTGAGGATCGCGTTGATGCAGCCAGACTTACCTGAGCCGGTCGTACCGGCGACGAGCACGTGAGGCATCAACGCCAGATCAGCATTGACCGACTGCCCGGAAACATCCTTGCCGAGCCAGGCCAGAAGCGGCGACGCACCCTTTGGACGCTCGGTGTAGAGATCGCCGAGGCGGACAAGGCGGCGGCGCTGGTTGGGCACCTCGACGCCAACAGCCTTCTTGCCGGGAATAGGCGCGAGGATGCGAATGTCGGTCGAAGCGAGGGCATAGGCGAGGTCGTCTTTTAGCTGAGCGACCTTGGAGACCTTGATCCCGGGTGCGAGCTGAAGTTCATAGCGGCTGACGTGCGGCCCACTGACAACGCCCAGCAGCCGGGCCTCGATGCCGAAATGGCGCAGCGACTCAAGCAGCGCCTTGGCCGTCACCTCGCGGTCGCGCATGTCGGGGCCGGGATCTGCCTTGCCGCGCTCGAGCGCCTTAACCGGCGGTAGCCGGTAGTCGAGCTCGTCGGAGGAGGTGACGCCGTCCTTGCGGTTGCCCATCGGAGTCTTCGGGCCACCGGGACACTTTGTCTCCTCGGAGTCGTCATAGGGAAACTCTTCGACCTCGGCAGCCGCCTCCACCTCCGACTCATCCCAATCGTCGTCGGCGGCGCGAATCGCAATCGTCGGCTGCTCATCGCCTTCGGGTTCCAGCGCCTCGGCCTCGAAGTCCTCCGTCGTATTCGCACGGGTAATCGCGATGTCCTCGCCCGGCGCATCGCCCCACCGGCCTGGTGGTGGCGGTGTCATGAGCCCGTTGGCGCGAACGGTGCGGGCGGCGTCTCGGGTTCCGCTTCCGGCCCGCCGCACGGCGTGACCGGTAGCGCCGAGCACGCCGGCGACTGTCGTGCCCGTGATCAGCAAGACACCCGAGATCAGCATCAGCAGCGCCAGTATGTGAGCGCCGAGGCGCTGAAAGAGCGTGGTCGAGGCCCAATACAGCGACTCGCCGACCGCGCCGCCATGCTCGACCATGAATCGCTGTTCGAAATACTCGTGGCGGACTGGCCGGACGGGCCCGAGCCCGACTGTTTGCGCGGCGAAAGCAAGCAGGAGTCCGGCAAGCAGCAATAAGGCACCGGCGTTGAGCGCCGAGGGCGCCTTCAGCAGCGGCCGCGCGATCAGGGCACCACCAAAGGCGACGAGCGCGATCGGGGCAACCACGGCGACCCTACCCGCGGCGTTTTCGAGTCCGTCGGCGAGCCAGCCACCGACGCGACCACCGTCCCAGCCCAAGTAGAGAACACAGGCGAGGTAGACGCCGGCCGCGATCACGCCAAGACCGATGATGTCGAGGTGGCGCTGCTCGAGACCCTCGACGAACTCGCGCGGATCTCGACGTGGTCGCGGAGCCGATTTGACCCGCGAGCGTGGCTTCGATCGCGTCGGCGCCTTGCGCGTCTTCGACGTGCTCTTCGGTCTGAGGATGTTCATGCTCACGTGGCAGCGTGCGGACACCCGCTGTCCGCTGCCTGGATGTGACTTCGACGCCTACGCACCGACCCCTGCGCCGCCGTAAATGAGCGCTAAATGTTTGCTTGAACCGGTGTTTGCGCCTCTACCCTCTAAAGCGATGCTGAGTGAAGGAGAACAGTCGGGTCGGGTGCTCGTGGTTGAAGACGACGAGGCGATCGCCGATGTCCTGCGGCGCACGCTGCGCCAAGAAGGCCACGACGTGCGCTCGACCGCCGACGGAATCGAGGCTCTTCGCGCGGCCGAGGAGTTCGTCCCCGACCTCGTCGTCCTCGATCTCGGCCTGCCTGGCCTCGATGGGGTCGAGGTCTGCCGTCGCCTGCGCGCCGAGTCCGACGTCCCGATCCTGATCCTGACGGCGCGCGCCGACCTCGACGATCGTGTCGATGGGCTCGACTCCGGCGCCGACGATTACCTCGTCAAGCCGTTCGAGCGCCAAGAGCTACTGGCGCGAATGCGGGCTCTGATGCGAAGGCGTCCTCCGCGCGGCAGCGCGGCTCTCGTCGTCGGCGATCTGCGGCTCAATCCCGACACACGTGAGGTCGTGCGCGGCGAACGTCTCATCGACCTCACCAATCGCGAGTTCGAACTGCTCGAGTACCTGATGCGAAACGACCGCCTCGTCGTCTCACGCGAGCGGCTGCTCGAAGACGTCTGGGGCTATGACCCGATGGCGATGACAAACACGATCGACGTCTTCATCTCCAACCTGAGGCGAAAGCTCGAACTGGGCGACGAAGCGCGCCTGCTTCACACCAAGCGGGGAGCCGGATATGTCCTTCGGGCGCCCCGCAACGATGAAAGCTGAGCGCTCTCCCAAGCGATTCTCACCGCGTCGCTGGCCAGTCCGGTGGCGCATTGCCGGCGTTTCGGCCGGTCTCACCTTCGCCATCCTCGTCGTGTTCACGCTCGTCGTCGGCCGCCTCGCCGTAGACAAGCTCGAGGAGAGCTTTCGCGAGGAGGCCCAGAGCGGAGCCAACAACGTCGCCAACGGCTTCGAGGTCCAGATCTCCGACCTCGGCAACCGTGAAGTCAATCCTCGCGATGTCAACCTGAGCCGGTTCTTCTCGGCCGGCTCCCCAGTGCGGATCCTCGACGACGACGGGCGTCTCTACGCTGCGACTCCTGGGGCACCCGACCTCGGGCCCCCGAGCGACGAGATGATGACCGTCGGCGACTACACGGTTGCCACGCAGCAGATTCCGACGCAAACCCTCGGCCCCGCCGTGATCGTCCAGTACGGGCGCGACCGCCAAGCGCTCGAGACAACGAAGGGCCGTCTCTGGTTCTTTCTCATCGGCGGCATCCTCGGCGGAACCGTGCTCGCCGCACTCGCAGGGCTCGCCGTCGCCGATCGTGCGATGCGCCCGATCGCCTCACTGACCGCGGCCGCGCGTGAGATTGGCACCACCCGAGACCCGTCGCGGCGAATCCCGATGCCAGACACCGATGATGAGGTCGCAGAGCTCGCCCGGACGTTGGATCAGATGCTGCGCGAGCTCGATGCGGCGCGCGGTGAGACGGAGCTGATGATCCAGGCTCAGCGCGACTTCGTCGCCGACGCATCGCACGAGCTGCGCACGCCGCTGACCAGCATTCTCGCCAACCTCGAGCTGCTCGAGGAGCGGCTGGTCACCGGGCACGAAGCCGATACGGACGACCGCGAGATAGTTGCCGGGGCGCTTGGATCGTCGCGGCGCATGCGCCGGCTTGTGTCCGACCTGCTGCTTTTGGCGCGGGCCGACGCAGGCCGCTCCGGGCCGCGGCGCGACTGTGACCTGTCGGCGATCAGCTCCGGGGCAATCACTGAAGTGCGCCCGGTTTCCGGCGAGCACAGCCTCATCCTCGACGCCCCTGGGCCGCTGATCATCGAAGGCAACCCCGACGACCTCCACCGCCTCGCCGTCAACCTGATCGAGAACGCTGTCCGCCATACGCCGCACGGATGCACGGTGAGGGTCTCGGTTCGCGGCGAGGCCGGCCAGGCGGTGCTCGAGGTGAGCGACAACGGTCCAGGCATACCCGAGGGGATGGCCGATCAGATCTTCGCCCGTTTCGTGCGCGGCAGCGGCCCAGCTGACCTCGCCGTCGATTCCGGCACCGGCCTCGGCCTGGCGATCGTCAAGGCCGTCGCCCACTCTCACGGCGGTAGCGTTGAAGCCGCCAACGGGATCGCAGGCGGCGCTCACTTCACGGTCCGCGTGCCGCTGGATGAGCAGGCGCTCACAGGAAACCCGCAGCCCGCAGTCTCATAAGCGATCGACCCGCAACGCCCGCCGCGAAGTCTTAGCTTCCATTTACGAAACGGGATTAGCTTCCCCTGCGGACGAGACACCCCCATCGAGACGCCCGACACCGACTCGATGGGTACCAATTGGCCCAGTACTGAGTCTGCGCCAATCCGGCCCGCCGAGCCATCCCCCTCCCTGAGGCTCGGCGGGCCATTTCTTTGCCAAGATTCGGGACGAGGCGGTCTGCGCCCGGGTGCACCAACCGCCGAGATCATCGCCCCCGGCCGCCCTCGCTCATGTGCGCCTCAGCAGGTCGCTTTGCAGAACTTGCGCGCGGTCAGCTCGGCCTGGATCGCCGGCACGTGGGCGCCGGCGTAAAGAAGCTGATCGGCGGCGAGCAAGGCTTTCGCCGCGCTCTTGAAGCTGGCGCCCTTGGTCAGCATGAAGTTTGACTCCAGCGTGACACGGTCCATCACCGAGACGCCCGCCTCGTCGACGCCGAGCGTTTGGCGCAGCTCGGACAAGGTCGAGGACCAAACCTCGCCGAGGCAGTGAATCTCTTCGAAGCACGCGGCCTCGGCCTTCTTCAGCGTGAATGAGCGATCGGCCCGACGGCCGCATCCGGTACTGGAATACGAGACGCCGTCCCAGTCGAAAATACAGGCGTCGAACTCGCTGCCTCCCGTGGTCAGCGCGGACATCGCCGCCGCCAGGTAGTCGCCAAACCCTTCGCCAATCGAGGCGGCGTCGACCGTGCGTCCGTAGTTCTTCACCGCCTGATCCTGGAGCGAGTGGCCGTACTCGTGCACGATCACGTCGGCGTCTTCACCGTCGTCGACTCCGCCCGTGCCCAGCGTCATCGACTCAGTCATCGACGAGTAGAAGGAGTTGTCGTCGGGGATGCCGTTGGCGCGAACCTTCTGCGGCTTGGAGCGAAGCGGCTTCGAGAGCCCGAGGCTGTCGACGTAAGCCCTCGTGCGATCAACGTGGAAATAGCTCATCACGGCCTCGAACTCGTTGTCAGCACGGGTCAGGCCCGTGAAGTCGGCGTTCGGGCTGCAAACGGCTTTCGCCTTCTTGCCCAGGCGAGCATCCGCATAGATGCCCTTGAGACAGCCCCTGGCGCTCGTGATATTCGGCAGCGTCACCGGCAGAAGCAAGCTGGTGAGCAGGTCAGAGTCCTTGTCCTTGGAGTCCTTGAGGCCCGAGTAGCCGGCTTGCTGCACGACGGGGTTCGGGTTGAACAGCGAGGCGGTACCGCTGGCGTTCCAGAGCAGGTCGCGGCTGCTCAATGTCGCGCCACTGCGGGCATCGACGATGACCAAGAAGTCTGCGAGCGGCTTGCCCGATGGCAGCGACAGCTCCCAGGCCATACGGCCGCTCTTCGGGTCGATCCCGAGCTTTGCCCGCGCCGGCGCCCGCAAGCTGGAGGAGTTGGTGGCTTCGAGCGCGGCCGAGATTGCCTGCCCGCGCGAGATCGCGGCGTCGGGATCGTCGCCGTCGATCCCAGCAAACGTCTGGTCGGCAACGAGGATCGGTGCGCCCGAAGCAGGGCTTGCGACGACAGCTTCGCCTCCGAACACGGGGAGTCCGCCCACGCGCTGGCTGAAGCGGTGAATGGCACCTCCTCCAGGAACGGCGACGCGAGCGGCGTCATCGAGCTGGGCGACCGGAGCGGCGGCGCGCTCAACCGTCCGCGCGACGCGGTCCGCCGCGGCTGCCGGGGCAAAGACGACCAGCACCGTCAGCGCAGCGGCAATCGCGGGCGCGCGGCGCGGAAGTCCCCTGCTCAAACCTCGACCACCACTGGCAGGATCATAGGGCGTCGGCGCAGACGTTTGTAGACAAAGCCGGCGATGTCGTCGTGGAGGTCCTCCTGCAACAGCGCCGGGTCGTTGATCCCGTCGGTTGCCGCCCCTTCGAGCGAGGACTCGATCACGTCGCGAAGCTCGTCGACCAGCCCTTCGGCGCCTTCATCCTCGAGGAACCCGACTCCGCGGAAGATGATCTCCGGCGCCGAGACCGAGCTTCCGTCCTCGGAGTCGATCGTGACCACGACGATGAAGACGCCATCGGCCGAGAGCATCCGGCGGTCGCGCAGGGCGACGTCGTCGGGATCGCCGATGTCGACGCCGTCGACGAAGATCATCCCTGCGCGGGTCGCTTCGCTGAGCGTGGCCCCGCCCGCATCGATCTCGAGCGCGAGTCCGTTTCGCCCTTTGAAGATGCGCTCGGGGTCGATGCCCACGGACTCGGCAAGCTGCGAATGAAGACGCAGACGCTGGTGGTCGCCGTGAGCCGGCATCACGTAGCGCGGCTTGGTCAGGTTGAGCATCAGCTTCAGCTCTTCCTGATATCCGTGCCCAGAGGCGTGGATCGGCGCATCGGCTGCGGTCACGACCTTGGCCCCGATCTGAAAGATGCGATCGATCGTCTCGTTCACGGAGCGCTCGTTGCCGGGGACCGGCGTAGCCGAGAAGACGACCGTGTCGCCGGAATGAAGCTCGATGTCGCGGTGATCGCCGTGGGCCATCCGCCGCAACGCCGACAAGGGCTCGCCCTGGCTGCCGGTCGAGATCGCGATCACCTTGTGATCGGGAAAGTCCTCGATCTCCCGTGGCTGGATCAGCATGCCGTCGGTCGGCGATGCCGAGGTTGGAGGCGATGTTGAAGTTCTTTCGCATCGAACGACCGACCAAAGCGACGCGGCGGTCGAGCTCGGCGGCGGCGTCGATCACCTGCTGCACGCGATGCACGTTTGAGGCGAAGCAGGTGACGATGAGGCGCCCGTCGCAGCGCGAGAACTCGTCGAGCAGCGCCGGACCCGCGGTTGACTCCGACGGCGCAACCCCCGGCCGGTCGGCGTTGGTCGAGTCGCCGAATAGGCAGATCACGCCCTCGCGGCCGAGCTCGGCGAGCCGCGAGAAGTCGGCCGGGACGCCGTCGACGGGCGTCTGATCGAACTTGTAGTCGCCCGTGGCGATGACGACACCCAGCGGCGTCGTGATCGCG
>CAJDUA010000020.1_pt1 | contig 43681 bp, 42 predicted proteins | sample 7390011 | NCBI WGS metagenome assembly CAJDUA01 (sample SAMEA7055673, study PRJEB34461) | soil metagenome | biome: terrestrial ecosystem; feature: Peninsula; material: soil | place: Antarctica | collected 2016 | reverse complement strand
GGTCGGGTTCGGGCGCGCGGGGTCCTGCTCCGTTTGAAGCCGGATGCCGCGACCGAAGCGCTTTGGCCGGGCGACCAGGCGCATCGCAGTGTCGAGTGACTGCATGACCAACAGGATGATCGTCCGTCGCGACCATTTGAACGGCCACAGCAACACTCGCGCCGTCTTCAGCGGGTGGCGCAGCATCGCTCCGATCCACTTGATCGGGCGTGTGACCCGGGTGCCGTCGCCGGTCATCGCCGTGAACAGGCGGCTGATCGCGTCACCGTTTCGCCCGTAGGAGACAACCTCGATGTGGGTGTCGGGGTCGGGATAGATGCTCGACGAAATCGCCACCGATTTGGAGAAATCATGGGCAGTGCTCCACCGTGCTTGCAACGCGCCAGCAGCTGGTTGGTGCCGAGGGCGCCTGCCGCGACCACAACTCCACCAGCGGTGAAGGTCCGTCTGCGCTTTCGCAGCCAAGCGCCGCCGTAGCGACAGCCGATCATGCAGCCGGCGCAGCGCACGCAGCCCGTACGCGCGGGCCCATCGCCGCCGAAGTAGGGATCTTCAACCTGTTCTCCGGCCTCCCCGAAGAAGATGCCGACGCGCGTCTGCTTGTAGGTCTCACCGACGCCGATCTGCTCGCCGTAGGCCTTGAGCAAAGCGTCGGCAGGCGTCGCCCCCTCGTAGTCGGCAACGCCGAGCATGCGCTCCGCCGTGTCGTAATGGGGGCGAAGCTCTGAGTCCCATTCGGCCAAACCGGCCCATTGCGGATTGGTGAAGAAGGCGGGCTGGGCCCGGTAAAGCGTGTTCGCATAGCCGAGGCTGCCGCCGCCGACGCCGTTGCCCGAGACGATGAAGATGTCCTTGAATGCGGTCAGGCGAAAGATCCCTCGCAGCCCAAACCTCGGCATCCAGAAGTAGCGGCGAAGCCGCCATGCGGATTTGGCGAAGTCGTCGTCGGCAAAGCGCTTGCCACACTCGAGAATGCCGACGCGATAGCCCTTTTCGGCGAGCCTCAATGCAGCGACGCTGCCGCCGAAGCCCGAGCCGATCACCAACCAGTCGAAATCCCGACCAACTCCCGCTCGAACAACTCCCGCCACCTTCTCGGCTTCACCTCCGGGGGTGTCGGGGTCGGTTGAGGGTCCGGGTCTCATGCTCGGAGCTTAAGCTCCGATGCGCCGCGTGCCGCGTGCGGCGGTGTAGTCTGGCGGCGTTGGAGCCGGGAGCAACGCTCGGGAGAGGAAATCGGATGCGTCGTTTTGTGATCGGCTTGGCGATCGTGCTGTGTGTACTGGCGCTGCCCGCACTTTCGCTAGCCCACCTCGAGCGTCCGTCCTACTGGCCCGATCCCACGCCGGATACCTCTGTCAACCCGTCTGCCGGCGGCGAGGTGCCGAAAGCACGCTCGCTTGGCAGCGCTGTTTCGGGCAAGGGCGCCGGCGACGTGCGTGTCGTCTGCAAGGGCAGCGAGGGTGCGAGGTCGCTGGCGCTGCTGCGCAGGTCGCTGAAGGCAATGACGACGAAGGGCTTCCGGACTCGCCCAAGCCAGCCCAAGAAGGTGTTCTCCGACGCACGCGCCAAGAAGGCCATGGGCCAGAACAAGCGGCTGGCCGAGCAATGCTCGTACACCGAGATCCAGCCGGCGATCTTCGATTCCGGCAACAACGACCGCGTCGTGATCATGCCCGGCCGCTACACCGAGCCGACCTCGCGCAAGCAGCCGCTCAACGATCCCAAGTGCGTCGGGCTGACGCAGAAGGACTCGAGCGGGGCCGAGACCCCCAGCTATCGCTATCAGGTCACCTGCCCCAACGACCAGAACCTCGTCTACGTCCAGGGACGCGCGGTCCCGGACGCGCCGCCGCCAGAGCCCCCACTGGAGAGCCGCCAGGGCATCCCGGACCTCGGCCCCTGCGTGCGCTGCAACCTTCAGATCGAGGGCTCGAGCCCGAACCCGGTCGACGTGATCATCGACGGGGCCAAGGGCTACAAAAGCAAGAACCCAGAAGCCAAGCCCGCCAAGCTCGTCAAGGACGTCGTCATCCGCGCCGACCGCGCCGACGGGATCGTGATCCGCAACCTGCTCGCGCGCGGCGCCAAGGAGCATGGGATCTACATCGAGGAGACCGACGGCTACCGGATCGAGCGCACGAAGATGTTCTGGGCTGCCGACTACGGCAACCTCACTTTCACCTCCGACCACGGCCTCTACAAGAACTGCGACGCTTTCGGCTCCGGCGATGCCTCGATCTACCCGGGTGCCGCGCCCGAGACCGGCGAGCAGGCGGACCTCTCCTTCTATCCGGATGCGCCGCGGGTCAACACCGTGGTCAAGAAGTGCGACCTCCGCGGCAGCGTGCTCGGCTACTCCGGATCGATGGGCAACGCGGTCCGGATCACCCGCAACGAGGTCTACGGCAACGGCGCCGGGCTCTCGACCGACACGATCTCCGCTGCCGGACACCCCGGTTTTCCGGCAGACAGCGTCGAAATCGACCACAACAACATCTACTCGAACAACCTCGACCTGTACGAGGAGAACGCGCCGGTCGAAGCGGTGGTCGGGATCCTGCCCTCGGGCGTCGGCATCTTCTGGGCCGGCCACAACAATGGCAGCGTCCACCACAACAACATCTTCGACAACTGGCGCTGGGGCACGTTCCTCGCCGCGGTCCCGGACGGGCTCGTCAACCCCGAGGGCAACGTCAACCCGGGGATCTCCTGTCAGAACCCGGAGCTGACCACCTCGTGCGGCAACGAGTACTTCAAGAACAACATGGGCGTCGCGCCCCCCGGCTTCACCCCGTCGGTGGCCGTGAACAAGTTCGGAAACAAGACCGGCGGCGAGCGCGGCTCGCTGCCCAATGGGACCGACTTCTGGTGGGACGAGCAGTCGACCAACACCGGCAACTGCTGGTACGACAACACCGGATCCGACGGCAAAGCCGCAAGCGTTACCGGAAGCGGCGCGGGCGACGGCAAGGACACCCTGCCGGCGAACTGCGCCGCCAGCGTTGGCAGCGGTGACGCGGTGAAGTTCGCCTACCTGATCTCCTGCGTTCTCGCCCGCGAGGGTGCGCTGCCCCCCGAGCAGTGCGACTGGTTCGACCTGCCACCGCAGCCCGGAAGCCAGGCGGCCAGGCGCGCCAACCGTCGCTTCGAACGGGGCGCCGAGGCATACCTCGAGACCGAGCGGGCCGCGGAGCTGGAGGCGCAGCTCGACGACCTGACCTCGATTCCGGATTCCTCGCCACCGGAGTAAGCCGCTGGTGAGGTATTTGCGGCGGTCGACGGCGATCGCCGCTGTTGTCGCGCAAACCGTGGCGACAGCCGGCTGCGGTGCCGATGCGGACTCTCCGGAGCCGGTTCAGCCGGTGGGCGACGAACGCGCTGGCTCGGTCGCCCAGCTGGCCGAGTGCTCCGACTGGACGGCGGGCAGCACCGAGGAGCGGGAGGCGACGGTCGAGGTGATCAAGGCGGCGATCAACCTCGAGGACGGCACCGGCGAGACACCGGAGCTCTCCGACGAGGCGGCATACCGGGTGATCGACGCCACCTGCGCCGAGGACTTCGCCGCGAGCTTTCGCCTCTACAAGGTCTACGCCCGGGCGACCAGCTTCGCCTCGTTTGCCGAGTAGGAGGCTCGTGCCAGGCTCCGTGTCCGCCGCCGCTTAATGAGAACTAAAGATGACCTGGTGTCAACCCGCATGAAATGGCGGGATTCAGGACGCGGTTGTCCTTTGACACCTCGCTCAGACCCTCGTAGGTTGTGCGAACTCGGAACGACTCGGGGTCAACGGACTAGGGAGCAGGGAGTAATTGCGGAGCTCTTCGATGATCGGCCGTATGGCGGTCCTGGTCGCACTTGCGATCGGAGTGGTCGTCGTCTTCATGCTCCTTACCGGGGACGGCGACCAGTATGAGGTCACGGCTGAGTTCGAGAACGCGGGCCAGCTCGTCAACGGCAACGAGGTCGTCGTCGGTGGCGTCGCCGTCGGCACCGTCTCCGAGATCGAGCTCGGGCCCGCAGGACAGGCGCTCGTCACCTTCACCGTTGGGGAGGACTACGCCCCACTTCGCCGCGGCACCACCGCGACCGTGCGCTCGCCGTCCCTGTCGCAGATCGCCGGCCGCCAGGTTCAGCTCGACCTTCCCCCCGATTCAAGCGCCGGCGATCCAATCGACTCGGGCGAGAGCCTGACCCTTTCGGAGACCGTCTCCGAGGTCGACCTCGACCAGCTCTTCAACACGCTCTCGCCGAAGACGATCAAGGACCTCAAGCACGTGATCGAGGGCTTCGAGCAGTCCTATGACGGCGTTGCCAAGCAAGCCAACGAAGGCTTCAAGTACCTGAACCCCCTGCTTTCCACCTCGCGTCGGGTCTTCGGTGAGATCAACGCCGATCAGCGCGCCTTCGAAAACCTGATCGTCGACACCTCGCAGCTCTCCGGAGCGCTCGCCGAGCGCGCGCCTGATATCTCGGCCCTGATCGGCAACCTGAACCTGATGATGAACGCAATCGGCGACCGCAAGGAACAGCTCGCCACCGCGATCAACCAATTCCCCGGCTTCATGCGCCAGGCCAACACCACGTTCGTCAACCTGCGCGCCACGCTTGACGACCTCGACCCGCTCGTCGATGCGTCGAAGCCCGCCGCACGTGAGCTGCGCCCGTTCTTCGCCGAGCTTCGCGCGGCCACCGCCGACGCGGTGCCGACGATCATCGACCTCGACGCGATCGTGCAGCGGCCCGGTCGCGACAACGACCTCGTCGAGCTGACCCGCATCCAGCCCAACCTGACGGAGGTCGCGGTCGGCTCGGGCTCACCCGACTGCGGGCCCGGCCCAACCAATGTCGGCGACCTGCAGATCCCCGCCGACGACAACTTCGACCAGGGCAGCTTCGGGGAGACCATCTGCGCGCTCTCCAACGGCGAGGCACCCCTCGAGTTCTTCCGTGCCTACACGCCCGAGCTCGTCGGCTGGTTCGACGACTTCGGCCACTCGGGGTTTGTCGACGCGATCGGCGGCATCGGGCGCATCGCCACGACCCTCAACGCGTTCTCCCTCTCGACCAGCACCGGCCTACCGGACCTGCAGTCGCCGCCGCTGAGCGGGAGCGCCTTCGCGGGCGCGCTTGACACCGGCAACGACCGCCGCTGTCCGGGTGGCAACGAGCGCCCACTCGGCGCTGCCGACCCCTCAGACGACTCCGTCCCATTCACCGATGGCGGCGCCCTCACCGGCGACGAGGTCGGCGACTGTGACCCGACCCACGTCGCACCTGGGCCATGAGAAGACTGCTCGCTATCTGCGCCGTCGCTGCCACAGCTGCGGTCGCCGGCGTCACCGCAAGCGCCGGTGCTGATGACGTCCACACCTATGAGATCGAGATGTACAACGCCTTCGGTGTCGTCGAAGGCTCCAACGTGCGCATCGCCGGGGTCAATGCCGGCGCCGTCACCGACCTCTCGATCAACTCCGCCAAGCGGGCGTTGGTGACGGTCGAGCTCAGCGGCGATCTCGGGACACTCGGCGAAGACACCAAATGCTCCTCCGAGCCGCAGTCGCTGATCGCCGAGTACTACATCTCCTGTGAGCCGGCCGGCTCACCGCTGGAGGAAGACGACGACGCGGGCGAGCCCGACGCCGACATCCCGGCCGAGAACGTCTCGCAGACAGTGCAGCAGGACCTCGTCCAAAACACCCTTCGCGAACCGTTCAAGATGCGACTGCGACTGCTGATCAACGAGTTCGGCACCGCCCTGGCCGGCAACCCCGAGAGCCTCAATGAGGCGATCCGCCTCGGTGCGCCGGCGCTGACCGAGCTGCGCAAGGCGACGCAGATCCTCGCCAGCCAGAACACGATCATCCGCGATCTCCAGGCGGACTCCGATCGCGTCATCACGGCGCTGGCCGACCGCCGTGAAGACGTCGTTCGCTTCGTCAAGGAGGCCCGCGACACCGCCGAGATCTCGGTCTCGCGCCGCGACGACCTCTCGCGCAACTTCGAGATCCTCGACGACTTCCTCGCCGAGCTACAACCGACGCTGGCCGAGTTGGAGAACGTCGCCAACGAGCAAACGCCGCTGCTGACCGACCTTCGCGCAGCCGGTCCCGGCCTCAACCGCCTCGCCCTCAACATCCCCGGCTTCTCCGGCGCTTCGGAGAGCTCACTTGACAGTCTCGGGGAGGCCTCGGTGGTTGGGCGTACGGCGCTGACCCGCGGTGCCGACGAGATCGAGCAGCTTGCCGACGCCGGCAAAAAGGCTCCCGTGACCGCAGAGATCCTTGCCGACCTCCTGCGCGACCTCGACGATCCCCGTCGCGCGGTCGAGATCGACGACCGCGCCGGTGACGACACCGGCCGCAGCGCAACCGAGGCCGGATCGCGCGACGCGATGGGCTACACCGGACTCGAGGGTCTGCTCAATTACGTCTACTACCAGCCCGGAGCGCTGAACCAATACGACGAGATCGGCCATCTCCTTCACTTCAACATCTACAACTTCAACACCGGCCCCTGCGGCCATTTCTCAAGCGGCCGCGACCATGATACGGGCGAGCCAGGCGTCCCAGCCGAGGGTGGCGGCACGACGACGAACATCCTCGAGGCCGACAACTGCGTCGGCTGGCTCGGCCCGAATCAGCCCGGCATCAACGAGGACCTGAACCTGCCTAAGTACCACCCCTCGGTCTGCCCCACGGGGACATCGCCGGAGCGCGCCGAGCAGGAGCTCTGCTCCTCCAGCGATCCGGCCCGCGCGAACGCCCGCGCGGGCGACGGCGGCGTGCGCGACGGCCGTGGCGGCGGTAGCGACGAATCGGGTGTTGGCGGAGGCGGAGGCGGTGCCGACGGCGGTGGCGCTCCGATTGCGCCCGGCGGCGGCAGTGGTGGTGGTGACAGCGGCACGGTGCCCGACGAGATCCTCGACGAGATCCTCGATCTGCCCGACAGCACGCTCGAGAACCTGCCGCAAGACCTCGGCGGCCTCCGAGGGGGCGCTGCGGAGGATCCCCAGGCGACCCAGGACCTCCTCGACTTCCTCTTTTCGGACTAACGACTGAACGACCAGATGACAACCGAGATCACAAACACACTGCGCACTCCCCTCGCGGAGGCTGGGCGATGAGGAATCGCGGAGGCATGGGCGCGATCACCGCCTCGCCGACGATGGTCGGCGCCGTGACGACGCTGATCGTCATCGTCGCTGTCTTTTTGGCCTACAACGCCAACGCCGGCCTTCCGTTCGTTCCGGTCTTCCGGGTTTCGGTTGAGATTCCAGACGCGGCGCGCCTGACCAACAACAACGAGGTCCGCATCGGTGGTACCCGAGTCGGCGTGGTCGAGACGATTGACGCGATTCAGACCGACGAGGCGCAGACGACCGCCCAGGCGGGTGAGGGCACCGAGGGCGCCGGGAACACGGGCGGCGTTATCGCGCGCCTCAACCTCAAGCTCGACAAGGGTGTGGGGCCGCTGCCGGTCGACTCGATCTTCCGTGTGCGCTACCGCTCCTCCTTCGGTCTCAAGTACTTGGAGATCGTCCGCGGCACCGGCGACGATGCGCCGGAGGGCTTCACCTTCGACGGCACGGATGACGGTGCCACCTGCGCGATCCCAACCGACCCCGAGAACTTCGCGTCCACCTCCTCGAAGGCCGCCGGCAATGGTTGCTTCCAGGCCCAGACCGAGTTCGATGACATCGCCAACACCTTCGACCTCGAAACGCGGACGGCGGCCCGTATCAACCTCGAGGGTTACGGCAGCGCCTTCGCCGGCCGTGGCACCTCGCTCAACGACGCGATCACGAGCCTCGAGCCGCTATTCGAAGGCCTCAAGCCGATTTCGGAAGTGCTGACCGCGCCTGATACCCGCCTGCGCCGCTTCTTCCCTGAGCTCGCCGACGCGGCCCGGATCGTCGCGCCGGTCGCCGAGGAGCAAGCCTCGTTCTTCACCAATGCGGGCATCGCCTTCGCCGCAATCTCCTCCGACGAGCTCGCTCTTCAGGAATCGATCTCGGAGGGACCGCCGACGCTCGAGACCGGGATCGAGACGTTCCCCGATCAGCAGACCTTCCTCAGCGAGCTCGCCACACTGAGTCGTGAGCTGCGCCCGGGGGTATCCGACCTGCGCGCGACTCTGCCCGTCCTCAACGAGGCGATCGAAGTCGGGACGCCGGTGCTGCGCGACTCGGTCGCCACAAACCGACGCCTGCGCGGAGCGCTCGCCTCGCTCAATCGCCTGGTCACCCAGCCGCGCACCAAGGTGACGCTGCAACGCCTCGAGGAAACCTTCGATGCGGCCAAGCCGCTAGCTCAGTGGGTCGCTCCGGCGCAGACGGTCTGCAACTACTGGAACTACTGGTTCACCTTCACCGCCAATGGCCTCAGCGACCGCGACCAGGTCGGCTACGCATTGCGCCAAAACCTGACCGAGTTCCCGCTCTCAGGCGAGGTGCAAGCCCCCGCGACCGGATACTCGGGCCTCCAATCCAACGGGCGCCTCTCGACGGCTGCCGGCGGCACGTTCGAGCCCTATGAGATCCCGATCCTCAATGCCCACCCCTATGGGCCGACGGGCCAGAAGAATGCCGACTGTCAGGGAGGCCAGTCGGGCTACGAGCTTGGCGCGCAGCGGGTGCCCGGCCAGGGGCTCGACAACCCGGCCAACGGCGTCTCCGACCTGGCGGGATCACGCGGGCCGACCACGCTCTTCTACAACGACGCCGGTGAGCGTGAGCTGCAAGACACAAGGGTCGCCTCGCGGGCGCCTGAGACGTGGAAGCAGGTGGGCAAGTGAGGCCTTCACGGGGACGCCGGATGCCCAGCTGGCTCGTTGGCCTGGTCGCGGTCGTGGTGATCAGCATCGCCTCGGTACTCGCCTACACCAAGGAGCTGCCGTGGGGAGACGCCTATGAGATCAAGGCTGTGTTCAGCTCGGCGCAAAGCGTGCGCCCGGACTCACCCGTGCGGATCGCCGGCGTCAACGTCGGCGAGGTGACGAAGATCGAGTCGTTGACAAGCGCCGAGAACGAGGACCTCGAGGCCCAGGTCGGCGGCGACACGCCGCCGGCGACGGCTGACGAAGCGCCAGGCCAGGAGGCCGCCGTGGTGACGATGGAGCTCACCGAGGACGCGCTGCCGCTGCACGAGGATGCGCAGTTCAAGCTGCGCCCGCGCCTCTTCCTCGAGGGCAACCATTTCGTCGACGTCCAGCCGGGCAGCCCGAACGCGCCCGAGACCGACGATGGCCACACGTTCCCGGTCAACCAGACCTCCTACTCGGTCCAACTCGATCAGGTTCTGACGACGCTGCAGGGCGACGTTCGCAGTCAGCTCCAGGTTTTCCTCAATCAGTTCGGCAACGCCCTGACCAAATTTGGCGGCGCCAAGGGCTTCCAGGAGCTCTACCGCACCTCGCCGCGTGCCTACCGTTACACCGCGCAGGTCAGCGAGGCCTTCCTCGGCACCGAGCCCGGCGACCTCGGGGGCACGATCAAGGGACTGGATCGCGTCGTCCGCGGCCTCGGGCGCAACGAGGAGACGCTGAAGGACCTCGTCACCAACTTCCGCGTCTTCTCGGGTTCATTCGCAGCCGAGGACGAAGCGCTTGGTCGAGCGATCGAGGAGCTGCCGAACACCCTCGAGGCCGCGCGCCCGGCGTTTACCAACCTCAACGCCTCATTCCCGGCACTGCGCGCCTTCGCTCGCGAGGCGCTGCCAGGCGTGGAGTCGACGCCTGAGACGCTTCAGGCGGCGACGCCGTTCGTCGCGCAGATCCGCCAACTCGTCGCCCCAGACGAACTGCGGGGCCTTGTCGCCGATCTGCGCCCGACGATCCCCAAGCTGGCGGAGCTCTCGCGCTCGACGATCCCCTTCCTTGAGCAGACGCGGGCGCTTTCGAGCTGCTTCAACGAGGTCGTGATCCCGTGGTCGAACGACACGGTCGAACCGCTCGATCCGAACTATCCGCACGAGCCCGCCGGTCGCGTCTTCGAAGAGACCGGATACGGGCTGTCCGGCATAGCCTCTGAGAGTCGCTCGGGTGACGCCAACGGCCAGTACATCCGCGTCGCCGCCGGTGGCGGTGCCAACACGGTGGTGATCCCCAACGCCGTACCGGGGCTCAGCGGCGGCCTGCAAAACTCCGTCGGCTCGACGGCTTTGCCCCTGCTCGGCGCGATGCCGCGGATCGAGGACTCAGAAAAGACGCCGTTCAAGCCCAATGTCGCCTGTGAGACCCAGGAGCAGCCGAATCTCGAGGCTGGGGGCGTCGCCGAGATCCCCTTCGTCACCGGCGAGTCGCCCGGCGGCGGCCTGCCCGTGCCCCTTCCGCCCCTCCCGCTCTCCGACGAGTCTCGATCCGAGCGCCGCGAAGCTGCGATCGGCGCCAACCTCCCGCCCGAGCTTGTCAAGGCCCTCGCCGATCTCGGGGAGGAGGGCCAATGACCGCGATTCGCAAGCACCTACGCGACTTCATCGCCGTCGGCGTGCTGGTGGTTGCGGCGCTCGCCGTCACCTATTACATCGTCCAAGAGCAGCGCCTGCGAATTCCTGTGCTCGAGGAGAAGCCCTTCGAGCTCAAGGCCGAGTTCGAGACGGCCCAAGCCGTCGTCCCGGGTCAAGGTCAGACGATTCGCGTCGCCGGCGTACGCATCGGCGACGTGACCGACGTCGATGTCGAAAACGGCGTCGGCGTGGTCTCCTTCGATATCGACCGCGAGTTCTTGCCGGTCTACAAGGACGCGACCATCCTGATGCGTCCGACCACCGGGCTCAAGGACATGTTCTTCCAACTCGACCCGGGTACCAAGGGCGCGGGTGAGTTCGAGGAGGGCGACCTGATTACCGTCGCCAACACGGCTCCGGACGTCAACCTCGACGAGATCCTCGCAGCGCTCGACTCCGACACTCAGGCCTACCTGCGCCTGCTGTTGGTCGGCGCCGGAGAGGGCCTCAACGGCCGTGACCAGGAGCTCGGCGACCTGCTCGGCTCGATTGGCCCGATCAATCGCGACCTCGCCAAGCTCAACGGTCAGGTCGCCAAGCGGCGCGAGAACCTCGCCCACCTGATCCACAGCTTCAACGTGCTGACCACCGAGGTCGGCAAGTCCGAGGATGACCTGACCGCGCTCGTCTCCGCTTCCAACGGCGCCCTCGGGGCGATCGCCGAGCAGGACCCCAATGTTCAGCGTGCGGTCAGCCTGCTGCCGGGAACGCTCGAGCAGGCCACCGACACGCTCAACGCGACCGCGCGCTTCGGTGCCATCCTCGGTCCCGCCTTCGACGAACTGCGCCCGTTTGCCCGCAACCTCGACGAGCTCAACAGCGCCACGCGCCAGCTCGCGGTCAACGCAACGCCTGTGATCAGAGACGAGATCCGCCCCTTCGTGCGCGCCGCGCGCAAGCCGGTGCCCGACCTGCGCAGGGCGGCCGACCGCTTCTCCCGAGCGGCGCCTCCCCTGACCACGGTGACGAAGAAGATCAATCGGCTCGCCAATATGGCCAGCTTCAATCCCAAGGGCGCCGAGCCTGCGGGCGCCGCCGGGCGCGACGAGGGCTACCTGTACTGGGCGGGCTGGCTCGGGCACAATGGCAACACCGTGTTCTCGGCCGGCGACGGCAACGGCTTCTACCGTCGCATCTACTTCACCGTGGGCTGCGATCAACTGATCGAAATGGTCACGGCCTCGGCCAACGCCGACGCGCCCAATCCGATTGCGGAGCTCATCACCGGGGTCACCGGCCCCGTCCGGGAGTCCCTGTGTCCGGCATGAATCGAGTGGTGAAGACCTAGATGCAAAAACAAGCTCCCTCGATAGGCCGCATCCTGATCGCCGTCGGCTTCACGCTGTCGTGCTTCGGGCTGATCCTGTTCCTGTGGATCGCCTTCGGTGGGCCGATCCCGCTGAAGCCGCAGAGCTATCGCATTACCGCTTACTTCCCCGAGGCGACGCAGCTCGCCAAGGAGTCCGATGTGCGCATCGGCGGCGTCTCGGTCGGCAAGGTCAAGGAGCTCGCGCTGGCTCCGATCGATCAGCGCGTCAACGGCAAGGACACGACCGAGGCGACGATGGAGATCGAGCCGCAGTTCGCGCCGATCTCCGCGGACGCCCGCGCGATCCTGCGCCAGAAGACATTGCTGGGTGAGACCTACGTCGAGCTCACGCCTGGCACCAAGCCGAGTGAGAATGCGGCGCCGGTTTCGCTTGGCGCTGCCGCCAACGTCTCCGACGCCGACTCCGAGTCGATCGCCGCAATCGATGAGGGTGGGACGCTCGGTGTGGGGCAGACCGAGGAGGCGACCCAGATCGACGAGATCTTCAACGCCCTCGACGAGGAGACGCGAACCTCGTTCCAGCGCTGGCAGCAAAGCTCGGCGATCGCAATCGAGGGCCGCGGGCTCGACCTCTCCGACTCTTTCGGCAACCTTGGCCCGTTCCTCACCGACGCCTCGGAGGTCCTCGAGCTCCTCGGTCGCCAGAAGGTCGCGCTCAAGGGTCTCGTGCGCGACACGGGTGCTGTGTTCGAGGCGCTGACCGAGCGTGACCAGGCGCTTGCCGGCACGATCGTCGGCTCCAACAACACCTTCGAGGCGCTTGCCTCCGAGAACGAAGCGCTCGCCGAGATCTTCCAGGTCCTGCCGACATTCGAGCGCGAGTCGCGTCTGACCTTCGAGCGGCTCGACGACTTCCAGGTCAACACGAGGCCGCTCGTGCGCGACCTGACCCCGGTTGCCCGAGACCTCTCGCCGACTCTGCGCTCGGTGCGCGAGCTCTCGCCAAATCTGCGCAACCTCTTCTACGATCTCGATGCGCTCAACAAGGCTTCGGTGAAGGGATTGCCGGCACTGCGCGACTTCTTCGACGGGCTGGCGCCGGTGCTGAACGAGCTCGACCCCTTCCTCGCCAACCTCAACCCGATCATCCAGTACCTCGAGTTCCAAAAGAAGACGGTGACCGACTTCCTCCAAGGTCCCGCGGTGGGGCTCTCGGGCACCTACGAGCCGGTAGCCGGCGATCCCGCGCCTCGCCACGGCTTGCGCCAGCTCAGCTACCTCAGCTCCGAATCACTTTCGGTCTATCCCAGCCGTATTCCCACCAACCGCGGCAACGGCTACCTGGCGCCGGGCGTTCTCAACAGCTTCACCGCGGCTGCGAACGGCATCTTCCCCAACTTCGACTGTAAGAACACCGACTACAGCCCGGGCGGGTCGCCGTCGAGCCAGAATCAAGACGAGGACGAGATCCTGCCGGGCCAATCGGTCGCCGGCGTCAATAACGGCAACCCCCCGAGCGCCACCTTCGCCCCCTGCTTCATCGAGGGGGACTTCCCCAACTCGACCTTCGCCAACTTCGGCGACGAGCGTTTCCCGCAGCTCTTCCAAGACCCTTAAACAAGTAACTCGCGCCACGTCCTCGGCTCCGCATCGACTCAATTCTCCGCGGCTACGCTGCGGACTTTTCCGTCTGCTCCCGCCTCCGGGCGTGCGCGGTGGCCCCTCCCCTTGCTGACGAATACGCTTGTTCGATGGAAGCTGAGGAGTGGGCGGAGATGGTTCGTGGACTGGCGGGGAAGCGCGGCGCGACCTATGCGCCCGTCGGGAGTCTCAATCCCGCCGGTGGCCCGGCGGCGCTTTGCCCTGGTGGCACTAATCGGATCACCGGCGAGCTCGCCGACGGGTTCTGGGGCGCTTCCTGTGACGCCGACGAGCGCGAGGAGGGTGGGCTGTTCTCGAAGACCGTGCTTCCCCGCGCGATTCTCGCCAAGGCCCACATGCCGGACCTGGCAAAGGTCGTGCCGATGTTCAACGTCGAGTCGATCGAAGCCGAGGAGCGCGTCGAGCAGCTGGCCTCGAGGCGAAAGGTCGAGTTCGAGTCGATCGACTTCAACAAGCGCTTCCTCGCAACTGTGCCTTCGGAGTACGACCCAGTGGCGCTGCGCGAGCTGTTCAGCCCCGGCTTTCTCGACTGGGCGGCGCAGATCCACAACGAGATCGATTTCGGCATCACCGACCGCCAGCTCTATTTCATGTGGCACCTGGAGGAGCGCTCCGCCGCCGAGTACGAGGCGGCACTCGACAACGCCGGCCAGCTCTTTGCCAGGCTTCGCTCAGAGATGTACGAGCACGGCATCCACATCTACGACGCCGGGCCCTGGCATGCGGGGCTCGAGGCGTTTCCGGCCACGGCCGGCGCTTAGGCGTTCGACCCGCCGCGCCGCGCCCGTGCGGTCTTGTAGAAGCGCCAATGCTTCGACATGAAGCTGCGATAGCGCCCAAGCGCGGAGTCTGGAACCTCGAAGCCGCCGACGAGCTTGTGCGGGACCAGCGCCCAGCCCCCGGCGGTCGCGACGAGATCGCCGCGGACCTGGAAGTTCTCCTGCCAGGTGAAGTCGGGCGCGTGCGTGTGGGCGGTGAGACAGGCGCGTCCGTCGATGATCGGCAGGCCTGCGGCGGTCGCCCCGAGCTCGATTCGCTGCGAGTCGCGATCGGGGGCGACTGGCACTCGCACCGCCAGCGGAAAGCCGTCGGGCCCGACCCACGAAAGTACCGCTGTGCGATGGCGCGTTCCGAGCTCGTCGATGCGCGCGTCCCAGGCGGTGGCACCGCCGGCGGCGGCAACATGTGGCTCCAGCGGCTCCTCGCTGTGGCCGGAGCGGACCTCGTCGAGGCGAGCGCCGAGGATCTCGGGTGGTTGTGAGAGATCACCGCCGGCCCAGACGAAGACGCGCTCGGGGCGGACCTTGATGTAGATGCGCGTGTAGTACCACTCGAACACGGTCTGCATGAATTGCGGTGGGTGCATGTCCTTGGTCGCTGGGAGCTTGATCGCAGATTCCGTGGCATAGCGCTTGCGGTTCGCGCTCAGGTCGCGCTCGTCGACGTCTGCGACGCCTTGGACAAGCACCTGGATCTGGCTTTCTATCCCGGAGCCGATCGGCTCTGAGAACAGCAGCGCCACATGCGGATTGCGCCGCGCATCGTCGGCCTTCTTCGGATAACCGAGACCGGTGGTGACGTCGATCGAGCCCGCACCTTTGGAGTAGTAGGGAGTGACCGGCCAGGTGATCGGTTGTTGGCGCGAGTCGATGGTCGTGTACTCCGTGGTGATGAAGCGCTCGAAGCAGTCGGTGACGTTGTCGGGCAGCCCGGCGGTCATGACGGCAGCTTCTCGACCTCGACTGCGCCGTCGTCGTAGCCCTCCTCCCAGGGAAGGACGATCCGGTGGTCCTCGCGCGTGCCCACAACGCGTGGAAGCACCGGCTCCATCGAACGCTCGGGCGCTGCGGCAAGGACCTCCTCAGCGCTCGAGTAGGGCAGCAACGTCTCCAGCGTCTTGATCGTCGGAAAGACGAGTTTGAGCTCGCCCGCTGCGGATTCGTCGAGGGCGCCTCGTGGCGAAAACCAGCCGGCGTCGTCGATCTCGGCCATGTCGGGCTTCGGTGGCGAGTGGGCGGGGGCGAGGGCGACGAAGAAGTGGGTATCGAAGCGAACCGGGACCATCGATGGCGTGATCCAGCGCATCCACGGCAACACCTCGGTGTCCGGCTCGAGCTCGATCCCCGTCTCCTCGGTGAGCTCGCGGGCGGCGCAATCGGCAAAGCTCTCGTCTGCCTCGACGCCGCCCCCCGGGAAGACCCAGACCCCCGGCATGAACGATTGCGAGTCGGCGCGGCGCACCATCAGGATCTCGAGCCCACGCTGGACGTGCTTGCCGCCGCGGCGCAGGAGCAGGACGGTCGCGGCGGGTCGTGGCGTTGCCGGAGTGGCACTCACACGCCAGACGATAACCTGCCGGCGATGAGCACCGACACCGCGGCCAAGCAACTGTGGATTTGCTCCTCCTGCGGATTCATCTACGACCCCGACGAAGGCGACCCCGACGGCGGCATCCCGTCCGGGACCAACTTCGACGACATCCCAGACACTTGGTTCTGTCCGGTCTGCGGCGCACGCAAGGCGGATTTCGAGCCGCTCAACGGGTAGGTTCTCCGCCGGTTGGTCCGAAGGAGGGGCGCATCACCGCCCGTCCAGCGCCCGCTCTCGGCTACGCCTCCGCGCCCGGGCCATGCCCAGGTAGATCACGGTCCCAACCAGCGCCAGCGGCAACAGCACCGCGAGGCTGATCAAAGCGACGCCGCCGATCACCTCGAGCACCCGGCCGGCGTCGTCGAGAGCCTCGGAGAGGCTCCAGCCGTCGTCGTCTGAGCCGGAGCCGTTCGAGGTGATGTCGACGATGACCGTGGCGAACCGGGCCCGGCGCTCGGTCTGACCGACGTCGGCTCGCAGGGCGTCGGCGCTGGCCGCGAGCGAGTCGATCCGCGACGCGAGGATCAAGCGCTCCCTTCTGGTCTCGGCCAGGTCGAGCTCGATGCGTGCGTTGTTCAAGTCCTCCAGCACCTTGGCGAGCTGCTTGTGGCTTCGCACCGCGCCCTGGGTGATGTCCTCGCCGACCTCGGTTCGCGAGATCACGTCGGTGAGCGCGGAAAGGTCGGTGAGCGCGGAATCGAGGTCGGAATAGGGGATCTCGAGCGTGAAAGCAGCTCGCGCGCCGCCTTGGTCGCTCGTCACCTGGGAGTCGAGGACGACGCCGTCGTAGCGGTCGGTAACCGCGACGACCTCGTTGGCGACACCTTGGACGTCTTCGGTCTCGGCCCCGAGCGTGAGGCGAGCGGTTGCGTCAATGAGGCGGTCGTCTGTGGCGGGGGCTACGCCTTCGCCGCCGCCCGCGGCACCGCCAGTGAAACCTGGCTCTGTCAGCTCCTCCGGGGCAACACTTTGAGCGGCCGGCGGCGCGGCCTCGACTGCATCGGTAGCAGCTCCGCCCGCATCTGTGTTCTCACCCGACTCCACTTCCGGCGTAGCTGGCGCGCTGTCCTCGCTGACAGTCGCTGGCTCTCCGCTCCCGGTGTCAGCCTCCCCGCGTCGGTCTACGCCCGACTTATCGACTTGGCTCAGCGCTACACCTGCCACCACGAGAACGGTCGCCGCGGCACCGACCGGCATCAGCAGGTGTCGCGGCGGGACCGAGCTGATCCGAGCCCACGCACGCCGAAGCGTGCCGGTGGGACCAGCGTCAATCGAGGCGAAGACCTTCGGTCCGAGACCGCGGTCGCGGGGAAACCCTGCGTCGGCCCATTCGTCGAGGCGCCGGGCGAAATCCTGGTCGGGCTCAGCGCGCTCTTCGAGCAGCGCGCTTTCCAGTTCGTCAACCCTCATCGCATGCCTCCCTCAGTCTCTCGATCACCCGGTGCAGCTTGGTGCCGGCATTTGTCTCGCTGACGCCGATAACGGCCGCGATCTCGGCATTGCCGAGGCCGGCGAAGTACTTGAGCGCGACCAGCTCGCGGTCGCGCGCCGAAAGCGTGGCCATCGCGGCCCGGATCGTCGCCCGCCGAAGCGATGCCTCGGCAGCCTCTTCTTGGGCGCCTGCGGCCGAGACGTCCTCTGGGTCGGCGGGGAGCTCGGCTTGGCGGCTTCGCCGCCGCAGCTCGTCGAGCGCTGCGTTTCGAGCTATGCCGAAGAGCCAGGCGCGGTGGGTGCCGCGCTTGGCGTTGAAGCTCGAGCGCCGCCTGTAGGCGCGTTCGAAGGCTTGGGCGGTGACATCCTCGGCCGCGCTTCGATCACGCATCAAGCCGGCGACGTAGGCGAACACGTCGTCGCGACTGGAGCGGTAGAGCGCGTCAAAGGTGGCATCCGCCTCGGCCGAGGCGGCAAGCGCCGGGGCGATCAGCGTTTCGGTCATGCGCGTACTACGGCGCCCGCGGCGATTCATCACGCGGGGCGGTAACAGCCCGCCATGAGGCTGTTACGCGGCGGCGCGCAGCTCGGGGTCGGCGCGATAGGCCGAGGCGTATGCCGCCTGGATCGAGTCGATGGTGATCGCCACCAGTCGGCGCAGTTCGGCTTTGGAGATCGACAGCGGCGGCATCAGCACGACGGTATCGCCGAGGGGGCGGATAATCGCCCCGCGCTCGCGAGCTGCGAGCGTGACGCGATGACCGAGACGAAGCGCAGGGTCGTGATCGCCGAGATCGATCCCGACCATGAAGCCGCGGCCTCGCACCTCGGCCACCTCGCCCATGGCGGCGACCCCGGACAGCAGTTCGCCGAGCAGGCGAATCTTCGGCTGCAGGCGAAGCATCGTTTCCTCGGTCCGAAAGACCTCGAGACTGGCGAGCGCCGCCGCGCAGCCGAGCGGGTTGCCGGTGAACGTGTGGCCATGAAAGAAGGTGCGGTATTCGGAATGCGCGCCGAGAAAGCCCTCGTACACGCGCTCGCTTGTGAGTGTCGCGGCGAGCGGCAGATAGCCACCGGTGAGCCCCTTACCAAGGCAGAGAAAGTCAGGTGCAACGCGTTCCTGCTCACAGGCGAACAGCGTCCCGGTGCGGCCGAAGCCGGTTGCGACCTCGTCGGCGATTAAAAAGACGTCGTGCTCGCGACAAAGCTCGTAAACGCGACGTAGGAAGCCGGGCGGCTGCACGCGGATTCCCGCGGCGCCCTGGATGAGGGGCTCGACGATTACCGCCGCGATCTCGCCCGCGTGAGAGTCGAGCACGCACTCGAGCCGCTCGCTGTCGCCCGGGTCGACGCGATGGGTGTCGAACAGCAGCGGGCCGTAAGCGCCATGGAAGAGGTCGATGCCGCCGACCGAGACCGACCCCACCGTGTCGCCGTGATAGCCGTCGGTGAGGCAGACGTACGAGCTTCGGCGGTCCTCGCCGCCGCGCTGCTGCCAGTACTGAAACGCCATCTTCAAGGCGATCTCGACCGCGGTCGAGCCCGACTCCGAGTAGAAGACCCGGCTCAGCCCCGGTGGCGCCAGCTCGATCAAGCGCGCGGCGAGCTCAACCGCGCCCGGATGCGTGAGCCCGAGCATCGTCGAGTGGGAGACGAGGCCGATCTGCTCGCGTAGCGCCGCGTCGATCGTGGGGTGGCGGTGCCCGTGAACGTTGCACCAAAGCGACGAGACTCCATCCAGATAGCGTCGCCCGTCGGTATCGACGAGTTCAGTGCCGTCAGCGCGCTCGATCACGATCGGCTCCTCGTCACACCAATCGCTCTGCTGGGTGAACGGATGCCAGAGATGCCGTTGGTCGAGCTCAGTCAGCGGATCCGACATCGTGAGCCGACGATAGATAAGCCGGCGGCGGGCAAAACCCGGGTTGAATCCTCGGTGTTTGCGGATCGCCGGGCGACGCAGAGCCTCGGGCGGACCTCCCGTGTGATCCCAATCACACCCGCGCGATATCAGCTCACCTAATGTAGATAGCGCACTCGATCAGAAAGGAGAAACTCATGCATCCCGTCCTCGGCATATATCTCGCCAAGTCCATCAACGCGGAGCATCGCCGCGTGGCCAGCGAACGTCGCAGAACCCGAGCCACGGCCAAAACGAAAGCTCGCTGAGCTCGAGGTGGGGGAGGGGGAGCGTTCGCACGCTCACGCAGCCTCACTCTCCCACACGGCCAAGCTTGGCCACTGCGCCGTTTGCTTCAGATCGATCAACGGCAGGCGCTTCACTCGCACGTCTGCGACTTTTTCGATCGTCGTCGCGTTCGAGCTCTCGACCTCGCTCGGCTCCCTGGGCCACGGTGTCAGAACCACCGCCAGCACCTCGAGCGCCGCCGCTCGAACCGCCTCGACCGTGAGCAGAGTGTGATTGATCGTCCCCAGGCCGGGAGGCGCCACGACGACCACTGGGTAAGCGAGGTCGCGAGCGAGGTCGCGAACGAGGTACGTCGCGTTGAGCGGGACGAGGAAGCCGCCGACGCCCTCGACGACAAGCAGGTCGCCAACGGCGCCCGCCGCGGACGCCGCCGCGCGCAGGCGCTCGGGATCGATCGGTTCGCCGACAAGCTCGGCGCCGAGATGTGGCGACACCGGCGGGCCGTAGCGATACGGGGCAATCTCGTCCGCGGTCTGAGACGAACCGCTGGCGCGACGCAGCAGCTCGTGGTCGGCCTCGCCGCCCTCGTCGAGACCGCTCACAGCGGGCTTGAACACGGCGACCCGCCGCCCGGCGGCCATCGCCGTTCGCGCGATCACCGCCGCGACCACGCTCTTGCCGACTTCAGTGCCCGTGCCGGTGACGAAGAGACCGTCCACGCAACCAACCCTATGTGCGCGGCGATCTGGTCAGGCAGCGCGACGAAACGTTGTTGCAGCGGCTTGGTCGCCCCTGTCGCCGAGGCCGAGATCGCGAGCAGCGCCACCGATCACCCGAGCGGCGGCGCGCAACTCGTCGGCGCGGTGGCTAGCCATCACGGTCAAGCGCAGGCGCGAGCTGCCGACGGGGACGGTCGGCGGCCGGATCGCTTGGGCGAAGACGCCGCCCTCGAGCGTGCGCTCGCAAAGTGCCGTTGCCCGCCGCGCATCGCCAACTATCACCGGCACTATCTGCGTGCGCGAGCTCGACGAGCCGAGGCCTTGAGCGTGCAGCTCCTCGCGCAGCGTCGCGGCGTTTCGGCGCAGCTGCTCGACCAAGCCCGGGCGAGCCGCCAATAGTGACAACGCCGCGAGCGCAGCCCCGACCGACGGCGGCGGTGGAGCCGTCGAGTAGATGAACGGCCGTGACGTGTTGACCAGCAGTTCGACGACCTCACGTGAGGAGCAGACGTAGGCGCCATAGCTGCCGAGCGCCTTGCCCAGGGTGCCGACGATGACGTCGACCTCACCGCTGAGCCCGGCAGCGGCGACAGCCCCACGTCCTCCTGGACCGAGCGCGCCGGTGCCGTGAGCCTCATCGACGACGAGCATCGCGTCGTGACGGCGGGCGAGCTCGACCAACTCGACGAGCGGCGCAACGTCGCCGTCCATGGAGAAGACGCCATCGGTGACGATCAGTTTTGCGCGGTCGCCCGCCTGTTCGAGGCCGTGTGCGAGGTGGTCGATATCGCAGTGGCGATAGACGAAGGTGTCGGCACGAGCGAGTCGGCAGCCGTCGACGATGCTGGCGTGGTTGAGCTCATCCGAGAAGACGATCCCGCCCGACCCGGCAAGCGCGCTGATCGTGCCGAGGTTGGCCAGGTACCCCGAGCCGAACAACAACGAGGCCTCGGCGCCCTCGAACTCTGCAAGACGACCTTCGAGCTTGCGATGAAGCGCCATCGTCCCTGAGATCAGCCGTGACGCGCCCGCGCCCGCGCCGAGGCGCTCGGCGGCCTCGCCCGCCGCCTGGCGCACCCGGGGGTGGTCGGCGAGTCCGAGGTAGTTGTTGGAGCACAACAACAGCACCTCGGCCCCGTCGAGCAGCACGTGCGGGCCCTGCGGTCCCTCAATCAGCCGCAGTCGCCTGTGAAGCCCCGAGCGGCGCAGCTCGGCAAGGCGCTCGGCGACGTCGCTCAAGAGCTAGTCGCCCCAGCCTGGTGCGTCGGCTGGGGTGGCGACGCCGGCGCGCTCCGACGGGCGCTCGGGGTAGCCCGGCGGCGCGCCCTTCTTCTTGTTTACGCGCAGCTGCTTCGAGGGATCCCAGAAGTTGGCCTCTGCTTGACGGTCGATGAGCTCGTCGATCGGCGTTTGCGGCGCTTCGCCGGCAAGCCACCCGGAGCGGTTGTCAGGTCGCGGATTGGCGCCGTTGTCGTCCTGGCGGGCGACGTTGAGGCCGAGCTCTTCGAACATCGCCCGGTCATCGGCGGGCTCGGCGCCGAGCGTGGTCAGGAAGTTGCCCATCATCACGCCGTTGAGGCCGGCCTTGACCGCGAGCGGCTGTAGCTCGCCGAGGTTCTCGACGCGTCCGCCGCAAAGGCGAAAGAGGGCGCCGGGGATGATCAGGCGGAAGATCGCCACCCACTTGACGACCTCCCACGGGTTCATCAGCTCGCGGTCGCCGAACTTCGTGCCCGAGCGCGGGTTGAGCAAGTTGATCGGCACCGAGGTCGGGTTGATCTCCGACAGCTCGAACGCCATCTCGACGCGCTGGCGTGGACTCTCACCGAGGTTGAGGATGCCGCCGACGCAAGTCTCCATGCCGGCCTTCTCGACCGCGTCGATTGTCCGCATTCGGCCCTCGTAGCGGACCGTCGTCGTCACCTCCTCGTAATAGGATCGCGCGGTCTCGACGTTGTGATGGACGCGCTGGATGCCGGCATCTGCGAGGCGCTTGGCGCGACTCTCGGAGATGTGGCCCACCGAGGCGCAGCGCTTGAGGTTGGTGTGCTCGGCGACGAGCTTGGCACCCTCGACGATCTTCTCGAAGTCACGCTTGGACAGACCCTGGCCCTGGGTGACCATGCAGAAGCGGTGGGCGCCCGCCGCCTCGGCCGCTTTAGCGTGCTCAAGAATCTGGTCGGGCTCCATCATCGCGTGCATGGGAGTGTCGGCTTCGGCATAGCGCGATTGAGCGCAGAAGCCGCAGTCCTCGGCACAGCCACCCGACTTGGCGTTGACCAGGGAGCACATGTCGGTCGAGTCGCCGAAGTTCTCTATGCGAACCTCCCAAGCACGCTCGACGATCGCGCCGATCGCTTCGTCACCGCTCGCCCCGGCGAGTTCCAGCGCCTCTTCGAACGAGATCAGCGAAGCCATCGCTTGGGAAAGCTAGGCAGTTACTCGGACGACTCGGGGCGCGGATAAAGTCACCCACCCCAGATCATGCCGGCGCGTTGCGCAGCGTCTCCCAGAGGTAGATGCTCGCCAGGGTTCGATGCGGGCGCCAGGGCTTGGCGGTCGCGAGCAGCTCTTCGCGGTCGGGGAGGGCGGCGAGCCCGTACTCGATCTCGACCGCGCGGCGGATGCCGAGGTCGCCGACGGGGAGCACGTCGGGGCGCTCGAGGTGAAACATGAGAAACACCTGCGCGCTCCACTCGCCCAACCCGCGCACCGCGGTGATCTCAGTCGCGACCTCCTCGTCGGACATCTGCTCGAAGCGGTCGAGCTCGAGCTCGCCGGAAACGACGTGGGCAGCGAGGTCGCGGACGTATTCGACCTTGCGTCCCGAGAGGCCGGCTTCACGCAGACGCTCCGGCTCTATGCCCAGCAGCGCCGCGGGGGCGGGTGTTGCGCCGCCGAAGAGCTCGAGCACGCGGCTGTAGATCGCCGCCGCGGCCTTGACCGACACCTGCTGGCCGACGACCGTTCGCAGCAGCATTCCGTACGCGTCAACCTCAGCAAGGCCACGGCGTCGATTGCGCTCTGCGATCGAAAGCTCGCCGATCCGCTCGACGATCGCCGCCATCACCGGGTCGGAGGCGGCGAGCGCGGTCCTGGCAGTTTCGGCGCTCATCTCCCGCTCACCGTAGGTGAAACGGCCGTGTCGCCGGGAACGCTCGCTATCGTGCGCGCTCGTCAAGTACCGAGACGTCGTCAGCCGCGACTCCTACGCGATCGGCGTGTTTCGAACCAAAGCGGCGCATCAGCCGCCCTCGTAGATGCCTCGGAAAGTTGCTGGACAAGCGCCGATCCATGATCGGACCAATCGTTGGCCGCGCCTGTTCGCTGCCGGCCTGCTGCTGCTCGCGGTCGTCGCGGCCACCGTCCTAGTTGGCGGGCCCGGCACCGGGCCTGAGGCCGCAAACGCCTTCAAGACCCGGGCCAACATCATCATCCTGCTCACCGACGACCAGGAGACCGCGTCGCTTCGGATCATGAAGACGGTGAACAAGGAGATGAAACGCAAGGGCGTGACGATGAAGCGCTTCTACGACAACTTCCCGCTTTGTTGTCCCTCGCGAACGACCCTGCTCACCGGCCAGTATGCACACAACCACAACGTGCTCTCGAACACCGCGCCCGACGGCGGCTACGGCGTTTTCAACGACCTCCACGGCGACAACAACCTCGCGCTCTGGCTTCAGGCCGCCGGCTACCGCACCGGCTACATCGGCAAGTTCCTCAACGAGTACGCCGAGCCCGACGAATACGGGACGCTGCCGATCGACGTTCCCCGAGGCTGGGACGACTGGCGGGTGCTCGCGCCCTCGCGGGCCCAGTACTTCGGCTACACGCTGAACCAGAACGGCAACCTGACCGAGTTCAGCGAGGCGGAAGAGGACTACTCGACTGACATCTTCACGACGAAGGCCAAGCGCTTCATTCGTCAGAGCGCGAAGGCGCCGAACCCATTTTTCCTCACACTCGGCTACGCCGCGCCCCACGGCGGCGGCGGCGGCGAGCCCGGCCGTTCCTGTAACCGTGCCGCAGTCCCGGCCCCGCGCCATCTCGGCACGCTCAAGGACGAGCTCAAGGGCAACCTGCCCGCATCGTTCAACGAAGCGGACGTCAGCGACAAGCCCTCGCCGATCGCCGAACGGGCACCGCTCAGCCCGGGCCAGGTCTCCGACGTGTTGCGCAAGCGCCGCTGTGCCTGGGAGTCGCTGTTGGCGGTCGACGAGAGCGTCGGTGAGATCCTCGACGAGCTCGAGCGCGACAAGCTGCGAAACGACACCTACGTCTTCTTCGCCTCCGACAACGGGCTCCTGCGAGGCGAGCACCGGATCCGCTCCGATAAGCGATTCCTCTACGAGGAGTCCTCGCGCGTGCCCTTCATCGCCCGCGGCCCGCAGCTTCCCCGAGGTGAGCAGTCCTCAGATGTCGTCGTCAACGCAGACATAGCCGCCACAGTGCTCGAGATCAGCGGCGCCAGCGCCGGCGTCACCCAGGACGGCCAATCCCTCCTTCCCAGCCTCGAAAACCCCGACATCGAGCGTGGACGGGCGATCCTGTTCGAGGCCTTTGCCGGTGACGAAATATTTGGCGTGCGCACCTCGCGCTACGTCTACAGCGAGTGGGACACCGGCGTTTCGCTGCTGCCAGAGCTCGAGCTCTATGACACCGATACCGACCCTTACCAGCTCAACAACCTCGCCGGCGATCCTCTCTACGCGGCAGTGATCGCCGATCTCTCGAACCAGCTCGCCGATCTGCGCGACTGCGCCGGAGCGGACTGCCGCTCGGCCCCAACAGCGACGGTGGCGATCGCCGGCGGTGGAGTCGGCAAGGGGGGCTGTCGAGTGGCGCCGGTGATCGCCTCGCTGACAAGCCCGCAGCAGGCAGACATCGTCTCGGTGGATTTCGAGCTCAACGGAAACCTCGTCGTTCAGGACGCGGTCGCTCCGTTCGAAACGGAGATCCCCGACGCGGCGCTTCGCAAGGCCCTGCCGCAGCCGAGTACGGTAGTCACCAACGCTCTGTTCGGAGACGGTCGCCGCGTCGCGGCGACCGCAACCGTCAAAGCATGCAAATAGCCGGGCGACTCGCCGGCGCCCCGCTCGTCCTCGTCCTCACCGCCCTCGTGATGGCCGGCTGCGGCGGCGCAGATGCGCCTGAGCCGAACCCGCAGGTCGAACCCGATCCGCGCTTCGGTCAGCAGCCGAACATCGTCTTCATCCTCACCGACGACCAGGACTACGCCTCCTACAACCTCGAGACGATGCCGCTCACTCATCGCCTGCTCGGCGACGAGGGGATCACGTTCACCAATCACGTCGACACCACCCCGCTGTGCTGCCCGTCGCGAGCCGCCTATCAAAGCGGCCAGTACGGGCACAACAACGGCGTGCTCAACAACAAGCCGGGCTACGCCAATCTCGAGGACAAGGACAACCTGCTCCCGGTTTGGCTGCAACGGGCCGGATACAGCACCGCCTACGTTGGCAAATTTATGAACGGGTACGACGCCTATGTAGACGACAAAGACGACGTCGCCCCTGGCTGGGATCGATGGTCGGTGCTCAGCGGCAACGCCCTCGGATATCGCAATTTCACGCTCGCCGTTGACGGAAAGCAGCGCAAGGAGGTCTACGAGGACCGATATATGACCGACGTTCTCAGTCGGCGGGCCGTGGACCTCGTCGGTGAGCTCTCCGGGCCGAAGCCGTTTTACCTTCAGCTCGGTCAGCTGGCGCCTCACGTTGAGAATCTCAACGCCGATAGCGGCGGGCCATGTGGGGGAGACGCCGTCCCGCCGCCGCGTGATCTGGGCCGGTTCGCCGGCGCGCCGCTAACCAACCAGCCGGCAATCGACGAGGCCGACGTTTCCGACAAGCCGGAGATCGTCAGCCAACAGCCGCTACTCGACGCGGCCAAACTCGAGCAGATCCGCGCCCGCTACCAATGCCGATTGGAGACCCTGCCGGCGGTCGACCGTGGCATCGCCGACCTTGTTGCGGCGTTGCGCCAAGCAGGCGAGCTCGACGACACGATCATTGCCTACGCCTCCGATAACGGCAACTTCCACGGTCAGCACCGCCTCCCTGGCGGCAAGGGGTTGGCCTACGAAGAGGCGGCCCACGTCCCCTTCGTGGCTCGCGTCCCGCCGGCGTTTCGCGGCGGAGGCGAAGCGGGCATCGAGGTCAGCCAGCCGACGGCGAACATCGACTACGTGCCGACGATCGTCGATTGGGCGGGTGCGCAGACATGCCCGCAAGCAGGCGAATGCCGGGTAATGGACGGGCGATCCCTCCTGCCCTTGATTACCGGGAGTGAGCGGGCCTGGCCGCAGCAGCGCCCGATCCTGACCGAGCTCGACATTGGCAAGGAGCAGTTGCAGTCGGGGCGCGGCATCTCATGTCACTACGAGGGGGTTCGCCAGGGGCGCTGGCTGTACCTCAGGCACACGTCTCTGCCCGATCTCTCGACCGGCATCTGCGCCGAGACCGAGGCGGTCGAGCTCTACGACCACGAAAACGACCCGTTCGAGCTCGACAACCTGACCGCGGTCGCGTCTGGCTCCCGGGTTGCGGCGACGCAGCAACGCCTCGCCCGGCTAACCGACGAGCTCTCCGACTGCGCTGGGATCGAGGGCCGCGATCCGGAGCCGGCCTCCGGCAGCTACTGCAAGTAGCAGCCAGCCCCCGCCGATCAAGCGCGAGCGCTCACTCAGCCGATAATCCAGGCGTCGATCTCGGTTCGGCTGAACCAGTAAGCCCGGGGATCATTGCGTGGCGCCCCGGGCGAGACGAAGAAGGGAATCGAGTCGTTGGCGACGAGTGTCAGGACCTCGTCGGGAGCCAGATCGAGAAGTGCTGCGACTTGATCGATGGTGATCCAGTCCTCGCCGCTGGGATCTGTGATGACGCGCCTGATCTCGGGGTTCGGCCTGCTCGCCGTACGCGCGAAGGTCGAAACGACCAAGGCGAACATGACGCAGCTGATCAGCACCAATGTCAGTTGCGCGAAGTCCATGCCGCAAAGGTTAGGCCCGGATCAGCCCTTCGCCGCCTCGGCAAGCAGGCCACACATACGCTCGAAGCGCTGCGCTTCGGACCGCTCCGCGAGCAGCCGTGTGGCCTGGAGCTTGAGCGCCCGCAGGTTGTCGGCACTGGCGTCGTCCATGTCGTCGCTGGCGAGGTCGAGCTTCGGCTGGAAGCGGAAGTAGAGCCGCTCGTCGAGCAGCTGGGTGAGCTGGTAGTCGACCGTGTCGCTCATCCCGTCGAACATCACGCTGAGCAGCGGCGTGTGCGGCCAGATCCACTCGCGCACGCCCCAGTCCTCGACCTCGTAGTGGGGCAGGCTGCGGGTCAGCTCGCCAGTGCCCAGGGAGACCAGCATCACCTCACGATCGGGATGGTGGCGGCGCGCCTCGGCGAAGGCGCACATCGCCGGGTTGCTTGCGAAGACTCCACCGTCGATCAGCGAGAACCAGTCAACCGTGTCCGAGGTCTCGAGTTTCAGCGGCTCGAAGTAAGTCGGCGCGGCCGAGGTCGCGTAGGCGACATCCGAGATCGCGAAGTCGTGCGAGCTGTCCTCGCGGGCCTTGCGGCGCTTGAAGAAGAACGGAAACCGCTGCTCGGTCTCATAGGCGGCGATCAGCAGGTCTGTAAGCGCGTCCTTGAGCCGAGCGTCGCCGAGATAGTGATCGAGCGCCGACTCGAGGTTGGCGCGCGGGTACTTCTCGTCCTCGATCCCGAACGCCGACTCAATCGCCTTGAACACGGAGCGGTCGAAGATCCGCGGGCCCTCGGTCTCGTAGAGCTCGATCAGCTGCCGGGCAGACCACATCGGAGCGTTGTCGTCGCCGGCGCGGGTCAGCGCGGTGGCGAGGATGCCTCCGGTCGAGGTGCCGGCGATCAGGTCGAAGCACTCGGCGATCGGCCGGCCGACGCGCTCCTCGATCCGCTCGAGGACGATCGCCGGGATCATTCCCCGGATCCCGCCCCCGTCGATCGAGAGAATCCGAAACGGCGGCGCCATCACCACTCAGCCTAGACCCCGCTCAGCGCCCGCGCCACTGCGGCTTTCGCTTCTCCCTGAACGCGCGTACGCCCTCGCGGAAGTCCTCGGAGGCAAAGCACGAGCGCCGCAGCTCGATCAGCTCGCGCTCCTGCTCGGCGCTGAGCCGGCCGAACCGCGCCAGGGTCTCGGGCGGCGAGGGCGAGGGCCGCCGCCTCGAGCTTGTCGTCTGCGACGACCTCGTTGACGAGGCCGATGCGCTTGGCGCGCTCGGCAACAAGATTGCGCCCGGTGAGAAAGAGCTCGCGCGTGTAGGCGACACCGATCACGTCGATGAAGCGCTGTAGCCCGGTGTGTCCGTAGATCAGCCCGAGCCTTGCCGGCGGCATTCCGAGCTTGGCACCGGCGGCGCAGATGCGGATGTCACAGCGCACGGCGAGCTCGAGCCCGCCGCCGAGGGTGTGCCCGTTGAGCGCCGCGACGACCGGATACGGGTGAGCGCTGATCGCGTCCATCGCCGCCGTGAACGGGTGGGCGACGAGCGCCTCGGCGTCGTGCTCGAAATTATCGGCGGGAATCGCACCGATGTCGTAGCCGGCCGAAAAGACGCGACCGGTGCCGGTGATGACGACGCACCGTGTCTCGATGCCCTCTGCAAGCGTCGGCAGCGTCGCCGCGATCGCGTCGAGGACCTCGTGATCGAGCGGGTTTCGCTTCTCGGGGTTGTTGAGCCGAAGCCGGCCGACGGCCTCTGCCGGCCGGTCGAGAACGAGCTTTCCCGAGGCGAGTTCCTCAGTGTCCATCACGGTGGAGCAAAGCCTGTCGGCCCCGGACGCGAAGCGAAGGAGCCGACAGGCATTTGTGTTTGGCCATGCTCATTCGAGCACGACCAAAACGTCGCCTTCCTGGACGCTTTGGCCTTCCTCGCATTTGATCTCTGCGACCTTGCCGTCGTCTTCGACTTCGACGGGCATCTCCATCTTCATCGACTCGAGGATGACGACGGAGTCACCATCGGAAACCTCGTCGCCCACGGCAACCTCGATCTTCCACACGGTTCCGGTGATGTGTGCCTCCACGTCGATGCTCATCAGGCTCTCGGGCTCCTCGGTTGGTTGGCGCGAGACAATATCCAGCGTGGCCGACCTAAACGGCGCCGCCTCGATGAACAACCTGCTCGCCATAATCGCCGCTCGCAACGAGGCCGATCGCATCGGTGCCAGCATCGACGGGCTCAAGGCCACCTTCCCTGGGGCTCAGGTCTGGGTCGCCGACGATGCTTCGACCGACGCCACGGCCGAGCTCGCGCTAGCCCACGGCGCCCGCGTCGTCAGCCGCGGCCGCTCGCACGGCAAGGGTGGCAACGTCACCGCTGCCGCGCAGGCGGCGCTGAGCGATCCCGAGGCGCTCTCACGCGACCTCGTGCTCATTTGCGACGGCGATCTCGGCAGTTCCGCGGCGACGCTGCGCCAGCTTGTCGAGGCCGTCGAATCAGACCGCTGCGACCTCGCGATAGCGGCTTTTCGCCACCGTGTCGGCGGCGGTTTTGGGATCGCGCTCGGCTTCGCGCGCTGGGCGATTCGAAACTGTTGCGGCTATGTCGCCGGCGCGCCGATCTCGGGGCAGAGAGCGATGCGGACGGAAGTGCTGCGCGCTGTGATTCCGTTCGCTGCCGGTTACGGGATGGAGATCGGGATGACCGTCGACGCGGTACGGGCCGGCTATCGCGTCACCGAGATCGAGCTCGAGCTCGAGCACCGCGCGACGGGCAAGACGCTGGCGGGTTTCGTCCATCGAGGCCGTCAGATGCGCGACTTCGCGCGCGTGTGGTGGAGCCGGCGCGCGGCGGGCGGCTGATCAGCGCCCGCCGCAATAGGCTCCCGGCGCGATGATCCTCGCAATCGACCAGGGCACCACCGGCACGACATGCTTGGTCTTCGACTCGCGCGGCAAGGTTCGCGGCCGCGCCTACAGCGAGTTCGCCCAGCACTTCCCGCGGCCAGGCTGGGTCGAGCACGACGCTGCGGAGATCTGGGACGTGACCAAGCGCGTCGCCGCGCATGCGCTCGCCGACGCCAAGGTCGATGGCCCGGCGCTCGACGCAATCGGCATCACCAATCAGCGCGAGACCGTTGTCGCCTGGGATCCAACCAGCGGCGAGCCGGTTCACAACGCGCTCGTATGGCAGGATCGTCGCACTGCCGCGCGCTGCGACGAGCTGCGCGAGGCGGGCCACGAGGGGCTCGTGCGCCAGCGCACCGGGCTCGTCCTCGACCCCTACTTCTCCGGCACGAAGATCGAGTGGCTGCTCGAGAACGTCGATGCTGCCCGCGGTGCCTGCTTCGGGACGGTCGACGCATGGCTGGTCTTCAAGCTCACCGGTCGTCACGCCACCGACGTCACCAATGCCTCGCGGACGATGCTGTTCGACATCGCCGAGCGTCGCTGGGATCCAGAGCTTTGCGACCTGCTCGGAGTCGACCCCGAGCGCTTGCCCGAGGTGCTGCCGTCGGCGGGCGTCTTCGGCACGACGTCGGAGTTCGGTGGTGAGGTGCCGGTGGCCGGAATCGCGGGCGATCAGCAAGCGGCTCTGTTCGGCCAGGCCTGCCACAAGCCCGGCATGGCCAAGAACACCTACGGCACCGGAAGCTTCGTCTTGCTCAACTCGGGCGCCGAGTTGCCCGAGCCCAGCGAAGGCCTGTTGACGACTATCGCCTGGGATGCCGGCGCCGGCCTCGTTTATGCGCTCGAAGCCGCTGTGTTCGTCACGGGTGCGGCGGTGCAGTGGCTGCGCGACGGACTCGGGATCGTCGCCGAGGCGGCAGAGACCGAGGGTATGGCAGCGTCGCTGGACTCAAACGACGACGTCTATTTCGTGCCCGCCCTGACAGGGCTCGGCTCGCCGCACTGGGATCCCTACGCTCGCGGCACGATCGTCGGCCTCACGCGCGGGACGACGAGTGCGCACTTTGCCCGGGCGGCGCTCGAGGGCATCGCCTACCAGACCGCCGACGCGGTGGCCGCACAGGAGCGCGTTGCCGGAGCGGCCCTGTCGGAGCTTCGCGCCGATGGCGGCGCGGTTGCGAACCGCTGGCTGATGCAATTTCAGGCTGACGTGCTCGGCGCGCCTGTGATCGTCCCGGAGATCGCCGAGACGACAGCGCTCGGGGCCGCATATCTGGCGGGGATCGGAGCAGGTATATGGACTTCTGGCGAGGTCGCCGAGATGTGGCAGGAGGCAGCTCGCTACGAGCCGGCGATGGGGGAGGGTGAGCGCGAGCATCTGCTCGGGCGCTGGCGCGAGGCGGTCGACCGCGCTCGCGGCTGGGCCAATTCCGAGGCGGCCACACCCGGATAACCGGCGCCCGGCCCAGGCGCAGCTACGGCACTGACCGTTACTCGTAACGCGCTTCGAGCGTCGCCCAGTGTTCCGGGTCGTGCCCCGGGAGGATCACGGCCTGGGGATAGGTGCGGGCGAAGTGCTGGAGCTCGTGCATCGAGCGTCGCCAGTTGTGGCGGTCGAGCGGGCGCGGCGGCTCGGGAGCGCCGGAGAGCTGGCCGAGGGTATAGATCGCGTCGCCGGCAATCACGAGGTCGCGGTCGGTGAGGCGGCAGATGATCGACTGGTGGCCGGCGCTGTGGCCAGGTGTGGAGGCGAGGCGCACGCTGCCGTCGCCGAAGAGGTCGAAGGTGCGCCCGAAGGTGGCGTAGGAGCTGACCGAATCGATGTCGTAGTCGAGCGTGCGGTAGTCGAACGCGTAGTCGTAGTGCTGGGGGCGGTAACCGCGTAAGAACGGGCGGCTGTCACCGATCGCGGCCTCCCATTCGTCTTTGGTGATGACGAAAGTCGCGCCGGGAAACTCTGCCATGCCCGAGGCGTGGTCGAAGTGCAGGTGGGTCATGACCACGAGCGGGATCGACACGCTCGCGCAGCTGGCTTGGCAGATCCCTGCCCGTCTCGACGTCCGGGTTGGCGAAGCGAGCCATCGTTCGCCCGAGATTCTCAGCCGGGCTGGTCGCGACCGATGCGTGAAGGCCGGTGTCGATCAACAACGGCCCGGCGTTGGGATGGTGGATCAGATAGACGGGGACCGGCAGCTTGAGCCACTGCGAGCGGGGCGTCCCGATGCCGAGCATGCGCAGCGTCGTCAGCCGCGCCGCGCCCTCCACCCAGGCCCGCGGGCTCTCGAGCGTGCCGGTGAGAATCGGCTCGACCGCGACCGTCGTACCCGCGCGTCCTCCGGATAGCGGCCCACTGAGCGGATTCGTGTCCGCGCGAACCTTCATCGCCGGGGCAGGGTAGCCGTATAGAGTCGCCCCGCGATGGCGCCCGAGAACTCGCGAATCTTTGCGCCCGGACTGCTCGAGGGTCGTGTCTGCATCGTCTCGGGGGCAGGCACTGGGCTTGGCAAGGCAACCGCGCTCGAGCTCGCACGGCTGGGCGCGACGGTGGTCGGTTGCGGCCGGCGCCCCGAACCGCTGGCCGAGATGGTCAAGCAGGCAGAGGCGCTTGGCGCCAAGGCCGAGTCCGAAGCGATGGACATTCGCGAAGAGGAGGCCGTCGAGCAGTTGTTCGACGGGGTGCTCGAGCGCCACGGCCGCGTCGACGTGCTCGTCAACAACGCCGGCGGCCAGTTCCTCAGCCCGGCGGAGGCGATTTCGCCGAAGGGCTTTCGCACAGTGATCGAGCTCAACATCATGGGCACGTGGCTGATGACTCACGCGGCCGCGACCAAGGCGTTCATCCCCGCCAACGACGGCAAGGTGATCAGCATCACCCTCTCGCCCCACAACGGAATGCCGGGAATGGTCCACTCCGGAGCCGCGCGGGCGGCGGTGGAAAACATGATGCGCACGCTCTCGGTCGAGTGGTCGCGGTTCGGGATCCAGACGGTCGCCGTGGCCGCCGGCCAGTTCGACACCGAGACGTTTCGCACCAAGTATCCGAAAGAAGTCGTCGAGGCGGTTCCCGGCACCGTCCCCGTCGGCCGGCTCGGCAGCGAGGCCGAGTGGGCCTGGCTGGTTGCCTACCTTGCTTCTCCCGCCGGCAACTTCTTCTCCGGCACCGTGATCACGATGGACGGCGCCCGCGACAACTGGTTCGGCCCCTGGCCGCCGGGCACCTACGGCGGCTCTGGCGACCCGCCGGCTGAGGAACGCAAGCCGAAGGACTGAGGAACGCAAGCCGAAGGACTGAGCCGCCACGTCGTGGCACACGTTCGGCACACAGCCCGCACACCGTCGGCACATCCAGCTCATCACACACGCGCGTCACGGCGCCATCGTGAGACTATGCGCCGCGCCGGGCACATTGACCGCTCCATACGCGGGCAAAGTTCCACTCGCTTGAGAGGACTGGCGGTCGAAGCACTTGCCTCTCGTCAGCACGGGGTCGTGTCGCGTGCTCAGCTGCTGATCCTTGGTGTAGGGCAGGACACAGCGGACCGGTGGATCGCCAGTGGCCGGCTTGTTGTCGTGCACCGGGGGGTTTTTGCCGTCGGGCACCGCCTGCTGACCGCCGAGGGCCGGTGGATGGCGGCCGTCCTCGCGGGTGGGAAGGAAACGGTGCTGTCGCATGTTTCCGCTGCCGACCTCTGGGATCTGACCGGTCTCGCGCGCCCCCACGCGCATGTGATCAGTGCGAACAAGCGCAGATCCCGACCGGGAATCACTTTCCATCGAATTCAGCTGCCTGCGGACGAAATCAGTGAGAGGGAGGGCATTCCCGTGACCACTGCGGCACGCACGATCTTCGACCTAGCTGCGATGACGTCGCGTGCCCGCGTTGCTCAGGCAATGAGCCGGGCCGAACACCGACTCCTGAGCGATTCCCCTTCATTGATTGAACTGCTGGAGCGCTATCCGGGCCGACGCGGCTCGAAGAACGTCAAATCGATCCTCGCCGAGAACCGCCTTGGCGTGGACATCAGTGACCACGAACTCGAGACCCGCTTTCTGGAGTTCATCGACGAACGCGACCTGCCGCGTCCGCAGGTCAACGCGCCGCTCTCGGCAGGCGGCCAAAGCTTCATAGTCGACTGCTTTTGGCGCCGGGCAGGGCTCGTGGTCGAACTCGACAGCCGCGCCTACCACGCCGATTGGCAATCGGCAGAGCGCGACCGCGCTCGCGACCTGGCCCTGGTCGCCGCTGGCCTGCGAGTCGTTCGCGTTACCTGGCACACCCTTCACTTCGACCCTGACCGGCTCGAGGCTCAGATTCGAGACGCCCTCTACGCGAGAGGAACATTCGCCGCCATATAGACGGCTGACGTTCCACTCGCCTATTTAGCGCAGCGTCCGCGCGATCACGAGGCGCTGGATCTCGTTCGTGCCTTCGTAGATCTGGGTGATCTTGGCATCGCGCATCATCCGCTCGACCGGGTACTCGCTGACGTAGCCGTAGCCGCCGAGCACCTGGACGGCCTCGGTCGTCACCCGCATCGCCGTGTCGGAGGCAATCAGCTTCGCCATCGCCGAGTACTTGCCCATGTCAGCGTCGCCGGCGTCGATCTTCGAGGCCGCCCGGTAGAGAAGCTCGCGCGCCGCGGCGGTTTGTGACTCCATGTCAGCCAGCTTGAACTGGATTCCCTGGAAAGCTGCGATCGGCTTGCCGAACTGCTTTCGCTCCTGCGCGTAGGCGGCGGCGTAGTCGGTTGCGCCTTGAGCCAGGCCAACTGCCTGCGCGGCGACCCCGAGGCGCGAGCGGTCGAGCGTGCCCATAGCCACTTTGAAGCCCTGATTTTCCTCGCCGATCAGGTTCTCGGCCGGGACGCGGACGTTGTCGAAGATCGGTTGGCCCGTGGGAGATCCGCGGATCCCCATCTTCTTCTCGAGCTTGCCGACGGAGAATCCCTCGCGATCGGCCTCGACGACGAAAGCCGAGATTCCGCGCGAATGACCCTCGTCGGGATCGGTGACGGCGAAGCAGATGTAGAAGTCGGCGACACCGAGGTTGGTGATCCAGTTCTTGGTCCCGTCGATCACCCATTCGTCGCCGTCGCGCGCCGCCTTGGTTCGCATCCCGCCTGGGTCTGAGCCGGCGTCGGGCTCGGAGAGCGCGAACGCGGGTGACCACTCGCCCGTAGCGCACTTGGGCAAGAAGCGCTGCTTGAGCTCGTCGGAGCCGAAGAGGACGATCGGCAGCGTGCCGAGCTCCTGCACCATCAAGATCAGCGCCGAGGAGGCACAGCCCTTGGCCACTTCCTCGATCGCCATGTTGAGCATCAGCGTGCCGGTGCCGGTGCCGCCGTACTCCTCGGAGAAGGGAAGGCCCATCAGGTCGTGGCTGGCGAACAGCTCGCGGATGTCGGCCGGGTACTCGGCCTTCTCGTCGATCTCGGCCGCACGCGGCGCGACCTTCTCGGCCACCATCTTGCGAATCGTCTCGCGGAAGTCCTCGAACTCCTGGGGGATCGAGTAGGCGATCGGGACAGTCGTCGTGCTCATCACGGTGGCAGGCTATGGGTTCGGCGGGGTAGAAGTGTCGCGGGCTGAGTTAGCCGGTCAGCCGCTCGAGCTCGCTCGCGACCAGCTCGCCGAGCAGCCTATAACCCTCGACCGAGGGGTGGTCGCCGTCCGCGGTCAGCCCCGGGGCCATGAGGCCCCGCGCGCCGGGATCCTCGAGCTCGTCGTGAAAGCCGATCAGAGGTACGTCCTCGTCGCGGGCGATGCCGGCTATCAGTTCGTTGAGCTCGGCGATCGGCTCGTCGGCGATTGGGTGGCCGTTGTTCCAGGGCAGCACGTCGGTGATCGCGACGTCGGGGCCCGCCTCCTTGCCGAGCTGGACCATCGACCGCAGGTCGTCGGCAGCATCTGCCACCGGACGCCCCTGGGCGATGTCGTTGATCCCGCCCTGGACGATGAGCACGTCGGCCCCGTCGGCGATGCACTCGTCAAGACGCTGGGCGATCTCGTCGGTGCGCTCGCCGAAGACGCCGCAGTTGCGAAAGCTGAATCGCGGGTTCGCCCTCTCGGCCCAGTACTCGAACTGGCTCTCGGGATCGTCTCCGAACTCCAGCGCCGCCCGCGCATCCGGATCGTGGTCGTAGGCCGGTGACCCCGACGTGATCGAATCCCCAAGCGCCGCGACCTCGACCTGTTCCGAGGTGCCTGCGGTCGCGCTCGTGGACGTCGCGGTGGAATCGGCGGAACCACAGCCGGCGCCGACCAGGGCGAGCGCGGCACCGGCGAACGCCAGGCGGCGAAAACCAAGCAGGTCGGGGGAAGCAGGGCGATCGGCGAAGCGAGTGTGGCAGCGCCACATGAGCAAGACGATCGCCCGATGACTCCGAGATGCGCCGGCTTGCAGGCGCCTCAGGTGTACATGCCTCCAAATTGCCCGCCGGTGACGTTGAGGCACTGCCCGTGAACATAATTGGAGAGTTCGGAGCATAGGAACAGGACTGGCGCGGCTGCTTCCTCGGGCTGCGCGGGACGACCAAGCGGGATCACCATCTTCGCCATCGCCCGCATCTGCTCGGGAATGCCTAGTGCGACTTCCGCGCCCTCACCGACCGACAGCGTCTCGCCCTTCTCTTTGGCCTGTGTCAGCCGCGTCTCGATGAAGCCAAAGGCGACCGCATTGCAGTTGATCTTGAACTGGCCCCACTCCTTGGCCAGGGTCTTGGTGAAGCCAACGACACCGGCCTTGGCGGCCGAGTAGTTGACCTGACCGGCGTTGCCCATCGTGCCCGAGATCGAGGAGATGTTGACTATCTTGCGGAAGCGCTCGGTTCCCTCGGCCGCCTCGGCCTTGGCCGCCTCGCGCCAGTGCGGAGCGATCGCGCGCGTGACGCGGAAGGGGACGATCGTATGGATGTCGAGCATTGCCTGAAACTGCTCGTCGCTCATCTTGTGCACGACGGAGTCCCAGGTGTAGCCAGCGTTGTTGACGATGATGTCAACCTCGCCGAAAGCTTCAACCGCCTTGGCCACGAGCTCGTCGGGAATGCCGGGCTCGGTCAGGTCGCCGGCGAACACTGCTGTCTCGCCATCGATCTCTAAAGCAGCCTGTTCGGCGATCTCGCCGTCGATGTCGTTGATCAGGACCTTTGCGCCCTCGTTGATGAAGAGCTCTGCGGTCGCCCGCCCGATTCCGCGCGCCGATCCGGTGACGATCGCGGCCTTGCCGTCAAGCAATCCCATCTTCTCTATTCACTCCCAAAGTCGGGTTTCGCAGATGGAGGGCCGATCGCGTTAGACCCTCGCACCGAGCCGGTGCCAGCGCGAGACTCTAGGGGTTGGCAACGCCGTCGCGCGCGACCGCGCTTCAAAGGCCGAGTTGGCGCCCGAGAATTTCCTTCATGACCTCATCGGTACCGCCGCCGATGGGACCAAGGCGAGCGTCGCGAAGCGCCCGCTCGACCCCGTACTCGCGCATGTAGCCGTAACCGCCGAGGATTTGGACGCACTCATCGGCGACCTCGACACAGGCGCGTTGGGAGTAGAGCTTTGCCATCGTCACCTCGCGGATACCGGCGCTGATCGAAGGGTGGGTGAGATCGCCGCGGGCGATCGCTTCACGGCGCTCGGGCTCGGGGCCGATGAACTCGCGTAAGGCGTGGTACGTAAGCGCGCGCGCGGCTTCGCCCTTTACCGCGAGCTCGGCGATCTTGTGGCGGATCGCCTGGAATTTGCTGATCGGCCTGCCGAATGCCTCGCGCTCATTCGCGTAGGTGATGGCAACATCGAGCAGCCGCCGCATGCCGCCGACGGCGCCGAGCGCCATCAGTAGCCGCTCCCACTGGAAGTTGGCCATGATCAGATAAAAGCCGCCGTTGACGGGGCCGAGAAGGTTTTCCTCGGGAACCTCGACTTCGGTGAACGAGAGCTCGGCCGTGTCGGATGAGTGCCAGCCCATCTTTTCCAGTTTCGCCGTTATCGCATAACCGGGCATCTCGCGCTCGAGCAGCAAGAACGAAATTCCATGATGGCCACCGTCGGGGGTCGTCTTGACCGCGCAGACGAGGAAGTCGGCACGGACGCCGTTGGTGATGAAGGTCTTCGAGCCGTTGACGACCCAGCCATCGTCGACCTTGCGCGCCTGGGTGCGGATCGCAGCCACATCCGAGCCCGCACCCGGCTCTGTGATCCCGAGTGCGCCGACGAGGTCACCACGGATCGCCGGGCGCAGGAAGCGCTCGTGTTGTTCGGGGGTGCCGAACTTGAATATCGGCGGCGTCGCGATCCCGGTGTGGGCCCCGAGGCCCGCCCCGACTCCCCCCGACGCCCCTGCGGCCGCCAGCTCCTCTGCCCAGACAGCGTCGTGAACGTAGTCCCCTCCTTGGCCGCCGAGTTCGGTCGGGTACTTGAGCCCGAGGAAGCCAAGCTCGGCGGCGCGGTTGTAGAGCTCTCGTGGAAACTCGCGAGCCGTCTCCCACTCGTCGACATGGGGCACGATTTCATCGCGCACCCAGCGATTGATCGTCTCGCGAAGCTGGCTGTGCTCGTCGGCGAACGGCGGCAGCAGGGCCCGCGCGCCCGAGTCCGTGATCACGCTCGCGGCCACGCGGCGATTCTCGCATTTGAGGCCGTCCCCGGCGTTGGCCTCGCGGCGGTGCTCTGTGCCTTATGGCACCTCAGACGTGGTGTCCGCATCCTCGTGAGTCGCGCTCGCCTCCTCGTGGTTTGAGATTGCCTCGAACTCGGCGGTGTCAAGCGGCAGGCAGTACTGGCAGAAATGACCACCGAACGGGGTCAGATTGATGCTGCGACGCACGATTCGAGACCTGCCCGTGACTCGAACGGCATCGAGCACGTCCGGCTGAGCTTCGAGCACCTGGTAAATCGCCGGATTGGAGAGCTCGTCGCGCGAAAACCAGATCAGCCCGAGGCGAAAGAGGTTGGAGAGGTACGCGGGGACGCGCTCGCGATGGCGACAGCCGGCGTGCACGCCGATCATCGAGAGCCCGGGGGCGACGACGATGGAGCCGACGTCGAGCGGGCGCCAAGTGCGAATGTCCACGGAGGGCTGCGGCCCTTCCGTGGCGAGCAGGCGCAGGATCCGCGCCTCGTCGGGGGAGAGCTCGCCGAGAATCCGCGAGTACGCCGGATGCCCGTCGCCGTGCTCTGCAAGCTCGGATGAGCGGCTGAGCAGCTCTTGGCCACGGTCGCGAAGCGGCTGATCGGAGCCGGAGCCGCTGCCGAGCATGCCGCTGAGGCGGTTCTGAAGTTCGCTGACGCCGAGCGCGCGTTGGGCGGCCGCGATGACCTCGTCGCGGGCGTCGGATAGCAATCCGAGCGGCGACTCGCCCGTGAGCGCTGCTCGCCCGACCCGGCGGCCGGCGCGAAGGGCGCCCCCGGCCGTCCATTCAGCCGTGCGCAGCCATGCTCCGGCGGCGATGCGCGCGAGACCGGGCGCTGCCTCGAACGCAGTGGGGTCATCGTCGCGGCCGGGGCGGTGGGTGTCGTCGCCGCCGGCCTTTGTACCGGGCTCGACCATCAGTCGGCCAAGGCTATCCGCGAATCGCGCCGCCGGCGCCACGGTGTCGATCCGAGCGTCCCCCGTTCGTCGTTAGGGTAAAAGCGGCGAAGAGCGTCGCGCGATGCCGAGGAGGCAAGAATGAAGTACATGTTGCTGATCGTCCCCGAGAGCGAAGGCGGGATGGAGGATGCCAGCCCCGAGGAAATGAAGGCCGGGCTCGAGAGTTGGGCTGCGATGGACCGCGAGCTGGTCGAGGCGGGCGTATTCATTGCCGGCGACGGCCTTCTGCCGAGCGCCACCGCGAGCACGGTGCGTATCAACGACGATGGCGAGCGCATCGTCACCGACGGACCGTTTGCCGAGACCAAGGAGCAGCTCGGCGGGTACTACCTGATCGACTGCGAGAACCTCGACGAGGCGCTCGAATGGGCTCAGAAGGTGCCGCTGGGAGGAGCCGGGGCGATCGAGGTGCGCCCGCTCATGGACTTCTCGGAGTACGGCTATCAGACCTCGACGCCGTCGGCGAAGGTGGCCGCGTAGAGGTTCGCGACGGGGTCGTCGATCGCGTCTTTCGGCACGAAGCCGGGCGCGCGGTCGCGACCCTGATCCGCGTCCTCGGCGACTTCGACGCCGCTGAAGAGGCGGTTCAAGAAGCGTTCGTAGTGGCGCTCGAGCGCTGGCCCTCGGACGGGCTTCCGGGCAATCCTGGCGCTTGGATCACAAGGGTTGCGCGCAACAAGGCCATCGACCGGCTGCGCCGCGAGCGTGTCCTCGTCGCCAAGCAAGAGCAGCTGCAGCGCCTCGAGGATCTTCGCGTCGAAAACGCCGAACTCGCCATAACCGAGAAGGGCGAGCAAGAGCTGCCGGATGACCGGCTGCGCTTAATCTTCACCTGTTGTCACCCGGCGCTTGCGCCGCAATCACAGGTGGCGCTGACGCTGCGCACGCTCGGAGGCTTGAGCACGGCCGAGATTGCTCGCGCGTTTCTCGTCGGCGAGCCGGCGATGGCGCAACGCCTGGTCCGTGCCAAGCGCAAGATCCGCGACGCTGGGATCCCCTACGAGGTGCCGCCGCTCGAGCGCTTGCCCGAGCGCCTCTCCGGCGTTCTGGCAACGATCTATCTCATCTTCAACGAGGGCTATCTCGCGACCACAACCGATGCGCTGTTGCGACGCGAACTCTGCTCCGAGGCGATCCGCCTGGCGTCAGTGCTCGCGGCGATGATGCAAACCGAACCCGAGATCGACGGGCTGCTGGCGTTGATGCTGCTCACCGACTCGCGCCGTGAGGCGCGGGTTGGCGGTGACGGTGAGTTGGTGCTGCTCGCCGACCAGGATCGCTCACGCTGGGACAGGCGCCAGATCGAGTCCGGGCTCGACCATGCGGCTCGGGCCGGGACCGACGGGCCGTACGGCCTGCAGGCGGCGATCTCCGCCGAGCACGCGCGGCCGGCGCGTGCCAGAGACACCGACTGGCCGCAGATCGCCGCGCTGTACGAGCGGCTCGTGGCAATCACCCCATCGCCCGTGATCGAGCTCAATCGCGCGGTTGCGATCGCGATGGTCGCCGGCCCCGACGCAGGGCTTGCGGCGATCGATCGCATCGAGGGACTCGACGCCTACTTGCACCTGCATTCGGCGCGTGCAGACCTCCTGCGCCGAGCACAGCGCAGCGGCGAGGCGGCCGATGCCTACAGGCGAGCGATCGAGCTTGCGACGAACCGAGTTGAGCGCCAGTTCTTGGAGCGTCGCCTGACGGAAGTAGAAGCAAGCCGTCAGGACGTGTTGAATACGGGCAGATGACCGATGTCCAGCAGCAGTCGAGCCTTGGCCAGGGGGCAACTCTTCAGTGCTCGCAATGTGCGGCGGCGCTTGCCGCCGACCAGCGCTACTGCCTCAATTGCGGCACGCGCCAGGCGCCACCGAGAGTTGCCGCCGCTGCCCCGCCGGCAGCTGCGCAGCCAGTGGTTGAGCAGGTGACGGTTACCCCCGAGCCGCGCCAAAGCGACTTCTCGCCGCTCGCCGCGGTGCTCGGAGTGGCACTGCTTGGCGGGATGCTGCTGATCGGCGTGCTCATCGGCCGGGGCGAATCAGACGACACCCAGCGGCCGGTGGTTCAGGTCGAAGAGGCGAGCACGACACCCGCGCAAGCGCCCCCGTTGGCAGATTCGGCCGAGCCGAGTCAGGCGCCGACAGATATTGTCAGCGAATGGCCGGCCGACACCGAGGGCTTCACCGTGCGGCTCGCCTCGACCCCCAAGGACGGTGCGACCGCGGAGGACGTCGAGGGCCTTCAGACCGATGCAGAGTCGCAGGGCGTCAGCGACGTTGCCGTTCTCGATTCCGACCTCTATCCAAGCCTGAACAGTGGTGAGTGGCTCGTCTACTCGGGCGTCTACACAGGGCGTGCAGACGCGGTGAAAGCGCTTGCAGAGATTCAGCCGAACTATGCGGAGGCCAGCGTGGTCGAGGTCTCCGCGGAGGCGAACGACGCTTCCGTTGAGGGCCCCGTGCCCGACGACGCTTCCGTTGAGGACCCCGTGCCCGACGACGCTTCCGTTGAGGCGCCCGCGCCCGATAAGCGCGATCGCGTGCCCAGCGACGGATCGACACCGGATGCAACCTCCGGCGGGCTGGCGCCACCTGGCACCGAGGGTTCCTCCAATCAGGGCGGTGGCTGAGGCGATGGGAATGGGCGAGCGTTTGAAGCCGTATTTCAAAACCCGCCCGCGTGGCCCTGCCCAGGCGAGCTCGACCGCTCCGACGGCGGTCGTAGCGCAGGCTGGGCAGCCGGCGGTCGCTGAGGCGCCGGCGCAGCGGGTCGCGCCGGTACCGCCACGCGCCAACCAGGCGCCGTCGGTGACCGCATCGACCGCGGCCACCGCGGGTCCACCGGCCTCCGACCAGACGCTCGCGGCGCGCCGCGAGCTCCTCGCCGCCGAGTTCAACTCAATCCAACTCGACCTCGGCGGGCTCGTCTATGAGATGGCGATCCGCGACAGCTTTCGCCTCGACGTCCTCACCAGGCAGGCGGCACGCCTTCAGGCCGTCGACGCTGAGCTGGCACGGGCCGAGGGAGCGCCCGCACCGATCTCGATGCCTGCCAGGGTCTGTCCCGGCTGCTCAACGCCGATCGTCGCGGGCGCCGCGTTTTGCGCTGGATGCGGGCGCTCGCTGGCGGCTCCATCAGCGGCGACATCCCCGCCCGTTTCGGGAGCTAGTCGATGAAGTTCCCGCGCCGGCTTAACCTGCTTGCGACGCGACCCGATCGCGGCTCGCTGATGCGCTTCGTCTCGTTTCGGTGGGCCGCTCTGGCGATCACCAATCGTCGCTGGACGGCGCCGATGTCGGCGGTCGCGCTTGGCTTCGGCATCTTCGCCGGCGTTGCCATCGGCCCCTCGGCCGATGGCACCCAGGGGGCCGCCGGCCCGATCATGGTCGAGGTCGAGCGAACCCCCGACGCGGCCCCTGCTCCGGCATTGAGCCCGCCGGCCGACGATTCGAAGCCGGCCGACTCCGCGCCCGAGCCGGATTTCACCGCGACGCCGTCCGATAACGCGGCGCCGGTTGACTCGGCGCCGGTTCCCAGCGTGGATTCTCCGAGTTTCGTCTCGCCGCCTTACATCCCACCGCCGGTTACGCCGAGGCCCACGACTTCTACCGTCGACGCCACGACTGAGTCCGATCAAGCGACGCAGGATGGCGAGCCGGTGCTGACGACGCTCGCCGGGACGATCGTTCGCCACAACTCGCGCGCGGGCAGCTACACCATCGCCGACGATGAAGGCCTGCTGACGTCGATTCATACGACCCAGCTTGCGGACGTAGCCGACCGGATCGAGGTCGAGGCCCGCACCCTCGCCAACGGAACCTTCGACGAAGGCTCTAAGCGCGACGTCGACGGCCGGCGAAACCACGCCTCGTTCAGCGGCACCGTCACCTATCGCGATCCGGTCTCCAACGCCTATACGGTTTCCGGCGTCGGCTCGTCGCTGCTGGTCACGATCGGGCCTAGCGCGGCGCCGCCACCGCTGGGCGCGAAGGTGGACGTCGTCGCCCGCTTCGTCGTCAGCCCGTTCGAAGCCGAGTTCGAGACGACGACAAAGAAGCAGCGAAGCAAGGCTGAGCCCGCGATCCCCGGCTGTGGACCCTCGG
>CAJDUA010000013.1_pt1 | contig 44281 bp, 44 predicted proteins | sample 7390011 | NCBI WGS metagenome assembly CAJDUA01 (sample SAMEA7055673, study PRJEB34461) | soil metagenome | biome: terrestrial ecosystem; feature: Peninsula; material: soil | place: Antarctica | collected 2016 | reverse complement strand
CGCCTTCACCTCGACGCGCTCGGCGTCAGCCTGACCAAGCTCTCAGCCGAGCAGGCCGCATACATCGGCGTCGCGGTCGAGGGGCCCTACAAGTCCGACGCCTACAGGTACTAACGGCTGGCGCTAAGCCCGACAACCCGACTGCTGATCGCATGCCCCGACCGCCCGGGCCTGATCGCCGCCGTCAGTGGCTTTCTCGCCAAGGCCGGTCTCAACATCACCGACGCCGACCAGCACTCCAACGCCGAGGGCCGGTTGTTCATGCGCATGGTCTTCGACGCGCCAGAAGCCGACGAGCGCGAGACCCTGCACAGGGACTTCGCCAAGGAGGTCGGTGAGCCGTTACAGATGGACTACCGCTTCGCCGAGTCGAACGAGCGCAAGCGGGTCGCGATCATGGTCTCGCGCGAGGACCATTGCCTCTCGGACCTACTCTGGAGGGCGAGAAACGGGGAATTGGAGGCCGAGGTGACGAAAGTGATCTCCAATCATGCCGGCCACGCTGACACCGTCGCGCTGGTCGGCGCCGACTACCACCAAGTCGCGGTCACCCCTGAGACCAAAGAGGACGCCGAGCGCCAAGTGCTCGAACTCGTCCGCGGGCAGATCGAACTGCTCGTGCTCGCCCGCTATATGCAGGTGCTCTCCCCCGCCTTCCTCGCCGCGCTTGGCGTCCCCGCGATCAATATCCACGCGCGCACACGAGCGCGGCGTCAAGCTGGTCGGGGCGACAGCTCACTACGTCACCGAAGCGCTCGACGCTGGCCCGATCATCGACCAGGACGTGACCAGTGTCAGCCATCGCGACGAGACCGCCGACCTGGTCCGCATCGGCCGCGACATCGAGCGTCTGGTGTTGGCGCGCGCCGTCAAGGCGCATCTCGAGGATCGCGTGCTGCTCGATGGAGACCGGACGATCGTCTTTTAGTCGGGCGCGGCGGGCTAGGCCGCGACGGGCTCGCGCTTCTTCGACTTCGTCCGACGCGGCTTCGGCGCCGGCTCCTCGGCCTCGACCAGATCACGCAGGAAGCGGCCGGTAGACGAGGTCGGCGAGCCAGCGACCTGCTCAGGTGTACCCACGGCGATCAGCTCGCCACCAGCGTCGCCGCCTTCGGGGCCGAGGTCGATCACGTGGTCGGCGGACTTGATCACATCGAGGTTGTGCTCGATTACGACGACCGTGTTGCCCTGCTCGACGAGCCGGTCGAGCACCTCGAGCAAGCGCTCGACATCGGCGAAGTGGAGGCCGGTGGTGGGTTCGTCGAGGATGTAGAGGGTCTTTCCGGTTGCGATCTTGGAGAGCTCCGTCGCCAGCTTCACGCGCTGAGCCTCGCCGCCAGAGAGCTGCGTCGCCGGCTGGCCGAGGCGGATGTAGTCGAGGCCGACGTCGTGCAGGGTGCGCAGCCGCCGGGCGATCTTCGGCACCGGCTCGAAGAATTCGACCGCCTCACCAACCGACATCTCGAGCACGTCGGCGATCGACTTGCCCTTGTAGCGGACCTCGAGCGTCTCACGGTTGTAGCGGCGCCCGTGACACTGCTCGCAGGGCACATAGACGTCGGGCAGAAAATGCATCTCGATCTTGATCTGGCCGTCGCCACGGCAGACCTCGCAGCGCCCGCCCTTGACGTTGAAGCTGAATCGCCCCGGCTTGTATCCGCGTGCCCGGCCCTCGCGGGTGCCGGCGAACAGCTTGCGCACATGGTCGAAAATCCCCGTGTAGGTGGCGGGGTTGGAGCGCGGAGTGCGGCCGATCGGCGACTGGTCGATGTTGATGATCTTGTCGACCTGCTCAATCCCCTCGATGCGATCGTGGGCCCCTGGGCGCAGTCGCGCACGGTGCAAGCGATTGGCAACCGAGCGATAAAGAATCTCGTTGACGAGGGTGGACTTGCCGGAGCCCGAGACGCCGGTGACTGCGGTGAAGACTCCGAGCGGGACATCGACGTCGACGCCTTTGAGGTTGTGCTGGCGGGCGTTGCGAACGACGATCTCGCCGCTGCTCTTGCGCCTGTGCTCGGGCACCACGATCGCGCGCTCGCCGGAAAGGAACTCGCCCGTCGCCGAGCCCGGCGTCGCCTCGACCTGATCCGGGGTGCCCTCGGCGACGATCTCGCCGCCGAACTCGCCCGCCCCCGGGCCGACGTCGACGACGTGATCGGCGGCTCGGATCGTGCCTTCGTCATGTTCGACCACGATCACCGTGTTGCCGATGTCGCGCAGGCGTACGAGCGTGCCTATGAGCTTTTCGTTGTCGCGCTGGTGCAGGCCGATCGACGGCTCGTCAAGGATGTAGAGAACGCCAACCAGGCTCGAGCCGATTTGCGTCGCAAGCCGGATCCGCTGCGCCTCACCGCCCGAGAGCGTCGTCGCCGCCCGCTCCAGCGAGAGATAGCCGATGCCGACCGAGTCGAGGAAGTGCAGGCGCTCGCCGATCTCCCGCACCACCAGCCGCGCGATTGCGCGCTCGGTCTCGGTCAGCTCGAGCTCGTTGATCCAATCCAGTGCCCTGCGCGCCGAGAACTGGGTGTACTCGTAGATGTTGAGGCCGCCGACGGTGACCGCGAGCACTTCTGGCCGCAAGCGCGCGCCCTTGCAGGCCGAGCATGGCTGAAGCGCCATCAGCGCTTCGACACGTTCGCGAGTGTTCTCGGAGTCGGTGCTCTCGTAGCGGCGCTCGAGGCTGTGCAACAGACCCTCGAAGCGAACCGTATAGGTGCGCTTTCGCCCAAAGCGATTTTTGTAGGAGATCGTGTGGCGATCGCCGCCCGTGCCCTCCAGCAGCAGCTCGCGATCCGCCTGCGGCAGGTCGCGCCAGGGCGCGTCGGCATCGATCCCGTTTGCCTCGGCGACCGCCTCGAGCAGGCGTCGGTGATACACCGACGCAGCCCTGGTCCAAGGCTCGAGCGCACCTTCGGAAATCGCGAGCGTCGGGTCAGGCACGATCAGCTCCGGGTCGATCACGCGCTGAAAGCCGAGCCCGTGGCACTGGGGGCAGCAACCCTGTGGCGAGTTGAAGGAGAAGATCCGCGGCTCGAGCTCGGGCATCGAAGTGCCGCAGTTGAGGCAGAAGAACTTCTCGCTGAAGACGAGAACCTCGCCGCGCTTGCCTGCACTCGGCCCGCTCAAAACAACCGACGTTCCGCCCAACTCCTCCGCTACGCGTCCGGGGATGGCCGGGTCAGCCGAGGATTCTTTCCTCATCAACTCGACCTCGAGTAATCCGTCGGCGAGCGCGGAAGCCGCCTCGAGCGATTCGGCGAGGCGCTTTCGCAGCCCCTCCTTCATCACCAGGCGATCGACGACGATCGAGATCTCGTGCTTGAACTTCTTGTCGAGCTCGATCCCGCCCTCTTCGTCGAGGCGGCGCAGCTCACCGTCGATCACAGCGCGCGCATAGCCCTGGCTGCGCATCTCCTCGAGCAACTTGCCGTATTCGCCCTTGCGCCCACGCACGACCGGGGCCAAGACCATGAAGCGAGTGCCCTCGTCGAGGGTCATAACGCGATCGGTGATCTGCTCGATCGACTGTCCGGCGATCGGCTCGCCGCAGTTGTGACAATGCGGCTTGCCGATCCTTGCCCACAACAGGCGCAGGTAGTCGTAGATCTCGGTCACGGTGCCGACCGTCGAGCGCGGGTTGCGCGATGTCGTCTTCTGGTCGATCGAGATCGCCGGTGAGAGCCCCTCGATCGAGTCGACGTCGGGCTTCTCCATCTGACCGAGGAATTGACGGGCATAGGACGAGAGCGACTCGACGTAGCGGCGCTGGCCCTCGGCGTAGATCGTGTCGAAGGCAAGGCTCGACTTTCCCGAGCCCGAGAGCCCCGTGACGACCACGAGCGCGTTTCGAGGCAGGGTGACGTCGATGCCCTTGAGATTGTGGGCACGCGCGCCTGATACGACGATTTGCTCCGAACCGGCCACTACGAACAAGTGTACGGACGGGGTCAGTCAACCCCGTGGGCCGAATGACGACGATTGGCGCAGTTTGCGCGCGCTAGTTCGCGACGAGAGCGAGGACGTCGTCGGCGATTGCGCCGCTGCTTTCGAGACTGTAGTTCTCGACGAGATGAGCCTCGATCGCCTCGCGTGAAGCGCCGTCGAGTGCCATGTTCATGGCGACGAGACGGGCGCCTTCAGCGTCGTCTGACTTGGCCCCGCCCTCAAGCGCGGCGGCATTATCGCCGGCAGAAATCGAGGGCGGTGTACCCTCGTCGGGCGGCGGCGTCGGCTCCGGGATCAGGGGCGGCTCGGGCTCCGAAGGCGGCTGGGGCGTTGGCTCGGGCAGCGGATCTGGAGTCGGGTCCGGGCTTGGAGGCTGAGGCTCAGGGACGATCACAGGCCCCGGGTTGACCTCGGCCTTCGCACCGTTGCTCGGAGCGGCGCCGCTCGCGAGCTTGTCCTGGAGCTCCTCGAGCACCTGGCGCACCTCGGCGACGCGGTCGCGGGCTTCGACGTCGGCTCGCTCTCGAATGCGACTCGCCTCTTGTTCGGCGTCGCGCACGATCTGTGCGGCCTTCTCCTCGGCGTCGGAAACAATCGCGCGGATCTTCTCGGCTGCGTCGTGAACGATCTTCTCGCTGTCCATTCGGTCAGCCTAGCGCGAGGCACACGGCTGCGCGCAGCTGCGGCGCATAGGCTGAACGCGAGGATGCGAGGAGCTGCGTTGAGATGGCTGAGCCGACGGCTCGGGCGCCACGGCTATGAGGTCGACGCGATCGGCGAGGTCAGTGGCCGCGCGCTCCGGCGCAGGCTGTTTCGGCAGCTCGCCGACGTCGGATTCGACCCCGCGCACATCGTCGACGTCGGTGCCCATCGCGGTGCTTGGAGCACGGATGCGCGAGAGTCCTTCCCCCAGGCGGCCTTCACCCTGATCGAGCCTCAGGCCGAGCTCGCCCCTGAGCTTGACCTCTTCTGTGCCAAGGCCGGTCGCGCTCGCTGCCTGCTCGCAGGGGCGGGGGCCTCCGCCGGTGAGCTCGAGCTCACGATCACGCCAGCCAACCGCGAAGGCAGCAGCTTCGCCATCTCCGAAGCCGCGGCCGCCCGGCTCGGGCTCGAGCGGCGCGCGGTCCCGATCATCACCCTCGACACGGTCAATCGCGAAAGCAAATGGCCGGCTCCGAAAATGATCAAGATCGACACCGAGGGGTTCGAGCTCGAAGTGCTGGCCGGAGCGCGAACGCTGCTCGGCGTGACGGAGGTGTTTTTTATTGAGGTGCCATTCTCACTCGTGGCGAGCGACGAGGGTTCACGCCCCGACCTACACGCGATCATCGCCTACATGCGCGAAGGCGGCTATGAGCCCTACGACATCACCGACCTGATCCGACGGCCCCTCGACCGGGCTCTCGGCCTCGCCGAGATCGCCTTCGCCCGCCGCGACGGCGATTTGAGAACCGCGGGCTGGTAGGTAGCGCAGCGCGGCCGGGGTTGGCGCCGAGGCTGTCGCTCAGGGGGCGAGGACGCCACCACCGCCGTTCTCACCGGGCTCGATCACTTCGCCGCTCGCGTCGTCGCGACAGGGGGCCGGGCCCTCGGAACACAACGGCAAGTCGGCGGTCTCGCCCGCTATCGGCTCCTCCTGGTCGGGAACCGAGGTCGTCGTGGCCTCGGATGTGGTCGCTTCGGTCGTCGAGGATGTCGTGCTCGGCGCCTGCGTCGTCTCGGTCACAGTCGTGGTCGACTCGTTGCCGCCGCAGCCGGCGAATATCGCGATCGCGAGCAGTGCGGCAACAGCAATCCGGGCGATCAAGCGCGTAGGGCCTCGAGGTCGCGGCGAAGCTCTTTGAGCTCGTCACGGATCCGTGCCGCTTCCTCGAAGCGCAGGCCCTCAGAGGCTGCCACCATCTCCTCCTCGAGCTCGACGACGATTTTCTCGAGCTGCTCGCGGCTCATCGGCACGCCGTCGTCCGAGTTTCGCCGGCGGCGACGATCGGGTGTCGCCCGCGTCTCCATCGAGAGGAACTCGGCGATGTCGGAGATGCCCTTGCGAACTGTCTCCGGCGTGATCCCGTGCTCCTTGTTGTAGGCGAGTTGGATCTCGCGGCGGCGCGCGGTCTCGGAGAACGCGTTGCGCATCGCGTCGGTCTCCTTGTCTGCGTACATGAGCACGCGCCCCTCAACGTTTCGCGCGGCGCGGCCGATCGTCTGCACGAGCGAGGTCTCGCCGCGCAAAAAGCCTTCCTTGTCGGCGTCGAGGATGGCCACCAGGGAGACCTCGGGCAGATCGAGGCCCTCGCGCAGGAGGTTGACGCCAACGAGCACGTCGTATTCGCCAAGGCGCAGGTCGCGGATGATCTGGATCCGCTCCAGCGTGTCGACCTCGGAGTGCAGGTAGCGGACCTTGAAGCCATGCTCAAGCAGGTAGCCGGTCAGGTCCTCGGACATCTTCTTCGTCAGCGTCGTCACCAGCGTGCGCTCCTTGCGCTCGACGCGAATGCGGACTTCGTTCATCAGGTCGTCGATTTGGTTGCGCGTCTCGCGCACCTCGATCTCGGGGTCGATGATTCCCGTCGGTCGCACGATCTGCTCGACAACGCGCTTTGCCTGCGTGCGCTCGAACTGTCCGGGCGTCGCCGAGCACATCACGAGCTGGCCGACGCGCGGCAGGAACTCATCGAACTTGAGCGGGCGGTTGTCCATCGCCGAAGGCAGGCGAAAGCCGAAGTCCACCAGCGTCTGCTTGCGCGAGCGGTCGCCTTCATACATGCCGCCGATCTGCGGGATCGTCTGGTGTGACTCGTCGACGAAGGTGACGAAATCGTCGGGGAAGTAGTCGATCAGCGTGTGCGGTGGGGATCCCGGCTCGCGATTGTCGAAGATCCGCGAATAGTTCTCGATTCCGGAGGTGAAGCCGAGCTCCTTCAGCATCTCGATGTCGTACTGGGTGCGCTGCAGGAGGCGATGGGCCTCAAGCTCTTTGCCGCGCTCGTGAAACCAGGCGAGGCGCTCATCGAGCTCGGCCTTGATCTCGACCACGGCGCGCTCGAGCGTCGTCTCCTCAGTCGCGTAGTGGCTCGCCGGCCAGACAGCGACGTGGTCGATCTCGTCGAAGATCTCGCCGGTGAGCGGGTCGAAGTGATGGATCGACTCGATCTCGTCGCCGAAGACGTTGATCCGATAGGCCGACTCGGCGTAGGCCGGAAAGATCTCCAGCATCTCGCCATGAGCGCGAAACGTGCCGCGGGTGAGCGCTGTTTCATTTCGCGTGTATTGCATGCCGACGAGCTTGCGAAAGAGATCGTCACGCTCGAGCCACTCCCCCACCTTGAACAGCTGCATCTGGCGCCGATAGAGGTCGGGCGAGCCGATGCCGAAGATGCATGAGACCGAGGCGACGATGATGACGTCACGGCGTGCCAGCAAAGAGGCCGTGGCAGCGTGGCGCAGGCGGTCGATCTCGTCGTTGATCGAGGAGTCCTTTTCGATGTAGAGGTCCTGGTGCGGGACGTAGGCCTCGGGCTGGTAGTAGTCGTAGTAACTGACGAAGTATTCGACGACGTTCTCGGGGAAGAACTCGCGAAACTCGTTGCACAGCTGCGCTGCCAGCGTTTTGTTGTGGGCGATAATCAGCGCCGGCCGCTGAACGCGCTCAATGATCCCGGCCATCGTGAACGTCTTGCCGGTACCGGTCGCGCCGAGCAGGGTGAGAAAGTCCTCGCCCGCATCGAGGCCCTGTGAGAGCTGATCGATCGCCTTCGGCTGGTCGGCCGTGGGCGTGTAGGCGGGATTTAGCTTGAACTCGGGCACCGGGGACGAAGATAGCTGGCGCCCCCGGCAAGAACCTAGATCGCCACGGTCAGCTGTCACTGCGACGCTCGCGATCGATTCGTTGGGCGTCATACTCGTATCCCTTGAGCAGCGGCGGGCACACAGGCTGGGGGACTGGGACTGCGCCGATGCTCCTGATTGTCGTGACCGCTGGCGCCTTGCTGGGGGCCGCAACTGTCGGCGCTCCGGAGCGCGAGCGCACGCCTACGGTGGACTCAGCGGTGGCGTCTTCAGCGATAGGCACGGGTGACCAGATCCCGCCGGCGCAGATCGGCAGCCTGGCGAGCCGACTGACGCCGCAGGTCGCCGCCCGTGTCGCGAGGATTCGCGGACTCGAGTTCGAGCGCATCCCCGTCCCCGAGGTGATCAGCGGCGACCGCTTCGCCGAGCTCACCGCCGACGAAGCCGAGCCAGGGCGAGGCGCCGATCGCGAGCTTGCCGATGTCGAGACGGCAGCGCGGATGCTCGGCGTTCAGAAGCCCGAAGAGCAACTCGACGTCCTCTCATCCGGTGCGCCCGACCTTGCAGCCGCGGCGTACGACACCGAGAGCGAGCGGCTTTACGTGATCCGCGACGCGGTCGGAACGAGCCGGGCGTTGCTCGAGTTCCTGCTCGCCCACGAGCTCGATCACGCGCTCGACGATCAGAACTTCGGCCTCGACGAGAAAGAGGGCGGCAACGACGACCGCGTACTTGCCGCAACAGCCTTGGTCGAGGGAACCGCAACCGCGGTGATGGTCGACTACGCCGCGCAGCACCTCAATCCGCTCGCGCTCGGTGCGGCCTCGGTGGGTATCGATCCCGGCACCGACGGCGTGCCGGCTTTCGTCGTCGAACAGCTCACCTGGGCGTACCTGGAAGGCAGCGCCTTCGTCAACTCGCTGCGCGGTCCAGGCGACGATTGGAAGCAAGTCGATGCGGCATTCGAGTCGCAGCCGCCACGGTCGAGCGAGCACATCTTGCATCCCGACAAGTACGAGACCGGCGCTGCGCCGCTTCGCGTCGCAGCGCCGACCGATGAGCTCGAGACGCGCGGTTGGCGGGTGCTCGATCGCGGCATCCTCGGCGAATTCTCGACGCGCCAGGTGCTCGAGGTTGGAGCTCCCGACGATGCGGTCGAAATCGCGGCGACGGGCTGGGGAGGCGACCAGTACGCGCTACTGAGTCGCGACAGTGGCGGTGTCGACTGCGAGACAACCTGCACACGAGAGCGCGTCGTCGTCGTGACCTGGCGCTGGGACTCGGCCGCCGATGCAACGGAGTTCGAGCGCACGCTGCCCGCGTACCTGATCGCCGGGCGCAATGCCAAGAAGGCGGGTGCCGAGCTCTGGTCGCTCGATGGCGCCTGGGCGGCCACCGCTATCGAGGCCCACGCGACCGCGCTTGCATTCGCGCCGAGCCGCGAGCTCGCCCGCCTCGCAGCGCGCGAGGCGGCGCGCGGATGAGAGAATGGCGGCGATGACACGACTTCAGCGAGCACTTGCCGCGACGTTCACAGCCACTGGGCTCCTGCATTTCATTCGCCCGCGCGATTACGAAGCGACGGTCCCCGACTACGTTCCGATGTCGCCTCAGGATGCCGTCAAATGGAGCGGTGTCGCCGAGATCCTTGGCGGCCTGGCGGTGATTCCCGCGCCGACGCGCCTCTTCGCTCGCTGGTGGCTGACCGGGCTTCTGCTTGCAGTGTTCCCGGCGAACGTCCACATGGCGCTCAACCCCGCCGACGTCGCCGGGCGCGGGGTCGGCGCCGACCGCCTGCCCCGCTGGCTGCTGTTCGCGCGCCTGCCGCTGCAGGCCGTGTTCATCCTCTGGGCGTGGCGTGCGACGGAGTCCTAGCAAAAGCTCCGCGGCGGCGAGGGTGATCTCGGCGGCGCTGGTTCAGCTGAAAGCGATCCCTCGACGCGTCGTTATGCCATAGACATAGAAAGGCGTCGGGCCGGGGATAGAGCCCGGTCTGACCGACCACGCCAAGACTCCAGCCTCTCTCACTGACAACCCGCTGACGAAGCCCCGACGGCGAGGGGCGCTAACTCCGCCTAGCCCGCGTCGCCCGCTGAGAAACCCTTCGGCATCCTCGAACAGCCCGCTCGCGTCCTCGATCAGGGCGATGCCCTCGTCGACTGGGATTCGCGTACCAATCAGGCGCAGGCCGTCGGCGACGACCGGGTTGAGCACGCCGGCCTGTTCGGCGTCGTCGATCCCGCGCAAGACCCCGGCACGCACGGCCTTCTCGAGCTCGGCGTCGTCGATCCCGTACTCGGCCGCGAACTCCTCGCGTGCACTATCGCTCGCCAGAGCAGTGGCCAGCGTCTCGCGACTGACCGCGAGTTCGCAGGCGGCGCCGTCAAGTGCCGAAAGGCCGAACTGTTGCGCCGTTTCCTCGATCCCCGACGGGTCCCGCCATTCCCGCTCCTGGCACGGGTCGGCTACCGCGGTCGGCTCATAGTCGCCCCCGCCCAACGCGAGGTAAACCGCGACCAGCGCGATCGCCGCGACGGTGGCGCCGAGGACGAGCGCCCGCGCGCTGATCGACGACCCGCTCACAAACTGATCCTGCGACGGGCGATCACAATCGGAATCAGCGCCGCGAGCGCGAAAGCGGCGCTGATCAAAAAGGATCCGCTGAAGGCGTGCGTGGCGGCTTTGTCGATCTCGTCGCCTACCTGCTCGCGTAGGGCGATAGTGCCCGCTCGCTCCTGCGGGTCGGTCGGCAGCGGCTCAAACACCGGGCCGAGCACCGGGACCTTGTCGCCCTCCGCATCGATCTGCGCGGTGATGCGATCGGCAAGCTCGAGCTTGGACTCGATCGAGATCCGAGCATCCAACAACGCCGAAGTGCCGGCCGCTTCGGCGTCGACGCGCTGGGTTTCCAGGTCGGCCGTGAACACCGGCGTCAGCAGCACCAGCCCCGCCACTACTCCGCCATGGCGCGAGGCGATCGTCCAGCCACCGTGGATCGCCTGCGGCGATCGGCCCTCGAGCGCGGCCTCGGTCAACGCCGAGAGCGCCAGCGCCAAGCCGGCGCCGACAAGCGCCTGAGGAACGAAGGTGGCGGCGATCGTCGCGTCGGGCAAGAGGCCGAGCCCGCCGAGCCCGCCGGCGATCAGGATCGCGCCCGCTGCAGCCCTCGCATCGACCGCGGGAACCCGGCGGGCGAGCGGCGTTGCGAGCAGGGCGCAAACAGGCATTACGGTCACCGCCGCCGCTGCCGCGATCGGCGTCAGGCGCCAGCCCTCGATCAACAGCAAGACGATCAGAAACAAGGCGGCCGCCAGGGCAGCGGAGATCAGCCCCAGCGCTGCGTTGGCGGCGAGATGCGGCGTTCCCGAGGCACTGACCTCATCGCGCACGAGTCCGGCCTGCGATTCGGCGCGGGCCGGGCCGAAGAAGACGACTGCGCACGCTAGTGCCGGCGGCACCTGCAGCAAAAAGATCGACTGCCACGAGATCAGTTCGGTTAACAAGCCACCGACCCCGGGGCCGACTGCCGCGCCGAGCGCGCCCGCGCCCGCCCAGACCACGGCAGCCCGGCGCTCGGAGCCGATTACAGCCGGCAACAACTCCAGCGCGGCGCATACGGAAGCTGCGCCACCAATCGCCTGCACGCAGCGCGCGCCGAGCAACAGCTCAATCGTGTCGGACAGCGCGCAGGCGAGGCTGGCGAGCGCGAAGAGCACCATCCCCACTGCGGCAACTCGTCCGGGCCCAAGACGGCGAGCCGCTGCTGCTGCCGGAAGCGCAGCGACTGCGAGCACGAGGTTGAAAGCGATCAGAACCCAGGTCACGGCGGTGACCGAAACGTCGAGCTCGCGATATATCTCGGGCAAAGCGAGCACCACCACGGACGAATCCGCAAGGACGAGTCCGACGCAGACGGCGAGCGCGGGCCGCAGGGCACGTCCGCGTTTGTCGGGTGCGCCTACGGCCCGGCTCACGGCGCCACCTCGATCCAATCCCACGCGGTGCCGCAGAGCGACCGTGCGTCGGCGGCATCGACTTCTACGAGCTGCGATCCGGCCGATGACGAAACGACCAGAGGCCCGACCGCGCTCGCAGCTCCACCGCTTCCGGGCAGCAGGTCGGCCCCGCCGAAGCGGACCTCGACCACGTGACGACCCGGATCGAGCTGGGCCGAGCCGAGGCGCACGTATTGCTCGAGGTTGTTTAGCTCGTGGCGCACCTCGCCCGCTTTGCGCCCGTCGACCCACGTCTGGACCTCAGGCAGGACTGAGCCGGAAAGCCAGATCTCGTGCTCACCGCCGCGCTCGAGCTCCACCTCGGCGGCGATTGAGCCCGCGTCTTTCGGAATCGGTGCCAACGCGCCCTGCGGCGCGGTCCAGTCCCGTGGATACATGGCCTGCGACAGCGCCACGATTTGGGGCCTTTCGCCTTGCGCGGCGACGAGATCGCCGGATCTTGCCAATTCGAGGACGTCAGCACACATCGGTACCCCGTAAGGGTCGTAGTGGCCTCCCAGGCTCAGGCGCGGGGTGAGCGCCGCGTTACCCTCCGGACGCTGCCAAGCTTCGTAGAGCTCGCCTCGATAGATCAGCTCGTACTCGCTCGGTGGCCTGCTGGAGGCCGGCGAGCGATGAACAACGAGCGTGCGGTAGAAGCCGAGCTCGAGCGGGTCGATCTGGTCAGTGTCCGCCGCCTCACCCTTGGCGACCTGCGAGCCGTCGGTCAAAGCGATCTGATGGCGGCGAAGGTCGGAAATCGACTCAGGATCGCTGTCGCGCAAGAAGTGCCGAGCCGCGTAGGGCGAATACTCGGTGATCAGGCTCGGGCCATCGCCGGCGACCAGCTCGCCGATCTCGGCAAGCTCTTCAAGCTGTCCTCGCGGAGCGAGGCTGACATCGCGATAGGCAAGCGCGTTCGACCATGCGACCCCAACGAACACGGCTAGCGCCAGCGCTCCTGCAGCGATCCGGCGACTCGATGTCGCCAACAAGCCGACGCCGAGCATCGCCGCGAACGGGATTGCCGGCGACGCGGTTGCAAATGCCTTGCCGTCAACCCAGGGCGAGCCGACCGCGGCAAGCACGGCGCAACCCGCGAGCACCCCGACCACGTAAACGGGCGGGCCTGGGTGCCGGGTCCGAATACACCAAGCAAGCCCAGCGGCCGCCCCTGTGCAGGCGATGACGATCAAGGCAAAGGTGAGCAAGCCTTGAGTCGGTGCCAGTCGAAAGTCGCCGGCCGGCCAGATGCCCACGACTTGAGCGGGATCGAGCGGTCCGATCAGGTTTCCCCGCGCGCTGTCGTCGGTGAGCGGCGACGACGTCGGCGGCACCAACGCGTCTGAGAGCAGCAGCGGAAGCGTGAAGACCGCCAGGCCGGCAAGGAAGCCACCGGCGCGAACCGCCGCAGCGCGAGGCCCGATTTCCCGACCCAAGAGGACCGCCACCGCCCCGAGCAACGGGGCCAACCAGATCCCGGCGCCGGCGCTCAAGACACCGAACAGAGCGCCACAGACGATTGCCGGGGCCACGAGGACGCGTGCACCGCCGCGTCGCGCGACGAGATCTGCGGCGGACACGGCGGCGGCTGCTATCAGCGCCGCCGCGGCGACCTCCTTGATTCCTCCCCAGAGGTAGTAGCCGAATAAAAGTGCCGGCTGAGCACCGACGAAAGCTGCCGCGCTGCGCAGAGCCCGCGAGCCCGCGAGCGGTGTGGCCAATGACCACAGCGCAAGGCTCAGCAGGACAGCCAGAAAGGCCATGTAGGGCTGGATCAGCCACGCGAGGTCCACGCCAACCAACTTCGCGGCAGTGCCGAATGGCAGGAACACGCCGACGGGGTAGCCGTCGCCGAGGTTGTAGGCCAATGTCGCCTCATAGGTCGAGGGCGTCAGGCCATCGAAGTCGCGACCATGCTCCATCACCCGATCGGTGAGAGCGAGCCAGGTGGCGGTGTCGTCGAGTCTGATGTAGCCGGCGACCGTCGCCTCCCCGGAGAGCACGACGGGTGCGGCAAAGACTGCGAACACGGCGGCCGCCGCGACCGCCGCGTGCACGGGTCCGGGCCGTGATCGAGAGCGCAGGCCGAGCGCCAGACCGGCCAGCGACGCCACGACCACGACGGGAACGACAAAGCCCGCGGTCGTCTTGCCGAGCGTGAGAAACTGACCGATGACGACGATTGCGGCGAATCCGACCGGCGCGAGTAGGGCGCTGGCCATCCGCCGCTGCGTCGCCGCCTCGACCAGGAATCCGCAGCCGAGGCAAAGGACCACGAGCACCAGCGGAAACAGGACCCAGGCGACTAGCAGCTCCATGGACCTATCTCAGGCTCGCCAAGGCGCAGCCGCGACCCGGCTCTGGGTCAAAGCCCAAGCTCCTCGGCGTAGTTCTCGCGGTACTGGTCGCGCTTCTCGATCACCTCGGCTACATATGCGCGCGTCTCTGCGAACTCGATTTCATCGAGCACAAGATCGGCGCCGCCCCAGGAATCCACGCTGCCAGGACCAGCGTTGTAGGCGGCCAGCGCGGCAACCTCATTGCCTGCGTAGAGATCGAGGAGGTAGTCCAAGTAGTAGGTGCCGTACCGGATGTTGAGCTCGTAGTCTGCGAGGTCGTCATATTCGAACGTCTGGCCTCCGCTCAGTCGTTCAATCGTGTCAGCGGTGTCGTGGGTGATCTGCATCAAGCCGCGCGCCCCTGCTGACGAAGTTTGGTCGCGAAACCCGGATTCGACGTTGATGATCGCCGCGATCAACGCTGGATCGAGATCATGTCTCTGAGCCTGCTGGCGAATCACATCCTCATGGCGAAGCGGCAGCGTCACCTCACGAACGACCTCGACAAAGTCGAACCTGCTGACGATCAGCGCCGCAGCGACCCCGATCACCCCGACGATGATCAGGCCCTTGCCCCGGGTCACGCCGGGCTCCTGCCCTGCCTGATGTCGGTGACCACATCGGCGAGCGCGGCCTCGAGCTCGGGGATCGAGCCGTCGTTGCGAACGACGTATGTCGCGCGCGCGGCCTTTTCCTCCTGTGAGAGCTGGCGCCCCGCACGCGCCTCGAGCTCGAGCGTGCCGCGAGCGCCCGCGCGCTCGACCCGCATGTCGTCGGCGGCGATCACGCAGATGGTCGCGTCGAAAGCGGCCTCGAGGCCGACCTCGAACAGCAGCGGCACCTCGATCGCGGCCAGCGGCGTCGCCGGGTCCAGCCGCGAACGCCAAGTCAACGTGCGCTCGCCGACCAGCGGGTGCAGTGTCGACTCGAGCCATTCCAGCTCCTCAGGGCGCTCGAAGACAAGCTTGCCAACACGCGAACGGTCGATTGAGCCGTCGGGTGCGACATGCTCGCCCCAGCGCTCGACGAGGAGGTCGCGCACACGCTCGGTTTCGAGCAGCTCATGCACGATCGCATCGCTGGAGAGCGTCGCTGCTCCCAACCGTCCCAGCGCTGCAAGCGCTTCCGACTTGCCAGCCGCGACGGCACCGGTGAGGCCAACGACGGGAACCGCTGGGGCCTCCGCGGACCCTTCTGATTGCGCGGCGGTCACCGCGCAGTACTCAGGACTCTTCGGTTGCCTCGTCGCCGCTGTCGGCGACGGGCTCGGCTTCCGATGCCTCAACGGCGGCCTCGGGCTCAGCGGCAACGTTGGGCTCGATCGCTGCCTCTGGCGCGACCGCCGCTTCGGGCTCGACCGCGGCCTCGGGCGCTGCGGTCTCGGGCTCAGCAGGTGGTGCGTCGGAAAAGACCTCTTCGGAGAGGCCGATGTCGGGCACGCCGTCCGGCTCTGCCGGCGCGGGCGGCGGTTGATTTCCAGGTTGAAGCTCAGGCGGGATCAGGTCACGCAGGGGAAGGTTGTCGTTGGCGGCTGCGCGCTTGACGCTGAGCGAGATCCGGCGGCGCTCCTCGTCGATCTCGAGGATTCGCACCCAGGTTTCCTGGCCGGGCTGGACGACATCGCCGGGTGTCTCGACGTGATGCTCGGCGAGCTCAGAGATGTGAACGAGACCCTCGACGCCGGGGACGATCTCGACGAAGGCGCCGAAGGCGACGACCTTGGTCACCTTGCCCTCGAGGATGTCGTTGGGGCGGTACTCGTTGAGCACCTTCTGCCACGGGTCCTCTTGGGTCTGCTTGAGGCCGAGCGAGATGCGCTGGCGGTCGCGATCGATGTCGAGCACCTTGACGCTCACCGTCTCACCTATCCCCAGCACCTCGGAAGGATGGTTGACGTGGCTCCACGACAGCTCCGAGATGTGAATCAGGCCGTCGATGCCCTCGAGGTCGACGAAGGCGCCGAAGTCGACGATGTTGGAGATCTTGCCCTCGACCACCTGGCCGGGCTCGAGACGCCCGAGGATCTGCTCGCGGACCTCCTTGCGCTCCTCTTCGAGCACCGCACGGCGCGAGAGGACGACGTTGTTGCGCGAGCGGTTGAGCTCGATCACCTTGCACTCGAGCGTCTGGCCCTTGAACTCGTCGAGGTTGTGGACGCGGCGGATGTCGACCAGCGACGCGGGCAGGAAGCCGCGAACGCCGAGGTCGAGGATGAGGCCGCCTTTGACGACCTCGATCACGGTGCCGTCGACGGGCTCGCCGGACTCGGCGGCAGCCTCGATTTTGCGCCAAGCCTTCTCGAAGCGCGCGCGCTTCTTCGACAGGATCAGACGACCTTCCTGGTCCTCCTTGGTCAGCACGAGCGCGTCGACCTGCTCGCCCAGCGACACCTCCTCGGAGGGATCGACCGAGCGGCGAATCGATAGCTCGTGTGCCGGAATCACGCCTTCGGACTTGAATCCGATGTCGACGAGGACCTCGTCCTTGTCGATGCGCACGACCTCGCCGGCGACCACGTCGCCCTCCTCGAAGGGCTTGATCGTCGCGTCGTAGTTGGGGACGAGCTTGCCGTCGACCTCGATCAGCAGGTCGACCGAGCTGCCGTTGGTGGCAGCAGGCGCAGGCGTCGCCGGCGCGGCAGGCGGCGTCTCGGCGGCAGGGTCGGTCGTTGTCTCGGCAGTAGACACGGCGGCTAACTATGGCAAAAAAGCCGAGGGTTACCGAGACCGGCCGAAGATCCGCAGCAAGAAGAGGAAGAGGTTGATGAAGTCGAGGTAGAGGGCAAGGGCTCCGAGGATAGAGGCACGCTCTTCAGCGTCGCCCTCGAGCCCGTCCTGACCGTAGCCCTTGATCTTTTGCATGTCGTATGCGGTGAGGCCAGCGAAGATGATCACGCTGGCATACGTGGTCACCCAATACAGGGCCTCGGAGGGCGGTACCCTCGACAGCCGATGCCTCGGCGTGAGACAAAGCGCGGCGCAGAGCGCACCCCGCTCGCCGGTGAGTACGACGTTCTCATCTGCGGCGCCAGCTTCGCCGGCCTCACGGTCGCTCGCGAGCTCGCGGGCTCCGGAGCTCGTGTGCTGATCGTCGACCGCTACGAGATTGGCGAGCGCCAGACCTCCGCCTGCGCAGCGCCAACTGAATGGCTCGATGCAATGGGCGTCGCCGGCGCGATGCGCCAGACGTTCGACACGCTGGTCATCCATACGCCCCGTGCCCGCGCCGACTTTCGCCTGCCGTGGACTTTTTCGACCTTCGACTACAGAGAGCTCTGCGGCCTGCTGTGGGAGCAGTGCGATGCGGAGTTCGAGACGGCCACAATAAATGGCCGCGCCACGTCTCCGGCATCGCCTGCGGGCGTGAGCGGGTCAGGCGAGGGACGGCTGATCTCGATTGAAACGGACCGCGGAGTCATCAGCGCCCCGCTCGTCGTCGATGCGCTCGGCTGGAAGCGGGTGCTTGCGGGAAACACCTTTCAGCCGCCCGAGGCGCCGCTCTCGCGCGGCCTGGAGGTGCATCCGAACGGAACAAGCGACGAGCTCGAGATCTGGATAGATCGCAAGTACGTACCCGCCGGCTACGGCTGGAGCTTTCCCGCGGGCGATGAGATTCGCATCGGCGTTGGCTCGTTCGATCCGCGGTTTCACGTCAAGGAGACGACGGTGCAGCTCGCCGAGGACCGCGATCGCGATGCCGTCCGCTACCAAGGCAACTGGATCCCTCACAAGCTTCGCCCCGCGACCGGTGACGGCATCTTCTTCGTCGGCGACTCGGCCGGCCATTGCCTACCTCTGACGGCGGAGGGCATCCGCACCGCCTTTTACTTCGGCATCGCCTGTGGCCGCGAGCTCCGCCGAGTCGTAGAAGGCCGGGCCACGCCCGATACCTCCCTACGCCGTTACGGCGCCTTCTCGGCCCGCCACGAATGGCAGTTCGAATGGCTGCTGCGAGCGCAGAAGCTGGTTCCCCGCGTGCCGCCTCGGATACTCGCCTCAGCCCTAAACGGGATGGAGCGTGGCTCCTTCGTCGACTGGTCGTTCGGCCATTACCTGAAGATCGCGCACCCTTCGTTCGCGCAGACGCCCGGGCACATCTTTGCGGCGGCGGCGCCAGTACTTGCGCCCACTTAGCCCTCGGGCGCCCCGTCAGCGGACGATGAGGAAGGTGCCGGCCAGCAGCAGGATGACGCCGATCACGCGCTCGATTGTGATCGGCTGCTCTTCGAGGCCGAGAAAGCCAACCTTGTCGAGGAAGATGGAAAGCGTGAGCTGGCCGGTGATGGTGGCCGCTGCAACTCCGCCGGCTCCGATCGAGCTGACGATGACCAGGGCCGTGAACACGTAGGCCGCTCCCAGCACGCCCCCCAACAGGTAGTACCAAGGGATATTCAGCGCCTCGCTCAAGCCCGGAGCCTGACCCGAGAGTGCCACGATCGCGGCCAGCAGCAGCGTCCCGATAGCGAACGAGACGAAGGCGGCAGCGACGCTGCCCGTTGCCTTGCCGAGCCCGGCGTTGACTGCCGGCTGCATTGCGATCAGCCCGCCGACGATCGCCATCAAGAACACCGCTAGACCCCGATCCATGGATCGCACTCTAGATATGGCGATTGCCTAGTGATGGTCGCGGGGCCGGCGTGTTAACTCTGTGGAGACGTCTTCCGCGACCCGATCGCGGGGCGGCAATAAAAACCGATGGCGCCAGTGATGAAAACCAAGCCGGTTGCTCGAGCTCTATTGCGCTCGCAGTCGGATGAGCGGCTCGTCCGCCTGGCACGAGATGGAAGGGAGCTCGCGTTCGAAGAGATAGTGCGTCGCTATCGGCCGGGGCTCGTTGCATTTGCCAATGCGTACACCCCGAGTGCCGAGGACGTCGTCCAAGAAAGCCTCATGACCTCTTGGTCTGCCCTTCGAGGCTCGAGTAAGGAGATCACTTTGAAGCCCTGGCTCTACACGATCGTCCGCAACCGAGCCCTGAACGCTAAACGCGACAACCGCTCGCATGAACCGATCGACGAAACACTTACCGGATCGCCTCAGCCCGACGAGATTCTGCTTGGCAGGGACGAGCTCGCGCGGGTCGTGACGGCGGTTAACGCCCTACCGAGGGCTCAGCGAGAAGCGTTGGTGCGGAGCGCTGTGGACGGTCACACGCACGAGCAGATCGCAAGCACACTCGAGACCTCGCCGGGCGCAGTTCGCCAGCTGATCTACCGCGGGCGAGCCACAGTTCGTTTTGGCCTCGGCGTTTTGATCCCGCTGCCGATCATGGGGATGATCGCCGGCGGCAGCAGTGGTACCGCCACTGCGGCCGCTGCCGGGACAATCGGGGCCGCCGGGGCCGCCGGGGCCGTGGGCGCAGGTGGTGGCTCGATTGCACTCACCGGCGCAACACTTGCGGCGATTAGCGCCGTCGCGATCGGCGGCGCGGTTGCAATCGAGCGCTCGGGGGGCGACGAACCGACAAAGGCTGCTACCGCGGGGCAGAGTCGCGACTCGCAGTCTGATGCCTCGCCGGGCGACGGTGGCGCCTCGGGCGGAAGCGACGCGACAGGTGATGGCGGCGGATCCAGTTCGGCGGGTGACGACCTTGGCGGGGATGAATCACGAGGGAGCTCCGGCGACGACTTAAGCGGCAACGGTGACGACGGCGACGGTCGAGACCTCAGGGAAAGCAGCGGACCGGGGCGCGCCGAGACCCGGTCGGGCGAGGACCACTCAGGTGGGTCGGCTGGCGGCGGCGAGTCCAGCGCGGAAGATTCCAGCGGATCGGGATCCGGCCCTTCGGACTCTGGGTCGGGTTCGGGCGATTCCGGTACGGGCTCCGTCGATCCGGAGCCTGTCGAGGAGCCGAGGGACGATTCGAGCGGATCGGGCTCCGACGATTCGAGCGGATCGGGCTCCGGCGACTTGAGCGGATCGGGCTCCGGCGACGCCGACTCGGTCGACGACTAGCCCGGACGCAGAACCGGCTCGAGTGCGTCGGCAACCTCTCCGGGTGCCGGGCGAGCCGAGGGACTGCGCTGCAAACACGCGAGGATCGGCTCGGCAACCTGTCGAGGCAGGGACGTGCCGTCTGCATCGCGTTGGAGCTGAGGCCAGCGTTCAACCGGATCGTTGGATTTGGGGTCTGCGTCCGGGAACGGTCGTTTGCCCGTGTTTTGAAGGCGTCGGTGCCCCGCGAGCGCTCGAGCGCCCCCGCCGCAGCCAGGGGCATGGCGAGGCTGAGATCGATCAGGCGCGGCGGACCGCTCATGATCGTGTGGGCCCGCTTCAGGGTCTATTTAGCCGCGAGCCAGTCGGCGCCGATGCCGACATCCACCGCCAGCGGTGGATCGAGCACGAAGGCATCGACCATCTCGCGCCTGGCGATCTCGGCCGCGGCGTCCATTTCTGCCCCGGGCCCCTCGAAGAGCAGCTCGTCGTGGATCTGGAGCACAAGCTGAGTTTTGAGCTCGGCCTCGGACATTGCGCGCGTGGCACGGACCATCGCCAGTTTGATGATGTCCGCTGCCGTTCCCTGGATCACGGTGTTGACCGCGAGTCGCTCGCCGAGCATGCGGCGCTGGCGGTTGGACGAGCGCAACTCGGGGATGTTACGACGACGGCCCATCAGAGTCTTGACGTGCCCCTCGTCGGTCGCCTTGGCGATCGTCGCGTCGATGAAGCCCTTGACGGCTGGGAAACGCTCGAAGTAACGGGCGATGTAGGCGGCGGCTTCGTCGCGCTCGATCGAAAGCCGGTCGGCAAGGCCAAAAGCCGACAGCCCGTAGGCGATGCCGTAGTTGACCATCTTCGCCTTCGAGCGCTCCGACGGCGTGATCGCGTCCGGATCGGCTCCGATGATGCCCGCGGCGGTCGCGGCGTGGACGTCCTCGCCCGAGGCGAAGATCTCGCGCAGCACACCCTCGTCGGCGACATGAGCGAGCACCCGCAGCTCGACCTGGTTGTAGTCGCAGGAGAGCAGCTGCTTTCCGGGCTCGGCGATGAAGCAGGAGCGCACCGGGCGCCCGACATCGGAGCGGATCGGGATGTTCTGCAGGTTCGGATTCGTGCTGGAGAGGCGTCCCGTCGCGGCGGTGACCTGGTTGAAGGTCGTGTGGATGCGGCCGGTCTCGGGATCAACCAGCAGGGGCAGGGAATCGAGGTAGGTGTTCTTGAGCTTGGTCAGCTCGCGCCAGCGCTCGACCTTCTCGACGATCGGGTGCTCGTCGCGGATTTGGGAGAGCACGCGGGCATCGGTGGAGAAACCGGTCTTGCCGCGGCGCTTCTTCGTCAGGGCGAGCTCGACGAAAAGGACCTCGCCCAGTTGCTGGGGCGAGCCGATCGTGAACTCACGCCCGGCGAGCTCGAAGATCTCCGCTTTCAGCGTCGCGATCTGCTCCTCCATCCCGGCACCGATCGCGCTCAGGCGCTCGACATCCAGCTTGAGGCCGATGCGCTCCATCGCCGCCAGGACCTCGATCAGCGGCATCTCGACCTCATGCAGGACGCGCTCGACCCCGAATTCCTCGAGGCGCTCGCGCTGGCGGGCGGCGAGCTCCCACGCGAGGCGGGCGTCGACCGCCGGGTCGCCCGCGGCATCCCCCTCCTCGCCCTCGAGCGAGAGCTGGCCATCGTCGGCGCCCGCAGGCGCCGCGGCGAGACCGGCGTCGGCGGCGAGCTCGTTGAGCACGTAGGAGCGACGGGCTGGATCGATCAGGTAGGCGGCGACCATCGTGTCGTGTGCGAGGTCGAGGGCGCCCTGGCCGGCGACGGCGAGCAAGCCGGTCCGTCCTCCTCCCCCGAGTCCCTTGGCGTCGTGGGCGATCAGCGGCCGCTGCTTCAACTCCGCCGCGAAGGCGAGTGGATCGGGCACGTCGCCGGCGACGATCTCGGCGCCGTCGGTTGCGGCAAAGCGCTCGGTGCTCGCGGCAAGCGCGATCTCGCCCTCGGCGAGCTCCGCCACCGTCCCCTGCCTCGCCTCGACCTCGATCGTCTCGTCGACCGCGCGGCCGGGAACCTGCTCCTCCCATTCGTCGTCGAGGCGCTCGATCACCACGCGCAGCTCGAACTCGGCGGCGACGTCTCGCAGCTTCATCCGGTCGGGCGGCTCGCGCAGCTGGTCGCTTATCTCGAGCGGGACGTCGACGTCGAGAACCATCGTCGCCAGCTGCTTCGAGATGCGCGCATCGTCGGCGTGCTCGGTCAGGTTCTGCTTTCGCTTCGCCCCGGAAATCTCGTCCACGGACTCGAGCACCCGCTCGAGCGAGCCAAACTGCTGCAGCAGCTGAGCCGCGGTCTTGTCGCCGATTCCGGGAACGCCTGGGATGTTGTCGGAGGTGTCGCCCTTGAGCCCGATGAAGTCGGTGACGAGCTCCGGCGGGATGCCGTAACGCTCGACGACACCGTCGTGGTCATAGATCTTCGTGTCTGTGACGCCGCGCGAGGTCGTCATCACCCGAATCCCGTCGCGCACGAGCTGGTAGACGTCGCGGTCGCCTGAGACGATCATCACCGGCATACCCGCGTCGGCAGCGCGGTTGGCGAGCGTTGCGATCACGTCGTCGGCCTCAAAGCCATCGACATGGACATTCTTGAAGCCGAACGCCTCGGCCAGCGGCGCCAGGTGCGGCCATTGCTCCTTGAGCAGGTCAGGGCGCGACTTGCGCTGAGACTTGTACTCGGCATAGACGGTCTCACGGCCCGACCAGCCCTTGTCCCAGGCAACGATCACGGCCCGCGGGTGGTGATCGATCAGCAGCTTGGCCATCATCGAGGCGAAGCCGTAGATCGCGTTGGTCGGTCTTCCATCCGCGGTGGCGATCGATTCCGGCAGGGCGAAGAAGGCGCGATAGGCGAGCGAGTTGCCGTCGATCAGGAAGAGCTCCTCGGAGCCGTTGCTGGTTGGCTTGGCCACGAAGTTGATCTTATGGATCGCCGCGCCGGCGCCCCCAACCTTTCCCCTCATCGCCGCCGTTCGTCAGCCACCCACGACGAGCGCACCGACTCGCCCGCATAGAATCCGCCACCGCCCCATGGCCTCCGTATCCGCCCAATTCTCGGTCATCGTGCGCGTCGAGCTCGATGCGCGCTCAGAGCCCCTGGGCAAGCTCACGGCGTCGATTGCGGAAGCCGGCGGCGCACTTCAGGGCGTTGACCTCGTCCCGGGGGCCGGCAGAGAGGGCAAGCGGGTGCGCGAGTTCACGATCGATGCTCGCGATCAGGAGCACTGGGAGGAGATCCTGCGCGCGATTGGCTCGACCCGGGGCGCCCGCGTACTCGACTACGTCGACCGCACGTTGGCGATGCACCGCGGCGGCAAGATCGAGCAACACAACAAGCATCAGCTGAAGACCCGCGACGACCTTTCCATGGCCTATACGCCCGGCGTCGCACGGGTCTGCATGGAGATCTACGCCGACCGCAACAAGGCCTTCGACTTCACGATCAAGAAGAACACGGTCGCGGTCGTCTCCGACGGCTCCGCGGTGCTCGGCCTCGGCGACATCGGCCCGGAGGCGGCGATGCCGGTGATGGAGGGAAAGGCAATGCTGTTCAAGGAGTTCGCCGGCATCGACGCCTTTCCGATCTGTCTCGACACGAACGACCCCGACAAGATCATCGAGACCGTGAAACTGATGGCACCGACGTTCGGCGGCATCAACCTCGAGGACATCTCGGCTCCGCGCTGCTTCGAGATCGAGGACACGCTGAAGGAGGAGATCGACATCCCGGTCTTCCATGACGATCAACACGGGACAGCGGTGGTGACGATGGCAGCCCTGTTCAACGCGCTGAAGATCGTCGGCAAGCCGATTGAGGACATGAACGTGCTCATGCTCGGCCTCGGCGCGGCCGGCGTTGCCGTGACCAAGATGATGCTTGCCTCCGGGGTCCGCAACATCGTCGGCTGCGACCGTAAGGGCGCGCTGTCGACCACCCGCGACGACTATGAGGCGATGACCGAGATCAAGCGCTGGTACTCGGAGAACTCCAATCCCGGGCACCGCCTCGGCGGCCCAGCCGAGGTAATCGAGGGGATGGACCTCTTCGTCGGCCTCTCTGGCCCGGGCTTGATCGACGCATCGGCGCTCGAGCGCATGAACGACGACGCGATCGTCTTCGCTATGGCCAACCCGACGCCGGAGGTGATGCCCGAGGAAGCCGAGCCCTACGTCCGCATCATGGCCACCGGGCGATCCGACTATCCGAACCAGATCAACAACGTGCTCTGCTTCCCCGGGATCTTTCGCGGCGCCCTCGACGCCGGCGCCCCGCGGATCACCGAGGAGATGAAGTTGGCTGCGGCGCAGGGCATTGCCGAGTGCGTCGCCGACGAAGACCTCGCCGAGGACTACATCATCCCCTCAGTGTTCGACCGCGATGTCGCCCCCGCTGTGGCCAAGGCGGTGGTCGAGGAAGCCCGCCGCGACGGCATCGCTCGCGTCTCGGAGGAGACGGGTACCTTCTCGACTCTCGAATAGGCGCCACCGACGCGGGTAGAAAGGCGGGAGCCCTTGAAACGCGTACTCATCACAGGTGCAACCGGATTGATCGGATCGCAGGTATGCGACGCGCTGCTCGCGCGCGGCGAAGAGGTCGTCGGCCTCACGCGTGACCCGCAGCGGGCTCGCCAGAGCAATCCGACCATCTCGTGGCATGCCTGGAACCCCGCCGGCGAGCGGCCGCCCGAGGCGGCATACGTCGGCGTCGACGCCGTCATCAACCTCGTCGGCGAACAGATCAACCAGCGCCTCACCGAGGATGCAAAGCAGCAGATTCGCGACAGCCGCGTCCGCGCGACGAAGAACCTCGTCGACGGGATGCTCGCGGCGACGCCCACGCCAGGCGTCCTCGTGAGCCAGTCGGCGACCGGCTACTACGGAGATCGCGGCGAAGCGATCGTCGACGAGTCCACCCCGGCCGACGACCATTTTCTCTCCGACGTCGTCGTCGACTGGGAGAAGGAGGCGATGGCAGCCGAGAAGGGCGCTGTGCGTGTCGCGATCATGCGCACCGGCCTCGTACTCGACCCCGAGGGTGGCCTCTTGAAGCAGCTCATGGTTCCGTTCAAGCTCGGCGTCGGCGGACCGCTTGCCGGTGGTGCTCAGTACATGCCGTGGATCCATCGCGACGATGAGATCGGCCTATTGCTCTGGGCGCTGGACAATCCGCAAGCAAACGGGATCTACAACGCGACCGCGCCGAACCCGGTCACCAATCGCGCCTTTTCCAAAGCACTCGGCCAGGCCCTCAGGCGCCCCTCGTTCATGCCCGCTCCGAAGTTTGCGATCGAGGCGATGCGCGGCCCTGAGCTGACCGAGCAGATCGTCGCCAGCATGCGAGTCGTGCCGCGCCGCGCGCTCGATCACGGCTACATCTTTCGCTTCCCGGAGATCGAGCCGGCGCTCAAAGACCTCATCGGCTGAGCCACCCGTGGCCACCCGGAGCCGACGGCGGCCCGGTTTACGACGGCTACGGCAATGACAGCTCGGCGGCGACCCGCGCGCGCCCTGCGCGCAGCTCGTAGCCGCTCATCCGATCGAGCGTGGTGTCGCCGACTGCATCGATCGAGTAGTTACCGAGGATCGAGTCGCGATCCGCGGTTTCGAAAAACGCGGCGCTGACGGTCGGACGATCGGCCGAGTTCGCGGCGCGGTCGATCGAGTCGAGGATCACGGCCATCGCCTCATAACCGTAGGCGGCGTAGCGGCCCGGTTCGCGCCCGTACTCGGCTCTGAAGGCCGCGACGAAGTCCCGGCCGGCCGGCGGGAGCGCAGTGGGGTCGAGGGCGGCGGAGGTGGCGAGATATGGCCCGTCGTAACGAGCGAGTCGCTCGGGGACGCCCGGTTCGAGCAGCGCATCGCTGCCGAGTTGAATTTGCGGCTCGCCTGAGATCAGCGGCGGATCGATGTCAAGTCCCAGGAAGTACTGCCCCTCACCAGCCAGATAACGCAACTGCGACCCGGTCGGATCCTCAATCGCCAGCCCGCGATCGTCGGCTTCACCTTCGAATCCGGTCGCCAACGTTTGCGCGAAGTCGCTTTTCGAACTGAGCACCCCGGCATCGCCCACTTCGAGTTCCTCCGCCCAAACCGCCGCTGCCTCCCCCTGCGCGAAGTCACTCGGAATCACACGACCGAACGTCCGATCTTCGCCCGGCTGGAACTTCGAAGGTTTGTCGGAATTGATGAAGTCGGAGACCAGGTCGCCGGCCCCGCTCGCGGGCGACACCTGCAGCATCCTCCCCTCATTCGTGATCGGCAACGAGGCGCGGGTCGCCCCCGACTCGAACTCCCCGAGGTAGGCGATTGCAGTCGAATCGGAGATCGCCTCGCGCGCGTTGGCCGCCGCCGCCACTGGCGTCCATCCCGCCGAGTCACCCTCGCCCTCGGTGTCGTCGCGAACGACCGCCTCGACAGAGAGCCCGCCGGCCTCCCCTCCCGCGTCGGCAAGCGCCAGCTCGGCGGCGTCGGCGACGTCCTGCCCCGCGTTTGCACTGGGGCCGCTCAACGGCAGGCTGACGTAGACGCGCAGCACCGCGTCGTCGGCAACCTCACCGGACTCGGCGGCGCATCCGCTGAGAACGAGCGCAGCCAGCGTCAGCGAGCTAGCCCAGAAACGATTCGGCAAACTCGAACTCCTCAGCTGTGACAGTGCGTAGCTCCGCGACTGCTTCGGACAGCTGCACGAGCTCGATCTGCGCGCCTCGAAGCGCAGGCATCATCCCCCAGCGGCCGGCGTGCGCGGCATCGATCGCGGCGACGCCGAAGCGGGTCGCGAGGACGCGGTCGTAAGCCGTCGGTGTGCCGCCGCGCTGGACGTGCCCGAGGACGACCGCGCGCGTCTCGAAGCCCGTGCGCTGCTCGATCTCCTTTTCGAGCAGGTGGCCGATGCCGCCGAGGCGGGCGTGGCCGAACTCGTCGGTTTCGCCCCAGCCAACTTCGATCGTCGCCGCTTGCGGCAGAGCGCCTTCGGCCGCGACGACGATCGAGAACGTGCGCCCGCGCGAATGCCGCCGGCTGATCAAGTGGCAGACCTCGTCGATGTCGAAGGGCTGCTCGGGAATCAAGATCACATCGGCGCCACCGGCTACGCCCGAGTAGAGCGCGATCCAGCCGGCGTGGCGGCCCATGACCTCAACCACCATGACGCGATGGTGCGATTCGGCCGTGGTATGAAGCCGGTCGATCGCCTCGGTGGCGACGTGAAGCGCAGTGTCGAAGCCAAAGGTCACATCGGTGGCGCCGATGTCGTTGTCGATCGTCTTTGGCACTCCGATCACACTCAGGCCGTGCTCCCCATGCAAGCGGTTGGCGGCGCCGAGGGTGTCCTCGCCGCCGATCGCGATCAGTCCGTCAAGGCCAAGTTCGCCCATCGTCGCCGCGATCGTCCGGGGCCCGTCGGCGCGTTTGAACGGATTTGTTCGCGAGGTGCCCAGGATGGTGCCGCCACGGGGCAGGATGCCTCGAGTCGACTCAATCGAAAGCTCCTCGCTGTCGCCCTCCAACGGACCTCGCCAGCCGTCGCGAAAGCCGACGATCTCGTGTCCATGTGCAGCTATGCCCTTGCGCACGACGGCGCGGATAACGGCATTAAGGCCGGGACAGTCACCGCCCCCGGTCAACACTCCGAACTTCACGCCAGCCAAGATACCCGGCCCACCTGTGACCGCGCGGGGGTTCGAGAGACTCAGTCGGCCAGCGCGGCGAAGCGACGTTGAATGAACTCGAGCGCAAGCGAGCGATGTCGAAATGCTCGGGCCACAGATTGATCTCCGACGCCGTCTGACCTGCGCTGAACCCTTGGCGAAGTTGCCCGAGGCGCTCATGCACAAGCTGCACCCCTTCAACGCGAACCTGATGCTTCAAGCCCGCGAACTCGAACGGCGGCGTCCCGAACCCGCCCGGGGTTGCCGCCAAGCAATCTCGTTATCGGGCTTGCGCGCGCCTCCGACGAGCTCCGGTCGGCGACAAGATCGGCCATCGAGGGCCCGTCCCCGCCCAGGTATTGGATTTCGACTCAGGAACGCAGCCGCTCGATCGCGGGCTGCACCCAGCGATCGAGGACGCCGTTGAAGAGGATGAAGAGGAAGATCAGCGCCGAGACGGTGCCGCCGAGCCCGAAGGCATAGGCGGTGATCATGGCCATCAGGCCAACTACGGTGAAGACGAGCAGCCGCATGCGGGGCGCAGATTACATGGCCGTGCGGCACTCGCGGATGAAGGCGCCGACGTTTTCTGCCGCCTCGGCGGCGCAACCTGCCTCGGCTACGGCCCTGACCAGGCGCGAGCCGATGATGACGCCGTCTGCCTCGGTGCCAACCTCGGCGGCTTGAGCGGGCGTGCCGATGCCGAATCCGACCGCCACCGGCACCGGCGAGTCGGCCCGCACGGCCCTGATTAGGTCGGTGAGACCGGCCGGCAACTCTTCGCGCTCGCCGGTCGTGCGGGTGTCGGAGACGACGTAGACGAAGCCCTCGGCGCCCGCGCAGATGCGGACGCGGCGCTCGGCCGGGGTCGTCGGCGCCACCAGCGGCACCAGCGCGAGGCCTGCGGTGCGAAGCTCGGCCGTAATCTCGCCGCCTTCCTCGGGCGGCAGGTCGGGAACGATTACCCCGGCCGCTCCGGCATCAGCGAGCGTCCGAGCGAACCGGGTTGGGCCCCTGGAGATAGCCATGTTCGCGTAGACCATGACGATCACGGCTACGCGTCCGGCTATCCGTTCGCAGGCCTCTAGTGCGACCTCGAGTGTCGCGCCGGCCTCGAGTGCCCGTGTCGCCGCGTCGTGAATGACCGGGCCGTCGGCGAGCGGATCGGAGAACGGCACACCGAGCTCAACCAGGTCGGCGCCTGAGTCCGCGTAGGCGTCGGCAACACCGATCGACGTTTCGCGATCGGGAAAGGCGCCCATCATGTAGGGCATCAGCGCGGCGCGTTGCTCGCTACGGGCGGTGGCGAACGCATCGGCGATCCGGGCGGCGCCAGTAGCAGTGGCCTCAGTCATCAGCCGAGCCAAGCCGCTCGACCACTTCGGCGAGGTCCTTGTCGCCGCGTCCGCTCAAGGTCAACAAATCGAAGCCCGCCGTAGGACTAATCCCCGCCACCTCCTCGGCTTCGCCTGCCGGGGTGCGGGGGTTGGCTCCGGGACGGCGGGAACTGTCCGCCAATAACCACGCGATCGCGTGCGAGGGCTCCAACGCCGGGATGATTCCCTCGAGCCGAGCCAGCTCACGAAAGGCCTGCAGCGCGGCGTCGTCGGTGACAGCCTCGTAGCGGACGCGACCGGTATCGCGAAGATGCGCATGTTGGGGGCCAACGCCTGGATAATCGAGCCCCGCCGAGACCGAATGCGCCTCGAGGATCTGACCGTCGGCGTCGGCGAGGACGGCCGATAGCGCCCCGTGCAGGACTCCGGTGCTGCCCGCCGACAGCGAAGCACCGTGGCGACCGCTCTCGACCCCCTCGCCCGCCGCCTCAATTCCGATCAGCTCGACCTCGACATCGTCGATGAAAGGGACGAAGGTGCCGATCGCGTTCGAGCCACCGCCGACGCAGGCGATCACCCGGGCGGGCAGCGTTCCCTCGACGGCGAGCGCCTGCGCCCGCGCCTCGCTGCCGATCACGCACTGCAGGTCGCGCACTACTGCCGGATACGGAGCTGGACCGACTGCGGAACCGATGATGTAGTGGGTGGTGGCCGCATTAGCGACCCAGTCGCGGATCGCCGCGCTCACCGCCTCCTTCAGCGTTCTCGCGCCGGCCTCGACTGGTGCAACCTCGGCCCCGAGCAGGCGCATGCGCTCGACATTGGGCGCCTGGCGTCGCATGTCCTCGGTCCCCATGTAGACGACGCACTGAAGGTCGAGCAGCGCGCAGGCCGTTGCCGTGGCAACTCCATGCTGCCCGGCACCGGTTTCGGCGATCACACGCGGCTTTCCCATTCGCTTTGCAAGCAGCGCCTGGCCGACCGCGTTGTTGATTTTGTGGGCACCGGTGTGGGCGAGATCCTCGCGCTTGAGATAGGTGCGGCGGCCGACGCGTCGGGATAGGCGCTCGGCGAGATATAGCGGCGTCGGGCGGCCGACGAAATCGCGCAGTAGCCGGCCGAGCTCGTCGCCGAAGGCGGCGTCATCGCGCGCTTGAGCCCAAGCGATGGTGAGTTCGTCGAGCGCGGCCATCAGCACCTCGGGCACAAAGCGCCCGCCGTAAGGACCGAAGCGCTCGTCGACGCCGTGCGCCGCGCCGACGCCGCCCGCCGCTCCGGAGGGCTGCATGAAGATATTCCCGGTCATCGTCTCAAGCTTGGCAGAGCGGCTGAGGCTAGGAGCGCGCTGGCGCCGTCGGATCGGTGGTCGGCACAGGCTCGTTGCTGATCTCGGCGCGCTCGGCAAACTCGCGCATCAGAGCGGCGCTCTTGATCCCGGGGCTCGTCTCGATCCCGCCGGCGACATCGACTGCGAACGGCCGCATTACTTCGATCGCGCCGGCGACGTTGTCGGGCCGCAAACCGCCGGCGAGGATCATCGGCACCTGCGAATGACGTGCACGCACGAGCTCCCAGTCGAAGCTCTCACCCGTGCCACCCGGGGTGCCGCTGCGATGGGCGTCGAATAGGTGGTAGTCGGTTCGAAACGCCTCCGCGGCCTGGACGTCGGCGCCGCTTCGCACGCGCAGCGCCTTGATCACCTTGGCGCCGGTACGTCGAGCGACCTCCTTGCTGAAGGCGGGGCCCTCGTCGCCGTGAAGCTGGACCATCGAGAGCTGCTCGTTCTCGACCGCCGTCGCGATCTCGTCCAGCGTCGCGTTGACGAAGACGCCGCAGATCTCCGCTGCGCGGCGAAACTGCGAGCTGATCTCGAGTGCCGTGCCGGGATCGCAACGGCGTGGACTGGCGGGCCAATGGTTGAGCCCAATCGCCCAGGCGCCCAGGGAGACTGCCTCGTGAGCGTCTTCGACCCTGGTGATGCCGCAGAACTTGACCTTCATGCCTATGAAGATAGGCACACCGGCCTCTACGACGTACTGGGCGGTATTACGCGGTGGCTCTATCCACGGGCGTTCGCCGACCGTTCGGCGAGCTCGACGTCGACGGTGCGCTCCTCACCGCCCTGAAGCAGGGTCAGCTCAACGCTGTCGCCGGGCTGCTCGGAGTCGACTGCGCGGATTACGTCGCTCATGCTCGCAACCGCCTCGCCGTCGACAGCGATGATGATGTCGCCGCCTGCCCGCAACGGCTGACCGTCGATCGAGACCTCGGCGTCGCCGACCTCGACTCCCGCGACGTCTGCCGGGCTATCGGGGACGACCGACTGGACGATGGCGCCACTGTCAGTGTCGAGGTTGAGGACATCGGCGATCTCCGGCGTCAGGTCCGTGCCGCTGATGCCGAGGAAGGCATGCTGGGCCTCGCCGTCGTCGATCAGCTGCTGGGCGATTTCTCGGCTCGAGTCGATCGGCACCGCGAAGCCGATACCGACGTTGCCTTGGCCGCCGGCCGACTCGATCTGCGAGTTGACACCGATGACGCTGCCGCCGGCGTCGAGCAGAGGTCCCCCCGAGTTGCCGGGATTGATCGGGGCGTCTGTCTGGATCGCGTCGGGAATCAAAAAGCCGTTGGGTGCGTTGATCTCGCGCTGGATACCGGAAACGATCCCGGCGGTCGCCGTGCGATCGAGGCCGAATGGGTTGCCAATCGCAATCACCGCATCTCCGACCTCGACATCTCCCGACGAGCCCAGCGGCAGCGGCTCGAGCTCGTCGGCAGGGGCGTCGACCTCGATCACGGCGATATCGGTCGAAGGGTCGGCGCCGAGCACCTTGGCTGCGTAGGTCTCCTCCCCGTCGCCGACCGTGACCTCGATCTCGTCCGCACCGTCGACGACATGGGCGTTGGTAATGATGCGGCCTTCCTCGTCGATGACGAAGCCCGTACCGGTCGCCGTACCTTGTCGCTCCTGAGGCAACCCGAACGGATTCAGGGATTGATCCCGGCTGGTGACGTCGGCGCTGATGAAGGCGACACCAGGCGCTGACTGGGCGTAGATGTCATTGATCGTCAGGCCCGCACCCACGGAGGCGTCTGCGGCGGGGGCAGTGGACGGCGTGGCGACGGAGTTCAAGCCGACGGCGTCGTCGTCGGCCTCGACCCAGCCGGCCGCGATTGCAACCCAGCCGAGCAGGCCGACGACGAGGCCGCCGGCGAGTGCTGCGACAAAGGGAGTGCGCAGTAAGTTCTTCATAGCCGGGCAAGCTGCCCGGATGCGCTGAAGGCGCCTTAACGACTGCCCAAAGATCGCATAAGAATTCGCCGATCCGGCTACGAACGGCCGCTCAGGCCTCGCTAGCCCGATCCATGTAGTGCTCGCGAGTGCGCTCATCGTCCATCGTCAGCTCCCGCACAGCGGTTTCGGGATCGCCCGAGCGCATCAGCGTCTCGCCGATGAGCACGGCGTCGCACCCGATTCGCTCGAGCTCGTCGAGCTGCTCGTGGCGGTTGTAGCCGGACTCGGCGACGACCGTGACACCGGCAGGGACGTCGGTGAGTAACCCGCGGGTCGTATCGAGATCGACCTCGAGATTGGCCAGGTTGCGGTTGTTGATTCCGATGACGTCGGCGCCCAGCTCCAGCGCACGTTCGAGCTCAGGCTCGTCGTGGACCTCGACCAGACAGTCGAGGTCGAGCAGTCGCGACTCATCGTGGAGCAGCTGCAGGTCATCGCGGTCGAGCGCGGCAACGATCAGCAACACAGCGTCGGCGCCATTCACCGCTGCCTCGTAGAGCTGGTAAACGTCGACGATGAAGTCCTTGCGCAGAATCGGCAGGCTCGAGGCCGAGCGCGCCTGGCGCACGTCGTCGAGCGTGCCGCCGAAGTGGAATTCGTCGGTGAGCACCGAGAGGGCAGCAGCGCCGCCCCGCTCATACGCTGCGCAGACCTCGGCCACCGTTGCGCCCGCGGCGATCTCGCCCGCGCTCGGCGAGCGGCGCTTGAACTCGGCGATCAGGGAAAGGCCAGGACGAACGAGTGCCTCGCTGAAAGGGCGCGACCCACTGAGAGTGCCGACGGCGTCGCGCAGGCTCGCGATCGAGACCTGCTGACGGCGTCGCTCGACATCGTCTCGCGCTGCCCCCACGAGCTCCTCGAGCATGCTCATTGCAGGATCAGGGTAGAGGAGGAGCTTGTCGAAGTGGCTGGTTCAAGCAGCTAGCTCGTCGCTGAGCCGCACGAGCCGCTCGAGCACACCCTTCGCGGCGCCCGAGTCGAGTGCATCGCGGGCGCGCTCGACTCCGGCGCCCAGGTCGTGGGCAGCGCCGGCCGCAAGGATGGCCGCGCCGGCGTTGAGGCAGACCACGTCGCGCGCCGGCCCGTGGTCGCCGCTGAGCACCGAACGAACCGTCGCCGCATTTTCGTCGGGGCTGCCCCCGGCGATCGAGCTGAGGCCGACGCGAGTGATCCCGAGATCGTCGGGCGTCACGAACCACTCCTTCGTCGCTCCGTCCGAAACCTCGACCACACGGGTGCGGTCGGCGACCGAAATCTCGTCGACGCCGTCGTCCGCGCAAACGACGAGGGCGCGTTCGCAGCCAAGCCCGACGAGCGCCTCGGCGATCGTCTCCTGGTACTGGCGGTCGGAGACGCCGAGAAGCTGGCGCTGCGCGCCCGCCGGGTTGGTGAGGGGCCCGAGGAAGTTAAAGATCGTCCGCACCGCAAGCTCCTTTCGCACCGAGACCACGTGTTTCATCGCGGTGTGATGGCGTGGCGCGAACATGAAGCCGAAACCGACCTCATCGATACAGCGGGCGACCGCCGACGGTTCGAGACCGATGTTGACGCCGAGCGCCTCGAGCAGGTCTGCAGAGCCTGAGCGGCTCGTGTTGGAGCGGTTGCCATGCTTGGCCACCGCGCACCCGGCCCCGGCCGCCACCAGCGCCGCCGCGGTCGAGATATTGAAGGTCGAGGGCCCACCGCCCGTACCGGCCGTGTCAACGAGATCCGCGCGGCCTGTCTCGACCGATGCCGCGAGGCGACGCATCGTTCGCGCCAGGCCGATGAGCTCGGCGACGGTTTCACCCTTTGCGCGCAGGGCGATCAGGAACGCGGCTGTTTGCACTTCACTGACGCGACCCTCCATCACTTCGTCGAGAACCGCGGAGGAGTGATCGGCCGTGAGGTGCTCGCCGTTGGCGACGGCGTCGATCGCGCGGGTGAGGATTTCGGTCGGCATCACGCAGTGAGGAAGTTATGCAAGAGCAGCTTGCCGTCTGGTGTGAGCACGGACTCAGGATGAAACTGGACACCCACCGCCGGCAACTCGCGATGGCGCACGGCCATAACCACATCGCCGGAGCTCGCTGTTTGCTCGAGCTCGACCGGCAGGTCGGGGTCGGAGATCAGCGAGTGGTAGCGGCCCGCCCGAAAGGGGTTCGGCAGACCATTGAAGATCCGCTTGCCGTCGTGGGTGATCTTCGCGTCCTTACCGTGGACCGGCTCGCCGCGGATCGTGCGCCCGCCAAATGCCTCCACCATCGCCTGGTGGCCGAGGCAGACGCCCAACGTCGGCACGCCCGCCTCGGGAAACGCGCGTGACGCCTCAATCGATACTCCGGCCTCGGCCGGCGTGCAGGGCCCGGGCGAGACCACCAGGCGCTCGGGCTCGCGCGCCAACAGCTCGGCGACCGTCGCCTTGTCGTTCCGCACGACCTCGACCTCAGAGTCGAGCTCGCCCAGGTACTGGACGAGGTTGTAAGTGAACGAGTCGTAGTTGTCGATGACGAGTACGCGCACGAGCCTCTACCCCCACTCCAGCTGGCTCTCGGCAAGTTTCACAGCTTCGAACATCGCTTTGGCCTTGTTGACGCTCTCGCGGTACTCGTACTCAGGTTTAGCGTCAGCGACGGTGCCGCCGCCGGCCTGAACGTGGACCTGCCCGTCCTTGATCACCGCGGTGCGGATATGGATCGCGGTGTCGAGGTCGCCGGTGAAGCTGACGTAGCCGATCGCGCCACCGTAAGAACCGCGCTTGTGTGGCTCGAGCTCGTCGATGATCTGCATCGCGCGGACCTTGGGGGCGCCCGAGAGCGTGCCGGCGGGCAGGGTCGCGCGCAGTACATCCATCGCCCCGACATCACCGCGCAGCGTGCCCGAGACCTGGCTGACGATATGAAATACATGCGAGTAGGTCTCGACGACCATGTACTCGTCGACGGCGACCGAGCCGTACTCGCATACCCGGCCGAGATCGTTGCGCCCGAGGTCGACGAGCATCACATGCTCTGCGCGCTCCTTGGGATCATCGAGCAAGGCCTTGGCCTGGCGACGATCATCCTCCTCGTCCGTGCCACGAGGGTAAGTGCCCGCGATTGGTCGTGTTTCAGCTCGGCGCCCGTTGACCTTGACCAACGGCTCAGGCGAGGCACCGGCGATCTGGAAGTCACCGAACTCGAGGAAGTACATATAGGGCGAGGGGTTGACGGTCCTCAGGCCGCGGTAGATTGAGAACGCCTCGACGGCCGCCGGCGCCGAGAAGCGCTGCGACGGCACGACCTGGAAGGCATCGCCCGCGTGCGTGTACTCGACGATCCGCGCGACGTTGGCCTCGAAATTCTCGCGATTGAAATTCGAGCGCCACGGCCCGTCGACACCCTCAGGCTTGAACGAGTCGGGAGGCGGCGGCGCGGCGGCGTCGACCGAGGGACGCTCGTGAGCCGCGGGGACCGCGCAGCGCAGCGCTTCGCGAGTTTCGTCGATCAGCGCCAGGGCGCGGTCGTAAGCCGCGTCGATTGATGTCAACTCGTCGGTGAAGGCGTAGGCGATGACGCTGACCTCGTGCTTGAGGTGGTCGAAGGAGAGCATCAACTCGCACACCATCAGCGCCAGGTCGGGCAGGCCGATCGCGTCGGGGTTAGGCGGGTCGAGCGGCTCGACCGTGCGAACGAGGTCGTAGCCGAAGAAGCCAACCGCACCACCGCCAAACGGCGGCAGGCTCTCGGCAGCGGCGACCGTGTAGCCCCCGAGGCGCGCGGCGACCGCGCCGTAGGGATCGCTGACCTCGCTGTCGATCTGCTCGGCGTCGCGACGGATGGTCAACAGGCCGTCGCTCCAGCGCAGCTCCTCGCGCGGGCGAAAGCCGAGAAACGAGTAGCGCCCGAGGCGACCCTGTTCGGCCGACTCGAGCAGAAACGATGAGCCGCCGAAGGCCTCGCGCAGCTTGAGAAAAGCGGAGACCGGCGTCTCGCAGTCGTCGACGAAGCGATAGGAGACCGGGACCACGTTGGCGACTTCGCCGAGCTTGCGAGCTGTGACGAGGTCGGGCTCTACCGTCGGCCCGTGCTCAGCGTCGGCGGCCATTGAGCACTTCCATGGCCGCCGAGATCGGCACGTCTCGCGAGAGCAGCAGCACTTGGAGGTGGTAAAGGAGGTCTGCGGCCTCCTCGGCGATGCGCTCGTCGGACTCCTCGCGCGCCGCTCGAGACACCTCCTCGGCCTCCTCGCGGACCTTGGCGCCGGCCATCTGCGAATCCGAAAGAAGCTCGAGCGTGTACGAACCCTCGGGGCGTTCGCCACGGCGTTGTTCGAGCGTCCGCGCCAACACGGCCAACGCCTCGTATGGCACCGGCGCCGGTTCCCCGGCGGCGGCGGGCGCGTCCACAGCTGGATCGGCGCTGCCCTCGACGTCGCGGTAAAAGCAGGAACGCTCGCCCGTGTGACAGGCGGGGCCGGCCGGCTCGACCAGGGCGACGACGGCGTCGCCGTCGCAGTCGTAGCGAAGCTGGCGAACGCGCTGCACGTTGCCCGACGTCTCGCCCTTGCGCCAGAGCTTGTTTCGCGAGCGGCTGAAGAAATGGACCTCCCCAGTCTCGCGCGTCAGCCTCAGCGCCTCGGCGTTCATGTAGGCAAGCGTCAGCACCTCGCCCGTCGTTGAGTCCTGCATCACGCATGGCACCAAGCCCTGCTGATCGAATCGAATCGGCGGCGTCATGCGCGAGATCTTAGGCTGGCTACGTGGATTTTCTCCCGCTGGCTGAAGCGTTCGCAAATGTCGACCAGCCCTATCTGCTCGAGGCGCGGCAGATGCAGGCACTCTCGCTCGGGGTCCACATCCCACTCGTCTGCTTCGGGATTGCCTTCCCGGCGATGGTCCTGTTCATGGAGGGGCTGTACTTGCGCACGGGCAGGCCGATCTACCGGGCGATCGCCAAGCGCTGGTCGAAGGTGATGCTGATCCTGTTCGCGGTCGGGGTCGTCACTGGGACGATCCTCTCGTTCGAGCTGGGCTTGTTATGGCCCGAGTTCATGGCCCAGTTCGGCGACGTCTTCGGGATCGCCTTCGCGCTCGAGGGCGTGTCGTTCTTCGCCGAGGCGATCTTCATCGCCATCTACGTCTACGGATGGGACCGGCTGGCGCCGAAAACCCACTTCCTCACAGGCATCCCAATCGTGGTCACCGGCTTCACCGGCTCACTGTTCGTGATCGCCGTCAACGGCTGGATGAACCAGCCGACCGGCTTCAAGATCGCCAACGGCGAGGTCACAGACATCGAGCCGCTGAAGGCGCTGTTCAACTCGAATCTTTGGCACGAGCTGATCCATATGTACATGGCCGGTTTTATCGTCTGCGGCTTCATCGTCGCCGGCGTCTACGCATTCGCCTGGTTGCGGGGCAAGCGCGACCACTGGCACCGGGCGGCGATGATCGTGCCGCTCACCGTCGCCTGTCTCGCCGCCCCGATCCAGCTCCTGGTTGGTGACTGGGCCGCCCGGTGTGGGAGGCGAATCACGTCTGGCTGATCTTCGTCCTGGTGATCTTCTGGACGGCGTTTCCCGAGGCGTTCGGCGCCGTGATGTCGACGCTTTACGTACCGATCTTCCTCGCCGGAATTGGGATCATCCTGCGCGGTGCTGCCTTCGCTGTGCGCGGCGAGGCGGCAACGATCGCCGAGGCGCGCTTTTTGGGCGCGCTCTTCGCCCTCTCATCGGTGGTGGTCCCGTTCTTCCTCGGTGCCACCGTCGGCGCGATCGCCTCCGGCCAGGTGCCGGCACCCCCCGGAGGTGGTGACCCGATCGACAGCTGGACGAACGCGACGTCGCTGTACGTCGGCCTGCTTTCGGTCGGCACCGGCGCCTACGTCGCTGCCGTCTTTCTCGCCGCCGACGCTGTGCGCGCACGGCTCCCGGACCTCGTCCAAGCCTTCCGAGCCCGCGCGCTCGGAGCCGTGGTCGTGGTGGCGCGATGGCGACCGGCGGCATCTTCGTGGTGCGCGGCGACGCGCCGGACCTCTACGACGGGCTCACCTCAGGCATCGGGCTGATCGCGGTGATCGGCTCGTTCGCCTTCGGTCTCGTCACCTTCGCGGCGCTGTGGACGAGCCGGTTCCAGGTCGCGCGCTTCACCTCGGCGCTCACGGTCGGTGCGGTTATCGTCGGCCTCGCCCTCGCCCAGCAGCCCGACTTCCTGCCCGGAGTACTGACGCTCGATCAGGCGGCCGCCGGCGACGCCACCCTGGTTCCGCTGCTGGTCTGCGTCGTGCTCGCGGCAGCGCTGCTCGTGCCGATGTTGATGTATCTCTTCAGGCTGACGCTCAAGGGAACGCTCGACACGCAGTTTCACCCGGTCGGCGCCGCCGATCCGAAGGAGCCGAAACGTTGAGGGCGCGCCCGGGACCGAAGTTCAAGCCCGCTCTCTCGGTGCTCGTGGTGTTCGCCGCGATCCTCTTTTTCACCGGTTCCGAGGCGCTACGGGTGATCTCGGCGCTGGCACTGATCGTCGGCATCGCGCTCGCCGTCGCCGCAATCGCGACGCCGGACTTCCTCGAGGCAGACGCCGGCGCGGACGAGTCAGTCGATACCTAAACGGTCGAGCAGATCCTCGTCGCGTCGCCAGCGCTCGCGCACGCGCACCTGGAGGTCGAGGAACACCTTTGTGCCGAGTTCTCGCTCGAGTTCCTTGCGCGCGGCGGTGCCGATATCGCGGATCATGCGCCCGCCCTTGCCGATCAATATCGCCTTCTGTGACTCGGTCTCGGCCCACACTTGCGCGTCGATCTCGACTAGGCCGTCCTCCCGCTCGTCGACGTCCAGCACGGCCACCTCGACCGCGTGCGGCAACTCCTCGCGCGTTCGTCGCAGGATCTGCTCGCGGATCAGCTCGGCGAGGTGGACCTGACTCGGCTGATCGCTCCGGTCTTCAGGCGGATACATCAACGGTCCTTCCGGAATCAGCTCCGAGAGCCGCGATACCAGCGGCTTAACGCCCTTTCCCGTCTTCGCCGAGATCGGATACACCTCGTCGACGATCTCCAGCTCGCCCGCGCCGGCCAGCGCCTCAGCCGTTTGGGCGGGGCCGAGCCGGTCGATCTTGTTGACGGCGCAGATCACCGGAACCTTGGCGCTTGCCTCGAGCAAATGCTGCGCGATGAAGCGATCCCCCGGGCCGATGCCCTGCTCGGCGTTGACGACGAACAAGACTACGTCGGCGCCGTTGAGCTCCTGCTGGACTCGGCGCTGCATGCGGTGGGTGAGCACGTCGCGCGGTCGCTGCACTCCGGGGAGATCAACGAGGACGAGTTGCCAGCCCGCGGCCAAGTCGGTGGCGAGACCGCGGCTCGCGCGCCGCGTCGTCTGTGGGCGATCGGAGATGATCGCGACCTTCTCGCCGACGATCGCATTGACCAGCGTCGACTTGCCGACATTCGGGCGCCCGGCAAGGCCCACGAAGCCGCTTCGCGTCTTCGCATTAATGCCCGGCCACCTCTTCGGCTTCGCCCGCGGGGGTTCCGGGGGTAGATGAGGGACAGGCTTCAAGCGAGTCGAGGATTCGGCGCTGCAAGGCCAGCATTTCACCATCGTCGGTCTCATGGTCGTAGCCGCAGAGATGGAGGATGCCGTGGACGGTTGCCTCGGTGAGATCGGTGGTGTGCTGGGGACAGATGACGACGTCACCGAGCTCGCGCGGGCCGGCTACCGGTCCGGTGCCGTCGATAGGAAACGAGAGCACGTCGGTGACCTCGTCGCTGGCCCGGTAGTCGCGGTTGAGCTCGCGGATCCGGGCCTCATCGACCAGCTCGACGGAGAGATGGCCGTCATCCTCGGTCGTCGCGGCCAAGGTCGCGACTACCGCGTCACGCAGCTCGGGTGGGACGTCAGAGAGGTCGGCGCTCAAGCGCCCGCGTCGCTCTGCTTGGTTCGCTCGGAGTAGTCACCGTAGGCAGCGACGATCCGTTGCACGAGCTGGTGGCGAACGACGTCCTCGCCGCCGAATCGCACAAATGAGATGTCGTCCACGGCCGAGAGGATCTCGCCGACCACGACCAGTCCGGAGCGCTGGTCGCGCGGCAGATCGATCTGGGTGACGTCGCCGGTGACGACCATCTTCGATCCGAACCCGAGACGGGTGAGAAACATCTTCATCTGCTCCGGACTGGTGTTCTGGGCCTCGTCGAGGATGACGAAGGAGTCGTTCAGCGTGCGCCCGCGCATGAACGCCAGGGGCGCGACCTCGATCACCCCGCGTTCAAAATAGGCAAGGACCTTCTCGGGGTCGAGCATGTCGTAAAGAGCATCGAAGAGTGGGCGCAGATAGGGGTCGACCTTGGCCTGGATGTCCCCGGGCAAGAAGCCCAGGCGCTCACCCGCCTCGACCGCAGGCCGGGTGAGGATGATGCGGCTGACCTGGCGCGCCTCGAGCGCGGCCACGGCCATCGCCACGGCGAGAAATGTCTTGCCGGTGCCGGCTGGGCCGATGCCGAAGGTGACGGTGTGGCGGCGGATCGAGTCCGTGTAACGCTTCTGGTTGACGGTCTTCGGCGCGATCTTGGTCGCGCGGTGGCGCCAGACGACGTCCTCGAGGATGTCCGCCGCGGGCTCCTCGGCGGCAATCGCGCCGGTGACGGTATCGATCGTCGTCGGGGCGACGTCGTGGCCGCGCTCGATCAGGCCGACGAGCTCGTCGACCATCGTCGCCGCACGCCGCACGTCGGCATCGTCGCCGTCGAGCGTGAGCACATTTCCGCGCAGGAACAGGTCACAGCCGAGGCGCTCCTCAAGCTCGCGCAGGACCGCGTCCTCGGAGCCTGCGAGCTCCGCGGCGACTGTGTTGTCGAGGGTGAGCTGGCGCCGAGCCAAGATCGTCGTCCGGCTTACCGGGCCAGCCTGTCGCGGACCATGGCACTGACCCGCCTGCCGTCGGCGCGGCCGCCGACCTTCGTCATCGTGGCTCTCATCACCTTGCCGAGGTCACCAGCGCTCGTCGCGCCCGACGAGGCGATCGCTACGTCGACCAGCGAGCCAAGCTCCTCGTCCGACATCTCCTCGGGCATATAGCGCTCGATCTCACGAGCCTCGGCCTCCTCGGACGCGGCGCGGTCGGCGCTGCCGCCATCGCGATAGGCAGCGGCGGCCTCGAGCCGGCGCTTGCGCTCGCGCCGTAGCACCGCAACCTCATCGTCGCCACCCGCCTTGAGGTCTTTCTGCAACGCGTCGGCGACCAAGCGCAGGGCCGAAACGCGGTCGCGGTCGCCGGCCTTCATCGCCAACCGTGTATCCGCCTGGACCTGCTCGAGAATCGCCACGGTGTAAGCGTAGCCGCGAGTAGGAAACGGGTTCGTTTACACCGATACCGTCGCGGCGGCTGGCGTCGGACGTCCCTCAGAGCTCGACGAGCTCGACCTCGCCGAGCGGTAACTGCAAGAAGCGAGTGCCAAGCTCGCGAAATGCGTCCGGGTCGCCGGTGCAGACGAAGCGATACTCGCCTTCGCGCGCATCGGGGGCCGCAAGCTGGCGCGATTCGAGGATGCGCTGAGCGCTGGCCGCGAGGGCGTGGCCGGCGGTGACGAGGCGAACGTCGCGGCCGAGAAAGCGCTGCAGCATTGGACGCACGAGTGGATAGTGAGTGCAACCGAGGATCACCGTGTCAACGTCGGCGCGTTGCAACGGCACGGTGTAGGAGCGGATCTTGTCGACCACCTCCTCCGAGAAAGGAAAGCCGCGCTGGATGATCGCGGCAAGATCGGGTGCGGCGACCTGGGTCACCCTGAGCTCTCGATGCTGATTTGAGAGCGCGCGCACATAGGCGCCGCCTTCCACAGTTGCGGGCGTCGCCAGCACACCGACTCGTCCCGAATCGGTGATTGCGGCGGCGATCTCCGCCTCGGGCTCAATCACGGCCACGACATCAACGCCGTGAGCGGCGGCGATCTCGCCAGCACGTGCAAGCCCGGCCGAGGCGGCCGAGTTGCATGCGATCACGATCAGCTTGGCGCCACGCTCGAGCAGGAAGTGAGCGTTTCGCTCGACACAATCGCCGAGCTCGGCCTCGGTTTTCGTGCCATAGGGAAAGCGGGCGTCGTCACCGAGGTAGACATAGTCCTCCTCAGGAAGCGACACGAGAAACTCGTGCAGCACCGTGAGCCCACCGACGCCGGAGTCGAAGACCGCGATCGGCAATGAGGGATCGGGCACGGGCGGGTTCATCGCAGCGGATCATTGCCGGTGAGAGACTTGCGAGGTGAACGGTTACGACCAAGACGGCCTACGCGGCGGCGACGACGAAGACTCGAAATGGTCGCTGTGGTCGCAGGACTCGTTCCTGTCAGTCTGCTCGAAGGGTTCGGCGTTTTCAATCGGCTCGATCGGGTCGGTGGCATCGCTCGGCTCGATCGGGTCGGTGGCGTCTGCGTTCTCGATTGGCTCGGCGGCGTCGGCGGGTTCGGTGCTCTCGGCGACAGCGCGCTCGTCGGTGATGTCGGCCGCAACGCGGGGCGCGATTCTTGGCACCGAGGATCGGCGAGCCGGATTGATTGCCTGCGGCGTTCTCATCGTCGCGGCCGTCGCAGTCGCCCTCAAGGCTTGAGACTCGGACGTCGTCGAAGATTTCACCCGTGGTGGGTGACAACGTCGACCACGTCCCGCACCGACCCTACGTCGCTCCCTCCGTTGCTGACTCGAACGCCGCAAAGGCCTCGTCCGCGAACAACCAGAACCGAGCTTCTCCCACGCTGGGATAGGCCGCCAGCGCGACTCGCGTCGCCGAAACGGCCACCGCCGCAGCAGGCAGCACCGGATAGCCGTACACCCCCGCCGAGATCGCGGGGAAGGCAACGAAGCGACAGTCGTGGCTAGCCGCGAGCTCGATCGAACGCCGATAGCACGAGGCGAGCAGCGCCGGCTCACCGTGCTCGCCGCCGCGCCAGACCGGGCCAACGGCGTGAATCACATGCCTGGCCGCGAGCCTTCCGGCGCCGGTGATCTTCGCGTCCCCTGTCTCGCAACCGCCAAGCTGGCGGCACTCGGCAAGCAGCTGCGGTCCCGCAGCGCGGTGGATTGCGCCGTCGACGCCGCCTCCCCCGAGCAAGCTCGAGTTGGCGGCGTTGACGATCGCGTCGGCGACGAGGTCGGTGGTGATGTCGCCGCGGTGGAGAGTGATTCGGCCCACGCGAAGCCGCTGCTACTGGATCTCGAACTCCTCGAGCTGGCCGAGCTTGTAGTGCGAACCCTCGGGACCGCCAATCGGACACAGCATCGCGTACTCGCCCGGCTCGATCGGCTTCTTGATCTCGACCGTAGTGGCCTTACCCGGAGGGGCCTCGGCCTCGGCGATGAGCTCTGCCGAGCCCTTCTTGATGACCGATTTCGTCTCCGCGGTCGGCGTCGCCGAGAGGTCGAAGCTGTACTCCTCGGCGGGTACCGTGACTTCCTCGGCGCTTGCGGTGTCCTCGGCTCGAACGACCGTGTCACGGCGGGTGCTGAGTAACAAGAGATGCCTTTCGTTGACTTGACTTGAGTTTGGACGCGGCGCGGCGCTTGGTCGAGCGCTGTGAGCTATAGAAACGGCTTGGCGGTCATCACATAGACGGTTAGGACGATGACGAGGCCGGCGAGCCCGCCCATCTTCGCGAGCTTGGCGCCGGCCTCGTTGACCTCGGGCCCGAGCTCGACCTGCCCGGTCCCTGCGCGCTCGATGTCGCGTTCTGCCGCCTCTTTCGCTTTGCGCTCGTTGGGCACGAAGTAGCCATGCGTGATCCCGAGCAAGAAGAGCACCGCAACGATTCCCCATGCGATGAAGAACTCACTGAAGTTCCATGCGTCGGCCGCGAGGTAGACCCCGGTGACGAGCACAATCGTGCCGCCGATTGTGACGACCGTGCGGTCGTTGGCCGTGACTCCCGCGAGCGTGCCCGGGAGACTTCGCGGATCCGTCCTCTGCGCGACGGCGAGAATCACTCCGTAGGCAAA
>CAJDUA010000030.1_pt1 | contig 44390 bp, 48 predicted proteins | sample 7390011 | NCBI WGS metagenome assembly CAJDUA01 (sample SAMEA7055673, study PRJEB34461) | soil metagenome | biome: terrestrial ecosystem; feature: Peninsula; material: soil | place: Antarctica | collected 2016 | reverse complement strand
CTTCGTCATCGTCTGCACCACGACCGGAGCACCACCCCCGATCGGGACGCCGCCGACGAATATCTGGCGCTTGGAAGCCATGTGGACATTGTGACAGCGGAGGGTTCGCAAACTGGCTAAGCGCTCGCCCCACGTTTTTGGCTACGGCGGCACCGACGCCGCTGACGAGTTCATCGCCCGCCAGGCATGGCTCTACGTCACCATTGTCACCGGCTTCTACCTGATTGGCCGGGGACTGGCCAAGGCCGCTTCGAGCGATCCATACAGCAAGGATGACGTCAGGCCGATGGTGTCGGCAGGGTCTCCCCGAGGGCGCGGGCGTCATCCTCTTCGACGAGGCTGGTCGGGCTGAGGATGAATACCTCGCAGATCATGTCTGGGTCTTGCTGGTTTCCGCTCATGAACCCAATAACCGCCCGCCCGGTGGCGTGCTGGATGACGGCTTCAAAGCGCTCTCGCATGACCTCTTGAAATGCCATGCGCTGCTCGATAACCGCGCTGGGACGACTTCCACATCGACGTGGAGGAACTGACGGACCTCGGTGAACATGTCTTGGCCAGACTCCGCGAGCGAGGGCGCGGCAAAGGCAGTGGCGTCGAGGTCAAGCGGGAGCTGTTCCAGCTCTTCACGATCCGTGGCGACAGGATCGTGCGGCTGAGGATGTACGACACGAGGCCGGAGGCCCTCGAAGCCGTCGGGTTGTCGGAGTAGCGAAGTGAGCGGTAGAGGCGAGCGCCATGGGGTAGTCGGCCTACCAACCCGATGAACGAAATCGACACCATTTCCTACTCGGGAGGCAGGCTCGCGATCGGGCGCAGCAATATCAACGACATCGTCCTCGACGACGTCAACGTCTCGCGTTTCCATGCCGAGATCGTGCAGACCGGTGATCTAGTCGAGTTGCGTGACCTCGAGTCGAGATGTGGCACACGGCTGAACGGCAGACCAGCGAAGCGTGCAGTGGTCCGAGACGGTGACGTACTTGGAATCGGGCCGTTCAGGATCCCGTTCGACGGCTCGGGATTTCACCCGACGAACCAGCGCGGCGCTTTGAGGTTGGAGGCGCGCGAGGTCACCGTGTTCGCGGATGGCAGACCGATCCTCGACCAAGTCTCGTTGACGGCCGATCCCGGCGAGCTCGTCGGCATAATCGGCGAGAGCGGCTCGGGCAAGAGCACCTTGTTGAGAGCGCTCGCCGGCGTCAGTCGGCCGTCCTCGGGCTCCGTGACTCTAAGCGGCGAGCCCGTAACCGCGAGGCTGACCGATGTCGGCTACGTGCCCCAGGACGAGATCGTCCACCCGGGTCTGACTGTCCGCGAGGCGCTCACTTACGCGGCGCGACTGCGCCTGCCGCGCGACGTCGAGCGGCCAGAGCTCGAGGCAACGATCGAGCGGGTCTTGGTCGAGCTGTCGCTCGACGAGCACGCCTCAAAGCGCATCGGATTGCTATCGGGCGGCCAGCGCAAACGTGCCGGCGTTGCCTCCGAGCTGCTCAACCGCCCCAGCTTGCTTTGTCTCGACGAGCCGACCACCGGGCTCGACCCTGGGCTCGAAGCGCAGATGATGCGGCTTTTTCGCGAGCTCGCCTACCCTGGTGAGAGGGCTGTCGTAGTGGTCACTCACGCTACACGCAGCCTCGACCTCTGCGACAAACTCGCCGTCTTCGGTCGCGGTGGAGCGCTTGCTTTTTACGGCAGCCCTGGCGAGGCACGGGACTTTTTCGGAGCTGGCACGTACGACGAAATCTACGATCGCCTTCTCGTAGGTGGCGCAGATCATTGGCGCACCAAGTTCGACGCTACGCGTCTCGCGGGCCCCGAAAGACAGTCCACCGATGGGCGACCTGACGCGTCACCGGAGCCAGGACCCGCTGGTTCGCCGCGGGCGAAGCAACGCTTTGGGCGGCAAACTGCCGTGCTTGCCGGTCGCTACCTGCGTGTGTTCGCGCGCGATCGGCGCAACCTCGTGATCCTCTTTGGCCAGGTGCCGCTGATCGCCCTGGCTATCGCTTTTCTTTTCGAGCCCGGCCTATTCGAGCGATTCACGGGCCCAGCTTCGCGAGGCGACCCCCGCTATGGGATCCAGCTGCTGTTCGTTCTCGCGACCACTGCGATTTGGTTCGGGGCTATCACCGCCGCCAGGGAGATTGTCAAGGAAAGGGCAGTGATCATGCGCGAGGCTGCCGTAGGGGTTCGCTGGGGTGCCTACCTGATGTCGAAGGGGATCGTGCTCGGAGGGGTCGTGGCGCTGCAAACGATCTTTCTCACGTACTGCGTGCTTGCGATCCGGCCGCTCGACGAACAGGGGAGCACCTATCTTGTTGTCGCCGCGCTGCTCGTGCTGACGAGCTTCGTCGCGATCGCCCTGGGACTACTCGTATCGGCGACGGTGAGTAGCCAAGAACAGGCGACAAGTTTCATCCCGCTGACATTGATCCCGCAGCTACTGTTCGCGGGAGCACTGGTGCCAATCGAAAAGATGGCCGAGCCGATCGCCAGCCTTTCCAATCTCGTGACCACCCGATGGTCCCTCGCCGGCATCGGTAACTCCGTCGAGATGAACGAGCGGATTGCCGATAACCCCGCGCTCTCACGCGCCAACGACTACGGCTCCGATTTCTTCTCGATACAGCCCACCAAGGCCGCCGCGATCCTGCTCATCTTCCTTGCCGTGTTCTCGATCGCGACCTTGCTGATGCTCGTTCGGACGGGCCCCAAAGGAGTACGCATCGCAGGCTGAGGAGGACCCAGGCGCTGCTACGTCGCGTAGAGGTCCTCGATCTCCTCTGCGTACTTTGCGTCGATCGGCTTGCGCTTGAGCTTCATCGTCGGAGTCAGCTCGTCGCCGCCGGGGGCCCAGTCGGTCGGCAGCACCTTGAACTTCTTGATCTGCTCGACGCGCGCCATTTTCGCGTTGGCCTCGTCGACGCCGGCCTGAACGGCGGCGAGCATCTCCTCGTCGCCCGCAAGCTCGTCGACCGACTTACCTTCGTGGCCGTTTTGTTTCGCCCAGACGGGCGCGAAATCAGGGTCGAGCACGATCAGGGCGACGTTGTAAGGCCGCTGGTCGCCGATCGCAACCGCCTGGCCGATCAGCGGACTCGCGGCCTTCAAATGCGATTCGATGTTCGCCGGGGACATGTTCTTGCCCGCCGCGTTGATGATCAGCTCCTTCTTGCGGTCGACGATCTTGAGATAGCCGTCTTCGTCGAGCTCGCCGATGTCGCCAGTCGAAAGCCAGCGGTCGTCGTCTAGAGCCTCGGCCGTCTTGTCGGGAAGGTTGCGATAGCCGGGCATGATCAAATCGCCGCGGACGAGTACCTCGCCGTCCTCGGCAAGCTTGATCTCGACGCCCGGCAGCGGCGGCCCGACCGTTCCCAGCTTGACCTTATCGGGAGGGTTGACCGTGGCGGCGCCGCAGGTCTCGGACATGCCCCAGAGCTCGCCGATCGGGATCCCGATCGCGTGAAAGAAGCTGAGCACCTCAACCGGGGTCGGAGCGGCGCCAACGTTGACGGCAATTGCCTCGTCCAGCCCGAGCGCCGTCCGCAGATGCGAGAACATCGCCTCGTCGGCTGCCGCGACAGCGGTTGCAAGCGCCTTTGGAATCTCCTCGCCGGCCTGCTCGAGCTCGACCTTCTGCAGCGCCGCGTCGAGCCCGGCGCGTGCCTTCTCGCCGTCTTCGCCCGGAATCGCGGCCATCTTCGCCTCGAGACCGGCTTTGAGCTTCTCCCAGATCCGCGGAACGGCGAAGAACCAGGTCGGTCGAACCTTCGGCAACCACTCGACGATCTGGCGTGGATCCGGGCAGATCGACACCGAGCAGCCGCGGATCACGGGCAGGTAGTAGTGAGCGCCGCGCTCGGCGATGTGCGCGGCCGGCAGCCACGAGATCACCTTGGCGCCGCGCTCAGGGAACTCGATGATGCCCTCGACGCCTGCGGTCAAACTCATCAGGTTGCGGTGGGTGAGCTGGACGCCCTTCGGTGGGCCAGTGGTGCCGGACGTGTAGATCAACGTCAGCAGGTCGTCGGGATCGACCGCGGCGACGGCATCGGTGACGTCGTAGTCGGGATCGACCTGCTCCAGCGAATCGAGCGTGTAATCGCCGCCGGGGCCGTCGATGACGACCAGGGTCTCGATCTCGGGCAGATCCTCGCGGGCCTCGTTGAAGACGTCGAGGAAGGCGGTTTCGACGATCGCGACCTTGGCGCCGGCGTCGGAGACGACGTGGCGGATCTGATCGGGCGACGAGGTCTGGTAGATCGAAAACGGCACGCCCCCGAGCGAAACGGCGGCGAGGTCGCAAGGCATGAACTCGGGCCGGTTGTTGAGCATCAGCGCGACCGCATCGCCCTTGACGACGCCGAGGCTGGCGAGCCCGCCGGCGATCCGCCCGACCTGGTCTGAGATTTCCCTCCAGCTGTAGATGCGTTCGTCGTCGCCCTCGCCCCAGACGATCGCGGGGTCGTCGGGGATCCTGTCGACCGTGGCCTTGAACGCGAGCGCCAAGTTCTGAGCGTGAAGACCCCTGCTGGGCCCTCCGCTCGCGTAACGCTCCGCCGTCGTGGCCTCCATCGTTTTCCTCCTCAGCTTGAACCTGAACCGCTGAGCGAAACCTACCTGCTTAAGGCGCTACGTCGAAGCCCTCGCCCGTCAACCGCCCGATGTCGTTAGTCAGCCCGATCACGAAGAGCACCAAAACAAGGGCGAAGCCGACCACCGATGCTCGCTCCATCGTCTTGAATGCAACCGGGCGGCCGCGCACCTTCTCGACGACGCTCCAGAAGATGTGGCCGCCGTCGAGCGGCAGGAACGGAAACAGGTTGATCACGGCAAGCGAGAGGCTGATCAGGGCGAGCACGAACAGCGCCTGGCGCGTGTCGAACTCGATCGACTGCCGGGTAACCTCGTAGCTACCGACCACGCCGGAAATCTGCTTTCGCTGCTCGGCGTCAAAGATCCGCGCCACGATCGAGACGGTGCGCGAGGTCACATCCCACATCTGCGTCACCGCGAAATCGGCCGAGCTCGGGATCGAGCGGTCGGCCGGCACGTAGCCCGCTCCGGCAAAGCTGAAGCCGAAGCGAAAACGATCGACCTCGGCGTCATAGAACGGATTCATCTCGATTGTTACCGTCTCGCCGCCGCGCTCGACCACCACCGGCACCGCCTCGATGGAAAGACAGCCGTCGGTTTTCTCGCCCTCGCATGCAAGATCGTCGAGTGAGCCGGTGAGGCGATCCGACTGCGCCTGTACTGTGCCGCCGCCGCGCTCGATGCCGTTGATCGAGAAAAGCTGGTCGCCGCGCTCGAGCTCGCCTTGGGCCGGTGAGCTCTTCTCAACAGCGCCGACCGCAAGCCGCGTCGGCTCCTCGAGCGTGAAGCCGAGGCCGAAGAGGATGACGAAGGCGATGATGATGTTGACCAACGGGCCCGCGCCGATGACCACGATCCGCTTCCACACCGGCTGGTTGTAATAGCCGCGGGCAGCGATCTCGGGCTCGAGCTCCTCCTCCGGATTCATGCCGGTGATCTTTACGAAGCCACCGAGCGGAATCACGCCGATCCCGTACTCGGTCTCACCACGCTGGACGCTCCACAACTTCGGCGGGAAGAAGAGATAGAAGCGCTCGACGCGCATGCCCACGGCCTTGGCCGCGACCATGTGCCCCGCCTCGTGGAGAATGATCAAGACGGCGAAGCCGGCAAAGGCAAGGAACCAGCTCATGCGGTCGCCCCCGCTCTGTCGACCAGTTGCCCGGCCAGCTCGCGTGCCTGGGCATCGCACTCGAACAGTTCCTCGAAGTGTCCAAAGGCCTGCACCTCGGTTTCATCGAGCACACCGGCGATCACCTCGGGGATCGCGGTGAAGGCGATGCGACCGTCGAGGAAGGCGGCGACAGCGACTTCGTCGGCCGCGTTGAGCACACACGGCGCATTGCCGCCGGCAAGCCCTGCCTCTCGAGCGAGGCGCAGGCAACGGAAGGTCTCGTCGTCGGGCTGCTCGAAGCTCAATGTGCCGAGCTCGGTAAGCCGCACCGGCTCGGCCACCGGCGGGCGATCGGGATGGTTGAGCGCGTATGAGATCGGGACCCGCATGTCGGCCAGGCTGAGGTGGGCGAAGTGCGAGCCGTCTGAGAGCTGAACGAGCGCGTGGACGATCGACTGGGGATGCACGACCACCTCGATCAGCGGATAGGCGAGATCGAACAGGTGATGGGCCTCGATCACCTCGAATCCCTTGTTCATCAGCGTGGCCGAGTCGACCGTGATACGCCCGCCCATCCTCCATGTCGGATGATCTAGGGCTTGCGCCACGGTGATGTCGGCGAGGTCGGTGCGGCCGCGGAAGGGGCCTCCGGAGGCAGTGAGGACGATGCGCTCGACGGTCCCAGGAGGATGTCGCTCGATCAGCTGGGCCAGAGCTGAATGCTCTGAGTCGACCGGCAAGATCGCGGCTTGGGTCGCCTCGGCCAAGGTCGTGACGAGGTCGCCACCGATGACGAGGCTCTCCTTGTTTGCCAGGGCGAGATCGATGCCGGCGCTGAGGGTGGCGATCGTTGGGCCAAGGCCGGCAGTGCCGACTATCGCGTTGAGCACGAGGTCGGGCTGGGTCGCGGCGATCATGTCGCGGACCCCGTCCTCGCCTGCCAGCACGCGCACTCCGTCGAGCTCGCCCGCGGCGCGCGCGGCGGCGCTCGCCTCGGCGAGGGCAACCGTGTGGGCTCCGACTTCGCGCGCCTGAGCGCAGAGGCGCTCCCAGCCGCTGCCCGCGGCAAGCCCGGCGACGGTGAGCTGATCGCTGCCCGCGATCACCTCCAGCGCCTGCTCGCCGATCGAGCCCGTAGACCCGAGCACCAGTACTCGCTTGACCATCCGAGGCAGGGTACCGACGGCCCTAAGTGCGCCGTGAAGGCGCCGAGCCCAGCTTATGCTCTGGCAATGGCAGGAATCGAGGCGCAGATCGGGGCGCACGTCTCGCGTGAGCGGCCCCTTGAAGCGGCCCGTGAGCTCGGCGCCGAGTGCGTCCAGATATTCCTCAGCGACCCAGGCTCGTACAAGAAGCCTCCCGCCCACCCCGAGGCCGAGGCTATTCGTGCAAGCTCGATCGACCTCTACATCCATGCCCCCTACCTGATCAACGTCTGCTCGCCGAAGCCGAATGTTCGCTACGGCTCGCGCAAGATCCTGCAGCAGACCTGCGACGCCGCCTCGGCCGTCGGCGCTGCCGGGGTGATCGTTCATGGCGGGCACGCCGAGGACGACCCGGGTGAAGGCCCAGGCCGGTGGCTGCGGTCGCTCGAGCTACTCGAGACCGACGTCCCCCTGCTGGTCGAGAACACGGCGGGCGGCGAGAACGCCGTCGCCCGCCGATTCGATGCGCTCGCGCGGCTTTGGGACGCCATCGGCGACACCGAGACAGGCATCGAGCTCGGCTTTTGCTTCGACACCTGCCACGCCCACGCAGCCGGCGAGGAACTCGACGGAGCGATCGAGCGAGTCCTGGCGATCACCGCAGGCATCGACCTATTGCATGCCAACGACTCACGCGACCCGCCCGGGACTGGCGCCGATCGTCATGAGCGCCTCGGCGAGGGAAAGGTCGAACTCGACGCCTTGCGCGAGATGATCCGAGCCGGCGCCTCCGCTGGAGCTGCAGTCATTGTCGAAACGCCGGGTCCGTTGGTCGGCCTGAAGGAAGACATCGAGTTCGTGCGAGCCACGCTCGCCGCCTGAGCGTCAGCCGCGGCGAGGTGTTGGGCGCGACGAACGAGCTCAGTAGACGAAGGCGATCGACAGGTAATAGCCGGCGACGGCCGTGAACATGACCGCGTCAAGGCGGTCGAGCAAGCCGCCGTGAGGCCCGAAAATCGTGCCCGAGTCCTTGACCTGGAGGTCGCGCTTGACCATCGACTCGAACAGATCTCCCGCCGGCGCGAGCAGCGCGATGCACATTCCCATCAGCAAAGCATCGATCCCGGGCAGCCAGTCCTGATAGAGGCCGGCGAACCAAAAGCCTGCCGTGCCGCCGATGAAGCCGAAGGCGAGGCCCTCGAGCGTCTTGTTGGGCGAAAGTGCCGGGGCGAGGCGGTGGCGCCCGAACATGCGCCCGCCGGCATAGGCCATGGTGTCGGCGACGAACGTGGCGACGAGAACGTCGACCAGCAACTCGGCGCCGTGCTCGGGCAGCTCGCGCAGGAGCACCGCATGCGCGAACGGCACAGCGATCCACAGGATCCCGAACGCCGTTACCGCCATCGAGATCGTGATCCCGCCGCGATCGGGACGTGTAACCGCAGCGGCGAACATCAGTGGCACGGCGGCTACGAGGGCGATCACGATCTGAAAATGGCTGCCGTAGAGCGCCGCGACGCAGAGTGCTGCGGCGGCAACGAAGGCAACCAATTCGAACGGCCGCGCGTTGCGGGTCATCCGAAACAGCTCGTTGAGGCCGACGCAGGCGAAGCCGATCATCGCGGCAGCGAAGAGCTCCCCGCCGACGATCGTGATCGTGACGATGATCGCGATCCATGGAATTGCCCAAGCAATCCTGGCCACCGTCTCGGAGCGGTTTCGCTTCGGCGGGCGCGCGCGATCGCGCCGCGGCGGACGCTCCGCAGCAAGTGGCGGCGGCGCTTCGGTGCGGCTTCGCCGGGGGTGGTCGAAATCGAGCTCCGAGTCGAACGGGCGTGATCCCTCCACCGCTAGCGGCCCCCGTATCGACGCTGGCGCCCCTCGTAGGCGTCGAGCGCGGTGGTGAAGGCCTCGCGGCTGAACTCGGGCCAGAGCTCATCGCTGAAGACGAGCTCCGAGTAGGCGCACTGCCACAGCAAGAAGTTCGAGATTCTCTCCTCACCGCTGGTTCGGATCAACAGATCTGGGTCGTGCATGTCGGGCGCGTAGAGCTGTGCGCGAAACTGCTCCTCGCTCTCACCCTCAAAGCTTCGCGCCGCGTCGATGATCTCCGCCCTCCCGCCATAGTTGAAGGCGACAAAGAGGGTGATCCGCTCGTTGGCAGCGGTGGTCCGCTCGGCCCGCTCCATGCGCTCGACGAGCTCGGCCGGGACGCCTTCGCGGCGGCCGATGAAACGCATACGCACGCCCTCGGCGTCGAGCTCTGGCGTTTCGATGTCGATGCGGCGGGCAAACATCGCCATCAGGCCATCGACCTCGGCCTGGGGGCGCTGCCAATTCTCGGTCGAAAACGAGAACACGGTCAGCTCCTCAATCCCGAACTCCGCCGCGTCACGAAGACGCGCCTTGACGACATCGGCTCCGGCTTCATGACCTGCCACGGCCGGCAGCCCGCGCTCAGCAGCCCAGCGTCCGTTGCCGTCGGTGATGATCGCGACGTACTTAGCGCGCCTCGGCGCCGGGCCGTCCGGCGCCATCAGACTTCGAGGATCTCTTCTTCTTTGGCCTTGAGCAGGCCGTCGATCTCGGTGGTCGCTTCGTCGGTGTTCTTTTGCAGATCGGCCTCGGCGCGACGCTCGTCGTCTTCGCCGACGTCGCCTTCCTTCTTCAGCTCGCGCAGGTCGTGCATGCATTCGCGGCGGATGTTTCTCACCGCAACTTTGCCCTCTTCGCCGACTCCGTGGACGACCTTGACCATGTCGCGCCGGCGCTCCTCGTTGAGCTCTGGAATCTGAAGCCGGATCACGTTGCCGTCGTTAGACGGTGTCAATCCGAGGTCGGACTCCTGAATCGCTTTCTCGATCATTGGGATCGAGCTCTTGTCGAAGGGCGTCAGCGTCAGCAGGCGAGCGTCGGTGGCGGCGACCTGAGCGAGCTGCTTGATCGGCGTCTGGGCGCCGTAGTAGTCGATGTCGAGGCGGTCGAGAAGATGCGGCGAGGCGCGCCCGGTGCGCACAGTCGCGAGTTCATGACGGCAGGCTTCGACCGACTTGACCATGCGGTCTTTGGCATCTGCGATCAGCTCATTTGTCAACTCAGACATATCTCTGGCTCCACGCGCTCATTTGCAGCGCTTTCACGACTGCGAGCGGACGATCGTCCCGACTCTGTCGCCGCTGACGATCCTATCTATGTTGCGCTCGTCAGCCATGTTGAAGACGTGGATCGGCAAGCCGTTGTCCATGCAAAGTGATAACGCCGTCGAGTCCATTACCCGTAGTCCGCGCTCGATCGCCTCCATATGGGTGATCTCTGGCAGGAACTTGGCGTCGGCCACTTGGGACGGGTCGGCGTCGTAAACGCCCTCGACACCGTGCTTTGCCATCAGGATCACCTCAGCGTGGATTTCCAGGGCTCGCAGCGCCGCGGCGGTATCCGTGGTGAAGAACGGGTTGCCGGTGCCGGCGGCAAAGATCACGACGCGGCCTTTTTCAAGGTGGCGCATCGCCCGACGGCGGATGTAGGGCTCTGCCACCTCGGTCACCTCGATTGCCGACATCACGCGCGTGTACGTGCCAAGTCGTTCGAGCGCGTCTTGAAGGGTGAGCGCATTGAGCACCGTCGCCAGCATCCCCATGTAGTCGGCCGTCGCGCGGTCCATCCCCTGAGCTGCACCCTCGAGCCCGCGGTAGATGTTGCCGGCGCCGACCACCATCGCTATCTCCACACCGCGGCCGCTGACCTCGTGCACCTGCCCGGCGATTGTGCTCACCCGCTCGGGATCGGTGCCGTACTCCAGCGAGCCCATCAGGGCCTCGCCGGAGATCTTCAAAAGGATCCGTTTGAAAACAGGCTCGGCCACCGGCCGCGCAACCCTACTGGCCCTGTGGGCGGTCCACTGGGCGCCTCAGTCCTGGCCGACGGCGTAGCGGGCGAAGCGCGAGATGACGATGTTCTCGCCGGTCTTTGCCGCCTGGTCGGCGCGAATCTGCTCGATCGTCTTGCCGTCGTAGCGGTCGCCTCGCACGTGCTCCTGGTCGACCAGCACGATCTCCTTCTTCCACTTGGAAATCTGCCCCTCGACGATTTTCTCGACGACGTGCTCAGGCTTGCCCTCGCTCGATGCCTTCTCGAGGAAAATCCTGCGTTCTGCCTCGACATCGGACTCAGGAATCTCGTCGTCCGAGACGTAGCGCGGCGCGGCCGCGGCGATGTGAATCGCGATCTCACGAGCGAACTCCTGAAAATCGTCATTGCGAGCGACGAAGTCGGTCTCGCACTGGATCTCGACGAGCACACCGACCTTGCCACCCGCGTGGATGTAGGAAGAGACGATGCCCTCGCTGGTGGCGCGACCCGCGCGCTTCGCGGCCGACGCCTGACCCTTGACTCGCAGGATCTCGACCGCCTTATCCATGTCGCCGCCCGCCTCATCGAGCGCGGCCTTGCAATCCATCATTGCCGCGCCCGTCTGCTCTCGAAGCGCCTTTACGTCCTGCGCGGTTACTGCCATCAGCTGGGCTCCTTTACGCCGCCGGCAGGTGCCTGGGGCTGCGCTTGCTGCTGCTCGGGTGCCGCGGGCGGCTGCGTCGAAGCGGGAGCGGCGGCGGGCTGTGACGCAGCGGTCTGAGCGGTTGCCTGCTGGGCCTCTGCCGCCTTGGCACTTGCTTCAGCCGCCTTGGCCTCGTCCTCTGCCGCCTCGCGCTTGGCGCGCTCTTCGGCCTCACGCTGGCGCTTTTGCTCTTCCTCGAGCGCCCGGCGCTCCTCTTCCTCGGCGCGACGCTTGGCCTCGGCCTCGCGGAAGGCGGTCGCCGCCTGCTCGATGCCCTCGCCGATCGTGCCGACGACCATCTCGCACGAGCGCATCGAGTCGTCGTTGCCCGGGATCGGAAACTGCACCGGGACCGGGTCGACATTGGAGTCGACGAGGCCGATGATCGGGATCTGCAGGCGCTGAGCCTCGGCCACCGCGATCGCCTCAGTCTTGAGGTCGATGATGACTACGGCCTGGGGCACGCGCTTCATGTCACGCACGCCGCCGAGGTTGTATTCGAGCTTCTCGAGCTCGGCCAACAGCGACATCCGCTCCTTGGTCGGCAGCAAGTCGAGCTGGCCGCCGTCCTTCCAGCCGTTGAGCTCGTGCAAGCGGTCGATTCGTGCCGACATCGTCTGGAAGTTGGTCAGCAGGCCGCCGAGCCAGCGCAAGTTGACGTACGGCATGCCGCAGCGCTCGGCCCAGGATTTGACGGAATCTCGAGCTTGCTTCTTGGTGCCGACGAAGAGGACCGTGCCGCCCTTGCCTGCGACATCTGCGGCGAAGCGCCGTGCTTCCGCCAGCAGGTGCTCCGTCTGCAGCAGATCGATGATGTGGATTCCTTCGCGCTCGCCATGGATGTAGCGGCGCATCCGCGGATTCCAGCGGCGCGTCTGGTGACCAAAATGCAGACCCGACTGCAGCAGGTCTTTCAGTCCGGGTTCGGACATCGTGCTCCCTTTGATTGATCGAATGTTCCTTGGCTGATTCCGGGGACCCGGCTTTATGCGTGCCGGGCAGGGTCCCTCGTCACACCAGGGGGTTGGTTACTGGTCACGGCGCAGTGTAGAGCGGGCCGCGCATGTCAGCGCTCAGGCGTCTCGGGCACGCTCCAGTGCGGCGCTGAGGTCGGGTGGCAGCTTCGATTCGAACTCGAGGTGGTCGTCGCTGAAGGGATCGCTGAAGTCGAGGTGGGCACTGTGCAAAAACTGACGCTCGAGGCCGTGGCGCCCGGCGTTGCCGTAGCGCGGATCGCCGGCGACAGGATGCTTGATCGCGGCGAAATGGGCGCGGATCTGGTGCGTGCGACCGGTCTCCAGACGCGCTTCGACGAGGCTGTCGTTTGGCAGTGTTTCGATCACCTTGAAATGAGTGCGCGCCTCGCGCGAACCCCGCCCTTGCACGGCGCGGCGCTCGGGAGCACGGTGGTCGCGACCGAGCGGGGCATCGATCGTCCCCGAGCGCGACGCCGGGCGCCCCTCGATCAGGGCGAGGTAACGGCGCCCGACCTCGCGCGCCTTGATCATCGCGGAGAGGCGGCGGTGAGCCTCGTTGTCGCGGGCCACGATCATCAGCCCCGATGTGTCTTTGTCAAGCCTGTGAACGATTCCCGGACGCTCCGGTTCGCCGCCGCCCAGTAGGTCGCCGAGCACATCGACGAGCGTGTCTCCGTGATGACCGCGGGCTGGGTGGACGACCAAGCCTGGCGGTTTGTCGATCACCGCGAAGCGGTCGTCGCGATGGACGATCTCGAGCTTCGCGCCCAGTCCCGCCGTGCTCATGTCGTGGCAGCGTCGGCGCGATCGGATGGCGAGTGCGGTTGCGCTTCCTTCAGCGTGACGAAAACGATCACCACTACTCCCAAAGTGATTGCAACGTCGGCGAGGTTGAAGGCCGGCCATAGCGGCGGGTCGAGAAAGTCCGTGACGGCACCGTCGCGGATGCGGTCGGCCAGGTTTCCAAGCGCGCCGCCGACCAGCAGACCGACGCCGAGCCATAGTCCGGAACGCGCGGCGTCGGTGGCAAACCAGCCGAGAACGAGCGTCAGAGCGACGGCGGTGATCACCAGCACGAGGCCGTCCCCGCCCTCGTTGAACAGGCCGAAGGCGATGCCGCTGTTGTTGACGCGGGCGAGGTCGAAACCGAGAGCGAGGTCGGTGCGCTCTCCAAGAGCCATCGAGGAAACGATCGCGGCCTTGAGCGCCTGGTCAAAAGCGACGACGATCCCGCACACAGCGAGCATCGTCAGCCAGGCTCGAGCCCGAGGCGCAGTCACCCGCGGATCAGGTCGACGACGAGCCCACCACCGATCGTCAGCACCAAGATCGCCACGATTGGGCTGATGTCGAACATGCCCAAGCGCGGGATGAAGCTGCGAAACAGGTTCAGATACGGGTTCGTTGTGTCCTCGATGAAGCCGATCACGGCGCGCAGAGCGAGGTTGTAGGGCAGGGGGCGAAACTGCTGTACCCACGAAAGCAAGACGTTGAGGATGATCAGGATCGTGAAGACGTCGACGAGAGCGGCGACGTAGTCAGCGATGTCGCCGCGGTTGATGGCCGCGATCACGGTCATCCGCGCATCCGGTCGAGCGACGCCTTGACTGCATCAGCAAAGCCCTCGGGCACGCCGGCTGCCTCGAGCGCGTCGAGGCCGGCCTCGGTACTGCCACCTGGCGAAGCGACCGCGTTGCGCACGGCTTGCGGCGAGGAGTTGCGAAGTAGGGCGGCCGTGCTGGCGAAGGTGTCGATGACAAGCTGTTGGGAGAGATCGTGATCGAAGCCTTCGCTGGCGACTGCGGCGGTCAGCGATTCGACGATCAGCGCAACGTACGCGGGAGTGCAGCCCATGATCGCGGTCGCGGCGTCCATGCGCTCGTCTTCGAGCTCGACAAGCGTGCCGAGTGAGCCCAGCAGCGCAAGGAGCTCGGCGCCGACTTCACGTTCAGGCTCGCCGAGCGGCACGTGGCAGATCACGGCCTGGTGGATCTCGGCGGCGACAGTCGGCATCGTCCGGATCACCGGCCGAGCGGGAAAAGCCTCGCGCAGTCGGCCGAGTGAGGTCGCGCCGAGGACCGAGATAACGGGCAGCGGCGGCGAGGCAAGCTCGGCGGCGGCCTGATCGAGGGCGATGGGCTTGACCGCGAGGACGATCACGTCGGATGCCGCAGTGAGCTCTGCCAATGAGGCGACCGCGGTCCCGCCCACCTCCGCGGCGAGCTTCGCCGCGCGTCCCGAGCCGGAATCGGCGAACTGCATCGCCTCGGGACGCCGTTCGGCGGTAGCCCAGCCACGGGCCATCGCCGCTGCCATGCTCCCCGACCCTGCGAACCCGAGTTTCATCTACAGGAGCCTAGTAACCCTCCCGAGCGGTAAGGGCCAAGCCGCGCAAGGAAGACTGGGAGCGGGGCGTGCTGTGCACGCGAACGACCGATGACGGAGCCCAGCACGGGGCATCGCCGCTCAGGACTGGTTGAAGAAGCCTTTCTCAACGAGACGAGCCTTTTCTTCCGCGGAGACCTCGACATTGCGCGGGGTCAGCAAGAAGGTCTTTTCAGCGATCTTCTGCATGCCGCCGTCGAGCGCATAGGTGAGGCCCGAAGCGAAGTCGATCAGACGCTTGGCGAGCTCGCTGTCGGTCGTCTGCAGATTGAGGATCACCGGAACCGTGTGCTTGAAGCGATCCGCTACCTCCTGGGCGTCGTTGAAGCTGGTCGGCGTAACGAGATGGACCTGGACATCGGCGCCGCCGTTTCCGACTGGCTGCAGCGGGCGCCGCGCGTGCGGGCCGTCGTCGGCGAAAATGTCGTCGATCTCGTCGCGCGAGCGACGCCGCTCGGAGATCCGGCTGACGGTTGCAGAGCGCGAAGGCGGCGGCTCGTAAACCTGGCCCTGGGGCGCAGTATCCGGCTCGTAGACATCGTGCTCGTGGTAGTCCGGGTCCTCCGCCAGCCCGAAATAGACGAGCGCTCGATGCCATGTGTCTTTAAGTGCCATACGGATGCGGTGTTCGCTTCGCCACCGCCTATTCCTCTTACCCCGATTATGGAGCAATAAATACCCCGCCGCAGCGATTCATCGAACATGGCCGTCAGAAACCTCGCCTGCGGCTACGTTTCTGACGGCCGGCCACGCGTTACGGAACGGCAGGTTGCAAGCGCTGGGGCCGCGCCTTCGTCGCTAGTCCGGACGCAGGAACAGCTATTTGTACAAAGTGGTCCCGAGGCGAATGATCGTCGCTCCCTCCTCGACTGCCACCTCCCAGTCCTGGCTCGTCCCCATCGACAGCCGCTCGAGACTATGCTCGGCCGCAAGCTCGGCGAGGCGGGCAAAGTGAGGTCGTGAGGCTTGCGGATCGTCCGTGAACGGCGGCATTGTCATCAGCCCGCCGACCCGCACCGGGGAGCGCGCGATGAACTCACCGAGCTGATCGGCGTCGACGCCGCCCTTGTCCTCCTCGCCCGCCACGTTGACCTCGACCAAGATCTCGGTCAGCGGCCCGCCGTGGCGTTCGAGCTGGTCGAGCGCCGAATCGGTGGCGACGGAGTGGATCAGGCGCGCCAACGGAAGGATCCGCTTCAGCTTGCGACTCTGGATGTTGCCGATGAAGTCCCAGGCGAAGCGGTCGCCAAAACGCTCGTGCTTGGCCTCCATGTCCTGAAGGCGGTTTTCGCCGACGAGCTCGACCCCGGCCTCTGCCAGCGCATCCATCTCATCGGCGAGCACGTACTTGCTCGCGGCAAGGATCTCCACCCGCGGCCCGCAGCGCTCGCGCACGCGCTCCAAATTGCGACGAACGACATCCGGGTCGATGTCCCGAATCGGCTCAGCCATCGGCGTCGATCCAGACGGCGCCCGCTTGGCGGCCGGTCGTGCCACGGTCTCGGCGGTGGGAGAAGAACAGCTCGCTCTCGCAACAGGTGCACAGGTCAGCACTTTCCACGGCCTCAACCCCCGCCTCGGCGAGCAGGCGCCGAGCGACCTCGGGCAGGTCGAGCATCCGCCCTGCGGCGATCTTGTCGCCGAGATCCTCGAACTCACGCGTCACCTCTGGACCTACCTCGAAGCAACAGGGGCCGATTCCAGGACCGATCGCCGCCGCCTTGGCGCCGACGGCCGCGGCTCCACGCGCGACGATGCCGGCTGCAAGCCCGCGCCAGCCGCAATGCAGCATCGCCACGCCGCGATCGCCCGACAGCGCGACCGGCAAGCAGTCGGCAACTTGGACCAAAGGCGTCAGCCCGGCCGAGGCGGTGAGCTGGCCATCGGCCTCGGACGGCCGCGATGCGCGGTCGGTGAACGGGTTCGGTCGCGGCGCCTCGCTACGGGTGTGGAGCTCAGCGCCGTGGACCTGGTAGCCGAGCAAGAAGCGGTCGGAGTCGCGGTCGAGGACAGTCGCGAGGCGAGCGCGGTTCTCCATTACGGAGTCGGGCTCGTCGTCGGTGTAAAGGCCGAGATTCAAGCTGGCGAAGGCGCGCTCGCTGGCGCCGCCCGTGCGGGTCGAAAACGCCGCCTTGGCTCCCGGCAGCGTCGCCTCCAGCCATTTCACTTCGTTGAGCTCGCGCCAATCCATGCCTCCAGGCTAGAGAGGCGCGCCTGCTCGACAAGCGCATCGGGGGCCAATTTCAAGCGGGCGGTGGTCTGTGGCTATTAGGCAGGTGGCGGTTGCCCTGCCGGCTCGGCGGCTACGTCAAGCGCCGACCGCAACTCGTCCTCACGCCGGCTGATCTTGCCATCGAGCTTGGCCCGCAGCGCGGCGGCAAGCCCGCGTCCGATTGCGGGTCCCTCGACGACACCGGCGGCGAGCAGGTCCGCCCCGGAGATCTCGAGTTGGACCCGGCTCCACTCGCAGACGTAGCGATCGAGCCACTCAGCGCCAATGACCCGCGCCAGCGCGAGCGTGATCGGCTCGTGCCCAGACGCAGCATCGACCGCGCTCGATGGGCTTGGCGGATGACTTGCCGCCAACTCTCTGGTCATCGAACTCGGCTCACGCGACGCGGCCAGCACGAGCTCCTCGCGATCGACGATGTCAGCCCACGGCTCGGCGGCGATCAGCGCAACAGCGGCGTCGATTCGTTGGCCGGCGTCTGGGGTGAGATGCAGAAGTCCCCACTCGGCCAGCATCTCGAACGCCGGCCGTGGCTTGGTCTCGGCGGCCAGGCGCAACAGCTCCGCCTCGACACGGTCGCCGGAAACCGTGCTGAGGTCGGTTTCGCGCAGGCGATCCATCGTTTGCGCCGCGACTTCGAGGCCGATGCGGGTGGTGTAGCGGGCGGCCCGAAGTGCCCGAGTCGGGTCGTCGACAAATGAGGCGGGATGCAGCGCTCGCAGGACACCGTCTCGCAGGTCCTGCACTCCCCCATGCGGGTCGATGGCGACGCCCGGCTTGTCGACAGCTACCGCGATCGCGTTGACCGTGAAGTCGCGGCGCCCGAGGTCAGCTTCGATCTCGCCTGTAAGTCGAATATCGGGAAGGGAGCCGGGAGCCGCGTATGTCTCTGACCGGGCGGCGGCGATATTGATCCGGCCGCGCTTGGCTTCGACGGTTGCCGTGCAGAAACGCTCGTGGGCGCGGATCTCACCTTCGAGCGCTTCAGCGAGTTCCAATGGATCGCCGATGACGACCAGATCGAGGTCGAGCGGCTGCGTGCCGATCAGGGCGTCGCGCACCGCTCCGCCGACAACGTATACGGACACACCGCAGCGCTTACCAGCAGCGCGCACCTCTGCGAGCCCGGGAAGCGTCTCGATCCTCGCTTCGAGGCCGTCTAAGTCGATGTCGCGGGGTGGGCTCATTTGGCTTCTTGTCAGGTGCCTTCCCTACCATGACGGGCTTCGTCATGGCCCGCGCTCTGGAGATTTGGCGCTCGTGGAGTAAACGCAAGCGCCTTCTGGTCGCAGGCGGGACCGCCCTCGCCGTGATCGGCGCGGGCGGGGCAATCGCCTATTTCACCTTGGTCAAGCGCGATAAGGACGTCACCTGCCCGCCACCCTGCGAGCTCGAGGTCGAGCAGGCGCCGGAGCCCAAGGAGGTTGTCAAGACTGTCAACTGGCCTATCTACGGCTACGACGATCAGCGCACACGCTACCTGCCGACGAAGCGGGTCAAACCCCCCTTCGACGCCTCGGTGTGGAGCTTTGCAGCCGGCAAGCTGCTCGAATTCTCGCCCGTCGTCGCCGAGGATTCCATGTATTTCCAGGACATCCACTCGCTCTTTTACTCGCTCGACGCCGACACCGGAAAGGTGCAGTGGAAGAAAGAGATCGGCGCACACGGCGCCGCCTCCCCCGCATATTCAGACGGCAAGCTCGTCGCAGTCACGCTCGAACCTGGTGAGGCCGTCGGCATGCGAGCTCGCGACGGCAAGATCCTTTGGCGCCAGTCGCTGGGCGGGCGCAGCGAGACATCTCCCGTGGTCGTCGGCGAGAAGGTGATAGTCGGCGGCGAGGCCGGCAGTGTCTACGCACTCGACATCGACACAGGCAAGGTCCTGTGGCAGGTTCAGACCGACGGCGCCGTCAAGGGCGGGTTGGCCCTGGACGAAGGCGTCCTATACGGCGGCAACTACGCAGGCCAGGTGTTTGCGATTCGAGCGTCCGACGGCTCGTACGTGTGGCAGTCGAGCACTCAGGGACTCAGCTTCGGCCGCGGTGGCCCGGTCTATTCGACCCCCGCCGTTGCCTTCGGGCGGGTCTTTCTCGGCAGCATCGACAACCGCGTCTACAGCTTCGATCAAGGCACGGGCGCACTTGCGTGGAGCCATTCGACCGGCGATTGGGTGTACGCCGCGCCGGCGGTGGCAGACACCCCGAGGACCGAACCAACCGTCTATGTCGGCTCGAAGGACCAGAGCTTCTACGCGCTTGATGCCAAAACCGGCGAGGTGCGCTGGTCGAAGAACATTGGCGGCGTGATCCTCGGTGCCGCGAGCGTGCTCGGTGAAACCGTCTACGTCGCCGGCCTCGGGCCCAACATCGGCACTTACGGCTTCAACGTGAAGACAGGTAAAGAAGTCTTCGAGTCGGATCTCGGCGAGTACAACCCGGTGATCTCAGACGGAGAGCGGATGTATCTCACCGGGGCCTCGGGAATTCGCGCCTTCGAGCACGAGACGGAGGCCGAGCGCCGCCAGGAAGCCGAGCGCCGACGAGCTCAGCGAGCGAAGAAAGATGAGAAGCAAAAGCGTCAGGCCGCAGCGCGACGAGCCAAGCGTCAGCGCCAGGCGGCGACCGCGCGAGCAAAGCGCAAAGGGCAATAGGCGACAGCCAAAGGCGAGCGCCTGAAGCGCGGTGGGCCCCCCGAAGAAGCAGTGAGGGGAGTGGGAGCCCGAACGCGGGCAGCAAGAAACAGGGCACCGAACAAGTCGACTAGCGGCCGTAGCGTCTTGTCTCGACGCGTTGTTATGGCTATGGGATAACAAGGCGTCGAGGGCCGCGATCAGGCGGCGCTGGAAACGTCCCGAACCGCTATCCCCGCCTCCCGCATTGCCCGTTTCGCCTGCGCAACGCTGAACTTCCCGTAGTGAAAGATCGAGGCCGCCAACACCGCTTCGGCTCCACCCTCGAGCACGCCGGCCACCAGATGCTCCAGCTCGCCGACCCCGCCAGAGGCGATCACCGGCACCGGCACGGTGTCGGCGACCGCGCGGGTCAGCTCGAGGTCGTAGCCGTCGGTGGTGCCGTCGCGGTCCATGCTCGTCAGCAACACCTCACCCGCTCCGCGCTCGGTCGCCTCACGCGCCCAGGCAACCGCGTCACGCCCCTCGACCTGGGCGCGGCCGCCGTTGACGAAGACGTCGTAGAACCCTCGCCGTCGCACCCCCGCAGGCGAGGCCGAGGTGATGGCGCCGACGTGTTGCTTGGCGTCGATTGCGACCACCACGCACTGCGAACCGAACACCACTGCCAGCTCTGAGATCAGCTCGGGGCGCGCAAGCGCCGACGAGTTGACGGCAATCTTGTCGGCGCCGGCGTCCAGCACCGCCTGCGCATCTTCGACGCAACGAATGCCGCCTCCGATCGTGAACGGGATGAAGACATTGTCGGCCGTACGCCGGGCCAGTTCGGTGATCGTCTCGCGTTTTTCGTGTGAGGCGGTGATGTCGAGAAAAACGAGCTCGTCGGCGCCCTCTGCGTCGTAGCGTTCGGCGAGCTCGACCGGGTCGCCGGCATCGCGGATATCAACGAAGTTGGTGCCCTTGACAACGCGGCCTGCATCGACGTCGAGGCAGGGGATGACGCGCTTGAGGGCCATCGTGAAAGCCTGCGTGCCTAAGGCTTGCCGCGCCCCCGGCCCCGGGCCGCACCCCAGGCGCCTTGGGCAAAGGCTGCCGGCTCGAGCTTCTGCGCCAAGCGCAGCATCTCCTGGCGCTCGGTGGCCGAGAGATTGCTTGCCGGCCGGCCTCTGGACTGCGCCACGAGCTTGGCCAGCCGCCCACGCTCGTCGGGTTCGAGTAGCGAGAGGTGACGGCGAGCCAGCAAGGCGAGCTGGGCGATGGCGAAGATGCGAAACCAGAACATCGCAATCAGGCTAGTGGGTGCGCATCGCCCGCTCGCGCAGCCAGCCGCCCATGGCTCCGAAGGCGACTCCGAGCAGCGTGGTGACAACAACGAGCACGATGGCCGGCTCCGGTAGGTGAGCCTCAGCTTCGGCGCCGTGAATCTCGTGCGCGATCAGGATCGCCGCGCCGAAGACCGAACCCGCAAGTAAGCCCCGCTTCGCGCCCTCACGGGCGCCGAGGTGGTCGAATCCCGCGCCGATTCCGCCAAGCACTCCAAGGATCGAGAGCACGAGATAGGTCGCCTGCGATACGCCGAGGAAGTAGCCGGTCGCCCCTCCGTACACGGCGGGGACCACCAGGGCAAGCAACAGCTGAAGTGCGCGAGGATGCTCGGCGAGTAACGGAGGCAACCCCCGGTGCCGCAGATCCTATGTGTAATCGATCCTCACGGCACCAGGAGCGTCGTGATCACGCAGCTAACGCCGCTTGACCTTCCGCGACCGTGAAGCGCCCGTCGTAGAGCGCGCGGCCGACGATCACCCCGCTAACGGCGGGCAGGTCCAATGCCGCCACTGCCGCCAGATGCTCAAGCGTGCCGATTCCACCTGAGTAGATGAGCTCGGCGTCGCCCGCTGCGGCTGCTTCGGCGACAGCGATCAGCGCGTCGGTACCCGGACCCTCGAGCGTGCCGTCGACCTCGACCGGGGTGAAGACGAAGCGGCGCACGCCCCGGTTCGTAAGTTCGGCGATTAGCTCGGCGGAGGTCGTGTGCGTCTCGCGTTTCCAGCCCTCGACGGCAACGTGGCCTCCACGCGAGTCGGCGGAAATGACGATGCGTTCGCCATGATCGGCGGCCAGCCCCTCGATCAGAGCCGGACCTGAAAGGGCAGCCGTGCCGAGTACCGCGCGCGCGGCGCCTACCTCGAGCACGGCGGCCACGTCAGCGGCGGCGCGCAGCCCACCCCCGACCTGCACCGGCACATCGACCGCCTCGCAGATTCGCTCGACATGCTCGATGTTCACCGGCGCCCCTTCGCGCGCGCCGTCGAGGTCGACGACGTGAAGCGCGCGAGCGCCCTGGTCGACCCAGCGCCGAGCGGCGTCAACCGGGTCGGCGTCGAAGACCGTCTCGCGGGCGTAGTCACCCTGACGCAACCGCACGGCCTGGCCGCCGCGGATATCGATGGCCGGGAAGAGGATCAAGCCGCGACCGACGCGCAGATCCCGGCGAAGTTACCCAGGAGCCGTAGCCCGGCGACGCTCGATTTCTCGGGATGAAACTGGACTCCGTAAATCGGCGGGCGGGCGATCGCGCAGGCAAAACGCTGGCCGTGCTCGGCCGTCCCGAGAAGGTCGTCCTCGCCGACGTTTTCCGGCACGAAGCTATGGACGAAGTAAAACGGAGTTTCGTCGGAAATCCCATCGACCAGTGCGCTCGAACGCTCCCATCGCACCGGCTCCCAGCCGATGTGCGGAATCTTGCGCGCGGGCGCTTGCACGCCGCGTATGGCGCCTGGGACCAGTCCGAGTCCCACGGCGCCGCCGAGCTCGGTCGAGGAGTCGAACAACAGCTGATAGCCGAGACAGATGCCAAGTACGGGAGTCTGAGCCTCGACGCACTCGGCGATCAGGCGATCCAGCTCGAGGTCGACGATGCGCTCCATCGCCTTGGCAAACGCGCCGACGCCGGGCAATACGAGCCCGTCGACCGATCGTGCAACGGCGTCATCGGCCGTGATCACGGTCTCCGCCCCGACTCGCTCCAGCGCTTTTTCGACCGACCGCAGGTTTCCCATCCCGTAATCGAGAATCGCGATTCGACTCATGCGCTCATTTTCATTCGGTCAGTGTTCCCTTGGTGCTGGGCACGCCGGTTTGGCCCGGATCAATCGAGACGGCGACCCGTAGCGCCCCCGCGAAGGCCTTGAATGAGGCCTCGATCAGGTGGTGGGCGTTGGACCCGTAGCGCGTGCCCACGTGCAGAGTGAGCTTTGCGTTCGAAGCCACTGCGCGGAAGAACTCCTTCGCAGCCACGGCGCGAAAGAACTCCTCGGCGAGCTCGGAATCAAAGCCGGCGATCGAGACAGTCGGCAGCTCTGAGTCGAAGCGACAGTAGGGCCGGCCGGAGATGTCGATCGCACACTCGCCCAGGGCCTCGTCCATAGGGACGACGGCGTGCCCGTAGCGGCGAATCCCGGCGCGGTCGCCAAGCGCTTCGTCGAGTGCCTGGCCGAAGGCGATGCCGACGTCTTCGACTGTGTGGTGGGCGCCGGTCTCGAGATCGCCGCTTGCCTTCACCTTGAGCGCGAGGTGCCCGTGGCGACCCAACAGCTCGAGCATGTGGTCGAGGAAGCCGACGCCCGTTGAGAGCTCGACCTCGCCGCCGTCAAGCCCGAGCTCGAGGGTGATCTCGGTCTCGCGCGTCTTGCGTTCGATTTTCGCTGTTCTCGCCATTGGTTCAGTCAGTCCTTTGCGTCTTCAGTTGCCTTCATTGCGCCTCGAGTTCGCTTCAGCTGGCTCGTGCCGTTGCCGATTCACCGTGGACCGGAAGCCCTTCGGCCTTGGCCAAGGCTTCGACGTGCGGGGCCAATTGTCCAGCGGCAGCGGCTGGTATGGAAACGATCGAGGTCCGGCGCAGGAATGCGCCCGGTCCCAGCGGGCCACCGAAGCGCGCCGCGCCACCGGTCGGAAGTACGTGGTTGGATCCCGCGGTGTAATCGCCGAACGCGGTCGCGGCGCCGGGGCCGACGAAGACGCAGCCAGCGATGCGCCCGCGGGCGGCCCCATGCGCGGCCTCGAATGCGAGCTCCAGGTGCTCAGGCGCGACGGCGTCGGCTAGGTTGAGCGCGAGCTCGATCCCGGGCACGCCGACCAGCGCCAGCGCAGCGTTGGCAACACTCGGGCGCTCGACGCCCAGCTCCTCGACGAGCTCACGTACGCGCTCGAGCAGGGCACGATCGGGTGACGCGAGAATCAGAGGACTGTCGTCGCCGTGCTCCGCCTGGGCGAGGAGGTCGAGCGCGATCAGGTTTGGGTCGGCGCCGCCGTCAGCGACGATCAGCAGCTCGCTCGGGCCGGCGAGTCCGTCGATGCCGACCACGCCCGCGACCAAGCGTTTGGCCTCGGTGACGAAGCGATTTCCCGGGCCGACGATCACGTCGACGGGCGCGATCGACTCGGTGCCGTAGGCGAGCGCAGCGATCGCCTGCGCACCGCCCAGTCCGTAAACCTCGTCGATGCCCGCCATCGCGCACGCAGCCAGCACCGCGTCTCCCGGCTTTCCCGAGGCACCCGGCGGCGAGACGAGGCAGACCCTCGCCGCGCCCGCGGCACGTGCCGGCAGCGCGCACATGAGCACGCTGGAGGGGTAAGCCGCGCGCCCCCCGGGCACGTAGATCCCCACAGAACGCACTGGCGAGGAAACCACGCCGACGCGGTGTCCCTGCTCGAGCTCGAGCTCGACCGGAGTCAATGCGGCTTCGAGTTCGGCAGCAGCGACCCGGCCGATGTTGCGTGCGGCAACCATCAAGCCGTCGCGCACATCGGCCTCGAGCAGCGCTGGCGAAATTGCGATCGTTTCCGGGTCGACGGCGAGCTGCTCAGCGGTCACTTCGCCTAGTTCGGCCGCGATTTCGCGCAGGGCTCTGTCGCCGGCCGAGCGCACGCGCTCGAGGATCTCGGTGACCACCTTGCCGACGTCCTCGCTTGCCGTGACCATTGCCCGCAGGCGAGCCGCGAGCTCAGGAGCTTCAGCGCCGTCCCACTCGAAGCTCGAGAACTTCATTGCGAGACTTTCCGCAGACGTGCCACCAGCTGGTCGATCTCGGTTGAACGCAGCTTGTGCGAGACACGATTGGCGACCAGCCGAGCTGTGCACAGAACGATCTCCTCGCGTACCTCGAGGTCATTCTCGGCCAGCGTCCTTCCGGTGTCCACGAGGTCGACAATGGCATCAGCAAGGCCTGTGAGTGGGGCAAGCTCGACCGATCCCTTGACTTCGACAATCTCGGTTTGACGACCAGTGCCGTCGAAGTAATGTGCGGCGATCCGCGGGTACTTGGTCGCGACCCTGATCGCTCCGAGCCGACGCTGGGACTCCCCCATGCTGTCGTCACCGGCGCGAGCGGCGACGACCATGCGACAGGCACCGTAGCCCAAGTCGAGCAACTCATAAACGGCTCGGTCGTACTGCTCGAGCAGTACGTCCTTGCCGGTGATCCCGAGGTCGGCCGCCCCCGCCTCGACATAGGTCGGCACGTCCGAGGGGCGCATGGTCACGAGGCTGATCTCGGCAGTCTCAAAGACCAGCGAGCGCGAATCGCTTCGCGCCTCGGCGGTGTCGATGCCGATGCGATCGAGCAGGTCGAGGGTGCCTACGTAGAGGGAGCCGCGCGGCACCGCGAGTTTGATCGGCCCGCCCGGGCGGGCCCGGGTTGCAGCAACTCCCGCGGCCATCATCGTGACCGCTCCCGAAGCCGTTCCTCCTCGGCCTGAGCAACGTGTACGCGCTCGAGAAAGAGTGCGAAGCCGGCGGCGGGAAGCGGTCTGCCGAAGCGCCCCATGAGTTCGTCGTAGCGCCCGCCGCCACCGAGGATGTGACCCAGAGCCGGGTCGTAGACCTCAAGGATCGCGCCCGTGTAATAGCCGAGATCCCGCAAGAGGCCGAGGTCGAGGTTGATGCGGTCGGCGACGCCGCGCGCCTGAAGTGCCTGGTAGGTCGCTGCAAGGCGAGCGATGGCGCGGTCTGCCACCTCGCCGCCGAGCCCGCGCGCGCGGTCAAGTACCTCCGGCCCACCACGCAAGCCCGGCAGGCCGATCAGCGCTTGGCGTTGCGCGGGGCCGAGGCCGAGCGCCTCGACTTCGGATTCCAGACCGACGAGATCGTGGGCGGCAAGGCGGGTCAAGATCGCGTCGGCTGCATCGCCGGCGACCCCCACCTCCGCCAGCACTTGTCGGTAAAGGTCCGCGTCGCCGAGGCCGATGACTGCGCGGTTGAGCCCCGCTGCGTCGAGCGCAGCGCTCAGGACTTCGATCACCTCGGCGGTGCCCTCCGGCGCGCTCATGCCAACAAGCTCAACGCCAGCCTGGGTGAACTCGCGCATCTGGCCGCGCTGCGGACGCACCGCGCGGTAGGCGGTGGCCAGGTAACAAAGGCGAAAGGGCGGCTCGGCCGCCGCGAAGCGGTTGGCGACAAGTCGCGCGATCGGGATCGTCATGTCGGAGCGCATCGCCAGCAGTTCACCGCGCTCATCGAAGAAGCGGTAGGCGACGGGCGCGCCGCGCTCGTCGCCGCGTGCGAGCACCTCCTCGTACTCGATCGTCGGCGTCGAGACTTCGCCGTAGCCAAAGCGCTCGAAAGCCTCGAGCAGAGCCGTCGAAAGCCCGCGAAGCTCGCGCATCTCGTCAGGGAGGATGTCCCTGGTTCCAGGTGGAATCGGATGTGTCATAGAACTCTCACGCAACAGCGCAAGCATGCAGCGTAGGAGCTAGCGACGAGGTCGCGGCCACAACGCTTACGACCTGCCGCTCCGTAACGCGTTGCCAGTCGTCAGAAACGTAGCCGAAGGCGAGGCTTCTGACGGAGTTATTCCAAACGCGTCGCCGCCCGTCAGAAACGTCGCCGCAGGCGAGGCTTTTGACGGAGTAATTCTCGGGGCTTCCGGCGGAGTTACTCCCGTCCCACAGCGACGGGAGGCTCAGCCGCGACGCGCTCGATCCTTGCGCCGAGGTTGCGCAGGCGCTCGTCGATCTTCTCGTAGCCACGGTCGATCTGGACGACGTTGCCGATCTCCGAGGTGCCGTCCGCACACAGGGCGGCGATGAGCATCGCCATGCCGGCGCGGATGTCGGGGCTTTCGACACGCTCCCCGTGAAGCCGGCTCGGACCGCTGACGATCGCCCTGTGGGGATCGCAGAGCGTGATCCGAGCGCCCATGGCGACGAGCTTGTCGACGAAGAACAAGCGATTTTCAAACATCTTCTCGAAGATCAGGATCGTCCCGCGGGCCTGCGTCGCCAGCGCGACCGCGATCGACGTCAGGTCGGCAGGAAAGGCGGGCCACGGTCCGTCATCGATCTTTGGGATCGCGTCGCCGATGTCATCGCTCACCTCGAGCGCCTGCTTCGGCGGCACCAGGATGTCGTTGCCCTCGATCATCACCTGCAGGCCGAGGCGGCGGAAGTGGCGCAACACGGTGACGAGATCTTCGGGCTCAGTTTCGCGGATTCGCAGCTCGCCCTTGGTCGCCGCCGCGAGAGCGATGAAGCTCGCAACTTCGATGTGGTCGGGGCAAATGCGATGCTCGGCGCCGCCGAGCTTGTCGCGACCGTGAACCGTCATCACGTTCGAGCCGATGCCATCGATCTGCGCGCCCATCTTCACCAGCAGGCGAGCGAGGTCCTGAACGTGCGGCTCGGAGGCGGCGTTGGCGATCGTCGTCGGCCCGGGCGTCAGCGCTGCTGCCATGAGCGCATTCTCGGTGCCCATCACGGAGGGCTCGTCCATAAAGATCTTGCACGGCTTGAGCCCACCCTTGGGTGCGCGGATAGCGATCGGCCGGTCACCGATCACCTCGGCTCCGAGGTCGTCGAATGCGTCGAGGTGCGGATCGAGTCGCCGGCGGCCGATGAAATCGCCGCCCGGCGGCGGCATCGTCGCCTCCCCGAAGCGCGCCAGCAGCGGGCCTGCAAGCAGGAATGAGGCGCGAATTTTCTCCGACAGGATCACGTCGGGCTCCGTGTTGGTGACCGAGTCGGCCTGAAGGCAAAGCTCGTTTGCATCACCCCAATTTGCCTTCACCCCGAGTTGCTCCAACACCGCCACCTGCGTTTCCGTATCGCGGATCCGAGGCACGTTGGTGAGCACGATCTCCTCGTCGGTGAGCAGGCAAGCGGCGAGGATCGGCAAGGCGGCGTTCTTGTTGCCGGCCGCGACGATCTCGCCTGAGAGCGACTCGCCGCCCTTGATCACGAACTTCTCCATCGGCGCGGAGGGTAACAATGCCCTCCATGACTCAACCGACGCGCGAACAAGCCTGGGAACTCGTCTGCGAATGGGTCGCGTCCGACGCCCTGAGAAAGCACATGCTGGGCGTCGAGGCGGCGATGCGCGCATACGCGCGCCATTTCGGCGAGGACGAGGAACTGTGGGCGGTCACGGGGCTCGTGCATGATCTCGACTACGAGCGCTTCCCCGACCTCGGCGACACCGAAAACGGTCACCCTCGGACCTCGTTGCGCCTGTTCGAGGAAATGGACTGGCCCCTGGAAGTAATCGACGCGGTCGCGGGACACGCGGTCTTCCTCGAGGTTCCCCGGGAAACGCTGATGGCAAAGACGTTGTTCGCGGTCGACGAGCTGTCCGGCTTCATTGCCGCCTGCGCGATGGTTCGCCCGACCGGAATCGAAGGCATGGCGCCGAAGTCGGTGAAGAAGAAGTTGAAGCAGCCGTCGTTTGCGGCCGGCGTTAATCGCGACGAGGTGAGCCAGGGTGCTGAGGAGCTCGGCGTCGACTTCGACGAGCACGTGGCTTTCGTGATCGCGGCGATGGCCACAAACGCCGGCGAGCTCGGACTCGGGCCACGCGAGCAGCAGTCACCGTCGTGAAACGCCGCTGGAAGATCCTGGGCGGGATCGCGGTGGCCCTGATCGCGCTGCTTGCTGTCAACACGATCATCGTCGACGGCGAGACCAAGGAGGCCGAGGTGACGGTCGAGGGCGGAAAGATCCTGAGCTTGCCCGGCGGCGACGTGCAGGTGGTTGAGGCGGGCCCCTCGGTGGCCGGCCCACCCGATGCGCAGACGCCGATCGTGCTCCTGCACTGCTACTCGTGCTCGCTTCACTGGTTCGACGAGCTGGCCCCGATCCTGGCCGAAAGCCATCGTGTGGTCCGTATCGACCTGCTCGGCCATGGCGGCGCCCAGAAGCCTTCGAGCGGCTACTCGATCGAGGATCAAGCCGGCCTCGTCGGCGCGGCGCTCGACCGGATCGGCGTCCAAGGTGCTGTCGTCGTCGGTCACTCGATGGGCTTTTCGATAGCCACGGCGCTGGCGGAACGCTCGAGCCAGCTGGTCGACCGCCTCGTCAACATCGACGAGGGCCCAACCGAGGCGTCGTGCGACATCCCCTTCGTCGCCAAGCTCGGCTTCACGCCCGTTGTCGGCGAAGCCATGTGGCGGCTGACCCCAAGCTTTGCGATCGAGAGCGGATATGCCGACGCTTTCGCTCCCGGCTTCGATATCGCCGACGGTTTCCCCGACCCAGACCAGGTCGTCGACGATTTCCGCGCGATGACCTACACGTCCTTTCGCGACGCCTCCGAAGAGAACGGCGACTACGTCGAGGAAGTGCCGCTGGACGAGCGGCTGAGCCGAGTGCCGGTGCCTCTGCTCAGCATCTTCGGCTCCGAAGACCAGATCTGTGACCCCGAGGTCGCACAGGAGGCATACGCGACCGTTCCTGGCGCTCGCGTGGCCGAGGTCAAGGACGCCGGCCACTCTCCCAACGTCGAACAGCCCGAGGAAACGGCGGCGCTGATCGAGGAGTTCGCGGCTGAGGCCGGCGACGAAGCGATCGACCCGCTGCCGGGTGGTGGCCGGCAGGGTGAGCCGAAGCCGGGGGGCGACAAGCCCGGCGGCGGTGGTTCGGACGGTGGCAGCGAGTCAGACAGCGGCCAGAGCGGTCGTGGCGCTGGCGGCGGTGGCGGACACGAGGAGTCGCAGAAAAAGCGGCGAGTGGAACGTTAGCCGTCTCTAGGGCGGTCAACGTTCCTTGCGACAGCGAGGGGTGAGGGGTAAGGGCTCAGGTGCCCCGGGCTCCCCAACAGCGTGATCGCATCAGCGAGCCGTCATTTCCCCTCACCATGGAGGGGTGCAATGACATCTCGAGGCTCCGCTCCTCATTGCCAGCGCCCGCCCGCGTTCGCCCAGTCCTTTAGGTGGTCTACGGAGCAAAAGGCGTCGGGGATTCGGTGCTCACCGCGATGGCGAACGAGCAGCACGTGGACCTCGCCGAGCTCTGCCTCGCATTGCGCACAGCGCATCGGCCCGGAGTCGAGCTCAGCCGGCTCGGTCAGAGCGCCGGCCTCCCAATGGGCGCCCGTCATCGCCCAGGGAACCACGTGCTCGAGCCGGCAGAACACCGCCCGGCGCTCCCCCGCCGCCTCGTAGGCCCGAAAACCGTCGCCAACCTCGACGTCGACCCCGCACCACGTACAACGCTCCGCGTATGTTCCCGGCATGGCGGCGCTCACAATAGTCGCGCTCGAGGGCGATCAGACGGGTCAGGAGCTGCTCGATCAATCACTGCGCGTTCTCGACAGCGAGGTACTTGGCCTCGAACTCGAGATCCTTCGCTTCGACCTCTCGCTCGAGAACCGTCGCGCGACCGAGAACGCAGTCTGCGTGGAGGCGGCGGAGAAGATGCGCGAGACCGGGCTCGGGCTGAAGGCAGCCACGGTGACGCCAGAGGGTGCCGACGACGTCGGTAGTCCCAACCGCTTGCTGCGCGAGGCGATCGACGGCAAGGTGATCGTGCGCACCGGGAGGCGCATTCCCGGAGTCACTCCCGTTGCCGGGGTCCATCATCCGATCTCGGTCTGTCGCATGGCAGTCGGCGACGCCTACGGCGCCGAGCAGTGGCGTGAAGCAGACGGCGAGGATGAGCTCGCTCACCGCACCGAAACGATTCGCCGCTCTGATTGCCGCGCCGTGTCCGAGTACGCCTTCCGCGAGGCCGAGCGCGTCGGCGGACGCGTCTTCGGCGGACCCAAGTGGACGGTGAGCCCCGTGTATGAAGGCATGCTGAAAGAAGAGATGGACGCCGCCGCCGAGCGTCACCCGGAATGCGCCTACCAGCCGGTGCTGATCGACGCCACTCTTGCCGGGCTCGTCAGCGGCCTCGCCGATGAGCCGCTCGTGATTCCGTGCCTCAACCGCGACGGCGATCTGCTCTCAGATCTCGTTCTACCTTTGTTCGGCTCGATCGCAGGCGCCGAGTCGGTGCTGCTGTCGCTCGACTCCGAGCTGCGCACCAGCGTCGCCATGGCCGAAGCACCCCACGGCACCGCACCCGCCCTCGAAGGCAAGGATCTGGCCAACCCGATGGCGATGATTCTCGCCTGCGGCGCCCTGCTCCACATCGCCGCCGAATCGGACGTTGACCGTGCCGCCGACGTCGACCGTGGCGCCGAGAATGCATCTCGGGCAATCTACGAGAGCGTGCTGGAGACCGTCGCTGCCGGCACTCGCACTCCCGATCTCGGTGGCCATACCTCGACGTCCGAGTTCACCGACGCAGTGATTGGGCTGGTCAAACGCAAGCTCGAGGTTTGGTCCAGTCTCGGAAATTCGTCATAGCTGGCGTTGCATTATGCCCTCGCGCGGATAGGATGCTCGCGGGTATGGAGGCCGGCACAACAAACGGCGGCAATGCACGAACGCTCGTCGAGCGCTTCGGCGACTCGGTCAGCCGCTTCACCGATGCCCCGTTCGTCGTTCAGGCGGGCATCGGCATCTTGATCATGGACCTCGTTTTGGTTCTGGCCGGCCGCAGCCCCGACTCAGTGCTCGAATGGCTGGGGCTGATCGCGATCTTCGCGGTCAGCGTCGCGGCGGTTTCGCAACTCGAGCGCCGACCGGCCGCAATCGCGCTGGTGGTGTTGGTCAACCTCGTCGCGCTGCTGATTCTCTTCTACGGCCTTCACGACGTTTCACAGCGCGGACTCAACGGCCTCTCGCTGGGAGCGATCTACGCCCTCGGTGCTGTCGGGCTGACCCTCGTCTACGGGATCCTCAAGCTGGTCAACTTCGCCCACGGCGACTACCTCACCTTCGGGGCCTACATGGCGTATCTGGTCAACGTCACCTGGGAGCTGCCGCTGATCTTTGGGATCCTGTTCGCGATCGCGATCACGGCGTTGCTGGGGATCTTCCTGGAGAAGATCATGTGGGCACCGATGCGCGGCCGCGGCGCAGGGATATTGCAGCTGATGCTGATGACGATCGGGCTCGCCTTCGTGATCCGCTATGGGATTCAGTTCGTCTGGGGCACCGAACTGCGCCAGCTCGACGTCAACCGCACGGGCACCGTCAACTTCCTCGATCTGCGGATCGGGCGAACCCAACTGGTCGTGGTCGTGGTCGGCTTCGCGACCCTGATTGCGACCGGCATGATGCTGCGGCTCACCCTGCTCGGCAAGCGGATGCGGGCGCTGTCGGACGACCTCGACCTCGCCGAGACATCGGGCATCAACACCTCGCGCGTGATCCTTTACACCTGGCTCTTCGCCGCCGGGCTCGCGGGGCTCGCCGGCGTCTTCGCCGGGGCGATCACCCAGCTTCAGCCAGAGCTCGGGTTCGAGCTCTTGCTGCCGATCTTCGCCGCGGTGGTCCTCGGCGGCATCGGCAACGCGTTCGGCGCGCTGGCGGCGGGGATCGTGCTCGGCGTCGTAATCGAGTGGTCGACCTTCTTCGTCGAATCCGGCCTCAAGCTCGCGGTCGGCTTCTTGATCTTGATCATCGTCCTGATCATCCGGCCGCAGGGCATCTTCGGTCAGGCGAGGACGGTGTGAGATGAGCGACCCGACGACTGCCTTCCAGCTCGCGGTCACGTTCGAGGCGTTCACCGATATCGAGTTCTGGACCTCGGTCGGAGTCATCGCGGCTACCTTCGTCGTCTTCGCGACCGGCCTGCAGCTGAACGTCGGCTTCACCGGGATCCAGAACTTCGGCCAGGTCGGCTTCATGGCGATCGGCGCCTACACGATGGCGATCCTCACAGTCGAGGAGAGCTGGAACTTCTGGCTCAGCCTCCCGGTCGCGATCGCAGCCGCGATTGCCTTCGGGTTGATCATCGGGCTGCCGTCGCTTCGGCTGCGAGCCGACTACTTCGCGATCGTCACGATCGCCGCCGCAGAAGCGATCCGGATCGTCGCCTTGAACGCCCGCGAGCTCACCAACGGCGCCCAGGGGATCTTCGGCTTCGACGACAGCTGGAACTCGGTCTCCGAATCGATCGAGGGGTTCATCGTCGACCTTGGGTGGACAGACGTCCCTGCCCAGTTCCCGCTCCTCCTCGTCGCCTGGGGCCTGGCGATATTGCTCATGTTCAGCTTCAGCCGCGTCCAGCGCACGCCATGGGGGCGGGTCTTGCGGGCGGTGCGCGAGGACGAGGATGCGGCCCGAGCGCTTGGCAAAAACGCCTTCTCCTACAAGCTCCAGTCGCTCGCTCTGGCGGCTACCACCGGCGCCCTCGCCGGCTTCTTGCTCGCGATCAACCTGAAGTTCGTCGTCCCCGACGAGTTCCAGCCGCTGATCACGTTCACCGGCTACGCGATCCTGATCCTCGGGGGCTTGGCCAACTACTGGGGGATCGCGGTTGGATCGATCATCCTCTGGTCCGTGCTCGAGGGGTTGCGGTTCCTCGACCTGGACCTGTCGGAGACGAAGATCGCCGCGCTTCGCTTCATCCTCCTCGGGCTGGTGCTGATCTTGCTGATGGCCTTCAGGCCGCAGGGCATCTTCGGCAACCGCAAGGAGATGGTCCTCGGTGACTGATGCGGCCGCGTCCACCCCCGAACCCCCCCGCGCGCGCCCTGAATCCATAGGCGCCGCCAAGATCTTCGAGGCGACCGATATCGTCAAGGCATTTGGCGGGATCAAGGCGGTCAACGGCGCGACCATGGACGTCGAGCAGGGCTCGATCACCGCGCTGATCGGTCCCAACGGAGCCGGCAAGACCACCTTCTTCAACCTGATCACCGGCTTCTATCGCCCCGATAGTGGCCGGGCGGTGTTCGACGGGCGCGAGGTCCAGGGCCAGCCTCCTTACACGATCGCCCGCCTCGGCATGGTGCGGACATTCCAGATCACCAAAGCGCTGGCCGCGATGCCGGTGATCGACAACATGATGCTCGCCGCCCCAAACCAGCCCGGTGAGAGGCTGCGCAACATCGTCTTTCGCCCGTTGGGCTGGCGCGCGCGCGAACGCGAGGTCCACGAGCAGGCGATGGAGCTGCTCGACGTCTTCAACCTGGCCCGACTTGCGGACGAGTACGCGGGGACACTCTCCGGCGGCCAGCGCAAGCTGCTCGAGCTCGCCCGGGCACTGATGGCGCAGCCCCGATTCCTGCTGCTCGACGAGCCGATGGCCGGGATCAACCCGACGCTCGGAAAGCGGCTGCTCGATCACATGCAGCGGCTGCGCGCCGAGGACGGCGTCACCTTCCTCTTCATCGAGCACGACATGGAGGTGGTGATGAACCACTCCGACCGGGTGATCGTGATGGCCGAGGGCAGGGTGATCGCCGACGGCGAGCCGCACGAGATCCGCTCCGACCAGGCCGTGATCGACGCCTATCTCGGTGGTAGCGGGAAGGCGAACGGGGGGAGCGCGTGAACGAGGGCACCGCCGGGCGCGAGGTGGTCCTCGAGGCCGACGGCGTGATCGCCGGCTACATCCCCGAGGCCGACATCCTCAATGGCGTTTCCATCGTCGTCCGCGAGGGCGAGATCGTCACCATCGTCGGCCCCAACGGCGCCGGCAAGTCGACCCTGATGAAGGCCATCTTCGGCCTCCTGCGTCCGCGCGAGGGCCGGATCGAGTTCCGTGGCTCCGAGATCGCGGGGCGCAAGCCCCACGACATCACCCGGCTCGGACTTGCGTATGTGCCGCAGCTCAACAACGTGTTCAAGAGCCTCACGGTCGAGGAGAACCTCGAGATGGGCTCGCTCGACCGCTCGCGCACAGCCGACCAGAAAGAGATCATGTACGGGCTGTTTCCGCGCCTGGGCGAGCGCAAGGGACAGGCGGCGGGGACGATGAGCGGCGGCGAGCGCCAGATGGTGGCGATGGCGAAGGCATTGATGTGCGATCCGCACCTGCTGTTGCTCGACGAGCCCTCCCTTCGTCGATGCGATCTTCGAGAAGACTCAGGAGGTCAACCAAAACGGCGTCACGGTGATGATGGTCGAGCAGAACGCGCGCAGGGCCCTGGCGATGTCCGACCGCGGATATGTCCTCGATCTCGGCAAGGACCGCTTCGAGGGCCCAGGCCAGGACCTGCTCGACGACCCCAAGGTCGCCGAGCTCTATCTCGGCGGGACCGCCCGGATGGACCAGCCTTCGGAGTAGCTCCCCTGCGCGCCGTGGGCAGCGCGTCGCTACTCGGTAAGCGCGTTGGCGCTTCGTGGTGTCAGTGAGGGTGGGTCTGGGGCCGATCAGGCATCGCCGCGACGACTTTCTCTCGCATAGCGATAGTAAGTCGTCGAGGCGGCGTCAAATTAACTCCTCATTGCTGCCGTTACTCTCTAGACGGCCCAAGCCCAAGCCTTTAGTGCTGTCGTTCGGTGAAAGGCCGGGACCCTGGGGCCCCGGCCTTTCTCGTTACGTCAGTCGTCGCTTCAGGTCAGGAACCCGGGACGGCGACCTCCACCTCGTCCACGGGCTCGGCTTCTGTGCCCTTGAACTCGTAGATGTCGTAGACGCCGGCAGTTGCGTCGCCCGCGTCGTCCATGTCGATTGCGCCGGCGGCACCCTGGTAGTCGATGTCGTCGCCGTTCTGCAGCGCCTCGATCGCCTCGGGCAGCTCCTCCCAGGTGTACGGATCACCCTCGGGAGCGCTGACCAGACCGATGTTCTCGGCCAGGTCGGCGCCCTCCGTCGACCCGGCTGCAACGGCGGCCAGGTAGCAGAGCATGACGGCGTCGAAGTTCTGCGCGTCGAACGTGAGTCGATCGACGTCAGTTGGATCGAACGCCTTGTAGGCCTCATCGAAGGCCTTTGCCTGGGTTTCTTCGTCCGGCGCGCCCGGCGCGGTGCCGCGCAGACCGTTGGCGGCCTCCTCCCCGGCGTCAGCCAGGTCGGTGATCAGACCGTCGGTGACGAACGTGGTCGCCGGATCGAAGTTCCCGGTCCGCACGAGCGCGGGACCGACCTTGTTGTAGGTCTCGGGGAAATCGATGATCACGGTCACATCGGGGCTACCCGACGTGATCTGCTCTGCCTCGGTGTCGTAGGTCGGCAGGTCGATGTCGTAGATCACCGTCTCTCCGACCGTGCCCCCAGCCTCTTCCCAGGCTGCGCTGAACGTCTCGGCGAGCCCGGTTCCGTAGGCGTCGTTGCGGGCACCGACGTTGACCGTCTTGCCCTCTGCACCGATCTCCTGATCGATGTAGTTGGAGAGCGTGGGACCCTGGAACGAGTCGGGCGGCGACGTCCTGCTGACGAAGCCGTCGTCCTCGAGGCCGGTGATCTCATCCGAGGTGGCCGACGGTGAGATCAGCGGGACTTCTTCCGGGATCGAGACCGACTCGCCGCTGGGGATCGTGTCCGCGGAGCCCCAGGGACCAGCGATGCACGAAGCGCCGTCGGAGGTTGCCAGCTTGCGCTGGGCCTGCACCGCACACTGCGGATCGGCAGCGCCGCAGTTGTCTTCCTTGACCAGCTCAACCGTGTGGTCGACGCCGGACTCTTCGATCGCGGCGTTGATCTCTGACAACGCCAGGTCCGCAGCCTTTTCGCCGGCGGGGCCGAAGTCGGCTAGGTCACCGCTGAGCGGCAACGAGACACCGATAACCATATCCAGCGAGGTCTCACCGCCGCCGGAATCAGTGCTTCCGCTTTCTTCATCGTCACCACACGCGGCGACTCCGAATGACAAGCTCGCTACCACTAAGGGCAGCAGGACCAGCTTGGTCCTTGACATAAAATCTCCTCTCTCGAAAAACCTGAACAAGACACAGATGCGCAAATAGAGCGGGCCACTTTGGCCCTTACCGGTCATTCCTATCAGGATCGGCGCCCCCGCCGCAACCACGGTTGAGTTCTTTTTAGACAAGCGGCGCCCGCCCGACGGTCGTTCGCCGGTCAGATCGAGCTCCCGGACGCTTCCTCGAGCGCCCCGGATCCAGCACCGACGCGGCGCCATTCGGCGATCTTCGAGCCTTCGATGACGAAACTAGTCTGCGCGGTACCCCCTGTCCCAGCGCCGCAACTGCCGCCCGGGCGCTCGGTGAGGCGAAACGTGGCCACCGTGAAATCGCCCTCCGACTCGGCCCGCATGAGCTCCGCACCGCAGGGGAGCGATGCGTTGAACTGCCGGGCGTCGCCCAGGTTCTGGATCTCGATCAGCGAGGGGCCGTTCTCGGCGACGCTGGGAATGGCGAAGAACTCCGCGGCGCCCTCGACATCACCTTCGGAGAGGGTCTGCGACCATTCGTCGATCACCTGTGCGTCGGCGCTGTCGGCCCCGCCGGGGATCTCCCCTGAGGCCGATTCCGCGCTTTCGGAGCCTGATTCCAGTGAGGTCGCGGCCGACTCAGGCTCGTCTTTCTCGCCGCATGCCGCGAGCGCGAGTGCCGCGACCATCAGCGCTGCGACGAGGGGCGGCTGGCGCGCGCGGCGCTGAGAACGAGCGGTCGGTGTGGTCATCAAGGGCATCTGCGACCCAATTCTGACGAGTACGTGAATCGGACTTGACATCCCCCGCGCCCTATACGAACATGCGTTCGCATCGTGATTGTTTGTGCACTCATCCCTCGGCTCTCACTTCGAAGCGCGCTCGGCAATCGCCGCGAGCTCATCGGCAAGCCGATCGCGCTCGCACCTGAGCCCGGCGGCCCGCAGGTCGTCGGCGAGGCGTCGGGCGCTGCGGAAGCATCCGGGGTGAGTGCCGGGATGCGCCTCGCCGAAGCCCTCTCGCGCTGTCCTGCGCTGATCCTGGCGCCACCCGACCCGGTGCGCGCGGAAGCCTCCTGGGAGCAGTCACTGCGGCGGCTGGAGGCGATCGGCGCCGCGATCGAGCCGGTGCGCCCGGGCGAGGCCTTCTTCAACTCCGAGCAGCTGCGAGGCCTGTACGGGTCGACCGAGAGGATCCTGATCAGGGCTCGCGACGCGCTTGGCCCCCCGGCGAGGCTGGGCGCTGGGCCGAACCGAATCTGCGCCGCTGCAGCGGCGACACGCATGCGCCCGAGGCGGCCACCGCTTGTCGTTTCCGACGCGGCGGCGCGGCGGCTGATCGCCGAGTTGCCGGTGAGCGCGCTGCGAAACCGCCTCGTCGGCAGCCGAGCTTGGTCACGAACGGGCCACGACACCCGCAGTCGGGAAACCGAAGAGGCGTCGTGCATCGACTCCCTGCAACGGCTGGGCGTGCAGACGCTGGGCGAGCTCGCCGCATTGCCCTCCAAAGCCGTCGCCGATCGTTTCGGCAAGCCCGGGCTGAGAGCGCTGGCGCTGGCCCGCGGCGCCGACGAGCCGCTGCGCCCGCGCCAGCCACACGAGGAGCTCGCCTGCCGGCTGAGCCTGCCGGAGGCGGCTTCGGGGCCGCAGCTCGAGCGCGGGCTGGAGTTGCTGATAGAACGCCTGCTCGCCCACCCCGCCCGGGCGCGGCGCACGTTTCGGCGGCTGCGCCTCGAGGCTGGCCTTGCCGGCGGCGGAGGCTGGCGTTGCGACATCGTCATGCGCAGCGCCAGCTCCAGCGCCGAGCGGCTGAAGCTGGCGCTGATCCCACGCCTTGGTGAGCTTCCCGGTCCGGCAGCAAGCCTCGGGCTGCGAGCAACCGAGCTCGGAGCGCAGGAGGGCGACCAGGCCCCGTTGGCGCGCTCGCCCGAGGATGAGCGCCGGGGCCGTCTGGCCGAGGCCGTGCGACAGGCCCGCGCTGCGGCCGGGCGCGATGCCGTGCTGCAGGTGCTCGAGGTCGATTCCGCCTCGCGCGTGCCTGAGCGCCGCGCGATCCTGACGCCTTTCGGAGCCAACGCGGTGGATCGAAGCCGATGAATCTCTACTGGCCAACCCTCGTCGAAGTCGAAGCCAATGCCGCCGGGATACCGCACTCGATCGCCGGTATGAAGGTGGAATCGGTACGCGAGCAGTGGCTTGTCGAAGATCGCTGGTGGACGCCGAAACCCCTGCAAAGACGCTACTTCGAGGTGATCCTGAGCGATGGTCGCAACATCGTCGTCTTCCGCGAGCCCGCGGATCCATCCGCGCGCGGCCGCTGGTTCGAGCAACGGACATGACGCGCTCTCGACCACCGGGCAACAGACAGCCGGCAACGTACGTCGAGCTTCACGCCCATTCGGCCTACTCGTTTCTCGACGGCACCTCGCAGCCCGAGGAGCTCGCCATCGCCGCCGCCGAGCTCGACTATCCAGCTCTTGCGCTGACCGACCACGACAACGTCTGCGGGGCAATGGAGCTCGCCCAGGCCTGCAAGCCGTTGGGCGTCCGGCCAATCGCCGGCGCCGAGGTGACAATCGCCGGCGGCTTTCACGTCACCGTCCTGGTCGAAAACGCGATCGGCTGGGGCAACCTCTGCCGGCTGCTGACCGAGGCCCATGCCGACACCAGGCCACGCCTCGATCGCGATCCACTCCCCCCCTCGCTGGCGCTGGAGTCGCTGCTGAATCGAAACGAGGGCCTCATCTGTCTTTCGGGCTGCGCCCGCGACGGTGCCGTGGCCGGCCTTTGGCAGCGCGGTAAGCCGCGGGCAGCGCAGGGGCTCGCAAGGCGACTGCTCGCCGCCTTCGGGCGCGATCGCTTTCGGATCGAGCTGCAGCGCCCTTATTGGCGTCACGACCGCGCTCGCAACCGCTGGCTGACGCGCCTGGCAGAGCATCTCGATGTGGCGACGGTGGCGACCGGCAACGTCCACAGCCACGATCGCCGCCGGGCTTCCCTGCAGGACGCCTTCGTCGCCGTGCGCATGCACACGACGCTGGAGGAGTGCGAGCCCGATCGCCGGGGCAACACGAGCTCGGTGCTCGCAACCCCGGCCGAGATGGCAGCGCGCTTTGCCGAACATCCCGATGCGGTTGCTGAATCGGCGCGGCTGGCCGAGCGGCTTCGCTTCGACCTGACGAGCGAGCTCGGCTATCGCTACCCGGGCTCAGAGGACCCCGAGGCCGACAACACCCTGGCCGAGATCTGTCGGGGCCGCTTCGAACTGCGCTACGCCGGCACGCCCGAGCGCCGCGAGGCCGAGCGTTGCCTCGACGAGGAGCTGCGGGTGATCCGCGGGCTCGGCCTCTCGGGCTTCTTCCTGCTGCACTTCGATCTGCTCGAGCTGGCCCGCGACGTCGCCGCCGAAGTCCGTGGCCCCGATTCCGCCCGGCGCCTGCTGCCACCGGGGCGAGGCCGAGGCTCGAGCGTGAGCTCGGTCGTCTGTTATCTCACCGGGCTCTCCCACGTCGATCCGGTCAAAGCCGGGCTCTTTCTCGGGCGCTTTCTCAACGACGAGATCTCCGACATGCCCGATATCGACCTCGATTTCCCGCGCGACATTCGCGAGAAGCTGATCCCGCGGGTACACGAGCGCTACGGGCGCGAGCGCGCCGCCTTGGTTTCCGCCTTCGCCTGCTATCGCTCGCGCGGGGCCGTCCGCGACCTGGGCAAGGCCCTGGGTCTGCCGCCTGGTGAGATCGAACGCGTTGCCGGGATCGCCGATGTCTACTCGCGCGGCGATGAGATCGAACGCGACATCGGTGAGGCGATCGGCGAAGGCCGGGCCGAGTCGCCGCGTTGGCGCCACCTGGCTGAGCTGGCGCGCGAAGCCTGGAGCCTGCCGCGCCACATCTCCCAACATCCCGGCGGGATGGTGCTCTCGACCCGGCCGCTCACCGGCCTCTGCCCGGTTCAGCCGGCGGCGATGGAGGGACGCCAGATCGTGCAGTGGGACAAGGATTCGTGCGCCGATGCCGGTTTTCTCAAGATCGACCTGCTCGGGCTCGGGATGCTTTCGGCAGTCGAGCGCGCCGTCGAGTACATCGCCGAGGCCCGCGACGAGCGCATCGACCTCTCGCGGATCGCGCTCGACGACCCACCGACGTTCGAGGCGATCCGCGCCGCCGAGACCACCGGCGTCTTTCAGATCGAAAGCCGAGCGCAGATGCAGATGCTGCCGCGAAGCCTCCCCGAGACGCTCGACGACGTCGTCGTGCAGGTTGCGCTGGTGCGTCCCGGCCCGATCCAGGGCGGCGCCGTGCATCCCTACCTGGAGCGGCGAAAGCTGCTGCGCGAAGACCCCACATACGAGGTGCCTTACGAGCACCCGAGCCTGAAGCCGATCCTCTCCGACACGCTCGGGGCGATCGTCTTTCAAGATCAGGTGATCCAGGTGGCGATGGCGCTGGCCGGTTTCTCGGCGGGCGAAGCCGAGGGCCTGCGGCGAGCGATGAGCCGCAAGCGCTCCGAGGCCGCACTCAACGCCTACTGCGACAGCTTCGTCGCCGGCTCTGTCGAGCGCGGCGTCGACCCGGCGCTGGCCGCAAGGGTGTTCGAGCAGGTGCGCGGGTTCTCGGGTTTCGGCTTTCCCAAGTCACATGCGGCCGCCTTCGGCCTGCTTGCATACCAGTCGACCTGGCTGCGCGTCCACTACGGCCCCGAGTTCCTCTGCGCGCTGTTCAACGAGCAGCCGATGGGCTTCTACCCGCCCGATTCGCTGGCACACGAGGCGCAGCGCAGGGGAATCGAAGTACGGGGGGTAGATGTCAACGCGAGTGGCGTCGGGTGCACTGTTGAACCTGCGTCAGGCCAGCCCGCCGTCCGTTTTGGTCTCGGCTACATCAAGGGCATCGCCGAGGAAGAGGTCCGAGCCCTGGTGGATGAACGGCAGGCCCGCGGCCCCTACCGCGACCTCGCCGACCTGGCCTCGCGCTCGGGGGTCGGGCGCGACGGGCTCGAGCGCCTGGCCTGGGCCGGGGCCTGTGAGTCGGTGGGCGTTGCCGCGGGTGCCGCGGGTGGGGATCGCCGCGACGAGCTCTGGCGCCTCGGGGTTGCCCGCGGAAGCGAACGGGTCAGAGGCCGCAACCACACCCAGCTTGCCCTGCCTCTCCCCCTTCCCGCCGCTCCGGGCCTGCGGCCGCTCGACTCCTGGGAGCGGATCGTCGCCGACTACTCAGCCACCGGCGTCACGCTCGGCGAACACCCGGTCGAGGTCCTGCGAAACGAGCTTCCCGCAGATCTCGTGCACTGCGAAGAGCTCGCCACGATCGCTGACCGCACGCCGGTGCGGGTCGCCGGCATGGTCGTCGCCCGCCAGCGTCCGGCGACGGCGAAGGGCATCGTCTTCATGCTGCTCGAAGACGAGAGCGGCGTCGTCAATGTGATCGTCGCTCCGCCGGTCTACGAGCGCTGTCGGCTCGCCGTGCGCACCGCTTCCTTCGCGCTTCTCACGGGCGTACTCGAGCGTCGGGAGAACGTCATCAACGTGATCGCTTCCTCCGTCGATCGCCTCAGCCTTCCCAGCCATACCGAGGCCACCGTCCGCCACATCGAACCTCCTGCCGAGCGCGAGACCGGCCGCGATCTTCGTCCTCACGAACAGCCCGCGGTCGCCGCCGCAAGCGGCGCTGCGGCCGAAATCGCGGCCGTCGCACCGCGCCCGCACAACTTCGGCAGGCGCGGATGAAACCGCTCTGCACTGCCGTTTTTCAGCATCCTGCAAGATCCCATGCAGAACATACGTTCCGTCCGAGAGCGAACCTAGCCTCGCTCGCGAGATGAAGGAGAAAGGTCACAGATGACAGCGCGAACGACACCCCACATGATTACCCGCAGAAGCTTTGCCCAGCGTTGCCTGGGCGCCGTCGACCTGGCGATCGATTTCGCCACCTTGGGCGAATACGGCCTCGAGCCATTGGCCGTACAAAAGACCTGTCGCGAGCGGTCCGGCCGCCCGGCTGGATGGGAGCCGCTCGCGACGGCCCGCTCCCGCGGATGCAGCGGCGAGGACATGTCGCTTCGCTGCCCGCGGATTCGGCTTGGCGAGGTCGCTTAGTCGACTGCCGCCAAGCCCGCGCGTGTCCGCGGCGATTGCGCCGCGGCGTCGTCATCAGCCTCGCCCCGGTCGATCGCTGCGATCAGCTCGCGTCCGATCTCGACGGCGCGGTTGAGTGTGTCGCCGTCGAGATTGTCGACGTTGTCGCTGGGCTGGTGATAGTGGGGAATCGTGCCGTCCTGCGAGCTGATCGTTAGCGCCCGCCCACCGCGCGCAAGCACAGGCGTCGCGTCGTAAGTCAAGCCCGCCGCCACCTCCATCGCTTCGAGGCCAAGCTCGGGACATCGCCCACCAAGCGCCTCGGCGACCGCGACCAATCCGGGGTCCGCCGGCCATGTCCGAACTATCCCTTCTTCAGTCAGGAACCTGAGCGTCGCTGAGGCGCCGACGCCGTCGAAGTTGAGAAAGATCCAGCCACTTGTGTCGTGGGCACGAAGAAACGCATCAGCGCCAAGCGTCCCGGCCTCCTCAGCTCCGGTGACGACAAGCACCACTCGGGTCGAGCTCAGCGGCTCCACAGCCGCGCCGACCACGAGGGCCGCCGTCACGGCCGCCCCCGAGGCGTTGTCGTTAGCTCCGGGGACGTCCTGGCCACGCAGTTCGCGCTCCGCCAGCAGCCCGAGGCCAACCGCGAGCAGCGACCGGGCAGCGACGAGCACACGTCGGCCTGCCCCCGATCTCGAAAGCACCTGCTCCAAGCCCTGCGCCATCAGCGCTGCCGCGGTCGCGGTAAGCAGGCCCCTCAGGCGCGGCGCCACACGCGGGTGAAACAGCAGGCCGCTTCGCGATGTGTCGATGTGCGAAAGCAGGCAGAGAGTTCGCTCGGCTTCACCTCGCGGCTCCACGGTCGCCACCAGGTTCTGGCTGCGCCGGCGCGATAGCACCCGGCCCAGGGGACGCAGTCGTGGGTCATCCTCGAGCGCCCCCAGCACGGTCGCCAGCACGGCCATCACCGAACGCGCCTCAGCGAAGCGAGCCGGGAGCAAACCGGCCCCCACCGCCAAACCGAGGATCACGCTCTGAGGCAGCGCGAACGTGGAGTAGGCGCCAAACTCCTCCGCCGAAGCCCTTACGCCCTGTTCGGCAAGCCGCTCACGCAACCACTCCGTGGCGACGCGCTCAGCAGTCGACGTCGGACGCCGCGGACCCAGGTCCCGCGCCAGCGTGCGCGTCCAACTCGCTGCGAGGGAACTCGCCGGCGAGCGACTGCTGTCCGCCACAGCTCGTGCCATGAGTTGATCGTATGCCAGCGCCGGCTTCCGCATCTCGAAGCGAGATCAAATGCGACGAAAAAGAGCCGCCCGAAGGCGGCTCCAAATCGACACGGCTCGCGCGAGAAGAACGGCGGTGACCTACTCTCCCGGGCCGTTGCCGGCCAAGTACCATCGGCGCTGAGGGGCTTAACTGCTCTGTTCGGAATGGGAAGAGGTGTTTCCCCCTCGCTATAACCACCGAAATCGGTCGAAACCTCGCGGCTCGGTGGGAGCCGCGGGCCTCGACGAGGCTTGAAAACTGCACTTCAGGCTACGCGGAGTTCGGGGCGATCAAAAAAACAACGTCAAGCCCTCGACCCATTAGTACCGGTCTGCTGAGCGTCTCACAACGCTTGCACAGCCGGCCTATCAACCTGGTGGTCTACCAGGGGTCTTACTCCCTCAAGGGGATGGGAGAGTTCATCTCGAGGTCGGCTTCCCGCTTAGATGCTTTCAGCGGTTATCCGATCC
>CAJDUA010000006.1_pt1 | contig 44500 bp, 43 predicted proteins | sample 7390011 | NCBI WGS metagenome assembly CAJDUA01 (sample SAMEA7055673, study PRJEB34461) | soil metagenome | biome: terrestrial ecosystem; feature: Peninsula; material: soil | place: Antarctica | collected 2016 | reverse complement strand
GCTACTTCCACGATGCCGAAGGCCTCGCCTTCGACGATCCTGGGAGCTACGCCGACCTCTCGGCGCAGACCGCCAACAACGCCACGAGGGAGTGGGCGCATTCTCTTTCGGAGGTCATCGGCGCGCTGCTTGACGCCGGCCTGACGCTCGAGCTGCTCAATGAGCACGACTACACCCTGTTTGAGCGCTGGCCTTTTCTCGTCGAAGACCGAGAAACGCTCGAGGCCGGCATCGTCTACCGCTTCCCACCCGAAATACCGCGGCTGCCGCTGATGTACTCGCTTCGGGCCCGGGCAAGTTAGCGCCGGCCTAACGCCCTTGGGCGGTCACCGCCCGCCGGGCAGGCGTCCGCGGACGTCGCTGATCGCGTTACCGACCCCGTCGGGGATGCGCGAGCGCAGGTCGAGCGCGCCTGCGCCGAGCACCCGCGCGCCGTGCAGGCCGAGGCGCACCAGCTGGAAGCGATCGGCCATCGAGAGGTCGCCGAGTTCGGTTTCACCGCTTCGGACCTCGTCGAGGTCGTAGCGGCGGCGTTCGCGGACAAAGTCGAGCGTCGCCTCGACGGTCGCGTCGTCGAACTCGCAGCTGCGCAGGCCGCCGCCGAGCCAAGCGATCGTCGACTCGTAGCCGAGCGCGAAATCGCTCGCGCGCAGCTGCTGGCTGAGAAAGCCGCCGAAGTCGCCCATGAAATCGCCGGCGAGCAGACTGCCGGGATCGTCGTCGCCGTCGGCAAGCAACAGCGGTGAGATCACGTCGATCTCGATCCGCTCCTTGCCGACGGTCCCGGCGATCTCGCTGAGCGCTCGGTGCAGCAGGTCGCGGCGATTGCCCGACGGGTGATCCGGGCGCCCGCTCTCGCCCGATCGCATTCCCTCGAGCTCGCTCTCGACGTGCTCCAAGAACCCGCTCAGGATCTCATTGGCCTTCTTGCCGAGCGCGCCCTCGAGCTCGTCGGCGAGGCGCTCGGTCCATTCGATCCTCGAGTTGACCTTCTCGATGTGGCGCAGGTCGTCGAACAGGCTCTGCTGAGACAGCACGCCGAGTGCGCGCGAGCCACCCTCCTGCCAGCTTGGATCGGCCTTCGGGTCGCACCAGAGCTCGGTCTCGGCCGTTTCCGAGCGGGGGTCGATCAGCAGGTGAACTCCGACCGCGTCGTCGCGGCGGCCATGCAGGGAACGGGCCGCCGCGATCACACGGCTCAGCGGCTGCGAGCCGAGCAGGCCGCCGTCTGAGTACCACAGGTGCCCCGACTCGGGGAAGTTGTCGATGCCGCGCCGGCGATAGCTTTCGGCGTCGGCGCTTCGGTCGATCAGCTGGGGAGCGAAACCACCGGGGCTCGCCGCCGAAGCGAGCACGAAATCGAGCGGCGCGTGGCCCTTCGGCTCGAGAATCTGGCTCGCGCCGCCGCCTGGCTCGAGCTCGAACTCACACCAATCGGCGTAGGTGACGCCTCGAAGCGGGTCGTCAGAGCGCAGACCGCGGATCGGGTAGGTGTTGCCGCGTAGCCCGGTCACCTGGATGTGCAGCGCGAGCGGCCGATCCTGGCGCAGGCCGTTCGCCCCGCTGGAGCCCCGGTCGGCCAGCACCTCGGGCAGGCCCTCGCGCAGTTCTTCGAACGAGAGCAGCGCCTTCGAGCCATTGCTTCGCAGCAACGGCAGCGTCACCCGCTTCACCCAGGTCTCGTGCAGGAGCTCTTCCGGATCGAGGCCCTCGAGCAGCGCATGCGCGGTGAACAGCGCAACGAGCGCGCCGGCAGAGGCGCCCCCGATCGCGTCGATGCTCGCCTGCTGTCCCGGCTGCTGGTCCAGATGGCGAACGGCCAATGCAAGCGCGGCAGCCGCGCCCGCCTCGTAAGCCCCGAGAGAGGCACCTCCGGATAGGGTCAGGCTGAGACGAAGCGGTGGCACTGTGAGTGCCGCCTACCCGCCCGAACGCTTACTTACCTGCGAAGTACTCCGCGTTGAGTGGCGTGTACTTCTGCCACTCCTCGGGCAGCTGGTCTTCGGCGAAGCAGGCGTCGACCGGGCAGGCCTCGACGCAGGCGTCGCAGTCGATGCACTCGTCAGGATCGATGAAGAGCTGCTCGACGTTCTCGTAGTCGGGCTCGTCCGGAGTCGGGTGGATGCAGTCGACCGGACATACCTCGACGCACGAGTTGTCCTTTTGGCCAATGCAGGGTTCCGCGATGACGTAAGCCACGGTCTCTTCCTTCTTGGGTCGACGGCTTGCTGGACACCTGCTGCCGGGCGGCAACTCGGGCGAACAGGGCATTCTAGATGGTCGGGCACGCAAGCGCGGGCGCTTGCCCAACTAAGCTGCGGGCGATGATCCTGGTTACCGGAGCAACGGGAACGGTCGGCCAGGCGCTGCTTCCGAAGCTGCTGGAAAGCGGCGAGGACGTCCGGGTCTTGGTGCGTGATCCGCGCGGTCTTGGGCGCCTGCGCGTCGAGGTGCGGATCGCGCTCGGCGACCTTGTCGAGCTCTCAGACCCCCGTGTCGTTCGCCAAGCGCTGCGTGGCGTTTCCACCGTCCTTCACCTCGCGGCCGCGATCCGCGACCAGCCGCATGCCCCGGTCGAGGAGCTCAACGGGCTCGCCACCGCTCGCCTGGTGCGGGCCGCGGAGGCCGCCTCGGTCGAGCACTTCGTCTTCTTCTCGGCGATCGGTGCAACCGAGATCCAACGCACCCGCTTCTTTCGCGCCAAGGCGCTGGCAGAGAAGGCAGTGCGATGCTCGGAGCTGGCGAGCACGATCTTTGCTCCCTCCATCGTTTACGCACGAAACGACCCCTGGGTGACGCTGCAGCGCCGCCTCGCACTGTTGCCCGCGGTGCCCGTTTCCGGCGGCGGCGACTCGGTCTTCGAGCCGATCTGGGCCGAGGATGTTGCGCTGTGTGTCGCCGCTGATCTCGCCGCTACCAATGGCGAATCCAAACGCTACGAACTCGCCGGCCCGGATCGACTCAGCTACGGCCAGATGGCACGGCTGATCGCGCGCTCGACCGGTCGCGAGCGTCCCCTCGTCCACGTTCCTCTGGGATTGGTCAGAGCGGGGCTCAACGGCGTTCGCCGCGTCGTCGGAGATGCCGCTTTCGCCACCTGGGAGGAGGCAGAGTTGATGGAGGTTGGGATGGTCAGCGAGCGCGGGCCCGGCGACGCGCGTGAGCTAGGGGTCGAGCCGCGACGCATGGCTGAGGTTCTCGGCTCCTAGACGCCCTGCGCTCGACCATCACCTGCGGCTCCTGGGAATGCAAAAGGGCCCGGCCTGCGAGGCCGGGCCCTTCGCAAAGAAACGCTTCCAGGCGGGCATTGGCCCGCAATGGAAGTGGGTTACATCATTCCGCCCATATCGGGCATACCGCCGGGCATGCCACCGCCACCGTCCTTCTCCGGCGGCTCGGCGACGATCGCCTCGGTGGTGAGGATGTTCTTGGCGATCGAGGCCGCGTTCTGCAGCGCAGAGCGCGTGACCATGGTCGGGTCGATGACGCCGGCCTTGATCAGGTTGCCGTAGTCGCCGGTTTCGGCGTCCAGGCCCTCGCCGACTTTGAGGCCCTGGATCTTGTTGACCACGACCGAGCCCTCGAGCCCGGAGTTGTGGGCGATCTGGCGGATCGGCTCCTCGAGCGACTTGCGGATGATCTCCGCGCCCGTCGCCTCATCGGCGTCGAGCTTCTTCGAGTCGATCGCGTCGACCGCGTTCAGCAGCGCAACGCCACCTCCCGTGACGATGCCCTCCTCGAGCGCCGCACGAGTCGCCTGCAAGGCGTCCTCGACACGGTGCTTCTTCTCCTTCATCTCGGTCTCGGTGGCCGCGCCAACCTTGACCACGGCAACCCCGCCAGCGAGCTTCGCCAGGCGCTCTTGGAGCTTCTCCCGGTCGAAGTCCGAATCGGTGTTCTCGATCTCGGCGCGGATCTGGTTGATCCGGCCCTCGATGCCCTTCTTCTCACCGGCGCCGTCGATGATCGTGGTCGTGTCCTTGGAGACGACCACGCGACGAGCGCGGCCGAGCTGCGAGATCTCGGTGTTCTCGAGCTTGAGGCCCATCTCTTCGGTGATTACTTCGCCACCTGAGAGAATCGCGATGTCTTCGAGCATCCGCTTGCGGCGGTCGCCGAAGCCAGGCGCCTTGACCGCGACGCCGGTGAAGGTGCCACGGAGCTTGTTGACGACGAGCGTCGCGAGGGACTCGCCCTCGACGTCTTCGGCGATGATCACGAGCGGCTTGCCCGACTGCATCGTCTGCTCGAGCACGGGCAGTACGTCGCGTACAGAGCCGATCTTCTGGTTGGCGATGAGGATGTAGGGCTCCTCGAGCACTGCCTCCATGCGATCTTGGTCGGTGACCATGTAGGGCGAGATGTAGCCCTTGTCGAACTGCATGCCCTCGGTGAACTCGAGTTCCATGCCGAACGTCTGACCCTCCTCGACGTTGACGACGCCGTCCTTTCCGACCTTCTCGATCGCGTCGGCGATGATGTTGCCGATCTCTTCGTCGGCAGCCGAGATTGCGGCGACACGGGCGATCTGCTCCTTGCCACCAACCTCCTTGGACTGCTTGTCGCGCAGGTGATCGACGACCTGGTCGACGGCCGACTCGATGCCGCGGCGAAGCGCCAGCGGGTTGGCGCCGGCGGCGACGTTCTTGAGGCCGTGGCGGACGATGGTCTGGGCCAGCAGCGTGGCGGTCGTCGTGCCGTCACCGGCAACGTCGTTTGTCGCTGTGGCGACCTCGCGCACCAGCTGAGCGCCCTGGTTCTCGAACACGTCCTCGATCTCGATCTCACGGGCGATCGTGACACCGTCATTGGTAATCGTCGGTGCGCCGAACTTCTTGTCGAGGACGACGTAGCGACCCTTCGGGCCGAGCGTGACCTTGACCGCATTTGCGACTGCGTCGACACCGGCCTGAAGTGACGCGCGTGCCTCCGCGCCGTACTTGAGCTCCTTGTGAGCCATGTTTCAGTTCCTCCTAGTCAAAGAGTTGGTTAGACGACCTTTGCGAGAACGTCCGACTCGCGAAGGACCAATACGTCTTCGCCGTCGATCTTGATCTCGGTGCCGCCGTACTTGCTGTAGAGGACCTCGTCGCCCTCTGCGACGTCGAGCGGGATCCGCTTCTCGCCGTCTTCGTCCCAGGCTCCGTCACCGACTGCGATGACTTTGCCCTTCTGTGGCTTTTCCTTCGCGGTGTCCGGGAGCACGATGCCACTGGCAGTCGTCTGCTCCTCGTCCACGGCCTTGACGATCAGACGATCGCCGAGGGGCTTCAAATTCTTCATACGTACTTACCTCCGTAGGGTTAGCGCTTCAACAAAGCTTTGGCTCGATCCGAGTCCGAACCAGGCGCTTGGCACTCGACAGATTAGAGTGCCAGCTGGGATGGGAGTGTAGCGATCGTTTCGCGGCTGTCAACATCTCAGTCGCATCGACTAAGATCCACGCACCACCCACGCGTCCCTCCGTCGATGGAAAGAGCGCCGTTAGCCCCGCCGGGCACGATCCTCCTTTTCAGATGTCACCGGTGCGCTTCAGCTGGACGCGAGCAGCCTGCAACCGAGTACCTCGGCAATGCCTTCGCCGCCGTTTCGCATGACCCAGTCGTGGTTGCTGCGAAAGATCGGCGTCAGCGCCGGGCCAAGCGCGCTCATCCAGCGCTTCGAGAGGGCGACATTCCACTGATAGAGGACAGCCGTAGTTCCGCCTTGCTCGTACAGGCGCCATGAGCCCGTGCCGGTGAGCTCGCCGGAGACGTCGGCGACAACCAGGTACGGTGCGTCGACCACTCGCGCCTTAGCCTCGAAAACGAGCGAGTAGGGCAACCTGGCACGCCAGGTAAGCCGCGAATGGGCGCCAATACCGATCTCGTCGCCGCGATCGATCTCGACCACCCGCTCGAGGCCCCGCCACCAACTGGGCCAGGCGCGCTGGTCGAAGATCACCTCCCAAACGGGGGCCCGCTCGCACTCGAGCAGCCAGGTACTGAGAAACGCGTACTCGCGCCCGCTTGCCCGCCCCTGCGGACGCGAAGCGCAAGCGGCGGCGGGCAAACCTTCAGTTCCGCGACGGCTCGCCGTTGCCGAAGCCAGGCGGCGGCTCGTGCACACGCGAGAACCGCACGATCGTGACCGTCTCCTCGGGATCGATCTCGCGCCCGTAGATCTGGCGCATGAAGCCAAGCGTTTCTTCGACGCGGCGAAACTCGGGATTGTCGTGTTCGATGTCGCGCGGCGAAAGGTCGCGAGCGCGTTTGATCTCGACATCGTCGATGACGGCGGTGAAGATCTTCTCGCGAGGGCTGTGCTGGTGGCCGATGGTCACCCACAACAACTGGCCTCGCTGGTACTTGCGCGACTTGTCGCCAAGGCGGATCGTCGCCGTCTTGCGGCCCCGCTTGAGCTGATCGCTGAACGCAGGCGAGAAGAAGTTGAGCGCGAAGAAGCCGTGCGACATCAGTGCGGGAGCCTATCGCGCAGCATCGGTGAAACCGCTGAACCCCTGTTCGCCGACGAGAGGCACGAAGCGACATGCGGCGATCGAGGTCAGCTCGAGGCCGGCCCCGGTTGCGGCGTCGAACTCGGATGCACCGCGAACCACCAGCGTCAGCTGTTCGGCACTGCCGTCAACCAGCGGTAGGACCATGCGCCCGCCGACTTCGAGCTGAGAGACGAGTGCAGGCGGCATCGCGGGCGCCGCAGCGTGGACGGCAATCGCGTCGTACGGGGCGCCGTCAGGCAGGCCGAGTGTCCCGTCGGCAACCCTGACTTCGGCGTTCTCGCAACCGAGCCGGCGCAGACGACGATCGGCCTCGAACGCGAGCACTTCGATCCGTTCGAGGCTGATCACTGCGGCGGCGAGCCGAGAGACTATCGCCGTCGAGTAACCGGACCCGGTGCCGATCTCGAGCACCCGCTCATGCCCAAGCAGGCCAAGCGACTGGCAGATCGCCGCCACGATCCACGGTTGCGAGATCGTCTGCTCCTCGCCGATCGGCAGCGCGCCGTCGCGATACGCGCGCGATTGCAGGCCCTTGCCGACGAAGAGCTCGCGCGGGACCTCCGCCATCGCCTCGAGCACGCGCATGTCGGCGATGCCCCGCCGACGCAACTGACGCTCCACCATGCGCGCGCGCTTCTCGTCGAAACCGCTCATTCGCGCGAAGGATTGTCGCGCGCGAGCCTCAGAAGATGTAGGCGCGCAGGCGGCGCGGCTCGAGCACCGTCACTCGGCCGCGACCGACGGCGACCACACCCGCGCGCTCGAGCGTGGCGAGAAAGCGGCTGACACTCTCGCGCGAAGTGCCCGCCAGTTGAGCGAGGTCGGCCTGGGTCATCTGCACCGTGATCCCGTGGCGGTCGACCGGCACGACCTCCTCGGCGATCAGCTGCGAGAGGACGCCCGCAACCCGGCTGGGCACAGTCTGAAATGACTGGCGGGCAACGCGCTCGTTGGTCTCGCGCAGGCGTCGAGTTATCGCGACGATCAGCTTCGCAGCGATGTCGCCATGCTCGCCGATCACCCGCCGCACGTCGGACGCGGGCAGCGCCAGCAGCTCGGCATCCGTGAGCGTCTCCACGCTTGCCGATCGGCTGCCGCCATCGAGCATCGCCAGCTCGCCGAAGATGTCGCCGGGGCCGAGCGTCGCGAGCGCGATCGCGCGCCCGTCGGAATGCTCGCGGGTGACGCGCAGCTCGCCTGAACGAACGATGTAGCAGGCGTCGGACCGATCGCCCTCGTGGAACACGCGCACGTTCTTCGGAAACGCCCGCGGGATCGCGACCGAGCCGATGCGCTCGAGCTCGGCCGCTGAAAGATCGCTGAACAGCGGGACGCGCGAGAGCAGCTCTGCGGATGCCTCTCCCATCGCGGCCAAGTATCCCGCCTAGCGGCGGACGCCCGAGGTCAGGTCTGACAGGCGGCACACCAGTAGGCCATGCGACTGTGGTCACCCTGGCCGCGCGAATGCACGGTGGCGCCGCAGCGCGGACAGCCGCGGCGGTTGGCGCGATAAATCGAACGCGGGCGTCGACCCTTGGCCATCGAGATCTTCATCACCCGCTCGTTCTCGGCAACGATCAGCTCGAGCTCGTCCGGCGTCAGCTCCTCGACCTTGCGCCAGGGGCTGACTCGAGCGCGAAAGAGCGCTTCGTTGCGGATCGCGTTACCGATGCCGCCGATGATCTCCTGATCGAGCAGGGCGTCGCCGATGTCGCGGCCCACGCCTAGCCGGCTCAGGCGTGCTGCCGCCGCATCGACCGCGAACCCGGGGCGAAGCGGGTCGGGGCCGAGGCGGCGCAGGCCCGGGTCGTTTCGCGCCCGCGACTCGTTTATGAGCCGCAGCAGCTTGCCGCCGTTCTGCGAAGCGATACCCCGCCCGGAGGCGAGTCGCAGCCAGGGCTTGCCGTAAGGCAGTCGTCCGTCGGCAGTGATGAACCAGCGCCCGTTCATGCCGAGGTGGCTATGCACGACGAGGCCGCCGGAGAAGTGCGCGACGAGGTGCTTGCCGAAGGCCTCAGCGTTCTCGAGCGTGCGGCCCTGCAGCTCGGAGGCACGGTTGAAAATCGGCGAGCGCGGATTTGGCGCGTCGGCGAGCGCGATCTCCTTGCCCTGGAGCGCCGCGTTCATGCGCGCTGCCGCGCGATGGATCGTGTCGCCTTCGGGCACCCCTTGAGCTTGGCAGCCCGGCCGCCTCGGCAGCCGCGCTACCGCTCTCGGGCGGCCTCAACCGGAAAGGAACTCGAGCAGCGACGTGTTGAACTCGTCGGCGTGCGAGAGGTTGAGCCCGTGCGGCGCGCCCTCGATTACGACGAGCTCGCTGTCGGGCAGAGCCTCGTGCGAGCGCTTGCCGCTGACCTCGAACGGCACAATCGCGTCCGAGTCACCGTGGATGACCAGCGTTGGCACCGTGACTTTCTCGACGTCGGCGCGGAAGTCGGTGCGACCGAACGCCGCAATGCAGTCGAGCGTGCCCTTCGGCGAGGCGAAGGCTGCGATCTGCAGCGCATACATGCGCTGCTGCTCGCTGACTACGAGCTCTTCGCCTGCGCTGAAGAAGTTGCGAGTGAAATCGTCGAGAAAGGCGATGCGATCGCTCTTCACGCCGCCCTCGAACTGCTCGATGGTGGCGTCGTCGAGACCACCGTCGGGGTTGTCGCCGGACTTGAACAGATACGGCGGTACCGCCGCCGCGAGAACCGCCCTCGAGACTCGATCCGCCCCGTGCTTGGCGATGTAGCGCACGACTTCGCCGCCACCCATCGAGAAACCCACCAGAGCCGCTTCGCGCACATCGAGGTGCTCGAGCAGAGCGCTGAGATCGGCGGCGAAGGTGTCGTAGTCGTAGCCGTTCCACGGCTGTGACGACCAGCCGAAGCCGCGCCGGTCATATGTGATGACCCGGTGTCCGGCCTCAACGAGGGCGGCCACCTGCGGCTCCCACGAGCGCCCGCTCAGAGGCCAGCCATGGATCAGAACCACGGGCGTGCCAGCGCCGTGATCCTCGTAGTAGAGCTCGACGGAGCTGTCTTTACCGGTATGAGCTGCGAGCTTGGGCATTGCATCTCCTGCGTTCGAGGTTTTCGAGTGCGGCGGGTGCGCCATCAGCCAGTGTGCACCACCGGGCCTACCGGCAAGCGGCGTCCGGGACTCAGCCGGCGGCTACGAGTCGCCGCGGCTGGCGCGAGAACCCGGCGGCGATGATCTGCGCCTCCAAGCCCGAGCCCATCACCGGCTCACCGTCGACGCGCTCGATGCCGAGCTTTGGGATCAGCTTCGACGATGCGGCTTCGGCCAGGCGGGAGACGGCCTCAACCAATGCGTCGCCCTCGAGCTCGACGAGGCGGACGATGCCCTTGCCGCCGCGTTCGACGTAGACGATCGGGTTGCCGTCGCGTAGCAGGACGAAAGCGCCCGGAGCGCGCGCGGGGCGTCGTCCCTCCTCGCGCTTGGGCCAGGCGAGCGAAGCGCCATAGGGCTGGGCCGGGTCGGTCGCGGCGAGGATCATGTACTCGTCCTCGACGTTGGGCATCGCGCGCAAGCGCTCCACTGCGCCAGCGAGCGCGAACTGCGCTCCGCCGAGCCCCTCAACGAAGTAGCCGCGGCGTGCGGTACCCAGGATCTCCAAGTTCGAGAGCTCGCCGTAAAGACTCGAAAAGCCTCCCGGAACGCCCTCGGCGAGCACGGTCTCGCGGGTGACGACCCCGTAGCGCTCGAGCATGAGCTCGGCTTGTGCTCGCAGGCGCGGACCCTGCTTCGGAGCGTTTCGAAACAGCGTCTCGGTCATCGACCAGCGCCCGATGATCGCTTCGGAGGACCCCTGGCGCCGGGAGGCAAAACGTCGCTGCGGCCGCCGGGCGCGGCCCACTGCCGTCAGCCTGCGTGCGCGTAGTGGGGCGAAGCCGTCGTTGGTGACCTCGCCCGCCCAAACCAGATCCCACAGCGCTGCGTGAAGCTCCTCACGCTCGTGGTCGAGCTCGGCGACGAGGTCGAGCCAAAAGGACGGCGTCGCCGCCAGCAGCTCGCGAATCGCATCGTGGACCGCACCTGCGGGAGTTTCGAGCTTGGCATTGGACGGCGGTGGACCGGCAACGCGAACGTCCTCGCGAAAGTAAAGCGCGACGCGGCCGGTACGAGCGAGCGGCCCGGCGCCGATCCAGACGATCTCGCCGCTGGTGGTGAGCTGGTCGAGCCAGTTATAGCTGTAGGCGCCGAGGCGGCGCGGCAGCACGTCGCGCTCCCATACCTCGGGGGTCAAGGCCACACCTTGCAGCGGCACGAGCGCCTCGCGCAAGCGGTCGGGGCCGGCGCCGGCGGGGCGGTGGGCGTCGACGTTCTGCCACGCCGGCAAAAAGCGTGCAAGCTCAGACTGATCGACAGCCTCGACCTCCTTGCGAAGGGCGGCAACGCTGGCACGGCGCACGCGGCGAAGGACGTCGGTGTCACACCACTCGCGCTCATTACCGCCCGGCAGCAGTTCACCGCGAACGAGCTCGCCCGAGCGCTCGAGCTCCTTCAGGGCGCTGGCCGTGTCGACACCAAAGCGCGCGCTCGGCATCGCCGTGGGGAAGGGCCCGTGGGTGCGCGCGAAGCGGCGAATCAGCGCCGCCATCGCATCGGTCACCTCCTCCAGAAACACGTCGGGCAGACCGCCGGGCGGAGGTACCCCGAGCGCGTCGCGAAAGAGGCCGGCGTCCTCGGCGGCGATCCAGCGCTCGACGCCGGCGATGCGGACTTCGACCGCCCGCCGCTCGCGCTCGAGCTTGTCGAGCATCGACTTCGCCGAGTAGCCCTCCGCCGTTCGCATCTCGGCTTCCTCCAGCGTCAGGTCGCCGAGGCGGCGCAGTACCTGCTGCAGGCCGTCGCGATCCTTGGCCAGGGCATCGGGATGCATCAGTTGCAGCGAGCGCTCGACCTCCTCGAGCGCCTCCACGTCGATCAGCTCGCGCAGCTCCTCGGCGCCGAGGAGCTCGGAGAGCAGATCGCGATCGAGCGCCAAAGCCGCGGCGCGGCGCTCAGCGTTGGGCGTGTCGCCCTCGTACATGTAGGTGGCGACGTAGTCGAACAGCAGCGACGAGGCAAACGGCGACGCCGTCTGCGTTTCGACTTCGACCAGCGTGATCTTTCGCGACTGCAGGTCGCGCAGCAGATCGACCAGCGCGGGCAGGTCGAGCACGTCACGCAGGCACTCACGGTAGGTCTCGAGGATGACCGGGAAGCGAGGGTAGTCCTTGGCGACCTCGAGCAGGCTCTGCGACTTCAGCCGTTGCTGCCACAGCGGCGTGCGTTTTCCCGGGTAGGCGCGCGGGATCAGCAGGCTGCGGGCGGCGTTCTCGCGAAAGCGCGCGCCGAACAGCGCTGAGCCGCCGAGCTCGCGTACGACGAGGTCTTCGACCTCCTCCGGCTCGAGCAGGATCAGCCCGGCGTCGGGCGGCTCGTCGGCGTCGGGTAGATGGATGACGATGCCGTCGTCCGACCAGATCGCGTCGGCTTCGAGGTCCAGCTCGTTTCGAATCCGAGCCGAGATCGCAAGGCCCCAGGCAGCGTGCACGCGCCCGCCGAATGGCGAGAGCACGCACAGGCGCCAATCGCCGATCTCGTCGCGGAACTTCTCGACGACGAGCGTTTGGTCGGAGGGGACGACGCGAGTCGCGGCCTGCTGCTCGCGCAGGTAGGTGACGAGGTTCTGCGCCGCGCGCTCGTCGAGGTCGTTCTCGACGGCCAATGTCGCTGCGTCCTTGGAGACAGCTTCGCGGGCGAAAGCGCCGATCGCGCGGCCGAGCTCCGATGGCCGCCCGACGCCATCGCCGCGCCAGAACGGGACGGCACCGGGAACGCCGGGCGCCGGAACGACAATCACCCGGTCGCGGGTGATTTCCTGAATTCGCCAGGTGGTCGCGCCCAGAAGGAAGGTCTGGCCCGCTCGCGCCTCGTAGACCATCTCCTCGTCGAGCTCGCCGACGCGGCGGCCGTCGGGAAGATGGACGCCGTAGAGGCCGCGGTCGGGGATCGTGCCGGCATTGGTGACCGCGAGCTGCCGTGCGCCCTTGCGACCGCGAACCGTACCGTGGGTACGATCCCAGACCAGCCGCGGCCGTAGCTCGGCGAACTTCTCCGAGGGATAGCGGCCGTCGAGCATGTCGAGCACGTTTTCGAGCTGCTCGCGCGAGAGCTCCTTGAACGGATCCGAGGACGTGACAACGCTTTCGAGCTCGTTCACCTCCCACTCAGCGTCTGCGACCATCGAGACGATGTGCTGGGCGAGCACGTCGAGCGGGTTGCGCGGGATCACCGTCTCCTCGATCTCGCCGTTTCGCATCCGCTGGGCGACGACCGCGCACTCCAACAGGTCGGCGCGGAACTTGGGGAAGATCCGGCCCTTGGAGATCTCGTTGAGCTGATGGCCGGCACGTCCCACTCGCTGCAGCCCCCTCGAGACAGACTTCGGCGATTCGACCTGGATCACGAGATCGAGCGCGCCCATGTCGATGCCGAGCTCGAGCGAGGAGGTGGCGACGAGGCAGGGCAACTTGCCCGACTTGAGCAGCTCCTCGACGATCAGGCGCTCCTCATGGGCAAGTGAGCCGTGGTGGGCTCTGGCTATTTCCTCGAAGGGTGCGGGGGTGGTGGTGGTGGGCGGGTCCTGTCGGCGAGGACTCCCGCCCTCGGCGCCACCCGCCCGAGCAGCGTCCGCGGCTGACGTTGAATTGCCGGCCTGCTCGGTTGCTGGGAGCTCTTGTGCTTCGACTTCGTTGTGGAGCTCGTTTAGGCGCTTGGCGAGGCGTTCGGCTCCGCGGCGGTTGTTGACGAAGATGATCGTCGAGGTGTGCTCGCGCACCAGCCGCAGCAGCTCGGGATAAATCGCGGGCCAGATCGAGCGGGGGTTCGCAATCGCATCCAAAGCGGCAACCGGATCCAACGGCTCCGCAGACGATCCGTCGGCGCCAACCGCAGGCGGTGTGAGGTCCGTCATGTCGTCGACCGGCACGACGATCTGGAGATCGAGGTCCTTACGCACGCCGGCGTTGACGATCTCGCACTTGCGCTTGGGCCCGACGAGGAACCCGGCGATGCGCTCGAGCGGGCGCTGGGTGGCCGAGAGGCCGATCCGCTGCGGCTCGCGACGCTCCGGCCGGGGGGCTGCGTCGAGAGTCGCCCGCTCTTCCGCTTCATGGTTGAGGACGAGGTGCGAAAGGCGCTCAAGCGTCAGCGCCAGATGCGAACCGCGCTTTGATTGTGCGACGGCGTGGATCTCGTCCACGATCACAGCCTCGACACCGGTGAGGATGTCGCGCACCTGCGCGGTCATCATCAGATACAGCGACTCGGGTGTCGTGATCAGGATGTCGGGCGGCGTCTTCTTCATCGCCTGGCGCGCTTTTTGCGGCGTGTCGCCGGTGCGCAAGCCGACCGAGACCTCGGCGCCGATGCCCTTCAGCGGCGCGCGAAGGTTGCGCTCGACGTCGTAGGAGAGCGCTTTCAAAGGCGAGACGTAAACGATCTTCACCCCGGTGCCGAGTTGATCGGGGCGGCGGGCCAGGGTGTCGATTCCCCAGAGGAACGCGCTCAGCGTCTTGCCCGATCCGGTGGGAGCGCAGATCAGCGTGTTGGCGCCGGAGGCGATCTTCGGCCAGCCCGCCGCCTGGGCCGGTGTGGGTGCCTCGAACGAGGCTTCGAACCAGCGCCGCGTGCGCTCGCTGAACGCGTCCAGAGGGTTGCTTGTTGCGGTTGCTTGGGAGGCCATGCTCAACCGATCGAGTCTACGGACCCGCTCGCCCGAACTAACCGGCTGTCGTAGCCGCTGCTACGCGGCCTTTGCCTTGCCGATGCCCGCGCTGTAGTTTCGGCTCATGCCTCGACTCCGGTGGTCTCGCAGTTTCCGATCGACTTCCCCAACGAGGGAGCTGCTGCGCATGACGACTTCACGATTCCGGCAGGAGAGGTGTGGAGCCCGCAGCGGCTGTTCATCGACGGCTCCGCCAGCGGGACTGCGACCAGCGCCGAGTTCGGCTACCAGCTTTATCGCGGCAACGGCCCACCGGTGAGCTCAAACACGGTCTATGGCGACAAGCTCAATCCGTTGGCCGGAACAGCGTGGCCGGACGCCACCCTTGATGTCCACATCGGCGGCGTCTTGGCGCCGGGCAATTACCTGTTGGGAGCTGAGGCGTTCATCGCTCGGAACCCGGGTGCCAACTATTGGTACTGGCAGGCCAACGACGAGCTCTTCGGGGCGCCCGCGTTCTGGCAGGAGAACGGCGCCTACGGCACCGGCTGTGTCGCATCGCCGATGCCACGCAGCAGCGCCTGCCTGCCGGGCACAGGGCCCGACCAATCGTTCCGTCTCGAGGGGATCCGTGCTCCCGACCAGCTCGAGGTGATCAGGGTGAAAGCGCGCAAGAACGCCCGGCTGAGGCTCGAGGTCAGCGTTCCGACCTGCTGCGGCATCGACCTCAAGAGTGCCCAGATGAATACCAAGGCCGGCGTCATCCCACACGAAATCGGCCCGTTCACGTTCAAGCTGCAGCCAAAGGCGAAGACGCTGAGACAGGTCGAGGCGGGCCAAAAAGTGCTCGCGACGGTGCAGATGAGAACGCCGGCAATCGTCGGCCTGGGATCACCGACAGCGACGATCGTAAAGCGTCTGAAGCGCTGAGTCAGCCTTCAGAAGGCAAGCTCGTCGGCGATCTCGGCGAGCTCGGGAGCATTTCGGTCGCGCTCCGAGGTCTGGGGACTAGCCAGCGGCCACTCGACCCCGACGTCGCGATCATTCCAAGCGATTGCGCGCTCAGTCGCGGGGTCGTAGTAGCTCGAGACCTTGTAGTTGACGTCAGCGAAGTCGGAGAGGACGCAGAAGCCGTGGGCGAATCCGATCGGGATGAAGAGTTGGCGATGCGACTCGTCGTCGAGCTCATGGCCCTCCCACTCGCCGTAGGTCGGTGAGCCGCGACGCAGGTCGACTGCAACGTCGAAGATACGACCGCGGGCGCACCGAACGAGCTTTGCCTGCCCGGGCTCGGTTTGGAAGTGCAGGCCGCGAAGGATGCCCCGGCCAGAGCGCGAGTGGTTGTCCTGCACGAACTGCACATCGACGCCGCACTCGCGCCACGCCGCAGCGCTGTATGTCTCGACGAGAAAGCCGCGCTCGTCGCCATGTAGATCAGGCTCGATCAAGACGAGGCCGTCGATCCTGGTCTCGAACCGCTTAGCCAAGTGTGGACCCGTACTGCTTCGAGTAGTAGTCGCGGTACTCGCCCGAGCGAATCGGCTTCCACCAGGCCTCGTTGCCTCGATACCACTCGACCGTTCGCTCGATCCCCTCGTCGAAGCTGACCTCCGCCTTCCAGCCCAGCGCCTCGGTCTTCTCCGACGACAACGAGTAGCGGCGGTCGTGCCCGAGGCGATCGCTGACGTAGTCGATCAAGGATTCGTCGCGGCCAGCGAGCTCGAGGATGAGTTTGACAACGTCGATGTTCGCGAGTTCGTCAGGGCCGCCCACGTTGTAGACCTCGCCCGCTCCCCCGACTTCGAGCACGGTGTCGATCGCGCTGGCGAAGTCAGTGACCCAGAGCCAGTTTCGAACCTGCATTCCGTCGCCGTAGACGGGCAGCGGATCGCCGGCGAGAGCGTTGAGGATGCACAGCGGAATCAGCTTCTCGGGGTACTGGCGCGGCCCGTAATTGTTCGATGCGCGCACGATCAATGAGTCGGACCCGTAGGTGTTGCGAAAAGCGCTTACGAGCAGGTCGCCGCCGGCTTTCGACGCGGAGTAGGGCGAGGAGGGGTCGAGAGGCGAGGTCTCGGTGAAGGAGCCGTCGTCGATCGAGCCATAGACCTCGTCGGTGGAAATCTGCAGGTGTCTGATGCCGGCGCTGCGGGCTGCCTCGAGCAGGACGTGCGTGCCGAAGACGTCGGTCTGGATGAACTCCCCGGGGTTCTCGATCGAGCGGTCGACGTGAGTCTCGGCGGCGAAGTTGACGATCGCGTCGCAGCCGTCGATCGCCTTGCGCACGGCCTCGCGATCGCTGATGTCGGCAACGACGAGCTCGCAACGCTGGGGATCGAGTTGCTCGAGGTTTTCGCGGCGGCCGGCATAGGTGAGCTTGTCGAGCACCCGCACCTTGGACTCGGGATGGGCGTCGAGGCGATATCGCACGTAGCCAGAGCCAATGAAACCGGCACCGCCGGTGACGAGGAGCTTCATCTCACCACGCCCTCGGCTCGGCGGCTGCTGCTGCCTTCGGGGGCTCCTGGCGTGCGGTCAGATACTCAGTCAATCCCTGGTGCCAATCGGGCAGGACGATCGCATCCTGGCGCTCGCTGCCAAGAGCCGAGAACGCCGGTCGCGGCGCCGGCCGGCCGAGCATCTCGGTCGTTCCCGCCATCACGCGGCACTCTGAGCCGACCTGGTCGAAGATCTCCTGGGCGAACTCGAACCACGAGCACCGACCGGCGGCTGCGAGGTGGTGCGTGCCGAAGTCCTCACTCTCGACGAGCATCGTCAGAGCTTCGGCGAGATGCGGCGTATAGGTGGGCCCCCCAACCTGATCGGAAACGACGATGACCTCGGGCTGCTCGCGGCACAGCCGCAGCATCGTCTCGACGAAGTTGGGGCCGTTGCTGCCGAACAGCCACGATGAACGGACGATGTAATGGCGGGCGTTGGCGATCGACACCGAAGTCTCGCCCGCCTGCTTGGAGCGCCCGTAGGCGGAGATCGCCGCGGGCAGGTCCGACTCGACGTAGGGCGAGCGCTTGGCGCCGTCGAACACATAGTCGCTGGAGACGTAGAGGACCGCGGCCCCGTGCGACGCGGCCGTAGCGGAGACGATGCCCGCGGCGACATCGTTGACCCGCATCGCCTCACGCTCGTGGGCCTCGGCCCCGTCGACATCGGTCCAGGCCGCGCAGTTGAGCACGATGTCGGGCTTGACCTCGGCGATCACTTCCTCGACGAGGTGCGAATCAGTGATATCGAACTCGGCTCGGCTGAGGCCGATCGTTTCGTGACCTCGGCGGGCCATGGCTGTGACGAGGTCGCAGCCGAGCATGCCGGTGCCACCAGCGACCAGCGCCCTCATCGCAAACCTCCGGCTGTCGCAAATCCACTCATGGGATCGAGATTTCCGATTTGTCGCCGACGATCATCCGCAGGGTCTTCGGCATCACTTCGCTGCGCACGAGCTTGACGTCGCGACCGAGCAGGCTCGCCTCGATCCGAGTATCGAGGTTTCGCACCTCGACACCCGTCAGCAGGATCGAGTGCTCGACCTCCGAGCCGACGATCTGGACGTCGGCGCCGACAGAGGTGTAGGGACCGATGTAGGAATCGACGATACGCGCCCCGGCGGCGATCGTCACCGGGCCGCGAACGACCGAGCGCTCCAACACCGCGCCCGCCTCGATCGAGACACGCCCCTGGACACGGCTGGCCTCGTCGATTTCGCCGTCGATCGAACGCTCGAGGTCCTCGAGGACGAGGCGGTTTGCCTCGAGCATGTCGGCGAGCTGTCCGGTGTCTTTCCACCAGCCGCCGACCGTGTGGCTCTCGACGCGCGAGCCGTTGTCGATCAGTTCCTGCAAGGCGTCGGTGATCTCGAGCTCGTCTCGCGACGAAGGCTTAATCGCGCGGGCCGCGTCGAAGATCTTCGAGGTGAACATGTAGACGCCCACGAGCGCCATGTTCGAGGGCGGGTGCTTCGGCTTTTCGACCAGGCGCACGACGCTGTCGCCATCGAGTTCGGCGACTCCATAGTGCCACGGGTCAGGGACTTCGGTGAGCAGGATCAGGGCGTCGGGCTGGTGTTCGCGAAAGGCCCCGACGAGGTCGGTGATGCCGTCGCGCAGCAGGTTGTCGCCCAGGTACATCACGAAGGGAGCCGATCCGATGAAATCCTGCGCCGTGAGCACCGCATGGGCCAGCCCGGCGGGCCGGTCCTGCGGGATGTAGGTGATCGAGGCGCCAAATCGCGAGCCGTCGCCGGCCGCTTCGCGGATCTCATCGCCCGTTTCAGGGGCGATGACGATCCCGATCTCCTCGATCCCGGCGTCGACCAGGGCCTCGATTCCGTAGAAAAGCACAGGCTTGTTCGCCACCGGCACGAGCTGTTTAGCCGAGGTATGCGTGATCGGCCGTAGGCGCGTGCCCGCGCCGCCGGAAAGGATCAGGCCCTTGAGCGCTTCCATCGAGCGCGGAGGGTATCCGTCTGGCAAAACGGGGTCGCGCTCGTGGTCGACAGGCTCACCGCCGCCCTCGGCATCTGGGGCCACCGGCTTTCTGGTCGACCCCGGCGACGATCAGTAGGTGCCGCCAAGTTTGCGGTGATCCCAACTCGCCGCGCGCACAGGCTGGAAGCGGATCGCCACACGCTTGGCGGCTTGCGCCTCGAGCGCGGCGGCGGCATCGCCTTCGATCGAGTCGATGCCATCGGCGTAGCGAACTGTGAGCTGCTTGCCGAACTCGGCGACGCGCTCGGTTTCGCGGATCACCTCCACCTCGCATTCGAGCTGAACGCCGCGCAGCTCGAGGTACTCCTCGCCGGTTTCGACGAGCAACGTCGCCCGCGGGTCGCGCTCGAGGTTGCGCACCTTCTGCGACTTGGCGTAAGTCCAAATCCAGACCTCCATCGGCGGCCCGTCGGTGAGAGGTTCACTCTGGGGCTCCCGCAGCGCAAACCACATCGGCATCGAGTGCGGCCAGCCGCGCGGGCCGTGTGAGGAAATGACGACGACCCGTTGCGATTCGAGCAGGTCGAGCTGCTCTTCGGGACTGAGCACGATCGTGCCGCGGCGGCTCATCGGACCATCGTATTACCGGCCGCGATCAGTTCTGGAGATCGTTGAGTTCGTGTCCCTCTGCTGCGAGCTTTTCGAGATGGGACTGCATCGCGAGCGCGGCGGCTGGGCGCAGCACCTCGGGCACGTCATCCCAAACCGTTGCCAGCAACGCCTGCCGCGAGCGCTCCCCGGCGTCGAGCGCAGCAACGAGGCGGCGCTCACGCGACTCGCGGTGTTCGACATACTCGGCGACCTTTGCCGGCGGGTCGGTGATTAGGGGGCCGTGGCCAGGCGCGAGCAAGTCGACGTCGAGCTCGGCAACTCGGTGCAGCGAGCGCATGTAATCGCGCAATGAGCCGCCGCCGGCCGCGGGTGGCACGATCGTCGAACCCTGGCCGAGGATGAGATCGCCGCAGAAGCACACCCGCCCCCAGACGAAACAGACATGATCGGCGGCGTGCCCTGGCGAGGGCACGACGGTGAACACCGCCACCTGCGATGTCTCGGGCGAGTGCTCCTCGCCCGACTGCGGCGCGAGACCTTCGAGCGTGGCGTTGTCGCCGGTGAGCGCCGCGATCAGCGCCGCCGCCTCGTTGCTCTTGCCGACCTCGCCCCAGAGCACCGGTTCGCCCAGCGCTTGCACTCCCTCCGTGTGGTCCGAGTGCCCGTGAGTGAGCAGGACGCCGCCGATGCCGGCTCGCGAACCTGCCTCAGCGCGGATCGCGTCGATATGTGCGGCGTCGGCGGGGCCCGGATCGATCACGTAAGCGGGTTCACGACCGACGACATAGGTGTTGGTGCCGGTGAGTGTCATCGGCCCCGGGTTCGGAGCGACGAGGCAGGTGAAGTCCGAAGGGCTCAGGCGACGGCCTTGGCGACGGCCTCGCGCGCTTCTTCGGGCTCGAGCACGACGAGGTCGCCGACGCCCTTGAGCACCTCTCGCACGAGCCACTCGTCGGAGCCATATGGAACCTCGACGACGACGGCGCCATCGGAAAGCTCCTCGACCACGGTGCGCTGCTCGCGCAGCCAGCGGGCGCGAACGGGCGAGACCCAGACGCGGGCGACTCCGGCGCTTGTCACCTCTCCATGCACGAGCCACTCCTGCTCGGCGAGCATCTCCTCGACGCCGTCGCGCGGCTCGAACTCACGCTCGGTCGCAACTGCTTCCTTCATCCGGTCGAGGCGGAAATGGCGCGTGTCCTTGCGGCCGAGGTCGAAGCAGCCGAGATACCAGCCCTCAGGGCCCTTAACGAGCTGGTAGGGCTCGACCTCGCGCTTGACGAAGGAGTCCTCGTTTTCCTTGTAGTACTCGAGCTCGAGCACCTTGTGGTGCTGGATCGCGCCGTTGACCGTTCGCACCACCGAAGAATCGTCGCGACCAGGAGCGATCTCGAGTCCTTCCTGCGACGGATCGTGGCCCAGCGCGGCAATTATCTTCTCGCGCGCCGTCAGCAGACCGGCCTGGGGCAGGTGGTCGCCGAAGAGGTCGATCGCCGCCACCAACGCCTTTGCCTCCAGCGGCAGCAGACGGGCCGGGCGGGCGAAGTTGTCGCCATAGGTGTCGGGGTCGATCTCGATCCGGTCGCCGGTGATCTCGGCGTAAAGGACGTAGGTGCCGCCGCCGAAGTTGACGACGTTGAGCACGTCGAGATCCTCGCGCAGCTCCTCAATCGAGATGTTGATCTCAGACAGCACCTGTGCGGTCGGCAGGCTGCCTTCGTCGCGAGCCGCACCGATCAGCATGCCGGCGAGGGTGACGAGGCGGGCAAAGCGCTCTGGGCGAATTACCGACTCGGCGCGCCCGTTGCCCCCGTTGCGGGCACGCGCGCGGCCGCTGCCCTCGGCGACCGGGCGGCTGATCGTCTTGGCCACGCCGAACTCGGTGCGATGGCGATCGCGCAGGAGCTCCAGACGCTCGTCGGCGTCCTCGGCGAGCTCAAGGGGGTCGAGCAGGCGCGCGTTGTCGCGCCACGAGAGCACCCAGGAGATGAGCTGGCGAGCCGACGCATAGTCGGTCTCGAAGATCGAGCCGCGGCCCTTGACGCCGTCGGCCTTCGACGTCTTGCGAAAGGTCCCATGGCGGCCGAAGTCGCGCTCGACAAGCCAGACGATGCGCTCGCGAACGAACACCGTCGCGCGGCCGTTAACCTCGCCCATCTGCCAGTCGGCGCGCTGGGCGTAGTCGCGGCGGTCGAAGTTTTCCGGCGGCGAGAAGTCGTGCTCGGCCTTGGTCGCGTAGGAGACCTTGCCGCGGATGCGCGAGAGGCGAAAGACGCGGACTTCCTCACGCTCGTGGGCGTGGCCGATCAAATAGAACTGGCCTTCGCGAAAGACGAGGTGGTAGGGGTTGACCTTGCGATCGGAGGTCTCATCGCGTTGCAGCGAGTAATAGGAAAACTCGATCGTCTTGCGGCGCGAGATCGCGGTCTCGATCTTCGCCAGCCGCTGCGAGAGCTCTTTGCCACCGCCTGCGGATGAAAGCTTGACGTCGATCGGCGCCTCGTCCTCTTCGACCAGCGGGCTGGGCCGGCCCCATGACACCTGCTGCAGTGCGAGGCGCAGCGGCTCGGCATAGGCGAACTCGCCATCGAGCAGGCCGAGCGCGGTCCGCAGCGCCGCAAGCTCCGAGTCGGAGAACGCGATCGGCGGCAGGTAGTAGTTCTCCGGCGGTAGCGCATATAGCTCGGCCTCGAAGAAGCCCTCGGCGGGCTTTTCGACCTGGAGCAAGATGCCGAGGCTCTCGAGCTCGGCGCGGTCGGCGTAGAAGCGCCGTGCAAACGCGTCCTCGTTCATCGAGGAGTAGCCCTCGACCTCGCGCTTGATCTCGAGCGCCGACACCGGCCGGCGGTTCGCCATCAAAAACGAGATCAACGAAAGCTGTCGGATCAGTTTCTCGGTGTCCTTCGCCATAGCGCCGAGGATATTGGGGCGCAGGCCGGCGGTCGGCCCCTGCTGCGCAAAGTGCGTAAATTGCTACGCGTTCGGCACGCAGTGAGGGGAATCAATGATTGGCGCGGGCACCGTCATCAATCCGATCATCAAGATCGTCACCACGGTGGCGATTCTGGCAGCGGTCGGAATTTTCATCGTCCGGCCGATCCTCGACACGACCGAGAAGACGATCCAGCAGGTCAATGACAACGTCCGGCAGTCGCAACAACAGGCCAACAAGACAGCCGCGACCTGAGTCAGAACATCGCGATCGAGACTGCGCAGTCGCGAACTAGCTCGTTCATCGCCAGCCTCAACGCGACCTGGCCCGCAGCCGGCAAAAAGACGCGCTCCTGCCTCAAGCAAGCCGGGGATCAACTGGGACCGGTGAAGAAATGCGAGCGCTTCGCCGAGGGACTCGTACACGCCGTGCAAAGCGACCGCAGCTTCGCCCTCTCATACGCGACCAGTGTCGCTGCCCAGGGCGACGCTGGGGGAGCCTCGCGAATCGAACGGTGCGTCGCGGACGCGGGCTATGAGTCACGGGCGATGAAGCGCTGTCGCGATCTCGCCGACGAACTGCTTTTCGGCTGATCGCCGCGTGGCCGGATAAGGTCTCGCCGACTCGACGCCCCGAGGGGAGCTCAAATGCTTGGCGCCGGCACGATCATCAATCCGATCATCAAGATCGTCACCACTGTTGCGATTCTCGCTGCGGTCTACTTCTTCATCCTCAAGCCGACCCTGGACACAACCAACGAGGTCGTCGGCGAGAGCCTCGAGAGCTTCAACGAAAGCTTCGACGGTTTCGACAACCTGCCCGGCAACGTGCAGTCGCAGATCGATGACGCCTTCGACCAGTCCGACTCACAGGCGCTCCAGGACTGCATCCAGCGCGCAATCGCTGACTCCAAGCCCGCGCAGGTCGGCGACAGGGTTCAGCGCTGCACGAAGAGATTCGGCCCGTAAGAGAACAGTTGAGTGCGCCCGGTCAGGCAGCGCGAGAAGAAAAGTAAGCCGCTGAATCGATGCCGCGATCGAAGCGCGACCAGACCTGGCCATCGGGTAGCTCGCGTTCGATGCGGTCGAAGCTGCCGAGGGTGCCGCCGAGGTTGTCCATCGCGTGGACGAGAGTGGCCTCGCGGGTTGCGGGGACCACGGGCGAACCATGTTCCAGCTTGCCGTGGTGGGAAAGGACGATGTGCAGGACGGCCTGCTTGAGCTGCTGATCGAAGCCCTCGATCTGCTCGATCTGCGAGCGCACCAGGTAATAGCCGAGCGGGATCTCCCCCTGAAGGCGACCTAAGTCGGTGAGGTCGATCGCCAGCGGGTCGTCGTTGTAGGCCTGGGTCTTGCCAATGTCGTGAAGCAGCGCTCCGGTAACGGCGACATCGCGATCGATTCCGGGGAACGCTGCGGCTGCGGCACTCACCGCTTCGGCAACCGAGACCGTGTGGTCGAGCAAGCCGTGCGGGTAAGCCTGGTGGTAGTACTTGGCCGCCGGGGCGATGCGGAAGCGTTCCCAGATCTTCGAGCCCGCACCGAAGATGCGATCGAGCAATGCGCCCAAGTGCGGGTTCTGAATCGTCGCCAGTAACTGGCGCAGCTGAGTCTCGAGCTGCTCGACCGAAACGGGCGGGCCCTCGGCGAGGTCATCGTGCTGGTACTCACCGTCGTCGGCCGCACGAATCGAGCGGATCGTGATCTTCGAGCCGTACTGCGGATGAACCGAGAACTTGCCCTCGATGTAGACGACTGCCCCGGGCGCGCTGCAGCCGAAGACCTCGTCGATCTCGTCCCAGGCCACCGCCTCGACCGCGCCGGTGCGGTCGGCGACGATCAACTTGATGAAGTCCTCACCGCTTCTGCGAGCGCGCCGCTCGCGTTCGCGGACGGCAAATGTGGCTCCGACTGCATCGCCTTCGGCGAGCTCGCGGATGAACGTGCGGATCAGCGGTAGCGACGTCGGCGCGGCGCCGAGCGGGGCCTGGAGGGCTTCGATCTGACCCTGACTGCTCATTGAACTCAAGGTAGTAAGAGGCCCGGACGGCGCAATTCTCTTCCCAGTCTCCATCTCTCATGGGTCGCTGAGCGGGCAGCGAAGCTGACAGTCAGCGCTCGCTGCGATCGACGGGCTGGCGCTTAACGGCGTTCGGACGAGTCGTCCGTACCGGCAGGCACCCCCGGCGCGGCCGCCTCAGCGGCACCCGGCGCCGACGAGCCTTGCGTCGTGTCCTCGGGCGTAAGCGGCGAGTAGTGCGGTGCGAGCTCGCGGTCGACGGGGTCGAGCGGCACTGGCTCGTCGGGCGCGAAGGGAACCGCAGCAGCCTCTGCCGTCCGCTCGAGCTCGCGCGCGAACTGAGCCCCGAGGAGCACCGCGACGTTGGTGAGCCAAAGCCAAACCAAGAAGACGATCACGCCGGCAAGGCTGCCGTAGGTGTTGGCATACGAGCCGAAATTTGCGACGTAGAAGCTGAAGCCCACGGAGGCGAAAACCCAGAGCACGGTCGCAAGCGCTGAACCCGGGAGGATCCAGCGCAGGCCCTCGTGGCCGGTATCGGGTGACCAGCGATAGAGCAAGCCGATGACCAATACGACCATCGCAAACAAGATCGGCCATTTAGCGATGCCGAAGATCGTCAATGCGGTGTCGCCGAGGCCGACCTCGTTGCCGATCGCCTCCGCCAGCGGGCCGGTGAGCACCAGCGCCACGAGGACGAACGCCAGGATCGTCGTCATCACGAAGGTGATCCCGATCTGCAGCGGTCGAGCCTTCCAAAACGGGCGGTCGTCCTCGACCCCGTAGATCTCGTTCGAGGCCCGCATGAAGGCGCCGACGTAGCCTGAGGCTGAGAAAAGCCCGCCGGCGATTCCCAGGATCAGCCCGAGGCCTGCTGCACTCGAGCTCTCGACGATGTTGTTGACGGGCTCCTCGATCACGTCGACGGCCGAGCTCGATCCGAGATCGTCGGCGATCGCGAGCAGGCTGTCGACGGTGCCCGTGTCTCCGAACACCCCGAGTAACGAGATGAGAACGATCATCCCCGGAAAGAGAGCCAGGACCGTGTAGTAAGTCAGCGCCGCCGCATCGTCAGTCCGGTCGTTCTCGCGAAACGCCTTGACCGCATCGCGCAGCGTGTGCCACCAGCCGCGGGGAGTGACGTCAGTGGGGCCTTGGATCGGGCTCATGCTGAGGACGCTACCCGGCGACAGGCGGGTAATGCGCGCCGCATGGCGAGACCCGGAATCGAACCGGGGACACCACGATTTTCAGTCGTGTGCGGGCTTCTCGGTGGGTTTTGCTCGATCACGAATCTGCGTGCGTCTGGCGCGCTTCAGGCAGTACCCGCACCTGCTGCTCGTCCGAGCGAGTCCGGGGTGCCTCATTGCCCATCCGTTGCCCACCGGGTGGTCAAATCGTCAAAGCGTCCGGGGCGGGCTCCTGTTCGAGGGCGCGGACTGTGGTGAGGAAACCCTCGGGTTCGAGCAGGGCGTCCCAGCCCGCGATCAGCTCCCGGTCGTTCCGCTCGTACTTCCGACCGGGATCGTCGCGCTTGACGTAGCGAGTCATGGCTGGCACCGCGTAGCGAGCGGTCGCGGCGAGGGCAGCCACGTTCAGATCGCGAAGCGCAACCGGCCCCTCTGCGCTCCATCGCACCGCGACCTTGCCCGCGCTCGCGCCGGCGACGATTCCGTGGCTGAGGAGGAGCATGTTTCCGAGCTTCGCCTTGCGTTCGGGAGTCAGGGTGGCGCTCTGGGTTTCTCGCCAGGTCCGAAAGTGGACGGTCAGCCGAACTCCGAGCTCCACCGTCACCACGGGGAGCATCCCGCTGATCGCGACAGAGCGGAGGTTGAGGCCAGCCTTGTACGCCTCTCCTCCAAAACTCCTGATCCCGTGATACGAGATGTCGTGGAGGTAGGTAGCTCCGGGTATTGGCAGGCTCTTATCAGTCGTGAAGTCAGCAGCGAGATGCTTGAGCCAGAGCACAATCGCGTCATTCACGTCCTCGATTTGGCGATACGGGAGGAAACCCGTACGGGGGCGATCGGCGACGATCTCGACGGGGACGTTGTTCTCCCAGTCGTGGCCCACAAACTCGCCAGAACGGATCTGCTGAATCGCGTCGAAGGGCCGCAGCAGATCGTGACCCACGCTTCTCACGCGGTGGATACCCCCAGGTTCGCCAATCCCCTTCCCGGAGTAGTCGATGGCAAGCCGATGACTCTCGCTGTCCCATCGGCGAATGGCTTTCCCGAGCTTCGTTTTGCCCATGGTGGTGTTCGGCTTGTGGAGATCGCAGAGCCGATCCTTCACGAACCCGTCGATCTGATCGTCCAGTAGAACCGCAATGGCGCCAAGGCCAGCGCACACACCGACAGTCACCAGATCGCCTCGGTCCATGGGTTCCGCAGAGACGGGTCGGTCGAGTTGCGCGTCGATGACGGCGATCTCGGAGGCCGGGAGCAAGTCCTCCCAGGGCACCGTGTCGATGCCCTGCCCGAGGAGGTACTCCCGGTCAGCCCTGAGCCCGTCGGCGTACCTCGCGCTCGTATCCAGGTAACGCGCGACCTCATCATCCGCCTGTTCGGAGAGGCCAGGCTGAGGCGGGTCGAGCTGCGCTCGAGGCCGTCCTCGCCGCCGGCCTCGTCCCGGCCGCGCTCGAGTATCTCGACCGGGGAGCGCTGGCGGCGAGCTCGGGCGCATTTCCCGCCGAGCTGCCCGTCGACGCCGGGTTCATGGTCATCGCCGAGGCCGACGGCTCGCGCGACGAGACTGAGCGTGTGCTGGGCGAACTGCGCGAGACGCTTCAGCCCGGGGCACTGGCCGTGGAGGCGCCACGGGAGCGAAAGCCGATCGAGGCGCTTTGGCGGTGGCGCGACGGGGTCTCGTTGGCGGTCGCGGCGCGACGGGGCGGCAAGATGAGCGAGGACATCTCGGTGCCACTCGACCGGGTTCGGGAAGCGATCGAGGGCACGGTCGAGATCGGCGCGCGACACGGGCTCGACGCCTGTAGCTGGGGGCACGCCGGCGACGGAAATCTGCATTCGACCTTCGCCATCGACCCCGCGGACGGGTCCGATCTCGACCGCGCTCACGCGGCGGCGGAGGAGCTGTTCGCCCTCGCGGTCGCGCTCCGCGGCTCGATCTCGGGCGAGCACGGCCTGGGCTGGGTCAAGCGAGGCCAGCTCGAACGTCAGTGGTCGGCACCGACGATCGCCCTGTACCGTGAGATCAAGAACGCGTTCGATCCCAAGGGCTTGATGAACCCGGGCAAGAAGGTATGACGCGATGAAACTGAGCGACAAGCGGTTCCTCGTCGCCGGCGCCTCCGGCTCGCTGGGCGGTCGCCTCGCCCGTGCGCTCGCTGAGGCCGGTTGCCGGGTCGTCGTCGCCGGGCGTGACCAGGATCGGCTGCAGGCGATCTCGGCGGAGCTCGAGACGCACGCCGTGCGACTCGAGCTGCTCGATCCCGATTCGTGCGCGGAGGTCGTCGCTGCCGCGGTCGATCAGCTCGGCGGACTCGACGGGCTCGTGATCGCCACCGGCGCGGTCGCATTCGGTCGCACCGGGGAGCTGGACCGCGAGGTAGAGGCCGAACTGATGCGCGTCAACGCGATCGGCCCGATCTCGTTGATCGGCGCGGCCCTGCCCCGGATCGATCCGGGAGGCGCGATCGTGGCCCTGAGCGCGGTCGTCGCCGAGTATCCAACCGCCGGGATGGCTGCCTACTCGGCCTCCAAGGCGGCCCTCTCGGCGTACCTGACCGCGCTTCGTCGCGAGCGCCGCCGAGATCTGGCCGTAGTCCTCGACGTGCGCCCCGGCCACATGGAAACGGGCCTCACCGATCGGGCGCTCGCCGGCGAGCCGCCGCGCCTTCCCGAGCCCGAGGATCCCGGTGCGTTGGTGGACGCCGTCATCGGAGCGGTCGTGGCCGAACGCCGCGAGCTTCGCTACGACCCTCGCGAGCGCCGGCTGATCCCCGGCTAGGTCACGCGCGAGCGGAGGCGGACCAATCGGGGCGCAGAAGCGTGTCCGGGCTGGGATCTTCGGTGAGCCTGGTCGCGGCGGCGTCGAAGTCGCTCTCGACCCGCCTCAGGGTTCGGGCCGCCCATCGGGGTGAGATCAACGCGGGCAGGGACTCGGCCACGACCTGAAGGCGCCCCCGCGGGCCCGGCCACGGCGGGTGGCCGGTGCGCATCGCGCATGACCGGTAGTGAAGGTCGGTGAACAACAGCATCAGCACGGCGGCGGTCCGCACCGCGGCCGTGTCGCCGAGGTCGAGGCGGTCGAACAGCCGTCGATAGGCTGGCGCGCGGCCGAGGGCCATGGCGAGGTACTCCTCGCGCACCTCCCGGACCACGGCCTGGGGCTCGCGCTGGTACCCGGAGCTGCCCAGGTAGGGCTTCAGCGCCGGGTGGTAGGCGACTCCCCGGGCAAGGTCGCGCTCGATGTCGCGGGTCACGTTGGCGAGCTGGATCATCTCGCTGACCAGAAAGGCGTCCTCGCGGGCCGGCTCTGTGAACTCGCGCGAGCCCACGAGGTTGAGCGTGAAGACGGCGGGGTGACCGATCACGTTGCGGCAGTAGAGCGCGAGCTGGTCCTCGTCGAGCAGGATGCCGCCCTGGCGCGCGAAGGCATCCGTCGACCACGCCATGCCCTCCGCCATCGACCCGACCAGGCCGCGAATCTGCTCCCGAACCTCGATTCGAAGCGTCATGAAGACCGCGTCGACGAGCCTGCAGCGGGCAATCAGCAGCAGGTAGACGCGGTCGCGCTCGTCTCTGGCCAGCTCGTCGGCAAGCGGCGTCGGGGCGGGGAGGGCGTCGGAGTCGAAGCGGGCGGCAAACCGGCGCAGCTCCGAGATGCTCGTCTCGGGGTCGGCGATCAGGTCCTCGTAGGTGTCGAGCATTCGGCAGTAGAGGTAGGCGACCGCAGCCGCGCGGGCCTGTTCCGGGCGAAGCACGACGATGCTGGCCGCGAAGCTGCGCGCCGCGTGCGGCAGGATCCGCCAGACGAACCGCTCCGGGCGGGTCTCGCGGCCAAGCGCCTCGAGGTCGGGCCGGCGCCGGTCGACCAGCAGGCCGCGCATCAGCAGTGTGGGCCCCAGGGTGCGCGCCAACCTCATCACGAGCCAACGTAGCAGCGGGCGGAGGTTCAGTCGCTGCTGATCAAGGACCGGTCGAGCGACTACGCGGGCACCGCCTCCAGGCACGCACTCGCCGCTCGCTGGCCCGAGCGGACCGCCCCCTCCATGTGGATGTGGCCGACGCCGGCGATGTCGGTGCACGCCCACTGGATCGGCCCGATCGGCCGCCGCAGGTCCTCGCCGAAGCGGGTCAGCCCGCCGACGCCGAAGCTGGTCCCGTAGGCGCCCCGGGTCCACTCCTGGGCCGACCAGTCGGTCTCGATGAAGTCGACCGGCTCGAGCGCCCGCGGCCCGACGTACTTCGCCATCCCCTCGAGGATGGTGGCGCGGCGATCGGCCGCGCTCAGCCGTCCGGCACGCTCGGCGTTCTCGCCGGCCAAGAAGGTGGTCAGTACCCCGGCCGTGGCCGACGGCGGCGAGTTGTCGTAGAGCTCGCGGACCAGCTCGTAGGGCGCGAAGCCCTGGCCCGAGAGTCCCTCCTCGCGCCAGAACGGGCGCTCGTAAACGGCGAGGATCTTGTTGATGCTGCCTTGTGAGAGGGCCTGCCCGAGGCGCTGGCGCCAGGCGGGGAGCGCCGGGTAGAAGCGGATTCCGTTGGTCAGGTTGGGCGGTACGGCGACGATCGCAAAGCGTGCTCGCACCCGCACCGACTCGGCCTCGATCTCCACGCCCTCGTCGGACCAGCGGATATCGCGCGCCGGGGCGTCGAGCATGACGCGGTCGCCAAGCCGCTCGGCGAGCCGGATCGGGATCAATTGCGAGCCGCCGACCACCCGGTAGGCGAGGCATTGGTCGGGCTCGAACAGCTCGAAGGTCCCGCCCGCGCCGGCGATCATCCACAGCCCCTGGAGTAGTGAGAAGGTGTGCGCGGGCTTGGCCAGGAATCCGCCGGCGAGCCAGGAGCGCAGCAGGTCCCGGGCCATCTCGTCGTCGACCTCTCGCTGCAACCAGGTCTCGAAGGTTGTCGCGTCGAGCTCGGCGGCGTCCGGGTGGGCCCAGGGCGCTTCGGGGTCGAGTTCCTTGGCAAGCGAATCGAGCTTTGCGTTCGCCCGCTCGAACGAACGCTCGGCGGCGGCGCCGAGTGGGGCGTCGTGCCCCTCGTATCGGTGAGCTACGCCGGAGGGATCGATGTAGACGTGCTCGCCCTCACGAAAGCTCGGGAAAAGCCCGATTCCGAGCTCCTCGAGCAGGGCGTGCACAGCGGACTGATAGGGGGCGACCCACTGGCCGCCGAGCTCGTTCGCCTCGCCGCCGATCTCGGTGTTCCAGACCCGGCCCCCGACTCGGTCGCGGGCCTCGAGCACGACGACATCGCGCCCCTCGCGCGCGAGCGCCGACGCGGCGCTGAGTCCGGCGATGCCGGCCCCGACGACGGCGACTTCGGTCTCGACGTTACGAGCGGCCATTCGAACCTCCTCCGGCACAGGACGACCCAATGCGCGCGACGACCGGGCGCAGTCTGAGCCGGGGCGGAAGCCGCCTCATCTTCCTCGGCGAGAAGGGCATCAACCTCCCCTTGGAGCTTTGCGAGCCGGCTCGCGTTCTCATCCTGGACATCAGAGAGATCCTCGGCGGCGCGCTCGGCTTTGGCGAGCCTGCGTGCGTCGTGACATCTCTGTGGAGAGATCTCCCTTTGCGATCCGTCCGTCTTGAAGAGCCGCTGCCTCCTCGACTGTAAGCCTCCGCAAGCGACTAGGTGCGCGGCGGAGTGGCTTTCCGCCATCAAGAAGCCTCTGGTGGTAATCAACGACCCACGGATCGACGCCCCTATCGAGTTCGTCCTTGCTCAAGCGCCTCACGCACGGTCGGACGCTTGAGGTGGGTGGTTGGTTCGGGTTCGACCGGAAAGCCATCCCGGATGCCGATCAGAAACATCCGCTCCCGAGTTTGCGGAACGCCGTAGTCGGCTGCGTTCAGCAGGACGAGCTTCGTGGTGAAGCCCAGAGCCTCCGCACGTTTGATGAGTTCATCCCTGATTGGTGTCCATCGGGGACTCGCCGCGAGTGCCTTGACGTTCTCGAGCACAAAGCCGTGTGCCTCCACAGCGTCGGCGACCTTGAGAAGGTGAAAGACGTGACGGCTCCGGGGGTCGGACTCATCCATTTTCCCTATGACCGAGAACCCTTGGCAAGGGGGGCCGCCGATGACCAAGGTTGGCTTCAGGTGCTTGGGTGGAGCCTGCTTCAAGACATCGCCGCAGACGATGTGGTCACCGACGTTCTGCCGATACGAGTCGCAAGCCCAAGAATCGGCATCGTTGGCCCAAAGAACGTCGAAGCCAGCCTTGATGAAGCCAGCGTCTAAGCCTCCCGCCCCGGAGTAGAGCGAGATGGCCGTGAGATTTTGCTCACCCATGTGAGCAGAAGGTAAGCAGGACGGCGGATGCTGCGACTCGCCTCAAAACCCGGAGTTTGGGGGCAACCGTTTCGCAAATCCAGGCCGGGCGCAACTCGCAATGGGTCCGGGATTACCGACCCGGTTACCGTCGGCTTATGGCTTCAGCTCCCGATTCCACTTCGCTGCGACCCTGATGACGTCGTACACCTTGTGCCCTTGCTGGCCGTGGGGGATGGCGATGTAGTTGAGGACGGCGTTCGCCGTGTCCTGAACGAACGCCTGCCATGCGGCGACCGCCATGACAACCGCAGCTCGATTCAACGAGGGCTGGCGATGTCGACGGCCTTGCCCCTTTTGAGAGTTCTGGTGAAGCCAGACAAGGTTGTGAGCATCGGTCATTGCGACCGCGAAATCCGTGCGTGCCTGCTCGGTCTGAACGCTCATGTCGGGAGGGTCTCACAGCCGGGGCGATGGACTCACTTATGGGTCCGTCGTTGCCCAATCCATTGCCCATGTGCCAAGGGGGGTTGCCTGACAAGGCATGTCCCCCGCTTGTCTAAGCAATGGCGAGACCCGGAATCGAACCGGGGACACCACGATTTTCAGTCGTGTGCTCTACCAACTGAGCTATCTCGCCTCGCGGCGGGTAAGGCTAGCGAGGCAACGGCGGAGCGGGGGCTTCAGCTCGCGGCGCGCAACGGCCGCGCTTGGGCAGCTGCCAAGTTGATGATCTGGTCCATGAGCTCGAGCGACCCGGCCTTGTGCAACGGCTCATTGAGGTTGCCGCACTTGGGGCTCTGCACGCACGACGGGCAGCCGTGCTCGCACGGGCACTCGCCGACGAGCCTCGCCGCGTCGCCGACCAGGCGCTCGAACTCGTCGTAGCCGCGCTTGGCGATGCCAACGCCGCCGGGATGGCCGTCGTAGATGAAGATCGTCGCGCTGCCGGTCTGAAAGTGGATGTTCGTCGAGAGCCCGCCGATGTCCCAGCGGTCGCACATCGCCAGCAGCGGCAGCACCGCGATCTGACTGTGTTCGGCTGCATGAAGTGCGCCCAGCAGGACCTCGCTCGGCATCGCCGCCGGTCCGACCAGCGCTTCCGGCAGCACGTACCAAAGCGCCTGCGTGGGGAAGTTCTGCTCGGGCAGGTCGAGCGCGGCGATGTCGATCACAGAGTGGTCGTTGAGGCTCTTTCGCTGGTAGGCGATCACCTGCTCCGAAACCGAGACCTCGCCGAAATTGAGTTCGACAGCACCGCCACCGCTTGGGCCGATGTGGCGCTGGACGTCGATCTCCTCGATGTAGACCGCCGTCTCCTTCTTCGGCTGCGTGTACCAATCGCCGGCGAACTCCTCGACGATCGCGCGGCGCGAATGGACGTCGAGCTCGGCGACCTCATATGTGCGCCCGAGGTGCAGGTAGATCGAGCCTGGATGGATCGTCGTGAACGCGCGCTCGGCCTCGACCTGGCCGAGCAGCTCACCGGAACCGCGATCGATCACCGCGACCGAGTCCAGCGAAGCCGACCGCAGCGAGATCTCACCCGCCGGAAAGCCTGGCTCGCGCGGCAGGTAGCGCCCGTCGCGACTTTGGCGCAGCCGGCCGGCGCCAACTAGGGAGTCGGCGCGGTTTCGCCACTGCGAACCGAGGATCGCGTCGTCGGTCGCGCCCGGCTGCTCGCCGGCGCCGCCGAGCGGCGCCTCATAAGCGGCGGCAAGCACGTGCGCCGTCTGAATCCGCTCGTTTTCGTGGTCGAGGATTGCCGCCTCGACCGGGCGCTCGAGGAACTCGTCGGGGTGGCGACAGAAGAACTGGTCGAGCGCGTCCTCGCCGGCGACGTACAGCGCGATCCCCTCGCGCCGTCGCCCGGCGCGGCCCCACATCTGGCGCAAGCTCGCCACGGTGCCGGGGAAGGTGACGCAAATCGCGGCGTCGAGCTCGCCGATGTCGATGCCGAGCTCGAGCGCGTCGGTCGTGACCACGGCGAGCAACTCGCCGCTCGACAACTTGCGCTCGATCTCGCGCCGCTGCTGTGGGGTGTAGCCGCCACGGTAGGGAGCGATGCGAGCGGCCAGGCCAGGCTCGCCGAGCTCCTCCAAGCGCATCCGCGTAAACCTCTGGATCAGCTCGATGCCGCGGCGGCTTCGCAGAAAGCAGATCGTGCGAGAGCCGTTGATGACCATGTCTGCGAGCAGCTCAGCCGACTCCGAGAGCACCGAGCGCCGCTTCATCGTCTTCGGGTCGGTCACGGGCGGATTCCAGATCGCGATCCGGCGCTTGGACCGCGGCGCGCCGTCGGAGTCGACAAGGGCGAACTCGGTGCCAGTCAGCCGCTCAGCGAGCTCGACGGGGTTGGCGATCGTCGCTGAAGCGAGGATGAACCTGGGATCGGCGCCGTATACGCGGGCCACCCGGCGCAGGCGCCGCAGCACGTTGGCGACGTGTGAGCCGAAGACCCCACGGTAGGTGTGGGCCTCGTCGACGACGACGAAGCGCAGGTTCGAGAGGAAGTCGCCCCAGCCCTTGTGGTGAGCGAGCAAACCCATGTTGAGCATGTCGGGATTTGTCAGAACGAGGTTCGAACGCCGCCGGATCGCCGGGCGGTCGTCCTTCGGCGTGTCGCCGTCGTAGATCGCGTGAATCAAGCCTGGCGGGCTTAATAGCGAGAGCTTTCGCGCCTGGTCTTGGGCGAGCGCCTTGGTCGGGTAGATATAGAGCGCTCGGACTTTGGGATCGGCGGCGATCGCGTCGAGCACAGGCAGGTTGAACGACAGCGACTTGCCCGATGCGGTGCCACTCGTGACGATCACATCGCCGGCTCCTGCTTGCTCGAGCGCCTCGAACTGATGCGAGTAGAGCTCGTTGATGCCGCTGCGTGCCAAGGCCTGCGCCAACGGCCGCGAGAGCCAAGGGGGAAGATCGACGGTGGTCGGAGGCCGCGAGCTCTCGACGCTTGTCGTCACTAGGCGCTCGTCGATCTCTCCGGCCTCGAGCAGACGCTCCCAGGCAAGCGGAGCGGCGGCGAAGGGATCGCTCATCGTGCACCTGCCGTGATCGCGGCAGCTGTGCGCATCGCGTCGAGCGCGTCGGCGTCGTGCAGGCGCAGCATCTCGGCGCCCGCGGCGACGGCAAGCGCTGTCGCTGCCAGCGTCGCCGGACCCCGCAGTTCGGGCCCGACCCTCTGGGCCCACGAACCGGCAACCACAGCGCCGAGGAAGTCCTTGCGCGAGAGAGCGACGAACAGGGGGCGTCCCAGGGTTCGCAGCTCGCCCAGCCGGCGCAGCACTTCGAGGTCGTCTTCAATGGTGAGATCGAAGTCGGGGCCGGGGTCGAGCGCGATCTGTTTGGCGTCGCAACCGAGCTCGAGCGCACGTTCCAGCCGCTCGGCGAACCAGCGCTTCATGTGCTCGACGACGTCGTCGGCGTAATGCGGCGAGGGGCGGTCGACTCGAGGCGGTCCCTCGATGTGCATGAGCACGTAGCCGCATCCGGTCCCGGCGACGAGCTCGAGCATTGCGTCTTCGCCGCCGCCGATGTCGTTGATCGCCGAAGCACCAGCGTCGATTGCGCGGCGGGCGACCTCAGGAGAGAAGGTGTCGGCCAAGACCGGCACACCGGACTGCGCTACGAGCTGCTCGATCGCAGGCACCAGCTTCTCCGACTCGCTTTCGGCGGTCACCGGCGAGCCGCTTCGCGCCGCGACCGCGCCGACGTCGAGCATGTCGAAGCCGGCTTCGACCAAAGAGAGGCCATCGGCAACCGCCTGCTCGGCCGTGGCGCTTCGCGCGGCGGCATAAAAGGAGTCGTCGGTGACGTTGACGATGCCCGCCGCGAGCGGTGGCGGAAAGCGATGCTCGAGGTCTTTCAGGCGCCAGACGGACATTGCCGACTAACTTAGTCGCAAGATGGCCCTGCGCTGCGTATACACCGACCTCGACGGGACCCTGCTCGGGCCGCTCGGCTCGCTGTTTCGCGATCCCGACGGCAACTTCACCCTGCTCCAGGCGCGCGCCCTCGAGGCCTGCAGCCGAGCTGGGGTCGAGGTCGTGATCATGTCCGGCCGGCGCGAGAGCACGGTGCGCACAGATGCGCGCTTGATGGGACAGGGCTCCTATATCTACGAGGCTGGCTGCGGAGTGATGATCGGAGGCGAGCGCACCTACCTCACTGGCGACTGGACTCCGGACGAGAATGGCACCCCCGCGGACAAGCTCATCGACTCCGGCGTTCCCGACATGCTCTTCGAGCGCTTCGCAGGCACCCTCGAGTGGCACGCGCCCTGGCACACCGGCCGCGAGCTATCGTTGCTCATGCGCGGCAAAGTCGACGTCGCCGAGGCCAACGCGCTGATCGAGAACAAGGGCCACACGGACATGCGCTTCCTCGACAACGGCGCGATCAACCGGCGTATGGACGGCGTCGAAGGACGGGCCCACGCCTACCACCTCGTTCCCGGTGGCGCGAGTAAGGCAAAGGGCGTCGACTTTCACATGCGCGCTCGTGGCTACGCTCCGCAAGAGTGCATCGCGGTCGGCGACTCGATCGAGGACCTCGAGTCGGCCGCATCAGTTGGGCACTTCTTCTGCGTTGCCAACGGTCCGGAGCGCGACGACGCCCTCAGAGCGGCGATCTCACGTTTCCCCAATGCAACCGTGACCGAGGGCGCCATGGGTGACGGCTTCTACGAGGCCGTCGTTTCAACGTTGGCCACGCGCGGCTGAGAAGCCGCCTCTCAGACCACCATCGCCTGAAGCAACGCGCCGGCCGCGCCGCTGCCGAGCACGACCCAGAGCACGGTGAGCTTCCCGTGCCAGACGTTGAGCGCGGCGAAAGCGGCCAAGGCGATCGCCGCGGTCCAGCCATCGACCACGCCGGCGTCGACGATCTCGACGACGACGGCTGCGATCAGCCCGATCACCGCCGCGGCGACGCCTAGCAGGAACGGGCGGATTCGCTCGTTCTCGGCGACGGCGACGAAGTGGCGGTGAAAGAAGATTGGGAAGACGAAGGCCGGCAGGAAGATGCCGAGCGTGATCAGCAGAGCGCCGACCAGGCCGCCGGCGAGATAGCCGACGAAGGTCCCGAAGATGACCAGCGGCGCCGGCAGGATGCCACCTATCGCAAGCCCGTCGAGAAACTGGGACTCGGTCAGCCAATGGCGGCTATCGACAGCCACGTCCTGAAGGAACGGAATTGCGGTGAAGGCGCCGCCAAAGGTGACGAGGCCGGTTTTCAAGCCCTCAAAGAAGATCTCGCCGGTGAGCGAGAGGCTGATCGCACCGAGGGCAAAACCGATCGCGAGCGGAGCGAATGAGAACGAGTTCGCTCGGGGAACCAAGCGCGAGCCGTTAGTCCAGAGTTCGTAGACGACGCCGCCGCCGAGCAGGACAGCGATGAAGGTGGCATCGACGAACAGGGTCAGGGCGAACCCAGCGATGGCGATCAGCGCCAATGGCACGTCGCTGATGAACGAGCCACTGAGGCGAACGATTGCCCGCCCGACGAGCGCTCCAACCGCGGCGTTGAGGCCATAGAAGAGCGTGTCGAGGTTGTCGGCCAGATCAGTCTCGACGTAGAGCGCCGACAGCCCCAGCATCAAGACGAAGCCCGGCAACATGAATCCGAGGCCTGCGGCGAAGCCACCGACTTTGCCCGCCCGGATGCGCCCGAAATAGACGCAGAGCTCGTGCGCCTCAGGTCCCGGGAGCACCTGGTAAACGGCGAGGGTCTTGCGGAAGGTCTCGTCCGAGACCCAGCCTTCCTCGTCGACGCACTCGCGCTTTAGCATCGCGATCTGCGCCGCCGGGCCACCCCAGGCGAGGCCGCCGAACTTGAGGAAACGCCAGAAGACAGCTAGCGGTGTGTCGTTCAATCGTGGCGTGGGGCGGCGGTTGGCCCCCGAACGCGCCGCAGTAGCTTGTCCATGAGGCGAGGGGCGACTCCGTTGAGGCCGAGCAGGCGCACGGCCCCTGGCACGTAAACGGCGCGCTCGTCGGCTTCCACGGCGGCGATCACCGCCCGCGCTGCGTCGGCGGCCTCTAGCGCTTCGTCACCACGCCGCCAATCGGGAATCGAGTCGGGCTCGTGATCGTGAAGGCTGGTTTCGACCTCACCGGGAAAGACGGTCGTCACCGATACGCCGGTGCCCGAGAGCTCATGGCGAAGCGCCTCGGCGAAGCCGCGATCGTACGCCTTGGTGGCGCCGTAGACGGCAGCCGAGGGAAAGGCCCGCAGGCCCGCCCCGGACGAGGTGATGACGATGTGGCCGCGCGCCGCGTCGAGCATGTGGCCGAGGACCGCGTCGACTGAATACGTGGTGCCGAGGACGTTGACGCGGATCATCTCCTCGGCGTGGTTGATCGGAGCGTCGGCGAACGGTCCGTAATGGGCGATGCCGGCGTTGGCGAAGAAAAGGTCGACACCGCCTGCGGACTTGACGAAGCGTTCGACTGCGCGCTCGACCTCGCTGCGCTTGGCCGTATCGGCAATCAGGGCTACGGGGTCCCCGGCAAGCCCGGATGCCAGTTCCTCGAGAGGTTCGCGGCGCCTGGCGAGCAGGCCGACGCGAGCCCCGCGGTCGGCAAGCTCGGTTGCCAGAGCGCGCCCGATTCCGGCCGAGGCGCCGGTGACGATGGCCCGGGTTTTGGAGTCGACCCTCATCCGCGCTGATCCTCGCACGCAGGCGGGCGGGCGGGCGTGTCGCTACCTCTAGACTCGCTGGCGATGGCCACCGAGCACGCCACCGTAGCCGAGGAGGAGTACCTCCAGATCATCTTCTGGCTCGAGGAGGCCGGCTTGCCGATGACGGGCGCCAACGTCGCCCGCGCGATGCAGCTTTCGCCACCCACCGTGCACGAGATGATCGGCCGCCTCGCGCGCGACGGATACGTCACTCGAGCCGACGACAAGTTGCTCTCGTTCACCGACGAAGGCCGCGAACACGCTAACGCGATCGTCCGCCGCCACCGGCTGATCGAACGATTTCTCACCGACGTTCTCGGCATCCCCTGGGATGAAGTTCACGAGGAGGCCGAGCGCCTCGAGCACGCGATGTCGCCGGTGCTCGAAGAGCGGATGCTGGCTGCGATCGGCGACGCCACTACTTGCCCCCACGGCCACCCGATCGTCGAGGGCCAACGCGAGGCCGGAGCGCTGCTTGCCGACGTCGAGCAAGGAGCAAGTGTCTTCGTCCTGCGTTTCGAAAACGAAGCGGAGGAACTCCTTCACTACCTCAAGGACTCGGGCCTGCGCCCGGGCCTCCAGGGAACGCTCGAGGGTGCCGACGAGCACGAGGTCGTGGTGATGTCCGATGACGGTCGCCACGTCGTCTCGCGCTCGGTCGCCGAGACGGTCTCGGTTCGCGCCGTGCCGATGCCGGCACCGCGTGCCCCGTTGCCGGAGGCGCTTGTGCTTTCGAGCGACCGCTACGGCCGCTGAACGCAACTGGCGCTCAGACCTCGCCGCAGGTTTGGCGGAGAGGCCGTTCGAGCCGGCATGCTGCCGTCGGGGCCGGTGCGCTCAGGCGGCGGCGCGAACGGACCCGAGCGCGCGGGCCAAGCGGGCCACACCTTCGTCGATCTGCTCGACAGGGACGCTCGCGAACGAGAGCCTGAGGCTCGAGTTGCCCCCCTCGAGCAGGAAGTCCGGGCCGGCAACGAAGGCGACGTTCTCTTCCTTGGCCGTTGTCAGCGCGGCGACAGTGTCATGCCCGTCGGGCAGGTCGAGCCAGAGGAAATAGCCGCCTTCCGGGGCGACGAAGCGAGCCTCGGGCAGGTGGGTGCCGAGGGCGGTGACGAGGGCGTCGCGGCGCCGGCGCAGAGCGTCGTTGACGAACTCGATGTTGCGATGCAGCGCCCCCGATCGACAGAGCTGAAGCACGACGGACTCGGCCAGCATGTTGGGCGAGATGTAGTTCTCGGAGCCGCGCTTGGCAAGTGTGGCAATCGGTTCGGCCGGGCCGGCGAGGTAGCCGACGCGCACTCCGGGGCTGACCGTCTTTGAAAACGAGGAGGCGTGGATCACCTTGTCGGCCTCGTCCAGCGAGAGCATCGTCGGCGGCAAGCCGCCCTCGAACGAGACCAAGCGATAGGGGTCGTCCTCGAAGATGAGGAAGTCATGCTCGGCGGCGAGCTCGACGAGCCGGCGGCGCTTTTGGTCTGAGAGCGTGCAGCCCGCGGGGTTGTGGAAGTTGGGGATGATGTGGGCGAGCTTCACCGGGCCGCCGGCGAGCGCCTGCTCGAAGGCTTCGATATCGATGCCGTCGGCCTCGAGCGCTACCGGCACCAGCTCGGCCCCGGTGCGACCCAAGAGCAGCAGGGTGCGGTCGTATGAGGGCTGCTCGACGACCACGCGGTCGCCGGGCTCGACCATGTAGCGAAAGAGCAGCGCGGCCGCCTCCATCGAGCCGTTGGTGACCATCACCTGCCCGGCTTCGATGCCGTGCAGCTCGGTCGCGATCCACTCGCAGAGCCGGGGGTGGCCGATTCCGGTGCCGTATGAGAGGGCTCGCTGCCAGTCGTCGGCTAGTGCGGCTCGCGCGGCCTCGCGCACGGCCTCCACGGGGAGTATGTCGGCGCTGGGAGCGCCGCGGGCGAAGCTGATCACGTCGGAGGCCATCGGCGTCCGACCATAGCAACGGACAAATTGCTTCTACGGTTGGCGTATGAGCGACGACGCATCAGAGCTTCAGCGCGAGCTAACTCAAGCTCGCTCGAAGCCTGGCAAGCCAAGCTGCGACGCTGGCGCTGGCTGAGCTCGAGCGCCCGCGTGCGCAAGTCCGCACGAAACAGGCGCTGCGATCGCGCCGAACGGGCAAGCTGTACCGCGACGCTCGGTTCAGCCGCGCGCGTTCATCGCCTCGACGGCGAGTCGCGCGGTCTCCGTCGGGCTCTTGCCGACGCGCACGCCCTTGGCCTCGAGCGCTTCCTTTTTAGCCTCGGCGGTGCCGGACGAGCCTGAGATGATCGCTCCGGCGTGGCCCATCTGTTTGCCGGGCGGTGCGGTGAAGCCGGCGATATAGGCGACAACAGGCTTGGAAATCTCGGCGGCAATGAAATCTGCCGCGCGCTCCTCGGCATCGCCCCCGATCTCACCGACCATGACGATCATCTCGGTCTCGTCGTCTGCCTCGTAGAGCTTGAGGATGTCGATGAAGTCCGAGCCGACGATCGGATCGCCCCCGATGCCGACGATCGAGGAGTTGCCCATCCCGGCCTGCTTGAGCTCATTGCCGATCTGGTAGGTCAGTGTGCCCGATTTCGAGACGACGCCGATCGAGCCGGCGTCGAAGAACTGCGCCGGGATGATGCCGACGTTGGCCTTGCCGGGCGAGAGGATGCCGGGGCAGTTGGGGCCGACCAGACGCACGCCGGCCTCGCGGGCCTTCCAATAGACACGCATCATGTCGAGTACCGGGATGCCCTCGGTAATCGCGATCACCGTCGAGACGCCCGCGTCGATCGCTTCCTCGATCGCGGGCGCAGCAAAGCGGGCTGGGACGAAGATCATCGAGGTGTTGGCGTCGCGCTCGTTGACCGCTTCGGAGATCGAGTCGAAGACGGGAACGCCCTCGACATTTTGACCGCCTTTGCCCGGGGTGACGCCGGCGACGAGATCGGTGCCGTACTCGCGGTTGCGCAGTCCGTGAAAAGTGCCCTCGCGCCCGGTGAGGCCGGAGATGACGAGCTTGGTTTCTTCGTTGACGATGATTGCCAATTGCTGCCTGCCTAGGCGGTTGCCAGCTCGACGACGCGCTTTGCGGCGTCGAGCATCGTCGTCTCGTTGTGGAGGTTGTCGAGTCCGGCCTCGGCCAACAGGGCGAGACCCTCCTCGGAGTTTGTCCCGTCGAGGCGAACGACGACCGGCATCGTGATCCCGATCTGCCGTGAGGCCTCGATGATTCCCTTGGCGATCTCGTCACAGCGCGTGATGCCGCCGAAGATGTTGAAGAGGATCGCGGTGACGTTGGGGTCGGAGGTGATCACCTCGAGCGCGTCGACGATCGCCTCGGCCTTTGAGCCGCCACCCGCGTCGAGGAAGTTCGCGGGCCGGCCGCCCGCCTGGGCGACGACATCGAGCGTCGACATGCAGAGTCCGGCCCCGTTTCCGAGAATGCCGATATTGCCGCCGAGCTTGACGTAGGTGAGGCCCTTCTCCTTGGCCATTGCCTCTTGGGGGTCCTCGGCCGACTTGTCGGAGAGCTCGGCGACGTCGGGATGGCGATAGAGGGCGTTGCCGTCGATCGTCGCCTTCGAGTCCAGCGCGACCACCTTGCGATCGTTGGTGACGATCAGCGGGTTGATCTCGATCAGCGTCGCGTCTTCTTCGACGACCACGGACGCCAGCTTGATCAGCATCTCAGCGACCTGATCGGTGACGTCTTCGTCGATGCCCGCGTCGACAGCGAGCTCTTCGGCAAGCTGCTTGGTCATCCCGTCAGCGGGCTCGATGTGGCGCTTGACGAGTGCGTCGGGGTCGTTCTCGGCGACCTCTTCGACGTCCATGCCGCCCATGCGCGAGACGATCGCCAAGAGCTTCTTCTCGGAGCGATCGAGGATGATCGAGGCGTAATACTCCGAGGCGATCTCGGAGGCCTGCTCGATCCACAGGTCGTGGACCGTGAAGCCGCGGATGTCCATGCCGAGGATCGCGTCGGCATGGGCCCGCGCTTCGGCCTCGTCCTTGGCTACCTTGATCCCACCGGCCTTGCCGCGACCGCCGATCGCCACCTGAGCTTTGACGACACAGGGGTAGCCGATCTCGTTTGCCGCCACGACGGCATCGTCGACATTGGTGGCATGACGGCCGTCGGGCACGGGCACTCCATGCTTGGCGAAGAGCTGCTTGCCCTGATATTCGAGTAGGTCCATCGGCGGGTCGCGAGCCTACATAAGAAGGCGCCAAAGGGCCCATCCGCGCTAGATGCCGCCGGTTGCCATAATGCCGCGGCGCGAGCGCGCGGTGGCCAAGGGGATCGTGCTGGTGCCGAGCGACGCAATCTTGTTATGCCGCTACCGAAGCTAAAAGACATCAAGTGGGTGACCACCGACTGTTACGGAACCCTGATCGATTGGGAAAAGGGCATCCTCGACGCCTTTTCGAAGGAGGCCACCCGCGACGGCTTCTCCTTCGACGAGCAAAAGTTCATCGACCGCTTCTTCGAGGTCCAGGCGGAGATCATGAGCGGGTCCTACGAGCTCTACGCCGAGGTCCTGCGTCGCACCGCGGTCAAGGTCGCCGGCGAGATCGGCTGGGAGCTCGAACCTTCGCGAGCCCAGTTCGTGCCGGACAGCGTCGCTCGCTGGGTGCCGTTTCGCGAGGCAAACGCAGCCATGGACCGCCTCGCCAAGCGCTACCAGCTCGGCATCGTTTCAAACATCGACGACAAGCTTCTCGGTGTCTCGCGTCGTCACCTTCGCACCGAGCTCGAGCTCGTCGTCACCGCACAGCAGGTACGCAGTTATAAGCCCGACGAGGCCCACTTCAAGGAGTCCGCGCGGCGCATCGGCGGCAAAAAGGGATGGGTCCACATCGCCTCGGGCTTCTTGGCTGACGTCGAGCCGCTGCAAAAGATGAAGGTGCCGGTGATCTGGGTCAACCGCCACGGCGAGAAGCTCGAGGGGCGCAAGAAGCCGGACGCGGAGGTAAGGACCTTTCGCGACGCGGCAAAGAAGCTCGGTGCCGGCGACCGCTGATTTCGGCGCGGTCGACGGCGAACACAACTCGCCGGCCGGCGATCCCGCTGATGAGGCGATGGTCGCGCGAGCGGGTGAACGTTTCGCGGCCGAGCGGGGCAAGCTCGAGCGCCGCCGCAAACAGGCTCAGCGCCACGGGGCACTGCCGAACCTGATCGTCATCGGCGGTCTCAAATGCGGGACGACGAGCCTGCATCACTACCTCAACCTGCATCCCCAAATCGCGATGTCGCGACCCAAGGAGCTCAACTTCTTCGTCTCCGAGCTCAACTGGGAACTGGGTCCGCAGTGGTATGCGAGCCACTTCGATCGCGGGGTCGCGGTCCGCGGTGAAACCTCGCCGCACTACACCAACCTGCCGCGCTTCCAAGGTGTCGCGACGAGGATGCGCGAGACCCTCGGGCCGCAGACCCGGCTGGTCTACATGGTTCGCGACCCGTTCGAGCGACTGCTTTCGCACTACGTCCACAACGAGGGCGGCGGCTACGAGTCGAGATCGATGGAGCAGGCGCTTACCGCCGACAGCTCCTACGCCGCTCGCTCGCTGTACGCAATGCAGCTGGAGCCCTACCTCGACGCCTTCGGCAGCGAGGCGATCCTGATCGTCGACAACAAAGACCTGGCGGGCGATCGCGACGCGACCGTCCGTCGCGTGTTCGAGTTCTGCGGCGTTGAGACCGGCTTCACGTCAGCGCAGTTCGATCGCGAATGGGAAACCGGCAGCGCCCGGGCAAAGCAGGGCAGCGGCGGCTTTCGGCTCATGGACCGGGCCGTGCGGCTTCCGGGTCTGCGTGCTTTCGATCGCAACTTCGATCGCCTGCCTGAATCGCTTCGCTGGATGGTCGAGAAAGTCGTACACGACCCGAGTTCGGGGCAGGCGCCGAAGCCGGAGCTGCCAACGGCGATCCGTGAGCGGCTGCAGCCGCTTTTTGCGGCGGACGCCGCCAGACTCGAGCAGATCACCGGGCACAGCTCAGCCTGGGCGCTGGGAACGACGGTAAGGGCTCGGAAATCCCCGGACGATAGGTTTCGAGTGTGAGCCTCGGACTTCCCGACGGGATCAAGGCGTGCCTGTTCGACCTCGACGGCGTGCTGACGCAGACGGCGAAGGTGCA
>CAJDUA010000032.1_pt1 | contig 46483 bp, 47 predicted proteins | sample 7390011 | NCBI WGS metagenome assembly CAJDUA01 (sample SAMEA7055673, study PRJEB34461) | soil metagenome | biome: terrestrial ecosystem; feature: Peninsula; material: soil | place: Antarctica | collected 2016 | reverse complement strand
CTCGTCGAGGTGCCCGAAAATCGTCGCGTCACCCCGATCGAACCCGGCTTCGACCTGCCCTCCCCGGCAGCTGAGCAGGCGGAGTGGTGCGGAGGCGAGATAGTCTGGGAGGCCGACGATTTGGCGGTCATTCGGGCCGTGTACGACTGAGCGCCACGCAGTGTGGCCGCCTAAAGCTCACCCTTCCGGGGGCGATTCCGCGTAGCCCGGCCGCGCGATTTCCAGCTTGCGCGCAACGTGCTCGCGAAGCCGCCAACCGACCTCGTCGAGGCGATCGTCGAGCTCGCCGCGACGAATCGCCGCCGCGAGCTCGCCGGCGCATAGACGCGCCGCTGCCTGCACGTCCTTGCTCTCATCGATCCACTCGACCGTCCCCATCGAGCGATCTGCCTCGGCCCGCGCGGGGCGCCTCTGCTTCGTCAAGTCTCCAGCTCCCAGCAGCTCGCGAAACAACCTCACATCAGCCACAGAGGGCTCGGCCCCGGCCCGTAACTCCCGCGCGACCACCGCGCACACGTTGGCCGCCACGAGCACCTGGAAGCGGCGTTCTCGCGGCACCCACTCGCGCACATCGCCGAACAGCATCCCGGCGAGAGCGTCGAGTAACTCCGCAGCACTCGGACGATCCTGCATCAGCCGGCTCCGTCGGCGAAGAGCAGCTCCAACAGGTCCCACTCCGGCTCGCAGATCCTTCGTCCCAGGGACGCAAGCTCCGCACTCGGCCGCCGGCCGGTGAGGTGGTCGTGCGCCTGGCGCGCGCAGATCACAGCCCACTTGACGTTTCCCATCGCCTCCCACCAGCGCAGTCGCTCGCGTTCGGGCCGCAGGCCCCCCGCTTTCTCGTACGCGCCAAGCAGCGCCTCGAGCTCGCCGAGGCCGGCGACCGGCAGCTCGTCGTTGCCAAACCGCCAAGAGCGAATGCAAAGCCAGGCGATGTCTTCGGCGGGATCGCCGGCGTGCGCGAGCTCCCAATCGATCACGGCCGCCAGTCCCGGCTCGTCGATGATCAAGTTGCCGAGGCGAAAGTCGCCGTGGACGAGCGCCAAGCGTGGCGGCGGCGATGGCAACGCCAAGCGTAGCCGCCGCAGCCCAGCCTCGACCGCGGGAAGCGGCTCGCCGACCGCATCGAGCTCGCGCTCCCATAGCTCGCAAGCCGCAATTGCAGGATCATGATCGCCACCGACGGCTCGCTCGCCTCCGCCGGGCAGACCTTGGATCAGTGCCGGTTTCACCGAGTGGACCCGCGCCAGCACTTCGCCGAGCTCCCCGGGCAGCCGCGCTCGCGCCGCCGCAAAAGCGTCGCGCCGCAAAATCCGCGGCGCCACCGAGGTCCCAGCAACGAATCCCGAAACGAGGCCCGCCGTGCCAAACGCCCCTCCCGGCGGCTCGAACAGAATCAGCGGAGCGACGGCTACCCCCGCGGCGGCGGCTGCGCCGAGGACCCGCCATTCGAGCTCCAGCGGATTGAACGACTCGCCCCCGGGAGGGTCTCGTCGCAATACCCAGCGCTCGTCGCCCGCCTGGATCAGCCATGTTTCACGAGAGGCGCCACCTTCGATCACGCTGAGTTCAAGCGGGCCCGGGTCCCGACCGAGTGCATCAGCCAGCGCCGCCTCAACCCAGCCCGCGTTCGGCCCTTCAGCCGCCACGTTCGAACCCGGCCGCCACTCGCTCGAGCCCTGGCACGAGGATTGACGCTCGGGGATGCGCGCGGCCAGGTAGCTCCTCATCGGAGAACCGCCGCTCGCTCACTTGACACCTCCCAGGTCGGGAAGGCGAGACTAATCGAGCGCGCTAACCGACCTCTGCCGGCTCTTCATCGCGACCTGCCAAGCGGTCGCGGCCACGCTGCACGGCGGCCAGGAACTTCTCGAGGTTGACCTCGAGCGTGGAAAGGATCTCGTCGGCGTAGTCCTCGGCGCCAAGGCGGATCTGGCGCTCGGTCTCGCGAGCATCCTCGATGATCTCCTCGGCGGCACGCTCGGCCTGCTTGTAGACCTCCTCGCTGGAGATCAGGCGCTCCTGCTGGTCGCGGGCCTCCTTGACCACGCGTTCAGCCTCTCGCTTGGCTTCGGCGAGCATCTCTTGGCGTTCCTTGACGATCCAGCGTGCCTGTTTGATCTCTTCGGGGATCGTCGCCCGCATCTGATCGAGCAGGTCGTAGATCTCCTCGCGATCAACACGCACCTGGTCGGTCAGCGGCACCGGCCTGGCGTTGTGGATCAGGTCGTCGAGTTTGTCTATGAGAACGAGGACGTCCATAAGCGAGGCAGAAGCTTACGCGGCCGGGGACAGAATGCGCTGCTAGGCGCGCTTTTCGGAGAATTTCTGCAACCTCCTTCCCACGACGGCGCTGCCGCCGCGGGCTGCGCTACGGACGCTTGAGGCGCTCGTTGAGCGCCTCGGCTACCGACGCCGGGACGAGGTCGGAAACGTCGCCGCCGAAGGTTGCCATCTCCTTGACGCCGGTCGAGGAGAGAAAGCTGTAGTCCGACGAGGCGAAGACATAGACCGACTCGATTTCGGGCCTGAGCTTGCGATTGAGCTGGTTCATCTCGAACTCGTACTCGAAGTCCGAGATCGCGCGCAATCCCTTGACGATCGCCGTCGCTCCCTTCTGCGCCGCGAAGTCGACCACCAGCGTCGTGAAGATCTCCACCTCGACGTTGTCGAGGTGCCCGGTCGCATCGCGCAGGAACCCGGCCCGCTCCTCGGGGGAGAACAGCGCCTTCTGCTTGCGAGTCGCCTGGCCGACGACGGAGACGATTACCGTGTCGAACACGTTCGAGGCGCGGGTGATGATGTCGACGTGCCCGTTGGTCACCGGGTCGTAGCTTCCCGGACAGATAGCGATTCGCTTCTTGGGTTCTTCGGAGGGGTCGCTCATTCGCTCATCTAGCGTAGATCCGGATCAAGGCTTCGCCGACCTTACGCTCTGTTTGCAGCGACAACTTCGGCAGCTCAAGCTCGAGTGGGTTGCGTGTAGAGCTCTCGACGATGAGACGTGAGTACCGCGCGAGTCGCGGCGACAGGTGTTGCGACAGCTCGGGGCCAAGGGGGTCGGCGAGTCTATACGGCGGGTCACAGAGGATGAGACCGAAGCGGTCGTTGCTTCGCTCGAGATAGGCGACTGCGTCCTCGGCGACGATCTCGCAGCGCTTCTCGAGCCCCAGCGCCTCGACGTTACGCCGAGCGAGCTCTGGCTCGGTGTCGACGAGCACGGCGGAGTCGGCGCCGCGTGAGAGTGCCTCGATCGCGAGCGCGCCGGTACCGCAGAAGAGATCGAGCACGAGCAGGTCCGAGACGTCGCCGAGGATCGAGAACAGCGTTTCGCGAGCGCGATCGGAGGTTGGGCGCACGTCCTTCGATCGCGGCGGCGGCGAGACCAGCTTGCGACCGCCCAGGCGCCCGGCAACGACCCTCATGCGGCTTCCACGCCTGTGACCGTCTCTCGCCGGCTGCTCGGCTTCGCCACGGCCCCCGTCGAGGCGGATGTCCTCATGCCGCGATCCCGGCAACGCGTTCGTCGCCGAAGCGCTGACGGGCGAGGTCGAGAAACGGGCCGAGCTCGGGCGCGTCGAGGCTGCCGTGGCACTCGAGCAGAGCCGCCACCTCAGCCCTCGCGGCCACGAGCAGCTCGGCATCGTCGGGCAGCTCGGCGACCCGATAGCGCGGCAGCCCGCTCTGCAGCGTGCCGAGGATCTCGCCCTCGCCGCGCAGCGTGAGATCGACCTCGGCCAGCTCGAAGCCGTCGCCGGTGCCCGCGATCGCCTCCATGCGGCGCTTTGCCATCTGCGAGTCGGGATCGGCGAAGAGGATGCAGTGGCTCTCGTGGGCCCCGCGGCCAACGCGCCCGCGGAGCTGGTGAAGCTGAGAGAGGCCGAAGCGCTCGGCTGCCTCGACCACCATCACCGTTGCATTGGGCACGTCGATACCGACCTCGATCACGGTCGTCGCCACGAGCACGTCCGTTTTGCCCGAGGCAAACGCTTCCATCGCCGCGGCCTTGTCGCGCGAGTGCAGCTGGCCATGCAGCAGGCCAACGCGAAAGTCGCGCAGTTCGCCCTTCGTCAGTCGCTCGGCTTCGGCGCTTGCCGCCTTTGCCTGAAGCTGCTCGGAATCGGCGACCAACGGGCAGACGATGAAGGCCTGTCGCCCCTCCCGCAGGCGCTCGCGGATGAACTCATAGGCGCCGGCACGCTTCGGCTCGCCGGCAATCCAGGTTTTCACCGGCTTTCGGCCCTTCGGCAGCTCCCGCAATACGGTCGAGTCGAGGTCGCCGTAAGCCGTTAGCGAAAGCGTGCGCGGGATCGGGGTCGCGGTCATGTGCAGCACGTGCGGAACGCTGCGCCCAGGCCCCTTGGCGTCGAGCGCAGCCCGCTGGCGCACACCGAAGCGGTGCTGCTCGTCGACGATGCAAACAGCGAGGCTGCGAAAGGCGACGTCCGGCTCGATCAGCGCGTGCGTGCCGACGACAAGGCTGAGCTCCCCGCTTGCCAACCGCGCCAGCGTTTCTCGCCGGCGCGCCGCGTTGGTCGCTCCGGTGAGCAGGGCGAAGCCGATCGGCTTGGCATCGCCCGCGAGCAGCGAGTCAAGCGTGGCCGCGTGCTGTTCTGCAAGCGTTTCGGTGGGTGCCATCAGCGCCGCCTGATGGCCGCCCTCGAGCGCGCGCAGCATCGCGTAAAGAGCACAGACCGTCTTCCCTGAGCCCACCTCTCCCATCAACAGGCGCTGCATCGGCTGACCGGCGGCGAGGTCGGCGTCGATCTCGTCAAAGGCCTTGAGCTGGCCGGCGGTCGGTTCGAAGGGAAGCGAGTCGAGCCAGCTCGCGACGAGTGGGCCCGCCGCCGCGATCGCGATGCCCGGGCGCGAGCTGCGCCGAGCGCCGCGGCGCATCGCCAGCGCCGCCTGGTGCAGGCACAGTTCCTCGAAGGCAAGGCGCGAGCGCGCCGCTGTCGCCTGTTCGGGCGAATCGGGAAAGTGCGCGCAGTGAAGGGCGTCGGGCGCGGCGGGCAGTCGGCGACGGGCGCGGGTTTCTCCAGGCAAGGGCTCGATCGCGTCGCGGGCCGAGGCGACCGCCTGCCAGGCCCACTCGCGAAGCCGGGTCGCAGAGAGCCGAGCCGTGGCGTTGTGGACAGGCACGATGCCGGTCGTGTGGATGCCCGTAGGCCTCCCGCTGGGACCTGGCGTGACGGCCGCGCCGCCGGCGCCCGCGGCGGGACCACCGGCGCCGGCGACGAATTCATGCGTGGCAACCCGAAAGCCGGAGCGGTCGAGCTTGCCGTTGAGCAGCAGGCGAGTGCCGGGGCGCAGCCGTTCAGCCAAATAAGCCTGGTTGAACCAGACCGCCTTCATCGGGCCGCTGGCGTCGGCGACGTTGGCCTCGACGAGGCGCAGGTTGCGACGCCGCGTCGGGCGCACACGCGCGTCGCGCACGCTCACCATCACAGTCGCGTCCTCCCCCAGGCGCAAATCGCCGACCTCCTTGAGTCCGGCGCGTTCGCGATGACCGTGTGGGACGTGCCAGAGCAAGTCGCCGAGCGTCTGTATCCCGATCTCGGCTGCGGCGGCCGTGAGCTTCGGTCCTGCCCCGTTGAGCGACGAGATCGAGGCGGTGAGACGGCTCGGTCGCGGCAGCGAGCGCAGCTCGACTGCACGCAGGAGCTCGCGGTCTTGAGATTCTCCCGAGCCGAAAGCACGCGGCGGCTCGATGGCACACTCAGACGGCATCGCCGCAAGGGTAGGCTGAGGCCTGGATGGGACGAATTGCCGAGAGGCTTAGCGAACTCGGGCTCGAGCTCCCGCAGCCGTTCTCGCCGCCGCCAGGCGTCGAGTTTCCCTTCGATCTCGTCAAGGTCAGCGGCGGACTCGCCTACATCTCCGGCCACCTACCGGTCGACGGCACCGAGGTCCTCGTCAAGGGCCGGGTGGGTGGCGAGCTCGATCTCGAACAGGGCTATGAGGCAGCGCGGCTAACCGGACTCTCGATCTTATCCTCGCTCAACCAGGGGCTCGGCGATCTCGACCGCGTCACGGGCTGGGTCAAGGCGCTCGGGCTCGTCCAATGTGCGCCCGGATTCGACAAGCCGCCGGCGGTGATCAACGGCTTCACCGACCTTGTGCTCGATGTCTGGGGCCGTGAGGCGGGGCGTCATGCGCGCTCGGCGATCGGCGCAGCGCAGCTTCCCTTCGACGTCCCAGTCGAGGTCGAGGCCATCGTCGAGCTCGCTTGACCTTGGCTCGACCAAAGGAATCGGTCTGGGACTACCCACGTCCCCCGCGCGTCGAGCACTGCGACCGCCATGTCCGCGTCGAGCACGGCGGTGAGGCGATCGCCCAGTCCGACCGCGCCGTGCGTGTGCTCGAAACTGCGAGCCCGCCGACGATCTACATCCCCGCCGGGGACGTTCGCACTGACCTGCTGGTCGGGGTCGACGCCGAGCACACACATTGCGAGTGGAAAGGTCGCGCCGACTACTTTCACGTCGACGTCGGGGGCAAGCGCGCCGAGACGGCTGCCTGGCACTACCCCGCGCCGCGAGATGCGTTTGTGAACCTGCGCGGTCACATCTCCTTTTACGCCGGGCGGGTCGACGCCTGCTATCTCGGCGAGGAGCGGGTTCGGCCGCAGGGCGGACGCTTCTACGGCGGCTGGGTGACCGACGAGATCGAAGGGCCTTACAAGGGTGAGCCAGGAACGGAGGGCTGGTGAGGGAGCACAAACACCGTCAACGGTTTCGATGCTTCTTGTAGATGCTTTCGACCCATTGGTAGCCCGGGCGCTGCTTCAGCGGCGCTCGGAATGCCTCGAAGGCGGTCGGTGGGTCGCCGCGGAGTATCTGCGGGCCTTCGGGTGGGTTGACGAGGGGGTAGAAGAGCGCGGCGGCGGCCAGGTCTGCGACTGAGAAGAGATCGCCGACGAGGTACTCGCCTGCGGACGCTTCGAGCTCTGACTCGAGCCGATCAAGCGATTCCAGCACGTTCAGCCGAGCCTCAGCGGCCGCCTCGTCGCCGGCGACGCGAAAACGCAGTTGGACGTAAGTCGCTCCGAAACGCCGAAACAGGGCCTCAGCCGGCGCGCGACCCCGAAGTGGGCCAGGAACCATCGACGAGGTCACCTCACCCATCCGCTCGCGGTCGTTTCGCAGCTCGTGCCAGGCGAGCAGGCGGATATTCGGCCCCAGCTGCTCGTCGAAATACTCCTCGAGCGCCAGCGCCCGTTCTCGCTGCGCCAGGTCATCGGGATATAGCGGCGCATCGGGCCAGCGCTGCTCGAGCGCCTCGATGATCGCGGACGAGTCGCCGATGTTTCGGCCTTCGAGGCGCAGGACCGGGAAGGTCTTGTGGTCGCCCCGAGTCATCCACAGCGCGATCGCCATATGTGCGCCGGGCGGCGGTGCGTGGCGCTCGTGCTCTACGCCCTTGTGCGCAAGCGCCCAGCGTGCCTTCTCGCTGTAGTGCGAGATCGGGATGTGCCAGAGGACCGGTTTCTGTGAGGAGGACATCGAACCCGAACCTAGCCCGTCTTTACGGTGATCTCGGAGAGGTCTAGGGCGACCAGCGTCGGCGCAGGTAACGAGCGGTTTCGCCGTCCGACAGGCCGCACCCGCCTGCGTGTCGGAAACACAAGCCCGCCTACCTCGGTGTGCGCGTCGCAGTAATGCGCTGCATGCGCCCAGCCGCCGACGATCTCGGCGACGTAGTCGTGGCGGCGAAGCAGCCCCTGGTGATCGAAATAAAAGGTCTGTCGCGGCGAGTGAGTCGGCACCGGTGCGGCGAAGCATGCTTCCAGACGGCGCCATTTGCCTTCGAACCCGGGCTCCTGCCAGTCCTCGCCCGCGGTCACCTCAACATCGTCACGCGTCAACAGCAGCGGGGCGGCGAGGTAGTTCCACCAGGCATAGCCGGCGAAGTAGGTGGCGTCGAGCATGTCCCAGCGAAGGTTGCGGCGCAGTCCCGAGAGGCCAAAAAAGGCGGGACGCGGATCGCCGCGCGATTCGATCGCTTTGCCGTCGGCACTCTCGAGGCGGACTTGGCCGCGGTCGAATACCGCAACTCGTCCATCGCTCGGGATCGGCTCTAAGCGGGTGCGCGGCTCAGCCAGCTCGATCGTCACCAGGCCGCGGGCAAACTGGCGCGGCATCCGCGTTCGCGGCAAGAGTCCGCCGATGTGGGCGACGGTCGAGACACTGCGCGCCGAGCGCCAATGCTCGAGCCCTCCATGGGCCTCGAGTACTTCGTCGAGAAGCGTCAAGCGAACCCCGCTTTGCGACTCACTGTGCAGCGATCAACCAGGAGTAGTTAGGGGTATCGCCGCAGTGCAGCTCGAGCTCTGTGTGGCCGGGGATGTCGAACTCAAACTCGGAGAGCGAGAACCCGTCAGGGGCCTCGGCGCCCTCGATCACGGTGACGATCTCGGCGTCGCCGGCGAGCGCCGCCACCGTTTCGAGCAAAGTCGTCTCGGCTTCGCCCCAGGCGACGATCGCATCATCTACGAAGCCGACAAAGTCGTCGCGGCGAAAGCGCCCCTCGGTATCGTCTTTCGCCGCCGGAGCGACGGCGCCCGCCCGCACGGTCGAAAGTGCAGCGGTGAGCCGCTCGGCGTTTGCCTGCGCCTTGTCGCCGGGGTTGAACTCGACCAGGGCTGCAAGCGCTGCCTGTTGCGAGGTCGTCAGCACGACGACCACCGGCTTGTCGGCGAGTCCCGCCGCCTCCTCGGCGGCCATGTGCACGTTCTTTGAGTTCGGCATGAGGACCACCTCGGACGCCTCACACATCTCGATCGCGGCGAGCAAATCCTTGGTCGGCGGATTCAACGTCGGGCCGCCGTCGACCACGAGCGCCCCGAGGCCGGCAAACAGCGTCCGCATCCCCTCGCCGCTTGCGACCGCGACGGCGCCGGCGCGGGCTGATGCTCCGAGCCGCTCGATCTGCTGGGCAACCTGCTCGTGCATGTCGGCGATGTCCTCGCGCTCAACCGTGCCGGCGCCGTCAAACAGAGCCTTGGCCGCATCGGGATCGTCGGTGTGGACGTGGATCTTGATCGTCGACTCGTCACCTACGACAAGCACGGAATCGCCGAGCCGCTCGAGCGCGGTCAGGTACGAAGGGGCATCGAGCCTTTCGCCCGAGACGATGAAGTTCGTGCAGTAGCGATACTTGGAATCGGCGTGGTGAACCTGGTCGAGGCGCGCGGCCGCGTAATGGGGGATCTCCGGAATGTCTGCCTGCTCGCCGGCGAGCCCGGCGACGAAGCCGCGAACGATGACGACAAGCCCAAGCGCCCCCGCGTCGACCACGCCCGCCTCAGCCAGCACCTCGAGCTGTTCGGGAGTGTGGCGCAGCGCTGTCTCACCGGTGAACAGCGCCGTCGCCAGCATCTCTGCAAGCAGCGCGTTCTGCTCCTCGGCACTGGCGTCGGGATCGAGGCGCTCGCGAAGCCACTGCGCCCGGCGCTCGGCAACGGCGTCTGCCATCGCCCGGATCACGGTCAGCATCGTGCCCTCGGCCGGCTCGCGGATCGAGGCGTAGGCGCGGTCGGCGGCATTGGTCAACGCCGCCTCGATCAGCTCCGGATCGATCAGACGCCCCGGCGGTGTCGCCAGCTTCTCAGCCGCGCCACGGACGATCTGGCTCAAGATCACGCCCGAGTTGCCGCGCGCCCCCATCAACGCGGCACGAGCGACCTCGCGCACGATCACCGGCCGATCCGGATCACCGTCGGCGCGCTCGAGCACGTCGAGCTCGTCGAGGACGTGGCGCATGGTCAGGGCCATGTTGTCGCCAGTGTCGCCATCAGCGACCGGGAACACATTGAGATCGTTGATCTCCTCGCGTCGCGCCTCGAGATGAGAGAGCGCAACGGCGACGATCTGTCGAAAGCGATGGATCGATGGGTCCGGCACGGCGGGGGAGCCTACTGCGCAACTTACCTTCGAGCCGCGAGCGTCGAGCCGGCCTAGGGAGCAGGAAGGGTCGCATGCTTTGCACGCAAGCAACCGATGACGCCGGCCGACGCCGACGATCCCGGCTCGGACGCGGCTCAGGCGTGCTTGATTATTTTGTTGGCCTTGAGACAGCGGGTGCAGACGTAGACGCGCCGAGGGCTGCCACTGTCGTCGATGCGGACTTTCTGCAGGTTCGGGTTGAAGCGCCGCCGCGTGGCGACCATCGAGTGGCTGCGCGAGTTCCCGAAGGCGGGACCCTTTCCACAGCTGTGACATACCTTGGCCATCAGGGCGCGCAATGGTAGCGGCCGGAGGCGCACTTAGCTCAGTTCCAGCACCCTCAGGGAAAGCCTGCCGTTCGCGACTGCGCCGAGTCCCATCGTATGAGCGAGCGAGCGCCGTCGCTCCGTCGGGCTACCCGGGTTGAAGATCTGAAATCCGGTTTCGGGATCGTGCTCGTGAAGCGGCAGGTGCGAGTGGCCAAAGAGGACCGCGTTGGCGTTTGGAAAGCGGCGTCGCATTCGTCCCAGGCGCGCACGAACGGGCCCCGCATCGTGGACGAGGGCCAATTGCACTCCCTCGACTTCAAGCTCGCGCACGGCCGGCAGCCGGCGGCGAAGATCGTCGTCGTCGACGTTGCCGTGAACGGCGACCACCGGCGGCCCCACCGCTTCCAGCTCAGCCAGCACCGAGGCGGCGCGAAAGTCGCCGAGGTGGATGATCAGGCCGGCGCGCCCCAGCTCACGCAAACAGGCCTCGGGCATTCGCCGCGCCCCCTTGGGCATGTGGGTGTCGGCGAGAATCGCGAGCCGCAATGCGGCTCAGGTCAATTTCGCGCGCAGCTCCGCCATCGCCATCACGGCGATAGCAGCGTTGCGCCCCTGGTCGCGCTTGTCGCCACCCGTGCGCGCCTCGGCCTGCTCGCGCGTGTCGCAGGTGATGACGCCGAATGCACATGGCACACCCGTTGCGAGCTGGGTGTTCTGAATCCCGGTCGCGGCCTCGCCGCAAACGAAGTCGTAGTGGTCGGTCTCGCCGCGGATGACCACGCCGAGGCAGGCGATGCCGTCGAAGCGTCCCGACTCGGCGCAGAGCTTCGCGCCCATCGGCAGCTCGAACGCTCCCGGGACCTCGAACGTGTGAACCGAGGCCGCACTCACACCGGCCTCGCTGAACGCTTCGACGGCGCCGTTGACCAGGCGCTCACCGAAGTCCTCGTAAAAGGTGGCGACTACAACCGCAAACTCCCCCGTGCGCTCAGAGCCACTGCCTGTCGGCTGCTCGGCTTCGCCTCCGCTGCCGCCAGGGTCCGTGTCGGGCTCAGCCATTGCGCTTCTCCTCGTCGCGAAGATGCTCCTCAGCCAGTAGCTGCTCGTCGAGCGGCAGGCCTTGGTGGTGAAGCTTGTGACCCATCTTGTCTCGCTTCGCGTTGAGGTATTCCTCGTTGTGGGGGTTGGGCACCGATTGGATCGGCACCTGCTCGGCGACAGAAAGGCCGTAGCCCTCGAGGCCGTGAATCTTCTTCGGGTTGTTGGTCAGGATGCGGATGCTCGTGAGCCCGAGATCGACAAGGATTTGAGCGCCGATGCCGTAGTCGCGCAAATCGGCCGGCAGACCGAGCTGGAGGTTGGCGTCGACGGTGTCGAAGCCCTCTTCCTGAAGCTTGTAGGCCCGCAGCTTGTTCAGCAGACCGATACCGCGACCCTCCTGGGATAGGTACAGCAGCACGCCTCTGCCCTCCTGCTCGATCATCGCCATCGCCGCCTCGAGCTGCTCGCCGCAGTCGCAGCGAAGCGAATGGAAGACGTCGCCGGTCAGGCACTCGGAGTGAACGCGGACGAGCACGTCCTTGGCGCCATCGACATCGCCCTTGACCATCGCCACGTGGTGCTTATCGTCGAGCAGCGCCCGATAGCCAACGGCATCGAATTCGCCGAAGGCGGTCGGCAGCTTGGTCGAGACCACACGTTCCACGAGTTGCTCGGTGCGGCGTCGGTAGGCGATCAGGTCGGCGACCGTGATCAGCTTGAGCCCGTGGCGCTCGCAATAGGGAACGAGGTCGGGCACGCGGGCCATCGTGCCGTCATCGTTCATGATCTCGCAGATCACGCCCGAGGAATTGAGGCCGGCGAGACGAGCAAGGTCGACAGCAGCCTCGGTCTGACCTGCGCGCTCGAGCACACCGCCGTCTTTCGCACGTAGCGGGAACACATGACCCGGCTGGACCAGCGAATCCGGCGTCGAGGCGACATCGATTGCGACCTGAATGGTGTGCGCCCGGTCGGCCGCTGAGATCCCGGTCGTAACGCCCTCTCGCGCTTCGACCGAGACGGTGAACGCGGTTTGCAACGGCGCCTCGTTCTTGGCTGCCATTAGGTTGAGCTTGAGCTCGTCGCAGCGCTCGCCCGTGAGTGTCAGGCAGATCAGTCCCCTGGCTTCCTTCGCCATGAAATTGATTGCTTCCGGCGTGGCGAACTGCGCCGCCATCGTCAGATCGCCTTCGTTCTCGCGGTTCTCGTCGTCGCAGACGACAACCATCCGGCCCTGGCGGATGTCATCCAGCGCCTGCTCGATCGTTGCAAAAGCCGTTTGCGTGGTGGTCATCAGCCGCTCACTTTCCCGTTGAAGAGTAGAAGGCGCTCGACGTAGCGAGCGACAACGTCAATCTCGATGTTTAGCCTCGTGCCCTCGGCTGCCACGCCGAGTACAGTCCGCTCGAGCGTCTCGGGGATCAACGAGACCTCAACTTGCTCGCCGTTGAGCGCGGCGACGGTGAGGCTGACCCCAGCGAGCGTGATCGAGCCGTGCTCGACCGTGTAACGCTCCAGTCCACTTGGCAGCTCCACCTGCAGACGGCGCGCGATCCCGTCTTCGACGACCGACGCCACCTCGCCGACACCGTCGACGTGGCCTTGGACAATGTGGCCGCCCAGCGGTTCGCCGGCGCGCAGCGCGGCTTCGAGGTTGACCGGTGACCCCTGCGCAAGCGCTCCCAACGTAGTTATCGAGAGTGTCTGGTTCATCACATCCGCCTCGAAGGCGCCGGCCTCGCTCGCTGAGGCGGTGAGGCAGGCGCCGTCGACTGCGACCGAGTCGCCGAGGCGAAGCTCGGCGGCGAGCTTGGCGGCGACGCGTAGCCGCACCCCGCCCGGCAAGCGTTCCACAGCCTCGACCCTTCCTAGTTCCTGCACGATCCCGGTGAACATCAGCTCACCACTCTCTCAGCCGTGCGCGGACCAGGAGATCGTCGCCACAGCGCTCGGCCTCGAGGTCGAGCGCACGCTCAGCCTCACCGACGCGCTCGACACCGGCGCCCGCGGCGAGCGGCCGGCCCGCACCGAGAAGGACCGGGGCGATGAAGCGACGCAACTCGTCGACTTCGGCGGCGTCGATGAACGACCCCGCCAGCTCGGCTCCGCCCTCGAGCAGAAGTGAGGTGATGTCTCGCCGCCCGAGTTCCTCGAGCGCTTCGCCTATGGCGTGTTCGCGATCACTCGAGACCTCGATCAACTCCACCCCAGCTTGGCGCAGCGCGTCAGCTCGCTCGGGCGACGCAGCCGCAGTGATCACGACCAGCACCGGCGCCACTTCGATCGTGCCAAGCAGCGCCGAGTCGAGCGGCAGGCGCGCTCGCGAATCGAAGACGACGCGTGTCGGCTGTCGCGGTCCGGGTTCGTCGACGTGGCGTGCCGTCAGCACGGGGTCGTCGGCGAGCGCGGTCGAAATCCCGACTGCGATTGCATCGCAGTGAGCGCGCCACAGATGCGCAAGCGCCCGGCTCTGTGGCCCCGAGATCCACTTCGAATCGCCTGCCGAGGTCGCCGTGTAGCCATCGAGGCTCGTCGCCGACTTCAGGATCACCAGCGGCTTGGCGGTGCGTGCGTGCTTGCGAAACGGCTGAACCAGCAGGCGCGAAGCGGCGGCCTCTGCGCCATCGGCAAACGTGAACTCGACACCCTCGTCGCGCAGCATGCCGGGACCGCGGCCAGCGGCCTTTGTGCTCGGGTCGTCGCAGCCTGCGACCACGCGTTTGATCCCGGCGGCGAGGATGGCCTCGGTGCACGGGGGTTGGCGACCGTGATGTGCACACGGCTCGAGCGAGACGAACAGGGTTGCGCCTGCCGGGTCGTTGCCGCGCGCGCGGCAGTCGGCCAGCGCCGCGACCTCGCCGTGAACGCCGCCGAGCTCGGCGTGCCAGCCCTCGCCGAGCACCTCCGAACCGCTGACGACCACGGCCCCGACGGGCGGATTCGGACTCACCCTGCCCTCTCCGTTTCGAGCCAGCGCCAGAGCCCGACGAAGGTGTGCGCGGTCTTGGTCTTTGGCGACGGACGTCATCCGACAGCTCCCGATTGACTGGTCAGTCAACCCAAGTCTATCGCCCGGTCTGTACGTTGCGGGCCGTGAGCGCAGGGGCTGACAACCGACAGTTCGGACGATCCGCGGGCACCCTCTCGGCGGGCGTCGGCGTCTCCGGTCTGCTCACCTACATTTTTTTCGCGCTCGCCTCACATAATCTCGGCGCGACCAAATACGGCGAGCTCGTCGTCATGTGGGCAGCGGTCTTCGTCACGATCTCGGTCCTGCATCGTCCGATCGAGCAATTCCTTTCGCGTTCGATCGCCGACCATCGCGCGCGCGGCGTGCAGATCGGTACCACGCTTCGAAACGGAGCGGTACTGATGGGCGTGATCAGCGTCGCCTTCGTCATCGTCGCGCTCGCACTGCGCGGGCCGCTGCAGAAACTCTTCGGCGAAGATCACCTCCTCTACTGGACCTACGTCGCGACGACGACGATCTTCGCCTTGAGCTTCTTTGCCCGCGGCTTTCTCGCCGGCAGCGGGCGCTTCGGCTACCTCGCCGCCCTGCTGGTCATGGAAGGAATGGCGCGAACGCTGTTCGCACTCTCGGTCGCGCTCGGGGTGGCCACGGGCCAGGACCCGATCGTCCTCGGCGTGCTGGCAGCGCCGATCGCCTCGCTGCTGGTCGTGCCGTTCGCCGTGCGCAGCCATGCCAGGCGCGAGGCGCCGGTTGCGATCGCGCCCTCGGACGGGGGCGCTAGCGGGCTCAGGCACTCCAGCGCCTTTGCCGCGGCGGTGTTCCTCGTCATGCTCAGCGAGCAGATCTTTCTCAACGCCGGCCCCCTGCTCTTGCGCGGCTTCGAGGGGCCGGAGGCCGCGGGCTTCATCTTCAACGTGCTGATGTTGGCCCGCGCCCCCCTCGTCGTCTTCCAGGGAATCGCGATCAGCCTCCTCCCCCACCTCACCCGTCTGCGCTCGCGCGGCAGCGGCGAGGCCGACAAGGCCTTCGGTGTCTCGATTGAGATCACCCTGCGCGCGATCGTCGTCTTCACCGCGTTCGTCGCCGTCATCGTCGCCGCTGCCGGCCCGACCCTGATGCAGATCGCCTTCGGCGAGGAGTTCAGCTACGACCGTGCCGGCCTGCTGATCGTCACGGCCGCGATGGGCCTCTACCTCGCTTCGACGACGTTGAACCAAGCTTTGCTTGCCCAGGGCCAAGCTCGCCGTGCGGCCTTCTGCTGGATCGGCTGCGCTGTTGTCTTCTTGGGCTGGAGCCTGATCGATGTGCTCGACCCCGCCCGGCGGATCGAGATCGGCTTCGCCGCGGCTTCCGCCGTGCTCTTTTTGTTGCTGCTGCGCCTCTACCGCGATCCGCACCCGGTTGCCGCCGACGTTCTGACGCCGGGCTCCGGCGACGAACTCGGCGCTCGCTTGGCGCTGGCCGACGAAGCAAGCTGAATTAAGGGCTCGAGCCCGCCGGTTAACTTCCTGCGATGGGAGACTCGGAACTGATCCTCGTCGCCGGTCTCTTGCTGGCGCTGGGGCTGGCGGCGGCGAAGGTGGCCGATCGCGTCAGGGTGCCGGGCCTGCTGCTGTTTTTGGGCTTGGGGATGCTGGCCGGCTCGCAGGGAATCGGCGGCGTCGAGTTCGCCGACGCCGAGCTGACCCGGACGCTGGGCACGATCGGCTTGATCTTGATTCTCTTCGAGGGCGGCCTCGCTGCCGGCTGGACCGAGATCCGCCCGGTCGTCGGTATCGCGATCTCGCTCGCGACCGTCGGCACCGTGCTGACGGCGGTGATCACGGGAGTGGTCGCGATTTGGATTTTCGACGTCGGCACAGTCGAGGGTTTGATCATCGGCTCCGCGGTAGCCGCCACCGACTCGGCCGCGATCTTCGCCGTGCTCCGTGGCTCACGCCTTCGCCGCCGACTGGCGCGAGCGCTCGAGGGCGAGTCGGGTATGAACGACCCTGTCGCGCTACTGCTGGTCGTCGGCTTCATCGACTGGATCGAGATGCCCGATTACGGTGTCGTCGACATGGCTGGGACCCTGGTCGTGAAGCTGGCGCTCGGCCTCGCTGTCGGCCTCGCGATCGGCTGGGCGGCGCGATGGTCGTTTCGCAACCTCGACCTGCCCAGCCCGGGGCTCTATCCGGTGGCCTCGATCGCCACAGCTGCGCTTGCCTACGGCGCCACCGAGGTCAGTCATGGCTCGGGCTTTCTCGCCGTCTACATCGCCGCCCTCTTTCTCGGCACTGGCCCCGTGCCGGCGAAACAGACAACTATCGCCTTTCACCAAGGCCTCTCGTGGGTGTCGCAGATCTCACTTTTCGCCGTGCTCGGGCTGCTGGTGTTCCCCAGTGGGCTCGGCGATGTTGCCGTCGAGGGACTCGTCCTGTCGGCAGCGCTGATCTTCGTCGCGCGCCCCGTCGCGACGATGGTCGCAAGTGCCTTTTCCACCTTCAATCTGCGCGAGAAGGTGATGTTGAGCTGGGCCGGCTTGCGTGGGGCGATCCCGATCTGGTTGGCGACCTTCCCGGTGATCGCCGGAGTCGAGGGCAGCGCCGAGATCTTCAACGCGATCTTTTTCGTCGTCGTGACCTCGACTTTGATTCAGGGAGCGACGTTCGAACCCTTGGCTCGGCGCCTCGGCCTGACCTCGACCGCCTCAGCGCTGCCACGGCCCCTGATCGAGACGGGGATCATTCGCCCCCTCGGAGGCGAGTCGCTGATCTGGCGGATCAGCGACGGCGATGCCGCCGCCGGCCACACGGTGAAGGATCTTGACCTGCCGCGCGAAGCGCTCGTGAACCTGATCGTCCGCGGCCACGCAGCGATCCCGCCGCGCGGCTCGACCGAGCTCGAGGCCGGTGACGAGCTACACATCGTCGTTCGCCTCGAGTTGCTACCCGAGGTCGAAAAGCTCACCGATCGCTGGCGCGACGGGCCCGTCGGCGAACCGCCGCGATCGCAGCTTCCGCCCCGCGGCGCGCCCCAGGTATTCACCGTGCGTCCCTGGCTCGAATCAGATGGCGACCCAGGTGAGCCCGAGGCGATCGAGGGGATCCCGGTGGCCTACCGACTGCGAACCCGACGCGACGACACTGGCGCGCTGGTCGGGCTCGCGGATGGCCGCTACGCGGTCACCGGCGACGATCTCGTCGCGGTCGGTGGCCGCCGCCAGCTTGCCGACTGGTGCGCGCGGCGGGTCGCGCGTCCGGGGCTGGCGCCCACGGATGCCGCCTGGTGGCAGGAGATCGCCGGCGCATTGGCAGCGCCGGTGCGCCGCCGCTAGCGCTGCTGTCGTCAGCGCGAGGGCTATTCGGCCTGCGCGGCGGCTGCGATCGCGGCGTAAGCCTCGCCCGGTTCGCTCGCACCAAAGATCGCTGAGCCGGCGACCAACAGCGAGGCACCGGCTGCGGCGACCGAGCCCGCCGTTTGCGCATCGATGCCGCCATCGACCTCAATCTTGCTCCCGGGCATCAGCGCGGCCAAGCGCTCGACCTTGGCTGGCGAGGTGGTTATGAACGACTGCCCTCCCCAGCCGGGGTTGACGGTCATGCAAAGGGCGAAGTCGGCGAGCTCGGCGAGCTCGGCGCCGACGCCGACCGGCGTGCCCGGGTTGAGTGCGAGCCCGGCGAGACATCCCGCCTCGCGAATCGCGCCCAGCGTGCGGTGTGCGTGGGCGTCGGCCTCGTAGTGAATGCTGATCGAGTCGGCGCCGGCGCGGGCGAACTCCTCGACGTGGTCGCCGGGCCGCTCGATCATCAGATGCACGTCGATGACACCGCCGGCGTCGTGAACCTGATCGGCGATCGCCGATGCGATGAGCGGGCCGATCGTGATCGGTGGGACGAAGTGCCCGTCCATGACGTCAACGTGGATCACGCGCGCACCGACGTCCATCACCTCGGTGACCTGCGCCCCGAGTCGGGCAAAGTCGGCTGAGAGAATCGAGGGCGCGATCCTGGGCGAGTCATAGATCTCGCAGTTTTTCGTCATACGGGCTTGAGCATCGAGTGGCCGCAATGGTGGCAGAGCAGGTCCTCGTCGGCTGCCATCCGCACCATCGTCTGGTGCTCACCACACTCCGGACACCCCGAAACGAGCTCGAAGCGGCGCAGGCAATAGACGCAGCGATAGCGCCCGGGAAGCTGGGTCGGGCGCAGCCAGGGCTCACCGCATCCGGGGCAGCCGGGCCTGCGGATCCCGCTTTCGGGCCGTGGCTCGTCGGCCATCGGCCGGCTAACCCTCACTCCTGCGAAAGCGGGCGCAAAAAAAGCCGGTGGTGTGGTCGCGCTGGGGCAAGAGCTGGAGGAAACGGCGGTCGCGGCGCGAGGCGAGGCGCGGGTTGGCAGCGCCGAGATCGTCGGCTCGGAGGTCTTTGGCGCGCTGCAAAAGATCAGTTGCGGTCGCCTCGTTTTCGTGCTCGGAGATTGTGCAGGTCGAGTAGACGAGCGTGCCGCCGGGAGCCAGCGACCGCGTTGCCCGCATCAGCAGCCGGCGTTGCAGCATCGCCAGGCGTGCGACCGCTTCCGGCGACTTACGCCAGCGCGCGTCGGGGCGGGATCCGAGCGTTCCGAGATCCGAGCAGGGCGGGTCCACGAGGACGCGATCGTATCCCGAGCCGAGGTCGGTCTCGGCGGCGTCGGCAACCTCGATTCGCAGATGCCCAACGTCGGCGCGCGCGCATACCTCGCGAACCTCGTCGGCGCGGCGCGGATCGAGCTCGACCGAGACGAGCTCGCCTTCGCCCTTCATCTGCGCCCCGATCGCGGCCGTTTTGATACCCGGACCACTGCAAAGATCGAGCACACGTTCTCCCGGCTTCGCATCGAGCAGCTCGACCACGGCCTGCGACCCGCGCGACTGCGCCAGCAGCTCCCCGGTCGCCATTCTCGCCGCGACCGCGTCGCCGGCACGGTCGACGATCAACGATTGGGACGGGTGCAGCAGGTCGCCGGCGCCGGGGCCCGTGACCTCGACGCCGGCGGCCCGCAGTTCCTCGGCGACGTGGGCGGGATCGGCGCGCAGAGTGTTGATGCGAAGTGCCGTTTCACTAGGTTCGTTCATCGCAGCCATAAGCAACCGCGCCTCGATCGCGCCAAGCTCGCTCCACCACATCTCGGCCAGCCACGATGGATAGGAATGAGCAACGGCCGCCCCGGCGGGCGTGGCATCGTTGAGGCCGCTGAGAAGCTGATCGCGCTCCCGCGCGGCCCGGCGCAGCAGGGCATTGACGAAGCCCGCAGCGGCCTTCATCCGAGCCGATGGCGAGTGGTCGTGGCGAAGTCCCCACTTCGCCAACTCGACGCCTTGGTCGACGGCGGCATGATCGGCCGGGCCGTCGGAGTAAAGGAGCTCGAACAGGCTAAGGCGAAGCGCGGCGATGACGGCAGCGTCGATGCGCTCGAGCGGGCGGCGCGAAAGGCCCGCGATCAGATGGTCGGACGTGCCGCGGCGTTGGACCGAGCCGTAAGTCAAGCGCCGGGCCTGGGCGAGGCCGCGGCCCGAGAGCTCGTGGCGGGCCGCCGTTGCCTTGAAGGCGCGGTCGGTCCAGGCGCCGTCCTCGAAGGTACGCCGCAGGACCTCATAGGCGGCGAGACGCTCCGCCGTGATCCCGGCCGCGCTCACGCGGCCCTTTCGCCGTTTGCCAGCCTGGGCAGGCTGTCGCGGCCGCGCAGATAGTCCGAGGCCGCCATCGTCTGCTTGCCGGCCGGCCTGAGCTCCCCGATTCGCAGGATGCCGCCGGCCGTGCCGAGCACGAGCTCTCCCTCGTCGGCCTCGAGTTCGCCCTGCGGCGCCGTACCCGGCGCCGCTGAAACCGCGGTCAGCGTCAGGCGTTCGCCTTCGGCGAGTTCGAGATAGGCACCGATGTGGGGCGTCAGCGCCCGCACAACTCGCTCGAGCTCAGCCGCCGTGCGGACCGGGTCGAGGCGGCGCTCGGCGGCTTCGATTTTCTCCGCGTACGTCGCGGCCGAATCGTCCTGACCGGCGAACATCGGCCCGAGGCGATCTTCGACACGTAAATCGAGAGCCTGCACCAACAGCCGCGAGCCGAGGCGCTCGAGGCGGGAAGAGAGGGCGCCGTAGTCGTCATCTTCAATCGCAACCGGCTCCTGCAGCGCGACGGGGCCCGAGTCGAGGCCCTCGGTCAGGCGCATGATCGAGACGCCTGTCTCGGTGTCACCGGCGATGATCGCGCGCTCAATCGGAGCAGCACCACGCCAGCGGGGCAGCAGCGACGGGTGCACGTTGAGCAGCTCGAGCTCGCCGAGCAGCGGCTGGCGCAGGATCTGACCGAAGGCACAGACGACGCCAACCTGCGTCTGCGTCGCTCGAATGCGCTCCAGGGCAGCCGGCTCCTCCGTGCGCTCGGTCTGCAGCAGGTCGATTCCGAGCTCGGAGGCGGCGACCGCAACCGGCGGTGGCAAGAGCTTGCGCCCGCGGCCCTGGTGCCGGTCGGGCGGCGTCACCACCAGCGCGGGTCGATGTGGCGATGTGGCGAGGTCGCGCAAGAGCGCCGCCGCGAAGTCCGAAGTTCCGAAGAAGACGCTGCGCACTAGGACTCGGCGTCGAGCGCCTCGTCCTCAACGTCTCCAGCGGCCCCGACATCCTTCTCGTCCGCTTCGGGCTCGGGACTGAACGTCTCGCCCTCACGCAGCGCCCGCATCGCGCCCTTTCGCTGATCGCGGCTGGTGCGATCGAGGATGAGGACGCCGTCGAGATGATCGATCTCATGCTGGAGCACCCGCGCCTCGAGGCCCGCGGCCTCGAGCACGAGCGTCTCGCCACTCGCGTCCTTGCCGCGTATGCGGGCAAACATCGAACGTTCGACGTCGACGCCGATCCCAGGCAGGCTGAGACAGCCTTCCTCGGCGGTCGCGAGCTGATCCGAAAGCCACTCGACCTCGGGGTTTGCGACCGTCGTCGGCGTCGCATCGGGGCCCGCCTGGAATACGAGCAGGCGGCGAAGCACGCCAAGCTGGGTCGCGGCAAGGCCGACGCCCAAGGCCCCGCGCATGATCTCCACCATGCGCTCGCTCTCGGCGGCGAGATCTTCGCCGAACTCTGTCACGTCGGAGGCGCGCGAGCGCAGGACTGGATCGCCGTAGGTACGCACTTCCGCGAGGGCAGCGGCGCGCTTCTCCTTTTCCTCGTCGGTCAGCCGCCCGCGCTCGGCCTCTTGCTCGGAGCCTGCTTCGGGCGCCTGGACCTCGTGTTCGGCCGTTTCGCTCATCGATCTCAGTTTATTCCGCCGTGGACGCCGGCACGCATCGCAAAACACGCCCCCGTCCCGCCTGGCCCCGCTCAGTCCTCGGCGCCCCCGCTTACTGCGGGTCGACGTCGACGGCGATTGCCACGTGTTTGAACTTGCGGGCCGTCGCCGCGGCCTCGACAACGGCGCGCACCGCGCTAACAGCCGGCGCTCGGTCGGGCGCTTTGATCAAGATCTGGCGCCGGTCGCGACCGCGCAGGCGAAAACGTGGCGCCGGCCCCAGTGCAAAGGAACCGGCCGGGAGACTGCGATCGAGCTCAGCGCGCAGCTCGGCGGCGACCCGATCGAGGCGCTCTACATCGGCGGCGACGAGCTCGATCCGAATCAGCTGTGCAAACGGCGGGTAGGCAAGCTCGCTGCGGCGCGCGAGCTCACCGGCGAGAAAGCCGGCGGCATCGTGGCTGGCGGCATGACGAATCGAGGTGGCGCCGGGTGAAAGCGTTTGCACGAGGACGCGGCCGGCGCCGGCGCCGCGGCCGCTACGCCCGGCGAGCTGAGAGACGAGGGCGAAGGTGCGTTCCTCGGCGCGAAAGTCGGGGAAGCGAAGCGTCGAGTCGGCGTCGAGCACCACCGCCAGCACGACATCGGGAAAGTCGTGGCCCTTGGCGACCATCTGAGTTCCGACTAGCACGCCGCTGGCGGCTGCGTCGAAGCGCCGCAGAATCGCGAGATGGCCACCTGTACCCGCGGCGGTGTCGGAGTCGAGCCGAAACACCTCCATCGGCGCCACGACCTCCGAGATCGCGTTCTCGATCCGCTCGCTGCCTGATCCGGCGCGAGCGACGCTGACCGAGCCGCAGTCCGGGCACGATGCCGGCGCCGGTTCCGCGTGGCCGCAGTGGTGGCAATGGAGGCCGCTGACGCGGTGAAGCACGAGCGAGACGTCGCAGGCCGGGCACTCCCAGACGTGGCCGCAGTGACGACACGACAAGTGCGGCGACCAGCCGCGACGGTTGATCAGGACGATTGCCTTGCCGTCGGCGCTGTGAAGCGAGGCGAGCGCTTCGCGAGTGCGAGTGTGAAGTGGCCCTTCGCGGCCATCGCGGTCGCGCATGTCGACGATCTCGACCCTGGGCAGCAAGCGCCCGTCCACGCGGTCTGGCAACTCGACGCGCTCGAGCGCGAGCCAGCTTTCCGGGCGTGGTGTCGCCGAGCCGAAGACCAAGGCGGCCGCGCTCTGCTCGGCGCGACGTCGAGCGACCTCGCGCGCGTCGTAGCGCGGATCTCCCTCCTGCTTATAGGAGGCGTCGTGTTCTTCGTCGACGACGATCAGGCCGAGCGCCGCCACCGGCGCGAAAACGGCAGAGCGTGGGCCAACGCAGATCCTCGCCTCGCCGCTTTGCAGCCGGTGCCACTCGTCGCGGCGCTCGCCGGCGCTGAGGCGCGAATGCAGGACAGCGACGCGTTCACCGAAGCGCGAGTGAAAGCGAGTCAGTGCCTGCGGCGTCATCCCGATCTCCGGCACCAAGACGATGGCTCCCATGCCGCGCTCGAGCGCCGCCTCCGCCGCCGCAAGGTAGACCTCGGTCTTGCCCGAGCCGGTGACGCCGTGCAAGAGCAGCTCACAGCCTTCTGCATCGAGCCCGGCGACTATTCGGTCCGCAGCTGCGCGCTGAGCGTCGTTTAGGTTGACCCGGTGCGCCGGCGCCCCGATAGCCGCGGCCACCGGCCGCCGGCGCACCGAGCGCTCGCCCAACCGCACCAGCCCACGACGCTCTAGCCGGCGCAACACGTCGCGCCCGACGCCCGCAGCCTTGAGTTCGGCCTGACCGAGCTCAGGATCGGCGCCGGGCGTGAGCAAGAGCTCCAGGGCACCGCGTTGCAGAGCTCCAAGCCCGGCGCCATCGTTGAGCGCGGCCTTTGCGCTTTCGGTCGCCGCAGCCGTCGTCTCCGAGCGCGCAGCGGTCTGCCCACGAGCCGTCGAGGTTCCCGGCGGCAGGACGAGTTCGAGCCCACGGGCCGGCGTCGAGCAATATGCCTCCGCCACCCAGAGACCGAGCTCGACCAGATCGGCCGGCGCCCCGGCGGCGAGCGCCGCGATCGGCTCTGCGAGTCGCTCTGGCGCCAGTGCGCTGCGCTCGGCGAGCTCGACGACGACGCCGAGGATGCGACGGTGGCCGAACGGCACCTCGAGCACCGTTCCGACCTCAACCTCGCCAAAGCGCTCGCTCAACAGGTAGTCGAACGGACCCCGTAACGCACGGGCGGTGGTCAAAGGCTCGACCTTGGCGATCGTCGCAGACATCGCGCTCAGGCTAAGGCCGTCCGCGGCGGCGGGTTAGTATCCGCGCGTGGCCCCGAAACTGCACCCCGGAGAGCAGATCCTCTACGAGGGCCATCCCTCGTGGAGAGCGATTCTCGACTTCTATATCAAGGGGCTCGCGGTAACCGCGATCATCTGCCTGCTGGTCGCGATCGGTAGCAGCGTTATCGGTGACGAGACCGAGACGGGCCTGGTCACGATTGTCGCCCTCGTCGGCGTCGCCCTGACGATCTTGATCGGATTCGTCAAGCGAGTTGCAACCAGCTACACGATCACCGACCGCCGCCTTCACATCAAGCGCGGCATCGTCTCGCGAACCATTCAGGAAACACGCCTGGAGCGTGTCCAAAACGTCAACTTCAACCAGGGCGTGATCCAGCGCCTGCTGCAGGTCGGCGACGTCGACTTCGACACCGCCGCCGGCGACGACTACAACTTCGTTTTCGCCGGTGTTGCCGATCCAGCTGACGTCGTCCACATGGTCGACCAGGCGACGCGACTGGGCGAGCCGGTCGGCCTCGGCGATCAGCCGCGCCGCGACGCCGCGCCGCAGCCATAGTTCGAGCCCTTAGAGACCGGCAGCCGTGCGCAGCGCCTCGGCCTTGCCGGTGCGCTCCCAGGTGAAATCCGGCTCCTCGCGCCCAAAGTGCCCGTAGGCGGCGGTATTTTGGTAGATCGGCCGATGCAGATCGAGCTCGTCTCGAAACGAGCCAGGGCGCATGTCGAAGTGCTGTGCGACGAGCGGGGACTGCTTGTCGATCGCGTTGAGGACGGCGCAGGAGTCGGCGGAGAAGCCGAGATCGGCGTCGATGTAGCCGATCTTTCGGATCGTCTCGCGGGCGATCTCCTGGATGTCGACGTACGTCGAGGTCGAGATCTCGCCCGAGACCACCACCAGGCCGGTGTCGACCAACGTTTCGCAGGCTACGCGCCCGTAGGGATCGTCTGCGAGCACGGCGTCGAGGACGCCGTCGGAGATCTGGTCGGCGACCTTGTCTGGATGGCCCTCGGTGACCGACTCGGAGGTGAACAGGTACTCGTCTCGGAAAGCTTGTCTGTCTCTGTCATAGGCGCGGCAGGTTAGCCGTCGAACACCAACCGAGCGTCGCTGGAAAGCAGCGAGTCGCTTTCGGTCACCGCAAGCGCAAGTGCATCGAGGCTGCGGAACTCGGCGGCGAAAGTGGCGTAGACCGGGTCCTCCGCCAAGCCCAAGTTCTCGCCCGTGGTGACGAGCCCGCCGAGGTCGAAGTACGCCTGCAAGGAAACCTCGTCGGCGAAGTCCTCGGTCGCCCGCCGAAACAGCTCTGACTCGTCGAGGCCACCAGCCTCGCCGGCGGCCAGGCGCGCGATCCCCTGCACATCCGTGGCAACCACCGCGAGTCCGTCGAAGACGGCGAAGGCGAGCTCGACCGCCGGCGAAAGGCGCAGGCTCCGCACCTCGACGTTCTCGATCTCCCGTTCGTCGAACACCGGCGCCAGCAGGCCGACGTCCGGATCGACGGCCGCGGCAAGCGGGCCCTGAAGCGCGGCGAGCGAACGCCGCGCCCGATCCTCGTCGACCCCGTCGGCGACGAACTCGAGATATGGCAGACCAACCGTGGTCACGACGTCTCCCTCTCCTTCGCCTGCGCCCGCGCCCGCACCCGTGCGCGGTTCGACTGCGAAGGCAGCCTCTCGGCCCAGGCCCGCGAGCAGATCGTCCTCGAGATCGACGCCGCCCTGCTCGCGCAGGTCCTTGGCGAGATCCTCGAAGCCGGAAACGACGCCGGGCGCCTGCGCGCTCGCCTGGCCGAGCAACGCCTGCACGGTGGTCTCCGGGTCGCCGAAACCGACGTAGCCGAGCGCATCAGATGCAAGCCGAGCCGGGATTTGCGGCTCGAACGGCGGAAACGCGGCGAAGAAGGGAGGCTCGGCCTTGGCCGCCTCGGCGTCGAGCCTCGTGCGCACGGCGAGCTCGAGCTCGCCATCTTGCGCGCTCAGCGAGGCCGCCGCGCCGGTGCTCGCCCCCGGGGCCATAAACGGCGCCAACGACCCCTGGATCGCGGTCGAACCGCCGATCAGCTCGCTCAGCCCCTCGCTCGAAAAGTAAGCGTCGATGAGGTAGTTGTCGGGGAGCTCGTCGCGTAGCTCGCTGGCGGCGGCGTCCTCGGCGAGCGAGGAGACGTCCTCGGCGGTAACTGCGACGTCAACGACGGCGCGGATGCCGTCGGTGGAGCCGATCGCGAGGAACCCCTGGAGCAGTGCGGTTGCGAGGCCGCCGTCGTCGACGTTGAGCTCGGTGCCCTGGTAGTCCTCAGGCTCGACCGAGCCGACGGCAAGCTCCGCCGCAAAGGCGCTTGCGCCCTCAGAGTCTTCGACCTCGAGCAGGACGACCTGCTCCGGGGTGTCGGCGATGCCGCCGACTACGACGATCGCCGCCTCGTCGTCGAGCCAGGGGCGAACCTCGTTTTCGAAGTCGGCCGCGGCTCCGCTTGGACCCGGCAGCCCAGCGAGCCCGCGGCCCGCGATCTGGCTCGTGAAGTTGGGGACGAGGGCAGCGATCTCGGTCGCGGCGACGTATTGGCCCTGCTCGGGATCGAGGTTGACGTGGATGTAGGCGAGAGCGTCGGCGGGCACAAGCTCTTCGGTGTCGTCGGGGGGCGGGCAAGAGTCCCCGCCCGGGAACTGACACGGCAGGCTCGGGACGGCAAGCGCGAAGAAGAGAGTTAGCGCCGCCGCCGCCGCGAGCGCAGCAACGAGCCGGCGCCGGGCGATCCGAAAGTCCGGTCCAGAACCCGGCCATCGCGCCGCCGATCGCCTTCGGCCCACGCCACAGGGCGCGAGCGGTGGTGGCGACAACGCCACCGACCGCGTATCGCCCGCTCTGAAGCCGGCGCTTGATCGATCTCAAGATCCGTCTTGATGTGGACTCGTCCTCTGCCACCCCCGCGGTTATAGCTATCTACGCCCCTCTCGCGGCTCACGCTGCTTCTTGGGAACGAAATCGATCACCAGCGGGACCCCTTCGAGCCCGTAGTTCTCGCGCAAGCGATTTTCGAGGTGATAGGCCCAATCACGGGTAATCAGGCGGCGGTCGTTGACCTGGATCACAATCCGCGGCGGGCGCTCGCCGATCTGGGCCGAGTAGTAGAGCCGCAGCCGCTTGCCGCGGCGCTGAGGCGGTGGATGAGCGGCGACAACATCGCCGACGAAACGATTGAGCTCGGGAGTGGGAATTCTCGCGGCGCGCTTGTCGGCGAGCTGGATCGCACGCTCGAGCAGTTTTGGCACAGCCCGACCGCTGGCCGCAGAGCACGCGATTACGGGCGGGCGCTGGCGCATCCGCTTACCCAAGCGAGCCTTCGCATCCTCGAGATCAAGCTCGCCGATATCCCACTTGTTGAGCGCGACCAGCGTCGCGCATCCCGTCGTCATCGCCAGGTCGGCGATGCGGAGGTCCTCGGCCGTGACTCCCTCGGAGGCATCACAAACGAGCAGAGCGACGTCAGCGCGCTCGGCGGCGCGCTCGGAGCGAAGCTGGGCGTAGTAGTCGACCGTGCCCGCGACCTTCGTGCGCCGGCGGATTCCGGCGGTGTCGATCAGCGTCAGGCCACGGTCGCCGAACTGGAGCGCGGTGTCGATCGAGTCACGGGTGGTGCCCGCCATCTCGGACACGATCACCCGCTCGGAGCCGAGAAAGGCGTTGACCAGGGACGACTTGCCGACGTTGGGCCGTCCGATGACGGCAACGGCAACCCTTTCCGAGTGAATACCTCTCACCTCCTCGGCTTCGCCTGTGAGGGTGTTCGGGTCAACTTCAGGTATGGCTTGAACAAGGACTTCGACTAGCCGGTCCAACAGATCGCCTGTACCGCGGCCGTGGGTGGCGGAGACCGGCATCGGCTCGCCGAGACCGAGCGCGTACAGATCGGCGACCAGCGGTTCCTCCTTGGCCGAATCGACCTTGTTGGCGACAACGACGACCGCCACGTCCGAGCGGCGCAGAATGTTTGCGACCTCCGCATCACCGGGGCGAAGGCCTGCACGTGTGTCGACCACCATCGCCACCGCGTCGGCATCGGCGATTCCCTGGCGCGCCTGGTCCTGAATCGCACGCGAAAGCGAGTCCTCGGCGGCGAGGTCGACGCCACCCGTATCGACGAGCTCGAAGCGCACCCCGTTCCACTCGCACTCGAGCGCCTTGCGGTCGCGCGTCACCCCCGCCTCCTTGTGAACAACGGCCTCGCGCCCGCCAACCAGGCGATTGACCAGTGTCGACTTGCCGACGTTGGGAAAGCCGACGATCGCGATCCGCGGCAGGCGGCTCATCACCGGGCCGGCACGAGACCGCGCTCGCGGGCCAAGACGACGATGCGCTCGACCACCTCGTCGATCGCAAACCCCGTAGTGTCGAGCTCGACGGCATCGTCGGCGGCGCGCAGTGCGCCGTGATCACGCCCGCGATCGCGGGCATCTCGTTCGGCCTGAGCCACGAGAACTGCCTCAGTGCGCTCACCCGTTTGCGCCGCACGCCGGCGAGCGCGTTCGACGTGGCTGGCGCTCAAGAAAACTTTCAACGGCGAATCGGGACTGACCACTGTGCCGATATCACGGCCCTCGGCGACGTAGTCGGCTTCGGCGATCAGCCGGCGCTGGCGGGCGACCATCGCCGCTCGTACTCGAGGATGCACTGAGACATGGGAGGCAGCAGCGGTCACCTCTGGCGTGCGAATCAGGTCGGTGACCTGCTCGCCGCCGAGCACGACCGACCGGCCGCGAAGATCGATTTCGAGGCGCTCGGCGAGCTCGCCGACCGCTGCGGGATCGTCGAGGTCGATGGCAGCCCGACTGGCTGCCAGGGCCACGCAGCGATACATCGCCCCGGAATCGAGGTAAGTGAACCCCAACGCGGCCGCGACGCCACGCGCAACAGTGGATTTTCCGGCCCCCGCGGGCCCATCAATAGCGATCACCATGGCGGCGGAATATAGGGTTGGCTGATGCAGACCTGGGATACCGCCACGCTCGACGTCAAACCGCAACAGCCGGAGGTGCTCTCGTCGGACGACGAGGGCCGGGTGATCGCCTTGCACCTGCTGGCCGGCGAACGCCTCGCCGAACACCAAGTCCACGAGCGCGCTTGGCTCGTGGTCGTCTCCGGCGAGGTCGAGATCTCAGAGCCCGGCGGCCAAGCAACCCGAGGCGGCACTGGTTTCCTCGCCGCATTCGATCCCAACGAGCGCCACGAGGTGTCGGCGATCACCGACGCGCGCATGCTCCTCCTACTTTCCCCGTGGCCCGGAGATGGCCACCCGAGCCAAGAAAGCGGTGCCTGATAGGCATGTTCAAGGACCTGTTCAACCTTACCCGCGAAGCACAGGAGCTGAAGCGAAACACGCCGACGCCGAGCATGGGCGAGATGATCGGCCAGGCGCGCGAGGTGGTCGAGGACATGAACGCTCAGCAGGCGGCGGCGCCCGAGATTCTCGCAAACGGCATCCCGGGGACGGCGATCTTGCGCGAGATGGGCACACCCGAGCGCGGGGCCGCCTATTTCAACCTCATGCTCGACCTCGAGGTGCATCCGCGAACACGCGACCCGTACCGCCTCGCGAACGATTACATGGTGCCGGCGACCGCGCACCTGGAACCCGGCGTGGAGCTGGCGGTGATGATCGATCCGAACGACCCGGCGAGGATCGCGATCGATTGGGACAATGCCCCGCTCGGTCCGCAGATGGGACAGGTCCGCCCGCTCTGAGCGCCTAGAGCTCGGTCGAGAGCAAAGCGCGCAGGTCGTCTTCGAAGCCGGGGTAGCTCACCCCGGCCGCCCCGAAGCCGGTGACCTCGACTCCTTCGCGCGAGGCGAGCCCGGCAATCGCCCCCAGCATCGCCAGACGATGGTCGCCGGCCGAATCAAGCGTGCCACCGCGCAGATGGCCGGTACCGGCGACGACGAAGCCGTCCTTTGTCGCGACGATCTCGGCCCCGAGGCCGCTGAGCCCGTCGACGACGGTCGCAATGCGATCCGACTCCTTGTGGCGCAGCTCCTCGGCTCCCGAAATGACTGTTTCGCCATCGGCAAAACAGGCCGCCAGCGCCAGGATCGGGAGCTCGTCGATCGCCACGGCGATCTCGCCGGCGCCAACGCGCGCCGCCTGAAGCGGCCCGGATCGGGCAACGATCGTCGCCGCCGGCTCGCCGCCGGCGGCCTCGGTCTCGATCACCTCGAGCGCGGCCCCCATCCGGGTCAGGATCCCGAGCAGCCCGATCCGCCCCGGATTGATGCCGACGTGGTCCAGGCGCACCTGGCTGCCCTTGATGATCGCGGCCGCAACAATGAAGAAGGCGGCCGAGGAGAAGTCAGAAGGAATGATGAGCTCGCCCAGCTCAAGTGATTCTGCGGGCCCAACGATCACCCGCTGCGCCGGCAGCGAGCCGTGAATCGTCACCGGACTCGAGGCGTTCTCGGTGCGCACCGTCGCGCCCGCGGCGCGCAACATGCGCTCGGTGTGGTCGCGCGTCGGGTGCGTTTCGATCACGCTCGTCGGTGAGTCGGCGAGCAGCCCGGCGAGCAGGACGCAGGACTTGACCTGGGCGCTGGCGACAGGAAGGCGGTATTCGATCCCATGGAGCTCGGCGCCGCGGATCGTCAGCGGTGTGAGGTGGCCGTCTCGGGCGTCGAGGTTCGCGCCCATCGTTGACAGGGGCTCGATGACGCGGTCGACGGGCCGGCGGCTAATTGATGCGTCGCCGTCGAGGACCCACTCGCCTTGTCGCTGACCAGCCAGCCAGCCAGGAAGAAGGCGCAGCAACGTGCCTGCATTACCGACATCGACGACCGCGGGGCGCGCGCCGCATAGCCCCGCGCCGCGGATCGCGAGGTCGAGCGGCGAGAAACGTCTGACTGTGGGGCGTTTGCTGCCGCTCGGTAGTCCGGACGCTGCGGGCAGCTCGGCGACCTCGGCGCCGAGAGCCCGGATCGCGGCGAGAGTCGAGCGGGTGTCCGCGGCGTCGAGGTAACCGCGCACGACCGTTTCCCCCGAGCTCATCGCGGCGACGATCGCGGCTCGATGGGAGATCGACTTATCAGGCGGCGGCGTCAACGCGCCGCGCAGCGGACCCGATGGGTCGAATCGGGTCATCGCTCGGCGGCGGCGACCACCGAAACGACGTGGCCGAGGCCACGTACGACCTCGGCAGCGCGCCCGGCTGCCGCGGCACCAGCGATCCAGACCGACATCGCGCCCGTGCGCATATCGGGGGCGGGATAGAGCGCCATGTCCTCGATGTTGACACCGGCGCTGCCTAACTCGAGCGCGATCTCTGCAACCGTCCCGGGCCGGTTCTCGACGCCGATGCGGAGCTCATGCAGATCGCCGCCGATCAGGTCCGACTCGAGCAGGCGACGGCGGTCCTCACCGGCGGCGCCATGCCACTCTGCCACCCCTTCTGCGTCGCCGCTGCGGATCAGCTGAGCCGCCGCGTCGAGGCGGTCGACCACAGCGTCGATCTCCGCCGCGACGGCTTCACGGTTCGTGGCGAAGATATCGCCCCAGATCGCCGGGTTGGCACCGGCGACGCGGGTAGTATCGCGAAAGCTTCGCCCGATCTCGGGCAGGCGCTCTGCCTCCTCCGCAAGCGCCGCCGCAGCCTGGCACACCAAGACGTTGGCGAGCACGTGCGGAAGGTGACTGATCGTTGCCATGACTCGATCGTGGGTCTCCGCGTCGATCGCCTGAGGGCGGGCGCCGAGCTCGGTCACGGTGCGCTGAAGGCGGTCATAGGCGACCCCGCTCGACTCGGGTGTTGGTGTCAGATACCAACGGGCGCCCTCGAGCATCTCGGCGCGAGCGTTTTCGACGCCGGCTGTCTCGGCGCCTGTAAGCGGGTGTCCTCCGATGAAGCGCGCGCCCTCGGCGTTGCCCGCAAGCGCTTCAGTCAGAGCGCGCTTCGTCGAGCCGACGTCCGTGACCACCGCCTCAGGGCCGCTTGCCGCCAGCGCCTCGTCGACGAGCCGCGGCAAAACGCGTACGGGTGCCGCGCAGAAGACGACGTCGGCGTCGCCGACAGCGTCGGCGACGGATTCCTCGCTGCGATCGAGCGCGCCGAGCTCAACCGCGCGAGCGGCATTGGCCGCGTCGGAGTCGAACCCGACCACCTCGGCGCCGAGGCGCCTGCGCGCGGCAAGTCCGATCGAGCCGCCGATCAGCCCCACGCCTAGAACCGCGATTCTCAAGCGCTCAGCTCAGGCGGTGACGAGCTTGCCGGCGACTTCGGCGACCCTGCGAACCTGATCTGCGTAGTCGGCGAAGTCCGACGTCGGCAGCGCCTGGGGGCCGTCGCAGATCGCGTGCTCGGGGTCGCTGTGGACCTCGACGATGATGCCGTCGGCGCCCGCCGCGGCAGCGGCCAGTGACATCGCAGGAACCCAGTCGCGACGTCCGGGCGCATGGCTCGGATCGACCACGATCGGCAAGTGGGTGAGCTCTCGAAGCGCAGGGATCGCCAGCAGATCGAGGGTGAAGCGGTAAGCCGTCTCGAAGGTGCGGATCCCGCGCTCGCACAGCATCACGTTTGGATTGCCCTCCTTGAGCACGTACTCCGACGCCATCAGCAGATCGTCGAGCGTCGATGAGAGCCCGCGCTTCAAGAGCACGGCCTTGCCCGTGCGCCCGGCCTCGGTCAGCAGCGTGTAGTTCTGCATGTTGCGAGCGCCGATCTGGATCACGTCTGCGACCTCGACGACGTCCTCGACATCGCGGACGTCCATCAACTCCGTGACGATTGGCAAACCGGTTTCGTCCTTGGCCTCCTGCAGCAGGCGCAGGCCGGCAACCCCGAGGCCCTGGAAGCTGTACGGCGACGTGCGCGGCTTGTAGGCGCCGCCACGCAGCATCGTCGCACCGGCGTCGTTGACGACACGGGCGACGTCGAGTGTCTGCTCGCGGCTTTCGATGGTGCACGGGCCGGCGATCAGGCCGAAATGGTCGCCGCCGATCCTGCGCCCGTCGATCTCGACGACTGTGCGCTCGCCCTTCTTGAACTGCGCCGAAGCGAGCTTGTAGGGCTTGAGGATCGGCACCAAGTGGTCGACGCCGTCGGTCATCTCGAGACCCAGCGCGGCTACCCGGTCGCGATCGCCGATTGCGCCGATTACGGTCAACAGCTCTCCGGTCGACAGGTGAGCCGAACAACCGACCTCCTCGATCCGCTCGACGACGTGAGCGATCTGCTCGGCCGTCGCCCCCTCTTTCATCACGATCATCATCTTCTAAGTCTCCGGTTCTTGAACTTGCGTAATTGGCTTCGTTCAGCAGCTACGGCGTCCGGCGAAACTCTCCTTGGAACTGCAGCCTCGCGGCCAGCCGGACGCCTAGCTAAATCGCCAGTAATACGCAAACCACGCACGCCACTCGGAGCCCGGGAGGGCTGCTTCAGGAGTCGACGCGAGCACGCGGTTCATCGCCCGTAATTGAAGCACGGGTGCAGCGAATCCGCAAACTGCGGGTCTAGGATCGGCGAATGCTTGCAAGCGCCCTGCTTTCGGTCGTCGCCGCGCTGTCGCTCTCGTCCGGCCCGCCGGCGTTCGAAGGCAGCTCGCAACCGATCGCGGGCAAGAAGGCCGGCTGGGAGTGGCTCGGCGACGGCCCCCGGTCGATCCGCGACTACCAGCACTTCTCAGCCGATGGGAGCTGAGGCAGCCCGCTCAAAGCAGCGGGGCGAGTGCTGTGAGAAATCGCTGGTTCTCATTCGGTCTGCCGTAGCTGACCCGGATATGCCCGGCGGCGCCGAGCGGCGTCCCTGGCCGCACGAGGATCCCTTGCTCGCCCAGCGCCGCGACGATCGCCTGCTCGTCGCGGCCCTCGCCGAGCGCCACCCAGGAGAAGTTCGCCTGCGAGTCGGGTGTTTCGAGCCCGAGCTCGCGCAGGCCCGACTCGACTGTGACGCGCTCGATCAAGGTCTGTTCGACACGATCGGCGACATCGTCCTGGTGGTGTATCGCCTCTGCTGCCGCCGCTTGGGCGAGGGCGTTGATGCTGAACGGCTGGCGCACGGCGTCGACCGCGGCGCGGAACTTCGGCGAACACAGCGCGTAGCCAACGCGCAGCCCGGCCAGGCCGTAGACCTTGGAGAAGGTTCGCAGGCAAACCAGATTGGGAAAGTCTCGGCGTAGATCTGCGCTGGCATCGGGATCGTCGTTCATCTGAAACTCGATGTACGCCTCGTCGAGCAGCACGGTGACGCGGTCGGGTACCCGATCGAGAAACTCGGCGATCCTGGCCGCCGGAAGGTGGGTCGAGGTCGGGTTGTTCGGGTTGCAGATCAGCACGAGCTGCGTCGCGGCGGTGATCTCGGCAGCGATCGCGTCGAGGTCGTGCATCCAGCCGTCGCCGAGCTCGACACGGATCTCGCGGGCTCCGGATAGCGGGGCCAGCATCGGATACATCGAAAACGAGGGCCAGCCGTAGATGATTTCGGCGCCTGGCTCACACAGAGCCAGACCAGCCGCCAGCAGGATCTCGCAAGAGCCATTGGCGACGGCGATGTCGCCAGGTTGGGTCTCGTAGCGCTCGGCGATACGGCGGCGAAGCAGGGCCGCGCCCGGGTCGGGGTAGCGGTTTGCGGCCGCGGCGGCGCGGGTGATCGCTCCAGCGACCGCCGGGTGCGGTCCAAATGGCGACTCGTTCGAGGCGAGCTGGGCTATACCCTCACCCTCGAGCGACTCCGGCGGCTTGCCCGTCGGGGCTCCGGCGACGTAGCCGGGGATCGCGGCAAGCTTTTTCGAGAACTCGACGGACACGGCTACTGAGCGGAGTGCAGGTCGGCGCGCAACTTCTGCGTTTCACCCAGGTAAACGTGTGCCGGCTCATGCTCGTTTGGCGCGTAGTAGTGAGCGAGCACCCGAATCACACGCTCCATCGCGCCGGGTACGTCGAGCTCGCGATTGCATAGCAGCGGCACCTGGTCGAGACCCACGGCCCTTGCGCCTACGGCCGGAAACTGGGCGTTGAGGTCATCGGTGCAGGTGAGAATCACGGAGACGAAGTCGGCGGGCTGAAGCGAGTTGCGCTCCATCAACTCCCGCATCAGCTCCTCCGTCGACGCGAGGATCGAGTCCTCGTCGTTGCGGTCTGCCTGCGCAGCGCCACGCACGGCCCAAAGGCGTTGCTGCTGCACGGTCATAGCGGCGCATCCTTCCAGAGCCGGCGCACCTCGGTGGCCCGCAGGCGCCGCGACTGGCCCAGCGCCAATCCCTCGAGCTTGAGCGGCCCGAAGCTGATTCGCTCGAGCTCGACCACCTCGTTGGAGATCGCCTCGGCCATGCGGCGAATCTGGCGGTTTCGACCCTCACGCAGGGTGAGCTCGATCACCCGCGGCGAAACGCGCCGCACCTGCGTCGGCGCGGTCGGGCCGTCTTCGAGCTGAACGCCGGTGCGCAGGCGCCCGAGCTGCTCGTCGTTGGGCGGCCGGCGCAGGCGCACCCGGTAGGCGCGCGGGACCTCGTAGCGCGGATGGGTGAGGCGGTTGGCCAGTTCGCCATCGTTGGTCAGCAGGATCAGCCCGGTCGAGTCGGCGTCGAGCCGGCCGACCGGATAGAGGCGCCGGTCGGAGTCGATCAGCTCGGTCACCGCTCGCCGCCGCCCGGGCTCGCGCGCGGTCGAGACGACGTGGGCCGGCTTGTTCAGCATCCACACCTCGCGCGATTCGGGCCCGATCGGCTTGCCGTCGACCTCCACCCCGCTCTCGAACTCGACCGCGCGCGCGGGGTCGCGCACGAGCTCGCCGCCGACGCGCACGCGCCCGGCGGCGATGATCTCCTCGGCCTTGCGCCGCGAGGCCACTCCCGAGTGGGCAAGGTACTTCGCGAGTCGCATGCAGCGAAAGTAGCCGAGCGGCACCCCCGGAGGCGAAGCCGAGGAGGTCGCCGCTTTATTCGGCGCGCTGCTCGCCCGCTTCGAGCAAGCGCTCGCGCAGCTCCGACTCGTCCTCCGGCGTCGGGTCGAAGCGAGCCGGGTCCGGCAGCGAATCGAGACCGGCAAGGCCGAAGAGGCGCTCGAATAGAGGCGTTGTGCGGTGGATCACGGCGCCGAAGCGCGAACGCCCCGATTCCTCGATCAGCCCGCGCTCGCTCAGCGTCTGTACCGCAGATTCGGAAGAAACGCCGCGAATGCGAGCGATCTCGGGTCGCGACACCGGCTGCAGGTAGGCGACGATCGCCAGGACCTCGGCCTGTGCCTGGGTCAGCGGCGGCGTCTTCGGCTTGGCCAGCAACCGTCGCGCAGCGTCCTCGGCAAGCGGAGAGGCTGCAAGCGTGTGTCCACCCGCAACTTGGCGCAAGATCACGCCTCGTCCGGCCAGCGAGCTGCCGAGCAGATCGAGCGCCCGGTCGATCTCTGCCTCGCCGGCTTCGCACGCTTCGGCCAGCTCGGCGGTCGTCACCGGTTCGGGCGAGAGGAACAGCAGCGCTTCCACGACCTGCTCGAGCGCTGCGGCACTCACCGCCGCACCCCCGCAGACGAAGCCGAGGCGGTGGCGGCCGTAATCTGAATCGCTCCGAAGACCTCGCCCTGCTCCCAAGTCGCCTCGCCCTGCTTGTGCATCTCCAGCAGCGCGAAAAGCGTCACGGCTTGGGTCAAGCGATCCTCGTCGCCGAAGACCTCGTCGAAGTCGACCGGGCCGTCGCGCCGGCCGGCCAGTAGCTCACGCAGCAGTCGCAGCCGCGTTTCGAGCGAAACGGTGGGCCGAATGTGGCTGACATCGGGCTGCGGTGGCGAGCGCAACAGGTCGCCGATCGAAGCCGCGAGCAGGTCGGGCTCATACGCGGTACGCGCGGCCTCAAGCGCCACCCGGCGTAGCTCAGGTGGCAGCGGTGCTACGCGGTAGTTGTAATGGCGGCCCTGCTCGAAGAGGTCGTCCAGGTAGCCGGCTGCGTCGCGATACCGGCGGTATTCGAGCATCCGCGCCAGCAGCTCCTCAGCCGCCTCTTCGGGTGCAAGCTCGATCTCTTCTTCTTCGGGGGAGGGCAACAACTGCCGCGACTTGAGCTCGAGCAGCGAAGCGATCAGGACGAGAAACTCAGTCGCAGCTTCGAGATCCAGGTCGCCTCGTTCCTCGACGTGCTCCAAGTAGGCGATCACGATCTCACCAAGTGCAACTTCGGCGAGGGCGATCTCCTCGCGCAGCACGACGGTCATCAGCAGGTCGAAAGGCCCGGCGAAGACGTCGAGATCGAGGTCGAGCTCGGCTGCTTTCACTCAAAGAACACTAGAAGGCCAAGCGGCGGGCGAATACGCTGCGCTTTGATGGATGTCGAGAAGGAGAGAGTCAAGCCCGACGACGGCTCCGAACTCGAGCCACGTCCACACGCGGTCGACATCTACAACCGTGTCTGCGAGGACACCGTCGAGGAGCTCAAGCGCCCTCCCTCCAGCCTCGTCTACTCCGGACTGTTTGCCGGTTTCACGATTGGCCTCGCCCCGATCGCGGTCGCGCTCGCGATCGTCGCCCTCGGCAGCGGCGACTCGCAGAAGTTCGTCGCCTATCTGCTGTACCCGATCGGCTACATCGCCGTGATCATGGGCCGCGCCCAGTTCTTCACCGAGAACACCCTCTACCCGGTGATGGTGTCGATGCGCCGGCCGCAGTTCCTGCGGGTCTCAGCTCGGCTCTGGGCGATCGTCTACGCGACCAACCTGATCGGGGCCTTCCTATTCGCGATGCTGGTAATCCTCACCGGTGCGTTCGGCGAACCTGCCCAGGCTCAGATGGTTGCCGAGGGCGTGGGCGACACATCCGGCCCGCTCACCTCGACCTTCTGGAGCGCGATCGTCACCGGCTTTCTGCTGGCGCTTGTCGCCTGGCTCGTCGAGGCGGCTGACCACGCGATCGGTCAGATCGCGGTGGTTTATGCGATCACCCTGCTGGTCGGGCTCGGCGGCTTCGACCATTGCATCGCGACCACCGTCGAGGCCTTCAGCGCCTTGCTCGAGGGGCCGCTCGGATTCGGCGACTTCTTCGGCTGGCTCGCGATCACCACGGTCGGGAATATCGCCGGTGGCGTCCTCATCGTCGCCGCGATCAACTACGGGCAGGTTCAGAACGAGGACGGCGAATAGGTTGCTCGCGCCAGGCTCAGACAGGCGAGCCGACCGCCATCGCCCCGCGGACCTCGGCGAGCGTCGGCGCCGCGATCGCACGGGCGTTCTCGGCACCCGCCGCCAGGATCCGCTCGAGCTCGTCCTCGTCGGCGCGCAGCTCGGTGTAGCGCTCGCGCACTGGCGCGAGGAACTCCACAACACCATCGGCTACTGCACGCTTGAAGTCCCCGTAGCCCGCGCCCTCGAACTCGGCTTCGACCGCAGCCGGATCGCTGTTGCGGACCACGGCCAGAACCTCGATCAGGTTCGCGATCCCGGGCTTGTCGGGCGAGCGCACGATCTCTGAGCCGGAGTCGGTGACGGCGCTCATCAGCTTCTTTCGCACCGTCGTCTCATCGTCGAGGACGAACACGGTGCCCTGTTTGGTGCCGCCCGTGGTCGACATCTTCGCCATCGGCTCCTGGAAGTCCATCACGCGCCCGCCGATCTCGGGGATGCGATCACTTGGTTCCACCAACAGCTCGCCGAAGCGCTCGTTGAAGCGCCGCGCGATCTCGCGCATGAGCTCGACGTGCTGGCGCTGGTCTTCACCCACCGGAACCTCGGTCGCCTTGTAGGCGAGCACGTCGGCGGCTTGCAGGACGGGGTAGAAGAACAGCGCCGCGGAGACGAGCTCGCGTTGCTTGGATGACTTGTCTTTGAACTGATGCATGCGGTTGAGGTCGCCGTGGGCGGTGACCGCCGAGAGCAGCCAGCACAGCTCGGAGTGCTCGCGCACGTCGGATTGGCGAAAGAGGATGCAGCGACCGGGATCGAGCCCGGCCGCGATCAGGATCGCGGTTGTGTCGTAGAGCCGCTTTCGAAGCTCGACGGGCTCATAGGCGACCGACACCGCGTGCAGGTCGACGATGCAAAAGAGTGACTCCCCGCCCGCGGCCGCAGCGCGCTCTTGGCCCTCGACGTACTGGCGGATCGCGCCGATGTAGTTGCCGAGGTGCTTTCGCCCGGTGGGCTGGATGCCGCTGAAGATCCTCACGGCTCGGAATCTACGGACAACGCTCGACGCGTCGATGCGCGGGTCCCACCTTTAAACGTTGACGGCCTCCGGCTCGGGCTCGCCCGCCTCGCGCCGATGTGACCCGCGGCCGCACTCCCCCGCGGTCGCGGCCGACCCCGGGCCGCGATGCACGACACGCTTCGGCTCCGGCTGCTCGGGGTTGCGCACTCCGAGCAGGGCGATAAGGCCGCCGAGCAGCATCAGCGCGGCGCCGAGCAACATGCCGACGTGAAAAGCCAACTCGGAGGAGGAGACGATGTCGTCATCGAGTTGCGCGGCCTCGCCGGACGGGACGTCGGAGACGTCGGCGCCCGAAAGTGGCTGCTCCTTGGCGTCGTCGACCGCGGACTGCGCCTGCGCGCTCAGGGAGCCGCCGCCGACGCGATCGTCGAGCGTGGTATTGAACTGGGCGGAAACGATCGCCCCCAGCGCCGCTATCGCCAGCAGGCCGGCGACCCGGGCGACGGCGTTGTTGACCCCGGAGGCAACGCCGGCGTGGCGCTCTTCGACAGCGTCGAGCACGGTTGTCGTCAGCGGCGCCACTGTCATCGACAGCCCGAGGCCGAACAGCAGCAGCATCGGCAGCAGATCGACGAAATAGTTGGGATCGCTGTCGAGGCGGGTCAGCCAAAGCAGACCGGCGGCGGCGATGATCGGGCCAACCCCCATCGGTATCCGCGGCCCGATCCGCGACGCGAGCGCGCCGAAGCGCCCCGAGAGCAGGAACATGAGCACGGTGACGGGTGTCGTCGCGGCGCCCGCCTGGAACGCCGTGTAACCCGCCACCTGTTGCAAGAACAGGGTGATGAAGAAGAAGCCGCCGATGAGACCGGCATAAACGCAGAGGGTGGCGGCGTTGACGACGCTGAAGTTGCGTGAGCGAAAGACCTCGAGCGGCATCATCGGCGCCCGCGCACGACCCTCCCACCAGATGAAGGTGGCGAAGGCGACGATGCCGGCGATCATCGGTCCGACGACGATCGGGTCCGACCAGCCGTACGTCGGCTGCTCGATCAGGGCGAAGACGGGACCACCGAGGCCAATCGCGGAGAGGCCGATTCCGGTGAAGTCGATGCCGTGAACGGCTTCGGGGTCGGTGCTCTCTTCGACAGCTCGCAGCGCCAGCCAGATCGTCAGCGCGATCAGCGGGATGTTGATCCAGAAGATCCAGCGCCAGTCGATCTCGACCAGCAGGCCACCACCGGCGGGGCCGACGAGGGTCGAGATCCCCGCCCAAGCGGTCCAGAGGCCGATCGCTCGGCCACGCGCCTCCCCCTCGAACGTCGCGGCGAGGATCGCCAGCGACCCCGGTACCAGCGCGAAGCCGAGCAGACCGAAGATGAACATGCGCTTGCGCCCATAGAGGTCGCCGAGCGAGCCGCCGACCAACAGCAGCGCCACCAACGCCAGCATGTAGGCCTCGACCACCCACTGCTGGCCCGCTAGCCCGGTGTCGAAGTCCTCCTGAATCGCCGGCAGGGCGACGTTGACGACGGTCGAGTCGAGGAAGACGATCGTCGAGCCGAGGATCGTCGCCAGGAGCGTCAAGCGCTCGGTCCGGGTCACGCGATCAAGTCTCGCAGGCGTGACCAGGGCGAATCGGGACCGTGCTCTTCGAGCATCCGTCGCCGCTAGAGCAGCGGCGGCTCGCGCAACTGGTGTGCCGGGGTGAAGAAGTTTCGGTAGGCGAGAGTGGTCACGACGAGGGTCGAGAGCGCGACGGCGCCGAGCAGGGTCCAGAGCAAGATCAGCTGTAGGCGCACGGCATCGATCGGGTCGGCCCCGGCGAGCAGCATTCCCGTCATCGCGCCGGGGAAGAAGATCAGGCCGGTCGTCTTGGTCGAGTCGATCAGCGCGATGGTTCCCGAGCGCAGCGCTCTGCGCATGCTCGGCCGCGCCGCCTCGGTCGCGGTAGCCCCGAGCGCCAGCGTGGCCTCGATCTCACGCGCCCGGTCGGTCATCTCGTCGCCGAGACGATTGAGACCGACGGCTGCCGCGGTCATCGAGTTGCCGATCACCATGCCCCCAACCGGCACCAGGTAGCGCGGTTCGGGCTCGAAGATGCCGAGGGCGAGGACCAGGCCGAGCGTGGTGGCGGCAGACAGCGTCAGCGCTACGGCAATCGGTCGCAGCGCTCCCGGCACGCGCTTGGCTCGCCCTCGTGCCGTGAGCGAGCCGAAGGTCACCATCACCGCCAAGAGACCGATCACCAGCAGCAGGCTGTCTTCGTCGAATATCGCCTGGATCACGTAGCCGATCGCGATCAGCTGGATCATCGAGCGGATCGCGGCGATCGCGATGTCGCCCTCGAGGTCGGTCCGCTTCCAGACGGAGACCGCGATCGCAAGTGCGATCAGCGCCGCGCTCGCCGCGACCTCGCCGACGCTGATTTCGATCCCCGTCACGCCCATCAGCTCGAAACCGCAGCCAACAACTCAGGCGTGGGACCTTGTGCGACGGCCCGCCCCGCCTCGATTCGCACGAGCCAGTCCGACATCCGCCGCGCCTGCTGCAGGTCATGTGTGACGAGGACGATCGAGATTCCCAGCCGCTCACGCAATTCGAGCAGAGTTTCCTCGATCGCCGCGGTGGTGACGCCATCCAGCGCCGACGTCGGCTCGTCGAGCAGCAGCGTTGTCGGCTCCAGCGCGAGACCGCGAGCGAGCATCGCGCGCTGCTGCTCGCCCACCGACAAGCGAGACCCCTCGCGGCCTGCAAACGAATCGTCGAGACCGGCGAGCTCGAGCAGTTGCGCGATGTCCGGCTCGTGGCCGGCGAGGTCGGCCGCGTAGCGCAGGTTGTACTCGACCGTGCCATCGAGCAGGGCCGGAAGCTGGGGAACGAGACAGACCTCGCGACGAAGCTCGAGCGGGTCGCACGCGCAGACGTCCTCTCCGCGATAACGAACCTCGCCTGACTCGCAATCGGCGAGGCGGTTGAGCAGGCGCAGAACGGTCGACTTGCCCGAGCCAGACGGGCCCGCCAGGCAAGTCGCCCCCGCGGGAATCGTCGCGGTGAGCTCACGCAAGACCGGTTTGCCCGCTCGCGTGAGTCCGACTCCGTCGAGTTCGAACAACATGCTGCGATTATCGAGCCAATGGCCTCCAGCGACACGATGCCGAGCAAGCTCGAGCCGATGCTGGCAACCCCCGCGGCGCGGCCGCCGCCCGGAGACGACTGGGCGTTCGAGGTCAAGTGGGACGGCGTGCGCGCACTTGCATTCGCCGAATCCGGCCATCTGCGAATCAGCGCCCGCCGCGGCGCCGACGCAACTCCGCGCTATCCCGAGCTGGCGCCACTCGCCCAGGCTCTGGGGGGACACGCGGCAATCCTCGATGGCGAAGTCGTCGCCTTCGATCCCGCAACCGGTAACCCCAGCTTCCAGCTCCTGCAGCGGCGTATGGGCTTGTCGAAGCCGGCGACGATCAAGCAGCGCGCCGGCGAGTTCCCGGTCACATACATCGCCTTCGACTTGGTCTGGCTCGACGATCGCTCGCTGATGGCCGAGCCCTATGAGCGCCGCCGCGAGTTGCTCGGCGAGCTCGATCTCGGCGCCCAGCACTGGCAGGTGCCGCGCCATCATGTCGGTGAGGGCCAAGCCCTCTTCGACGCGATCCACGCGCGCGGCCTCGAAGGCATCGTCGCCAAGCGCCTCGGTTCGCCCTACCGACCCGGTCGGCGCAGCCAGGAATGGCTGAAGATCCGCGACCGCCGCGGCCAAGAGCTCGTGGTCGGAGGCTGGATGCCGGGTGAGGGCAGCCGTGGCGGGCGCGTTGGCTCGGTGCTGGTCGGCCATTGGGATGCAACCCCCGACGAGGCTGCGCGCCTCGGTAGAGCTCAGCGACTTGTTTACGCAGGCGGTGTCGGCACCGGCTTCACCCAGGACGCCCTGGAGCAGATCACCGCACTGCTGGCGCCGCTTCGCCGTGACGAGTCGCCGTTCGAGCTTGGCGAAGATCCGCGGATCAAGTACGCCCAGCGCGCCCGCAACCGCGGCGCCGGGCCGGTCTGGGTCGAGCCCGCGCTCATCTGCCACGTCGAGTTCACCGAGTGGACCCACGAGGGCACTCTGCGCCAGCCATCTTTCAAGGGGCTTCGCGACGACAAGGACCCGCGGACTGTCGTCCGCGAATAACTGGCGCCACCTCCTCGGCTTCGCCTCCGGGGGTGCGCCCACACCGAGCGACTGGGCGACCGTTCAGCGCAAGTATTCGTTCTTTGGTTCGTGCCGGCAGGGTTCCGAGGCTAATCTGGGGTACTAGATACCCCATGGCTCGCGCGATTTGGTCTGGCTCCATCAGCTTCGGGTTGCTCAACGTGCCCGTGAAGCTCTATTCCGCCGTCTCGAAGAAGTCGGTCAGCTTCCGCGAGCTGCGTGAATCCGACGGCTCGCGTGTGCGCCACAAGCGCGTCTCCGAGGCGGATGGCAAGGAGATCGCCTACGAGGACATCGTCAAGGGCTACGAGATCGCGCCCGAGCAGTACGTCGTGATCACCAAGGAAGATCTCGAAGAGATCGATCCGAAGAAGACTCGGGCGATCGAGGTACTCGACTTCGTCGACCTCGACGACATCGACCCGATTTATTTCGACCATCCCTACTACCTCGGACCGGACAAGGGCGCCGAGAGGGCGTACGACTTGCTCGTCAAGGCGATGGCTGACTCGAAAAAGGTCGCCGTCGCGCGTTTCGTCCTGCGAAACAAAGAGAACCTCGCCGCACTGAGGCCGATGGACGGTGTAATGACGATGGCGACGATGCGATTTGCCGACGAGGTGGTGTCTCCTGACGAGATCGCCGCCTCGATCGAGTCCGAAAGCGTCTCTGCCAAGCCCTCGAAGAAGGAGCTCGACATGGCCAAGGCCCTGATCGACTCGCTCACCTCTGATTTCGACGCGAGCTCCTTCCGAGGCGCCGAAGCCGACCAAGGCGCCGGACCTGATGGCAGCGCTCGAAGAGAGCCTTGCCGCCGTCAAGGGCGAAGACAAGCCCGCGCGCAAGGCGCCGTCGAAGCCGGCCGCAAAGCGCTCCACCTCGAAGTCGAAATCGCGAAGCAAGGCCAAAACCGCGAAGTAGAGGTCGACGGGCGCACGATCGCGCTCACGAACCTCGACAAGGTGCTGTGGCCGGCAGCCGGCTTCACCAAAGCCAAGTCGCTCGACTATTACGCGAGGATCGCCGAGACTATCCTCCCTCACCTCTCAGGCCGCGCCCTCACCCGAGTCCGCTTTCCCAACGGAGTCGAGTCCAAGCGCTTCTATGAAAAGCGCGCTCCCAAGCACACGCCTGATTGGGTCGAAACCGCGACGGTCGAGATGGGCACAGCCGGGCCTCTCGAGTTCGTCGTCTGCAATCACCGCCCCACCCTCGTCTGGCTCTCCCAGCTCGCCGCGCTCGAGCTCCATCCCTCGCTCTCGCTGGCAAGGACCCCTGATCGCCCGACGGTGCTCGCGTTCGACCTCGATCCCGGCGCGCCGGCGACGATCGTCGAGTGTGCACGCGTAGCGCTGATCGTCCGCTCGTTGTTTGCCGACCTCGGGCTCGAGTGCTTTGCCAAGACTTCAGGCTCTAAAGGCATCCAGGTCTACGTCCCGCTGAATACGAAGGTCAGCTACGAGCAGACCAAGCCCTATGCGAAGGCGGTCGCGCAGGCACTCGAGCGCTCCGAGCCCAACCTCGTCGTCTCGCAGCAAAAGAAGGCGCTGCGAAAGGGCAAAGTTCTTGTCGACTGGAGCCAGAACGACTATTCGAAAACGACGGTTGCCGTCTACTCGCTTCGTTGCCGCGAGCGGCCATGGGTTTCGACCCCGCTGACCTGGGACGAGGTCGAAGCCCTCGACGGCGACGGCGACGCCGAGTCCGTGCGCTTCGAAACCGACGATGTGCTCGCGCGCGTTGAAGAGCACGGCGACCTCTTTGCCCCCGTGCTCGAACTGAAGCAGCGCCTGCCGAAATTTGAGGATTGACTGCGACCCCAGCTCTGGCTAGACCGGCACAGCCTCGCGGCGCCGTGGGCGCCGACTTGTTTGGACGGAGCTACGAGCCGGCGAGCGGCTGGCGGACCGTCGGCTTGCGACTCGCCTTGGCCTCGTCGAGACGGCGCACGGGCGTGGTGTAGGGAGCGTCATGAAGGATCTGGGGATCGCGCTCGGCCTCGGCGAGGATCTCCTCGATCGCGGCAGCGAGCAGGTCCAGCGACTCGCGCGTCTCGGTTTCGGTCGGCTCGACCATCAGCGCTTCTTCGACCAGCAGCGGGAAGTAGATCGTCGGCGGGTGAAAACCGTAGTCGAGCAGGCGCTTTGCGATGTCGAGCGCTCGCACCTGAAGTTCGCGCTTGGCCGGAGTCGCGGAGAGAACGAACTCGTGCATCGGCGTGCGCTCGAATGCGAGCGGCAGGTACTTGCCGGCGCGGCCCTGGCGTAGCTTCGCCAGCAGGTAGTTGGCGTTCAGCACCGCGGTCTCCGAGGCCTCCTTGAGGCCGTCGCCGCCGAGGCTTGTGATGTAGGCATATGAGCGAACGAAGACGCCGAAGTTGCCCTGGAAGCCGCGCAGGCGACCGATCGACTTCGAGTCCTCGCCGCCGTAGTCAAGGTCGAAGCTCGGCCTCGAGCCATTCGTAGCTGAGTTGCCCGACTCGGCGCGCACGATCCGAGGCGCCGGCAGGTAGGGCGAGATGCGCTCGGAGACGGCGATTGGGCCCGAGCCCGGCCCTCCTCCTCCGTGCGGCTGGCTGAACGACTTGTGCAGGTTGAGGTGGACGATGTCGAAGCCCATATCGCCCGGGCGCGTGTGGCCCATGATCGCGTTCAGGTTGGCGCCGTCGTAGTAGAGCGTGCCGCCGATCTCGTGCACGATCGAGGCGATCTCGGCGATGTTCTCGTCGAAGAGGCCGAGCGTGTTTGGATTGGTCAGCATCAGGCAGGCGACCTCGTCGGTGGCCTTCGCCCGCAGATCGTCGAGATCGACCCCGCCGCGTTCGTTGGTCGCGACCTTGACCACCTCGTACCCGGCCATCGTCACGGTCGCCGGGTTGGTGCCGTGGGCCGTATCCGGCGTCAGCACCTTGATCCGCTCGACCCCGCGATCCTCGTGATAGGCGCGCGTCAGCAGCAACCCGGCCAGCTCGCCGTGCGAACCTGCCGACGGCTGAAGCGAGACGTGCGGCAGCCCGCAGATCTCGCTCAGCGAACGCTCCAACCGCCACATCAGCTCGAGCGCGCCTTGGGCGCGCTCAGGACTCTGCGCCGGATGCAGGCGAGCGTGGCCGGGCAGCGCCGCGACCTTCTCGTTGAGGCGAGGGTTGTGCTTCATCGTGCACGACCCGAGCGGATAGGGGCCGGTGTCGAGGTCGAAGTTGCGCCGCGAGAGGCGGTTGTAGTGGCGAACGATCTCGGGCTCTGAGATCTCCGGGAGAGCCGGACCGTTGGCGCGCAGCAGGTTGGCCGGGATCAGCTCGTCGAGTCGCGGTTCGGGAACGCCTGCGGCGGGGAGCGTGGCGGCGCGGCGACCTGATACCGACTTCTCGTAGATCGTCGCTGCGGCGTCTCTCTGTT
>CAJDUA010000004.1_pt1 | contig 47461 bp, 49 predicted proteins | sample 7390011 | NCBI WGS metagenome assembly CAJDUA01 (sample SAMEA7055673, study PRJEB34461) | soil metagenome | biome: terrestrial ecosystem; feature: Peninsula; material: soil | place: Antarctica | collected 2016 | reverse complement strand
CGGCACGTGCCGTTCAACAACCCGCTCGACAACGTACTCATTTCCCCTTGCCGGGGTAAGAAAACGGGCCCGCGGCCAAGCGCTTCGGTCGATTACCCCTGGGTTTTCGCTCGCTAAGATCGCATCATCTGCCGCTATCGTCTAGGGGACTAGGACGCCGGATTCTCAGTCCGGAAACCGGGGTTCGAATCCCCGTAGCGGTGCTAGAGAGACCCGCTCTGTAGAGCGGGTTTCGTCGTTCCAGGAATCCTAAGGGTCAGAAAATCGTCGTCGAGGGAGTCACGTACGACCTCACCGTGGTGGGTCCCAACGGCATAAGGGCGGTCGTTTCGTACCTGCCTGACGATCAGCACCGGGTTTAGGCGCTTTTTTACTACCGCCTAGCTGGAACTGCGTATGACAGAGAGGGGCACTCGTGCCCCTCTCTGTCGTTGTGCCGTCCTCGTAGCGAACCGGCCTATCGCGAGACGCAGCCGGTGCCGTGTTTGAGAAGGCGCGCTCGGCAGCGGCTAGCGGTGCCTCAGAATCCCGCGCTCGAAGCGCTGGAATCGTGCCCTGCCCTGCGCAGTTCGAGTATCCCCTGCGGTGACGTAAACGCTCGCCGAGCGGGGGCTTACGTTCTTTGATCCGTTGTATAGGCTCGTGCGGATCACCGACGAAGGAGTGCAGATGGCAGTTGCGATTTTGCGAGAGTTCGAGCCGACGGAGGACCGAGGCACGCGCTTTGAAAGCGACCGTCTCATGCCCGCGATCCAGGAATTCTCCGGGGAGGACAACGCGCAGCCGATCAACCAGGTGACCTACGACCTCCACGGCGTGGTGACCGGACGGTAAGGGTTGACCGATGAGCGCTCGCGACCGGTACAGGATCGCCGGTGCGTTGTTCTACGTCGCCGCGGTCATCAACCTGATCGTCGGCAACATCGTCATCGGTGGTGTCCTTTTGCTCGTCGGTTCGGCGATGTTTGTCGCCTCGCGGCGCTACGGGTAGCGGCAATTGAACTTTCCGCTTGCGCATGAGACCTGGTTTCTTGACAATGCCGGCGACTATGACTGGTCGTTTCTAGGCGAAGCCACGACGCTCGCGCTGCTCGGCGCAGCGGTCCTCGTGACCCTGATAGTTCGGCTGATTAACCGCTATCGGGACGGGATCGACGTTGGCTGGCTGGCGGCGATGGCGCCGTACATCCCGTTTGCGATTCGCCTGCACCTCGCCGTCTCCCTGATCGGCTTGCTCTCCCTCGGCTTTTATCTCTCGCCGGCGATGGACCTCGAGACCGACATCGCCGGCATCTCCCTGGGCGTAATGATGGCGCTCGTCGCCGTAGCGATGGCCACCGGCTACCGCGCTCGCCAGGCTGCCTGGCTGCTTATCGCCGCAGGTCCGCTCGGGATGCTCGAGTTCGGAGTCGACCCCGTGCTGCAGCGCATCGATCTTCTCGGCCTGGCGGCCTTCATCGTGATTGCCGGCCCCGGCCGGTGGTCGGCGGACCTCGAGCGCGGCGTGGCAGCCGATCGATTCAGAGTCGATGGAGACCTTGATTTCGACCACCTGAAGGCGATGGCCCGCGCCGTTTTTGCCCTGCGTGTAGCCGCCGGCTCGGCGTTGATCTTTGTCGCCCTCTACGAGAAGCTGATCAATCCCGAACTGGCGCTCGACTTCCTCGCCGAGCACCCCAACCTACAAGTCGCGCATCAGCTCGACGTACCGCTCTCGGACCTGGAGTTCGTGCGGCTGGCGGGATCGATCGAGGTTCTATTCGGTCTGCTGCTGATATCAGGAGCCCTACCGCAGGCAATCGTCCTGATCGCGGGGGTTCCCTTCAACGCCACCCTGTGGTTCTTTGGTATCAACGAACTCGTCGGCCACCTACCGATCTACGGCGCGATGCTGGCGATCCTCGTCTTCGGTTCGCATCCGCAGCTGCGCTCGACCGTGTACGGGTGGGGCCGTCCTGGGGTGCGAAGGGCGGCGGGGCGCGCTAACCGTCAAGCTCGGACTGCCTAGCGTGCGCGGCTCCAGGGGTTTCGCTGTTTGTGGCCCTGACCTTTGCCGGCTGTGAAGCCCTACTTCGCTCCGATTGCCGCCTGCGCTGCCGCCACCCGCGCTACCGGGGTGCGATACGGCGAGCAGCTCACGTAGTCGAGCCCGAGCGAGTCGAAGAATTGGATGCTTGTCGGATCACCGCCGTGCTCGCCGCAGACGCCGAGCTTCAAGTCGGGGTTCGCCTCACGTCCGCGCTCGGTGCCGATTCGCACGAGCTCGCCGACGCCGGGGCCGTCGATCACCTCGAACGGGCTGCGGTCGATGATCCGTCCTGCAAGGTAGGAAGGCATGAAGCTGCCCTCGACGTCGTCGCGCGAGAGCCCGATCGTCGTTTGGGTGAGGTCGTTGGTGCCGAAGGAAAAGAAGTCGGCATGGCGGGCGATGTGGCCGGCGATCAAGCAGGCGCGAGGGAGCTCGATCATCGTCCCGACCGAGTACGGCACCTCGGTCCCTGTCTCCCGCCGGGCCTCCTCGGCGACATTGACAACGTGCTCGCGTAGCTGGCGCAGTTCGGTCTCGTAGGCGACCAAGGGGATCATGATCTCGACCAGTGGCGAGTCGCCGGCCTCGGCCGCCTCGGCGGCCGCCCGGATCACCGCACGCACCTGCATCTCGTAGATCTGCGGATAGAGAAACGCCAGCCGTACCCCTCGCGTCCCCAGCATCGGGTTCGTCTCCTGTAGGTCGCGGACGATTTCGGCAGCTTCGCGGGCGTAGGTGAGGCGATCGTCAGCGGACTTCTCGAGCCGGCGTACCTCTGCCTCGAAATGTTCGAGCGGCAGGAACTCATGGAGGGGCGGGTCGAGCAGCCGGACCGTCACCGGCAGGCCCTTCATCTCGTGCAGGATCGCGGCGAAGTCGGTTCGTTGGAGCTCGCCCAAGTGGTCGAGCGCCTCGTGAAACTCGCTGCGCGCGCTCTCGAGTTCGGGCGGTGCGGGCCCGTCCTCGGAGGCGGCGCTGACCTCGCCGCGCCGCCACCGCGCCGCGGCAACGAACATCCCTCGCACGAGCTCGGCGCGGTCGTCGCCAAAGAACATGTGCTCCGTCCGGCACAAGCCGATGCCCTCGGCCCCGAGCTCGCGCGCCTTGGTCGCATCCTCGGCCGTGTCGGCGTTAGCTCGCACCCCCAGCCGCCGCAGCTCGTCCGACCAGCGCAAGACCTCTTCGAATTCCTCGCTTACCTCGGGGACGATCAGCGGCACCTCGTCGGCGGTGACCCGCCCCGTGGTGCCCTCGATCGCGATCAGATCGCCTGCGGCAAGCTCGACCTCGCCGATGCGAACGACTCTCGCCTCGGCGTCGACCTTGACCTCGGAGGCGCCGGCTACGCACGGCCGCCCCATGCCGCGGGCGACCAGGGCCGCATGCGACGCCTTACCTCCCTGAGCGGTGAGGATGCCGCGCGCGGCATGAAAGCCGGCGACATCGTCGGCCTCTGTGAACGGCCGCACCAAGATCACGTCGTCGCCGTCGGCGGCGCGACGTACGGCCTCGGCCGCGCTGAGAACGATCGCGCCCTTGGCGGCCCCGGGTGAGGCGGCGACGCCGGTGGTCAGGACCTCGAACTCGAACGTCGGATCGAAGATCGGGTGAAGCAGGGCCTCGAGTGCCTCGGCGTCGATCGTCTGCAGCGCTTCCTCGCGGGTGAGCAAGCCCTCCTCGGTTGCGTCGACGGCAAAGCGCACCGCGGCTTGGGCTGGTCGCTTGGCAGCGCGCGTCTGTAGCAAGAACAGCCGGCCCTCCTCGATCGTGAACTCGACGTCCTGCATATCTTTGTAATGGGACTCGAGCTGAGTGAGATCGTCCAAAAGCTGCGCATGCGATTCGGGGAGGCGGTTGGCCAACGCCGCGAGATCCTCTGCGTCGCGGGTGCCGGCGACGACGTCCTCGCCCTGAGCGTTGGCGAGAAAGTCGCCCGACGGCGTCGCCTCTCCCGTGCGCTCGTCGCGGCTGAAGGCGACGCCGGAACCCGACTTGGCGCCGCGGTTGCCAAAGACCATCTGCTGCACGTTGACCGCCGTGCCCCAGTCGTCGGGGATGCCGTTGATTCGCCGGTAGGCGACGGCGCGCGCGCCGTCCCACGAATCGAACACCGCCGTGATCGCCTGTCGCAGCTGCTCGCGCGGCTCTTGCGGAAAGCTCTCGCCGGTCGTCTGCTCGAACAACGCCTTGAACGACGTCGTCAGCTCGCGCAGCTCATCGGCGCCGAGCTCGGTGTCGGCCTTGGCGCCGCTGCGGTCTTTTGCCTGCTGCAGCGCCTGTTCGAAGCTCTCGCCAGCAATCGCGCGGACTACGTTGCCGAACATCTGCACGAAGCGCCGGTAGGAATCCCAGGCAAAGCGCTCGCTGCCCGTGCTGCGGGCAAGACCCACGACCGACTCATCGTTGAGGCCGAGGTTGAGAACCGTGTCGAGCATCCCCGGCATCGAAACCCGCGCCCCGGAGCGCACCGAGACGAGCAGGGGGGCCTCGGGATCGCCGAGGACCTTGCCGGTGTTTCGTTCGAGCGCCGCCAGCGCCTCCTCGACCTCCTCGCCGAGGCCGGCGGGCAGCTCGCGGCCTGCCTGCATGTAGGCGACGCACGCCTCCGTCGTGATCGTGAATCCGGCAGGTACTCGCTCGGCTCCGAGCACACGGGTCATCTCGGCTACCCCGGCACCCTTGCCACCCAGCAGCTCGCGCTGCTCGCGCGATCCCTCCGAGAACTCGCGAATCCACCTCATCGCGCTTGGCCCGCTTCATGCACGAGCTGACAGGAACGGCAAGCCCTCACGGGGCGCAGCATACGTGCCCCGTTTAGACCCGGTTACGCTCGCTGGGGGGCGCCGAGCGCGGCGGCGATGGCGTTCGTCACACAGCGCTGGGTGAAATCGTCGTCGAGCTTGTCGGCGGTGACCAGCGCGCGGAAGTAAGCCGGAGCGACGAGATGCTCGATCACCCCGTGCGGATCGACGTTGCGGCCTAGCTCGCCGCGCTCGACGGCACGGGCGACCATCTGCTCGGCGCCCGTGAAGCGGGTTTTCCAGAAGCCCCGCAGCGTTTCGATCAGGTCCGACTCCGCTTCGGCGCTGGCCGCCGACAGAGCGTGGAACAGCCGCCGCGAGCGCGGGTCGGAGAGTGCCGCGACGACTGCGTCGAGAAACGTCTTCAGGTCGGTTTCGAGCCTTCCGGTGTCGGGCACCGGCACCGAGGCTCGGGCAGCCTCGAGCAGCGCGTCGGTTGCCAGTCGCGGCCGCGTCGGCCAGCGCCGGTAGACCGTCGCGGGATCGACTCCGGCTCGCTGAGCCACCGCCCGATGCGAAAGTGCCGCGTATCCGCCCTCGAGCAGCTCTTCGCGCGTCGCGTCGAGCACGAGCGCACGCACTCGCGCGCTGCGGCCGCCAGGCCGTTCGCGAACGGTGTCGAGCGAGGTTGCGACACTCGGTTTGTGCAGTCCGCTCATATCGCCTTGAACCGATGCTAGTCCGCTCGCCAAAGCGACAAGTATTGCGTTAGTCTCGGTTCGCGTTGAAGATCCACGCCATCCAGACCGGCCAGGTGCAGATCAAGACCCGCCATGTCGAAGCGCGCCGCGGCCCGCGGCCCGCCCGCGTTCTCGACGTCCTCTCTGATCGAAACTGGGCTCCCCGGCTTCCGATCCACTGCTACGCGATCGAGCACCCCGACGGCGTCATCGTGGTCGACACCGGCGAGAGTTCGCATGCGAACGACCCCGGCTACCAACCGTGGTGGCACCCTTTCACAAGAACCTGTGAGCGCCGATGGGTCGAACCTGACCAGGAGGTGGGTCAAAAGCTGCGCGCGCTCGGCCACCCTCCAGAGCAGGTGGGCAGGGTGGTGATGACCCACATGCATGGCGACCACGCCGGCGGGCTATCCCACTTCGAGAACGCCGAGATCCTGATCAGCGCCCGTGAGGCGAAGATGGCGATGGCCCGAACCGGACCGACCAACGGCTACCTCAACGGGCACTACCCGGACTGGCTCGAGCCGAGCATGCTGGCGTTCGAACGCGATCCCTGGGAGGGCTTCGACGCGAGCATCTCGCTAACCGACGATGGGGCCGTGCGGCTGATCCCGACACCCGGGCACACGCTCGGGCACCTCTCGGTCGTGGTCGACCAGGGTGACCATCTGGTGCTGATCGTGGGCGACGCGGCCTACTCGGAGCGCGCGCTGACCGAGGGCATCGTCGATGGCGTCGCGCAGGACGAACGCCTTCACCGTGACTCGACCCGGCGTCTGCGCGAGCTCTGCGCGCGCCGAGCCGTGGTGGCGGTACCTACCCACGATCCCGATGGCGCCCGGCGCCTCGCCGAATCCGAGACCACGGCGATCGAGGTCGCGTGAGCAGGATTCCCTACCCGACCGACGCTGAGCTCGACGACGACGCCCGCGCGATCCTCGCGGCGCTGCCTGCGCTCAACGTCGTGCGAATGTTCGCCGGCGCGCCGGCGGCGCTTCGCCCCCTGACCGACCTCGGGCAGGCGATCCTGCTGCACTCACAGCTCGATCCCCGGCTTCGCCAGATCGCGATCCTCAGCGTTGCCCACGCGACCGGCTCGACCTACGAACGCGCCCAGCACGAAGAGGTCAGCCGGGCGGTGGGTGTCAGCGATGCCGAGATCGAGGCTGCATCGGACAATCAGCTCGAGGCGCTGCCCGAAGACGCTCAACTCGTCGCGCGCTTCGCCGCCGCGATCGCCAGCGACGTCAGCGCCGACGAGCAGCTCACCACCGCCGTCCTCGAGTTGCTGGGCCGGCGTCAGGCCACCGAGCTGGTGGTCTGCTGTGCCTTCTACTGCGCTGTCGCGCGAATCATCGCCACCTGCGGGGTGGAGGTCGAGGATGCGCTGCCCACCGCCGGCATCGACCCACAGGCATGGGCGGCCGGCGAAACCGATTCCAGCTCGGACGAGACCAAGGAGCATCGAGATGACCGTTGACCCGGATCTACGCGAGCGTCGCGAGGCGCTTGTCGTCGAGCACATGGAGTCCGAGAACGACCACGACTTCGAGGTGACGATGGGCACCTTCGGCCATCCTCGATACGAGATCATCCCGACGGGCGATGTCTTCGATGGCGACGAGGCGGTGCGCCAGTACTTCGAGGACACGCGGACGGCCTTTCCCGATCAGCGCAATGAGCTGATCGCGCTCCATCATGCCGATGCCGGCGTGATCGTCGAGTTCGAGCTCAAAGGGACTCACAAGGGCCCGCTGCGCGGGATTCCGGCAACCGGAAAGGAGTTCAGTTGCCGGACGGTGGCCTTTTTTCTCTTCGAAGGGGACAGCCTCGTCTGCGAGCGGGTCTACTTCGACGCGGCAACAATTCTCAGTCAGCTCGGCCTGGTCGAGCCGGCGCCATCGCTCCAAGACCCGGGAGGTAGTGAGTGAGCGCAACAGGCCGGTGATCGACGGAACCACGGTCATCGACGGCGTCGTCCACGGCTACAACTCGCCGCCCGAGACCTACACCCATCCGATCTCGAAACTCGTCGTCGATTCGTTGTATCACGGGTACCACAAGATCTTCTCGCCGCGGGGCGAGCGCCGCTGGCTGCTCGATCAGGAGCGCTTCATCCGCGCCGACGCGGCCCTTCTCGGCGGGGCCGTCTTCGAGGAGAGCCAGACCGACTTCTGCGTCTACCACGACATCCCCTTGTACGGCCTCTACAAAGGGGGAGCCTCGCCGCTGTGGGTTGGCCGAGAACTGCGCGAGCGCCACCCCGATCGCGTCGCTCTCTTCGGTGGCATCTGGCCTTCGCACCAAGACCCAATCGGCGAAGTAGACCGCCTGATCGAAGAGGAGGGCGTCGTCGGGCTCAAGTTCTACCCCTACGACATCTACGACGGGACCGGGGTCGAGGTTCGGATGGATGACCCCGAGGCGGTCTACCCGATCCTCGAGCACGCGCAGAAGCGTGGGCTGCGAAGCGTCGCCGTGCACAAGGCGATCGCGATGACCGGCTGCCCGATTCAGCCCTTCCATCCACGCGACCTCGAGGACGCGCTGATCGCGTTCCCCGACCTCTGTTTTCAGATCGTCCACGGCGGTTTCGCCTTTCTCGAGGAGACTGCAATGCAGCTTTCCTATTTCCGCAACGCGGCTGTCCTGCTCGAGGGCGCAAGCGCCTACATCGTCAACTCGCCGCTCAAGTTTGCCGAGATCCTGGCTGCGTTTTTGATGGCTGGTGCCGCCGACCGCATCATCTGGGGCACCGGGTGTACAGCGCTTCACCCGCAACCGCTGATCGAGGCGTTCTGGGATTTCGAGCTGCCCGATTCGATCGTCGACGGCTACGGGTTGCCGCCGATGACGCTTGAACTCAAGCAAGCGATTCTGGGCGGCAATATCGCCCGCATCCTCGGCCTCGACATCGAGGCGATTGCAGGCACCGCATCGAAGTCCGAAAGTGACGAACTCGCAGAACCCTGGAGCGGGCGGCCTTGCGCGTGAACGAGAAGGCCGTGAGATCGGAGCTGAACGAGATCCTCGATCCGTGCAGCGTCGTCGCGGGGGCGCCCGCCGGCATCGACGAGATCGGCCTGATTCGTGCGCTCTCAGTCGAGCAAGTACGGGGTGGCGTGGCGATCGTGTTGCGGATCGGCGTCACCGAGCCGGGGTGCATGATGGGCGCCTCGTTTGCGATCAAGGCCCGCGAACGCCTCGAAGCCTTGGCTGGCGTTGTCAGCGTCGACGTCGAGCTCGACCATGCAGCCGATTGGGACCCGGCTGATCTTGATCCTGCCTACGTACAGCGGCTCGCGGTCGTGCGCGCGGCGAAAGAGCGAAAGTGGGGGGCGAGGGGCGACAGCGGCGATGATTGACGGTCAGCGGTTCGGTCGTTCGAGCGCGCGCAACAGCGAAGCGACGAAAGTCCCGATGCGCTCGGGCGAGTAGCGCTCGGGGCGCGTCAGCATCAGCCGGCCGAGATGCTCGCCGATCGCGATCAGACAATGCGAGGCGAGCTCGACGTCGACGCCCTCCGGGCCGCCACGGGCCTCGAGCCCTCGTGCCAGTAGCTCCTCGATCCGCTTTCGCACGCTCTTGCGCCCCGCCTCGACGTGATCACGGACGAGCTCGGGCGTGCCCTCGGCGGGCATCAGGATCAGACGCCAGGTGGTCGGATGGGCGCCGACCGTCGTCAAGAACGCCGTCAGCCCGGCGACGACGAGTTCGTCGGGATCCATCGCCGCCTGCGAGGGCAATGCTTCGCTGACCTGCGACAGCGCGAGCTTCTCCTGGCGTTCGAGCAACGCGCGAAGCAGCGTGCCGAGGTCGCCGAAGGCGGCATAGACCACCGGCTTGGTCACCCCGGCGGTTCGCGCGATCGCCTCCATCGATACTCCGGCATAGCCATCGGCGCCAATCACCGCCAAGGCCGAGTCGAGCAGTTGCTCGCGCCGCTGTGCCGGCGGTAGGCGCGGGGCATACTGCTTCTTTGAGGCCGCGTGGGTCATTGCCGAAATCTAAACCGCTTCCTCTCCACGCTGACTACCGGCCGAGCTGCGCAGCGCCGACCCCTCTAGCGTTCCCACCGTGTTCGCCCTCTTTCGCAAGGCGCTCGAGCTAAAGGTGCCGATCTCACTTCGCATTCGTTTTGTCCGCTGGATGGCGGGTGCAGCCCTGCGAGAGTTCCCCTGGGCGCTGGGCGCATTCTGCGTAATCGCGATCGCTTCGCTGATCGCAATGGGTGCCGGAGAATCGACCCTCGGGGTGGTCGCGGTGACGCTGCTGGCTGTCGCCACGATGGCCTTGGCAAGGCTCGTCGGCAGTCGCCACGAGCAGGGCATTCCGTTGCTGAACCACCTCGCTTCCTCCGGCTGGGTCGGCTTCAACATCGACTATCGCCTGAGTCCACGCGCGACCTTTCCCGAACACATCGTTGACGTCAAGCGAGCGATCGCTTGGGTGCGCGAACACGCCGGGGAATACGGCGCCGACCCGACTTCATCTGCATCACCGGTGGCTCGGCCGGCGGTCACCTCAGCGCGCTCGCCGCGCTGACGCCCGGCGATCCGGCCTTTCAGCCCGGCTTCGAGCAGGCCGACACCTCGGTTGCCGCCGCTGTGCCTTTCTACGGTGTCTACGACCTCACCGACGCTGAAGGCGCCTACTACCGCGAGCTGCGCGAATGGGTGTTCGAGCGCTACGTGTTCAAGGCGACGGTCGTTGAGGACCCCGAGCGTTTCCGCGCTGCGTCGCCCACCTATCGCATCCAAGCCGACGCGCCACCGTTCTTGGTGCTACACGGCGATCACGACAGCCTCGTGCCGGTCGCCGACGCGCGCCGCTTCGTGCGCGAGCTGCGCGAGACCTCAGACAACCCGGCGCTATACGCCGAACTCGCGGGCGCCGAGCACGCATTCGACATCCTGCCCAGCGTCAGAACCGCGCGCGTCGTCGAGACGATTGACCTCTTTCTCGGCGCCGTTCGCGCCCGTCATGCCGACTCGGCTTCGGTGGACGCGCTCGAGAGCGCCGCCTGAGCTTCGAGGATCGGTTAGGTTCTCGGCGCCCATCAACAGTATTGAGCGGAGGAGAGCTGTGGACGTAAACGCGCTGAAGAACACCCCCCTGTTCAACGACGTGCCGGAAGATGCGCTGGCCAAGGTCGCGACTTTCGCCACGCTCGAGTCTGCGATGGAGGGCAAGACGATCATCCGCGAGGGCGGTTACTCCAACGACTTCTATGTGATCGAGGACGGCACGGCCAAGGTCGAGCGCGAGGGCGAGCATCTCGCCGACCTCGGCCCCGGCGATTTCTTCGGCGAGCAGGGTCTGCTCGAAAAGCAGGCGCGCTCGGCGACCGTCACCTCCACCTCGCCGATCCGCTTGATCAAGATCGAGCACTGGGAGCTGTCGCGGATGAGGCAGGCGATGCCCGAAGTGGTCGAGCAATTGCGACACAAGGTCGAAGAGCGCAGCAACTAGGCGACGTCTTGGCGGCAAAGCCGCCGTTGCGCGCGGCGGTCTAGACTCGGCCGCGTAAATAGGGCCTGTGGTCAAGGGAAGTCCGGTGAGAAACCGGCGTGGTCCCGCCACTGTGACCGGGCGTACACATTGGGGCATCGCACGACGCAAGTCAGCCACTGAGGCGGCCAGAGCCGCTTTGGGAAGGCGCGAAGCCCGACCCGGAAGCCAGGAGACCTGCCACCGGCCGAAGCCAGTTAAGTCCCTCGAGGAAAGGGTGGCTCTTCAATGACCACACGCATCCCCTGCGTTTCCGCAGCATCTGTGTTGCGCCTCACGCTCGTTGCGCTTGCCGCATTCTTCGTCTCCATCCCTGCCAACGCCGGCGCCGTCACTGCCGAGTTGCGGGTGCTGACCCCCGACGCCGTGCTCGATCCGGGGACCAACTACGTCATCGACGACTCGATCACGGTGCGGACCCGTGGCGACGCCGACTGTTTCGGGCCGCCCGGCGGCAGCGGAGCCCAGTACCCGTTCACCGATCCTGTCGCTCTCGGCTTGCTTGCCAGCGGCGCCCGCGCGACCGGCTCGCTGCGCCCGCTCGGCGTCAGCGACCAGTTCGGATTCGGCCTCGTGATCTGCACGATCGGTGGAATCGAGGCGCAGACCGGCAGCTTTTGGTACCTGAAGAGCAACCACGTCGAAGCCGGTGTTGGTGCCGACCAGCTCGAGGTGGCCGAGGGCGACGAGGTCTTGTTCTACCTCGCACCGGACAACTTCCCGGATCCGAATCCGGTCGAGCTCGAGCTGATCGCGCCGGCACGTACCGCCGGCGGTGCACCGTTTGCGGTTTCGGTGATCCAGCATGCATGCGTCACCGACTCGAACCCACCGTTTGCGACGAACTGCCAGAGCAAGCCGGCCGGTGGTGTGACCGTGAGCGGCGGCACGAGCGCAGCAACGACGGCGAGCGACGGCACGGCGATGATCACGCCCGGCTCGTCACCGCGAGACACGCTCGTCGCCACCCGGGGCACCGACATTCCCTCGAAAGCACTGCGCGTTTGCGTCAACGGCGAGCTTTCGGCATGTCCGAGCGTGCGTGGTGAGCGCTTCGTCGGCAGTCCCGACGCCGACAAGATCGTGGCGACCAAGGGCGCGGATTCGGTTCGCGCCCGCGGTGGCGACGACACAGTTCGCGTCGCCGGCGGCTTCGCCGACAAGGTCGATTGCGGCCCGGGCGACGACAAGGCGATCGTCGATGCCGCCGACAAGGTCTCACGCGATTGCGAGAAGGTCAAGACGAAGTGAGCTGCGGTCGCAGTCGGAGGTTCACGATGGTGGGCGCTTTCGCGCTCGCCGTCGCGAGCTCCGGCTGCGGCCTCGGTGCCGGCGAGCCGACGCAAGGCGAGGCGACGCTCAGTGTCACCCGTGACTATGGCTCCGGGCAGCTTCTCAAGGCGACCGAGACCGAGCCCGCCGAGACCGAGACCGTGATCCGCATGCTCGATCGCGAGGCCGAGATCACCACCCGATACGGCGGCGGCTTCGTCCAGTCGATCGAGGGCATCGAAGGCGAGACCGCCGCTGGGCGTTCCTACGACTGGTTCTTTTTCGTCAACGGGATCGAGGCTTCGACCGGTGCCGCCGAAGCGCAGGTTCGCGGCGGTGATCGCATCTGGTGGGACTACCGTGACTGGACAAACGCGCTACGCACCCCCGCCGTTGTCGGATCGTGGCCGGAGCCGTTTCTCCAGGGCTCGGCCGGAAGCGACCGGATCCCGGTGCGGATCGAATGCTTCGGCAAGCGCGCTCCCTGTAATGAGGTGCGCGACACGTTGGCCGAGCAGGGTGTCGAGGCGAGTATCGAAACGGCCGCTAGCGGCGGGCCATCGTCGTTGCGTGTGCTCGTCGGGCGCTGGGAGCAGGTGCGCAGCGATCCACTGGCAAAGAACCTCGCGCAGGGACCCGAGGTGAGCGGCGTCTTCGCCCGCTTCGCCGCCCGCCAAGGGTCCGGCTGGAGCCTCCAGGCGCTCGATGAGCGAGCCGAGGTGGCTGCCGAGTACGAGGCCGGCGCCGGCCTTGTGGCGGCCATGCGCGACGGTGAGAAGCCCGCGACCTGGCTCGTCGCCGGGGTCGACGCCGCGGGCGTCGACGAAGCCGTCGCCGCGCTCGATGACAGCCATCTCGTCGATCGCTACGCCGTTGCAGCAGATGCCGGCGGCGACTCGGCCGTGCCCGTGGGAGCGACCGAATGAGATCCCCGATCGCCTACGCGCCCAAACCCGGCGCCTTCGCGCGCGTCGGAGCGTTGGCGGCGACGGCCTACCTCGGCTCCTTGGCTGTGGTCGCATTCATCTACTCGAGCCCTGTGGTGTTGGCCGGCGTTGCCGTGGCGGCGGCGACTGCGGGCCTGCTGTGCGCGGCCGGGCGAGCTCTCGCCGCGTCGGCACGCTGGGCTGCGACGCTTGCGATGTTCGTCGTCGCGGTCAACGCGATCGCCTCGCAGCGCGGCGACACGATCCTCGTTCGTGGCTGGGATTTGCCCGTGCTGGGCCAGATCGACGTCAGTGGCGAGGCGCTGGCCGAGGGCGCGGTGCTCGCGCTTCGCATCGGCATCGTGCTTTCGGTGTTCGCCGTCCATTCGGCAAGCGTCGATCCCGACCGCATCTTGCGGCTGTTGCGCCCGATCGCTCGCCACTCGGCGCTGACGGCAAGCCTCGCCACGCGCCTTGTGCCGCTTGCCGCTGGAGACCAGGTTCGCCTGCGCGAAGCCGCTGCCCTACGCGGGCCCGGCGCCGCCTCGGTCGGCCGGGCCGCGATCGTGCGCCGGCTTGTCGCGGGCTCGCTCGACCGAGCGGTTGACGTCGCCGCTGCGCTGGAGCTGCGTGGATACGCGCGGGGAGTTCCCGGGTGCAACGACGGGCGCGCCGGCTCGCGCCACGACTGGCGCTTCATTGCGGCTGGGATCGCGATCGTCGCCGGCGCCGTGGCGGCCCGCGTGGCCGGCGTTGGCAGCTTCGAGGCTTATCCGAGTATCGAGCTCGACATCGGCGCGGCGACCTTGGCGCTTGCTGTCTGCCTGCCGGCGGCAGCTGCGCTGCCCTTCGTCGGCCTCGATCGCGGCTCTATCCGCCAGGGACTAAACCGTGGCTGAACCGCTCGTCGAAGCGCGCGGGTTCTCCTACGCCTATCCCGGCGTCACCGCTCCGGCGCTCGCCGACATCGACCTCGAGTTCGGCGAGGGCGAGTTCGTCGTTCTCGCCGGGCGCTCAGGATCGGGTAAGTCGTCGCTGCTGCGAGCGCTTTGCGGCCTGATTCCGCACTACCACGGGGGTACCGCTGCGGGGCAGCTTCGCGTCGGCGCCCTCGACGTGCGCGAGAACGGCCCGGCCGAGCTCGGCGGCCTCGTCGGCCTCGTCGGCCAGGAGCCCGAGACGCAGATCGTCTCCGCGACCGTGCGCGGTGAGCTCGAACTGCCGCTCGAGCTTCGCGGCGAGACCGCAGCGGCCCGCGCCCGCGCGATCGAGGAAGTGACTCTGGCGCTTGCCATCGCCCACCTGCTCGATCGCCCGACCGACACCCTGTCCGGTGGTGAGTTGCAGCGAGTCGCGCTAGCCGCGGCGCTGGTGTTGCGTCCGCGCCTGGTCTTGCTCGACGAGCCGACATCGCAGCTCGACCCGGTCGCCGGTGACGAGCTCATCGGCCTCCTGCGTCGGCTCAACGAGGAGTGGGGGATGGTCGTGGTGATGGCCGAGCACCGCCTTGAGCGCTGCCTCGCGGCCGCCGATCGTGTCGTCGCGATGGCGGCCGGGACGATCGCCTTTGACGGCAACCCCTGCGAGTTCGGCGAATGGGCCGGCGGCGCTGACCCCTCGCTGCTGACTCCGGCGATGCGGATGTTCTCGTTCGCGGGGGTGCGGCCGTTTCCCGTCGCGGCCAAGGACGCCCGCCGAGCACTTGCCGCATGCGGGATCAAGCTGCCGCTGCATCGACAACGCACGCCGCGAGGCGAGGTGGCGGCCGCGGGCGGCAGCGAACTGGCGCTCAGCGCTCGCGACCTCTCGGTAGAGCTCGACGCCGGCTCGGGGCCCCGCGATGTCCTCCGGGGCCTCGACCTCGAGATCCGCGGCGGAGAACGCGTGGCGCTGATGGGCCGAAACGGGGCGGGCAAGTCGACACTGTTGCGGGCGGCTGCCGGACTCGTTGCTGCGGCTCGTGGTCGCCTCGAGGCGCCGTTTGGCTTCGCCTTGTTGCCGCAGAGCCCAAGCGATCTTTTCGTGCGCGAGCGAGTGGCTGACGAACTGCCCGGTGAGGACGGGCGTACTGCCCTGGCCGCGGTCGGGCTGGAGTGGGCCGGCGATTGCGATCCCCGTGACCTCTCCGGCGGCGAGCGCGAGCGCTTGGCACTGGCGATAGTGATGGCAGGGCGAGCCGATCAGCGTCCAGGCGTGATCGCGCTCGACGAGCCGACGCGAGGCATGGACAGCGCCCGCAAGGACGAGTTGCGTGAGTGGCTTTCGGAGCTTGCCGGCGCGGGCTCGGCCGCCCTCGTCGCCACCCACGATGTCGAGTTCGCTGCCCGCTTCGCCCAGCGCGTGGTCCTGCTCGGCGACGGCGAGCTGATCGCAGACGGGCCCGCCGACGAGATCCTCTCCGGCGGCTGGTACTTCGCCACCGAGGTCGCCCGCATCCTCGGCGGCGACGGCGCGATCACGCCTGAACAGGGGGCCGCCGCGATCACCAGCGCGCTGGCCGGGGCCAGTGGCGAGGGACCCATCGACCCTGCTCAGGGAGCCGCCCCGGCAACCGGCCCGCTCGCCCGGGCTAGCGACGAAGTCGCGGTCGGACGCGCTTACGACCTGCCGTTCCGTAACGCGTCGTCGCCCGGCGGAAACGTAGCCGCAGGCGAGGCTTCCGGCGGAGTTATTCCCGAGCAACTCAGCGGCCCCGGATTCCTCCGATGACCTGGCAGGCCTCGGTTTTCCTCGCGCTCGCGCTCAGCGTCGCCGGCGGCTTTTGGTGGTACGAGCGCGCCTGGCCCTCGGCACGCATGGTGGCGCTCGTCGCCGCACTGGCTGCCCTTGCGGTCGCAGGCAGGCTCGTCTTGGCGCCCATTCCCAACGTCGTCGCGACAACTGACATCGCCCTGATCACGGGATATGCGCTCGGCGGGCCCCCCGGCTTCGCCGTCGGCGCACTGGCGGCGCCGATTTCGAACATTTGGCTCGGCCAAGGGCCGTGGACCGTGTGGCAGATGGCGGGCTGGGGTCTTGTCGGCCTGGGGGGTGCGTGGCTAGCAGTGATCACACGGCGGCGCCTCGGCCGTTTCGGTTTGGCGGCTATGTGCGCGTTAGCCGGCCTCGCCTACGGCGCGCTGCTCGATCTCTCGGTCATGGTCACTTACGGCGGTGAGCAATCGCTCGATCGCTTTCTCGCCCTGTCGGTGCGCGGCATTCCGTTCAACGTTGCGCACGCCATCGGGAACGTCGCCATCGCGCTCGCCGCTGGGCCGGCGCTGGTGCGGATGATCTCTCGCTATCGCACTCGGTTCGAGTTCAGCTGGCCGTCTCCGGCAGCGGCCGTGTCGCTGTTCGCCACCACGCTGGTTGCGGCGACTGCGCTCGTCGCCAGCTCGCCAACTGGCACCAACGCGGCAGCGCCGCTTCAGCGCTCGGCCGCGAATGAGGCGCGCGGCTGGCTGATCGACCGACAGAACAGCGATGGCGGCTTCGGCGCCTCGCTCGACTTCCCCTCGAGCCCGGCGATGACCGGCTGGGTCATGCTCAGCCTCGAGGCCGCTGGGACGAATCCGCTCGACGTCACCTCAGGCGGTAATGACCCGGTCGACTACCTGCGCTCGCAGATCGCCCGGCTGAAGTCCGTCGGCGACCTCGAGCGCACGATCCTAGCCCTTGTCGGTGCCGGGATCGACCCGCGCGAGTTCGCCGGCAAGGACCTCGTTGCCGAGCTGCGAGAGCAACGCGACGGCGACGGCTCCGTCGACGGCCAGACGAACTTGACCGCTTTCTATGTGCTCGCCATGCGCGCCGTCGGCGCCGAGGCGTCCGAGCTCGCCCGCTCGGCCCGCTGGCTGCGCCGGGCACAGGGCGACGCCGGCGGTTGGGGTTTTCAACCTCAGGCCGTGAGCGACCCCGACACCACTGGCGCAGTTGTGCAGGCGCTTGCGGCTGCCGGCTCCGGCGGCCGGGCAGCCGACGCGGGCGCGCGCTGGCTGCGCCAGGCTCAGCGGCGCGGGGGCGGTTACGCGCTGTCGACCAGTGGTGCCATCAACACCCAGTCCACCGCCTGGGCGGTCCAGGGGTTGGTTGCGGCCGGCGGGGGTGGGGCCCCGGTCGCGGACGCGATCAAATACTTGGACTCGCGCCAAGTCGCAGACGGCCATTACCGTTATTCAGGCTCCAGCGACCAGACCCCGATCTGGGTCACAGCCCAGGCCTTGCTCGCAGTCGAGCGCCAAGCGTTTCCGATCTCGGCGGTGGCGCGCAAAGGGAATACGTCGCACGGGGAGTCTGCGGGCCAGCGTGGCGGCGGGGCCGACACCGACGGCGCTGGCGGCTCGGGCGCCTCCAACGTTGGCAGCTCGGTTGCGGGCGGCTCGGGACTTGGCGCGGGCGACGGTGCCGGCTGGAACAGCGGCAATCGGGGGGGAGGGGGCTCTGGTGGTATTGGCGGCACGGGAGGCGGTGGCGGTGCTGACGAGACTGGTAGTGGTACGACTGCCGGTCCTGGCTCGGCGACAAGCGTTGATGTTGACCAGCCAACGACGGCGGACGAGGCGACGAGCGGCGAGAGCGCGGCCCCGGCCCCCGCGGGAGCGGCAGAGGCAGTTGTAGTTCCAGTTGAGCGGTCGGCTTCAAGCGACGACGGCGTCAGCTCCTATCTGATCGGCGCCGCGGCGTTTGTGGTGCTCGGCCTTGGCGCCGGCTTCGTCTGGTACCGCGACAGCATCCAGCCGTAGCCGGCTTCCCGCGCTCCTCATGGCATCACTTCCCTCGAACCTCACTCTCGCCAGACTCATCCCTGCCGCGCCTTCACAGTTCACCGCCGAGCCGGGGCGCTAGCGTCTGCGGCGATGGAGGTCGAAACCGCGATCCGCACGCGCCGCACGCACAAGGCCTACAAGCCCGAACCCGTCTCGCGCGAGACGCTTTCCGAGTTGCTCGATCTGGCTCGCTGGGCGCCCAATCACCGCCTCACCAACCCCTGGCGCTTTCGTGTCGTCGGCCCACAGGCGCTGGAGCGGCTGAAACTCGCCGCCGGGCCCGAGGCCGCGGTGAAGCTCGCGCGTGCTCCCACGCTCCTCGTCTGCTCAGCGTCGCTATGCGGCGATCAACTCACCGACGAGGAGGATCTGCACGCGACTGCGATCGCCGCGTACATCGTTCTGCTTGCCGCACACGCACGCGGGCTCGTCGGCTATTGGCGCACGCCCGACGTCTTGCGGCGCCCGGCGGGCCGCGACGCTGTCGGCCTCGAGTCCGGCGAACGGTTCGTCGGCCTGCTCTACCTCGGCCATCCCGTTCAGGATCAATCGCCGCCCGAGCGGGCTCCTGCCGCCGATGTCATCACCTTCCTCGACTGATGCTCACTCGCGCTGACTCGATCGCGGCCGTGACCTCCGAGCGCTTCGATGTAGTCGTCGTCGGCGGCGGCATCACGGGCGCCGGCGCAGCGCTCGACGCTGCCTCGCGCGGCTACTCGGTTGCGTTGGTGGAGCGAACCGACTACGCGATCGGAACCTCAAGCCGCTCCTCGAAGATGGTCCACGGCGGCCTTCGATACCTGCAGAACTTCGACCTCGGCCTCGTCCGCGAGGCGCTGCTCGAGCGCCAGCTGATGGTGCAGCTGGCGCCGCACCTGGTCTACCCGACGCCATTCTTGGTCCCAACGCTGGGCGAAGACAAGCGCAATCGCCTGATCGGCATCGGCCTCAACATGTACGACGTGATGGCGACCACGCGCGTCGTCATGTCTCGCCGCGAGCGGGCCGAGCGCGCCGCGGATGGTGACTACTGGGCTCCGGATCGACACCGCACGATCTCGGGCGAGGAAGCCGTCGGGATGGTCCCCGCCCTCGCCGAGCGCGACCCGCGCGAGGCCTACATGTTCTACGACTGTCAAACCGACGATGTCCGCCTCGTGCTCACCGTCCTCGGCGAGGCCGAGCGCTTCGGGGCTGTGCCGCTCAACGGCGCCGAGGTCACCGGCCTGATCGATCGCGACGGGCTTGCCGACGGCGTCGAGTGCATCGACACCGAAAGCGGCGAGAAGTTCGTGATCGAGGCCGACAACGTGATCAACGCGACGGGGGTGTGGGCCGACCGAATACGCCCCGCGGAGCTTCACGACGAGGCCGAGGTGCCGCGGATTGCTCCCAGCCGGGGAACACACGTGACGGTGCCGATCGAAAAGCTTGCCGTTACCAGCGCCGCCTGCATCGTTCCCGCCGGCGAAGATCGCACGATCTTCGCGCTGCCTTGGTATGGGCGCGCCCTGATCGGCACAACCGACAACGACTTCGATGGCGACATCGACCACGTTCAACCTGCCGAGACCGACATCGGCTACCTGCTCGAGGCCGCGAACAAGTTCTTCGGCACCGAGCTGAGCGAGTCCGATGCAACCGGCGCGTATGCGGGTGTGCGTCCGCTGATCTCCACCGGCGACCCGCGAAAGTCGGTCGACATCTCGCGCAAGGCTGAGCTCTACGAAACGTCGTCGGGGATGCTGACGATCACCGGCGGCAAGCTGACGACCTGGCGGCGGATGGCAAAGCACGTTGTCGATCGCATGGTGGAGCGAGAGGGCCGCGTCGCTCCCTGTCGCACCGACGACATCCCGCTCGGCATGGGCGCGGGGGACGGCGAGCTCAATCCACCCGAGAACCTGAGCGAGGACGACCTACCGCAGGGCTATCGCGAGCTGCTCGGATTTCGCTACGGCCACTTCGGCCGCCAGGTGCTGAGTATGTGTGGTGAACGCCCCGAGCTCGCGGCACCGATCGTCGAAGGCCAGCCCGACATGCTGGCCGAGGTCGTAGTTGCAGCGCAAAAAGAGCAGGCGCGCTCGGTCGCCGACGTACTCTTGCGCCGAACCCGCCTCGGCCTGCTGGCAGCGCCGCAGCTGCGAACGGCGCAGTCGGTTGCAACCGTGGCCGAGACGCTCGGAGCGGAACTCGGCTGGGACGCGGGCCGCGTTCGCGCCGAGGCCGAGCACTGGGTTGCAGACGCCGCCGCCGAGGGCATCGATCCGGCCCATGCCTAAAGGCTGGGAATTCACGGTGCGTTAGCCTCCGGCGCTCGATGGCAACCGAGTTGCAAGACCTGCACCTGGCAGAACTGCACGAGCGCGCAGCCGACGCCGGCGTTTCTGACTACCGAAAGCTTCCCCGCGAGAAGCTGATCGAGGCACTCGGCCGCAAAGGCTCGGGCATCGTCGACGACGAGGCCGATACCGACGAGCTCGTCGTGGTCGACGCCACCTTGCTTGACGACGCGCGCGACGAGCCGGTCGAGTTAGACGCCGGCGGCCCCGAGGAGGGCGAAGAACGTGGCGAGGACCTGCCGACCGAGCAGGTTCGCGGGGTGCTCGAGCTGACCCGCCAGCGCTATGGCTTCCTGCGTCTGTCCGGGCTCGAATCCGAGGAGGCCGACGTTTACATCTCTGCTGCGCAGGTCCGTCGTTGCGAGCTGCGCTCCGGCGACGAGGTCTCGGGCCCGGCGCGCGGCCCCCGCCGCGGTGAGCGCCATCGCGCCCTCGTCCACGTCGATCAGGTCAATGGTCACGAGCCTGAGACTGGGGAGCGCATCGACTTCGACGCTCTCGCACCGGTGATCCCGGAACGCCGCATGTATCTCGGCGATGGAGCCGAAGTTCTTGTGCGTGCGGTCGACTTGCTCGCCCCGCTTGCTTTCGGGCAGCGAGTCCTGATCCGCGCCGCCTCACGCTCGGGCCGCACAACCCTGCTGCGCCAGATCGCCCGGGCTGCCGCGGGCAACGAATCCGCGCGCCTGATTGTCCTCTTGGTCGACGAGAGCCCCGAGGAGGCGACCGCCTGGCGCGAAGCACTGCCGGGGGCAGAGTTCGCGATCGCAACCGCCGAGATGGCGGCTGTCGAGCAGGTGCGTGTCGCCGAGCTGGCGCTCGAGCGGGCCCGCCGCGTCACCGAGTCGGGCGGCGACGCTGTGCTGGTTTGTGACTCGCTTTCGCGGCTTGCCTTCGCGACCGGCGACGGCACCGAGGCGAAACGACTTTTTGGCTCCGGGCGCAATCTGGCAGGCGGCGGCTCATTGACGGTGGTCGCGACGGTGCTCGCCGATGCACTCGACGAGGGTGCGGCCGAGCGGGCTGTGGCTACGACCGAGAGCTCGCTCATCGTGCTCGACCCCGAGCTCGCGGCGTCTGGCGTCACGCCGGCGATCAGGCCGGCCGAGTGCCGAGTCTCAAACGAGGACCAGATCCGAAACGGGGACGAGCTCGAGGCGGCGCGCAAGCTGCGCACGCTGCTCTCGGAGTTGAAGCCTTCGGACGCCGCAGCGCTGCTTCGTGAGCGCATCGAAGCGACAGCTTCGAACGCCGAGCTGCTCGGCTCGTTTTAGCGCAGCCGTTTTATTCGACCGGTATCGGCTCGCTGTAGACGACCATCCACCAGCGACCCTTCTCTTTGAGGAACTCGACGCTGTCGACGTTCGCGTCGCTGACCTCGGCGATCGCCTTGTCGTCGTCTATTTCAACCGAGTCGATGCTGAGCTCGACGCCGGGCCCGAGGTCCGTACCCGCCTGTTCCATCGCAAAGGTGTTGATCTCGATGCAGGACTGAATCTGCCCCCCGCCGAGCAGGCTGGGAGGTAGAACCTGCTCACACAGAAGCTCGGGATCGGCCTCGGCGACTGCGGTCTTGTAGCGCTCAGCGACGGCGCGGATCTGATCCTCGTCGCTGCCGGCGGTTGGATTCTGCACGGGAGGGGCGGGCGTATCGCTCGCGTCGTCGCCGCAGGCCGGGATGGCGACCATCAGAATCGTGACCGACACGAGCGTGCTCACGCGGACCGATTTCACCCGCGAGAGGCTAGCGGCGATATGCGAGGCCGGACCAAGACGGCTCGCGCGAGAGCTCGATCGGCTCGGCGTCGCGGTCCGGCTGCACATACCCGAAGGTGTGACTCTCGTCGTCGAAGACGATATCGAGCTCGCCTTCCTTGACGCGCTGGTCGAGCCAGGCACCGCGGAAGACCAGGCGGCGAATCCAATGAACGAGGCTGCGGTTCGCCGGTCCGACGAGCTCGGTCCAATGCTCGTTGATGTGCTCGCCGAGCGGGGAGGTGGGCTCGCGGATCTCGCCGTTGACTGCGAGCTCGAGCAGGTCGTGAAGCTCCTCGGCGATCAGCCCCTGGTCGACGAAGTCGAGCTTCACCGCGGCCTGTTCGACGCGCTGTGAGAAGTCCTGCTCATTGAAGGCGAAGCGAAGCTCCCCGTACTCGAGCACGTAATCCGAGCCCGACTCGTAATTTCCTCTGCGAGTTGCCTTCTCCACCGATTTTCCGACTTTCGTGTGCCTGCCCCGATCACTCCCAGCGGGGCCTCCCAGGTGCGAGCATCTTGTCCAAGTCGAAAGCTTCGCGCATCCGCGCCGGCGCCGCTGAACGAGGGTTTGCACCTTCGCCGTCGAAGGGAGCACGTTCGGCTCGATTCGCGGACTACGTTCAGCTCGCTTCGCGGCCTACGTTTCAGACTTCAAACGCGAGTCCTCGAGGTCGAGCTCGCGCTCGATCCGGCGCAGGGCCTCGTCATTGATCTTGGCAAGGACGGTGAACAGCGCGAGGTCGGTGTGCATCTCGCTTAGTTTTAGCTACGACCGGTTTCCCACCTCAGCGGCAACTCGGTCAAGCCGTAGACGCCGTGGATCGAGTCGTAGGCCGGGTCGCGCTCGAGCGTTAGCCCCGGCATGCGCGGCGCGAGGTAGGCGAGTGCCTCGGCGAGCTCGGCCCGCGCGAGGTTCGCGCCGAGGCAGTAGTGGATCCCGGCGCCGAAGGTCAGCGCTCGGCGGCCGGCATCTTTGCGAGTGATGTCGAAGTCGGCGCCGCCACCCGCCTCGTCGCGGTTGGCTTGATGAGCGCAGACGACGATGATCGTGCCCGCGGGGAAGACGACGTCTCGATGCTCGAGCTCGGACTCGACGATGCGGGCGGTGAACGGGGTGACCGGTGCGACGCGGATGATCTCGCCGACGGCGGCGGCGGCGCGCTCGGGCTCCCGCCCCAGCAGCGTCCACTGCTCGGGGTGGGTGGCGAACAAGCGCAGCGCGTGGGCGAGCTGGGACTGGGTCGTGTCGACACCTCCAACGAGGACATTGAGCACGAGGTTTCGCAGCTCGGCGTCGTCGAGGCGATCGTCACCGTCACGCGCAGCGATCAGCATCGAAAGCAGGTCGTCAGCCGGCGCGGCGCGCTTTCGCGTTACGAGCACGTCGAGGTAGGCGTACAGCTCCTCGCAAGCACGCTCGACCTCGGCGCGATTCTGGGCCAGAGTGGGGCCGTCGAACTGGAGCTGGATCCAGCGCGACCAGGCGGCGAGCCGCTCGGCGTCGGCGGTCGGTGCGCCCACGACCGTTGCGATCGTCATCGCCGGGTACGGGCGCGTCAGCGCGGCTACGGCTTCGCAGCCACCGGACTCGGCGACCGCGCCGAAGAGCTCGTCGAGGAAGCCGCGCATCACGGGACGCCACCGCTCCGCCGCCCGTGGCGTGAACGAGGGGTTGACGAGATTTCGCAGCCGCCGGTGATCGGCGCCGTCAAGGTGCAGGATGTTGCGTGCGACTTCCTCGCCCAGCGCGCCGTCCTTCATCTCGAACAGCTCCGCAAGCGCCTTGCCCGGAAAGGTCGCCTGCTTGGAGCGCAAGAAGAACTCTCCGGATTCGCGATCGAGCACGACGTAGCCGAGCTGTGCGCGGGCGATCCAGCTCTCGGCCGCGAGCTCGGCCATGCGGGCGTCGAAGGCCGAGCCCCGCAGAGCCGGATCGAACTCGTCGAACTGCGGCAGGTTCAGCTCGGTCAGGGCGATGGCGCTCATCGCCTTATCTTGCCTGTCTAGGGGGCATTCGGTGCGAAGTCGGGCTTGTAGGCGCCGTGACCGTCTCCGCCTGCCCCCGCCGCTTCAGTCGCGTCCCACTCGCCGAAGTGGCCTCGAGGCGCGTTCCGGTTGCGGTCGATCTCCCCTCCCGCCTGCTCGGGCTCGCGTTCATGCGGCCCGAGCGAGCGGGCGAGGGATTGCTGATCCCGCGTTGTCGCAGCGTGCACACATTCGGCATGCGGTTCGCAATCGATCTCGTTTTCCTCGATGCCGAGCGCCGGCCGTTGCTAGTGCTGCCGGGGGTGGGACGGAATCGCGTCGTACGCGAACGCCGCGCCGAGGCCGTACTCGAGCTGCCCGCAGCGAATACGACGGCTCTGTGATGCTGTCACTCGAAGAGCCGCAGGCAAGCGTGGTCGTCTGCGACGACGACCCGCCGACACTGGAGTTGCTCTGCGATCAGCTCGAGGCCGAGCAATTCGCGGCCCTGCCGGCGCCGACGGCCGCAGACGCCTTGCGCCTGTGTCACTTCAAGCAGCCCGACATGTTGTTGCTCGACATCAACCTCCCCGACGCCGGCGGGCTGGACGTCCTGCGTGAGATCCGCGCTTGCGAGGGCATCACCGGCTGTTACGACCCCGACCTGCCGGTGATCGTGCTCAGCGGCCGCAGCAGTGACGCCGATCGCATCCGCGGCCTCGCCTGCGGCGCCGACGACTACGTCGTCAAGCCGTTTCACATCCAAGAGATCGTGTTTCGCATCCGCGCCGTCCTGCGCCGGCGCGACGGCCGCCGTGAAGGTCCGATCCGCGTCGGTGAGGTCTGGATCGACACCTCGCGGCGCGAGGTTCGAGTCGGCGGCGAGCCGGTGCAGCTCGCAAACAAAGAGTTCGCCCTGTTGCGCACGCTTGCCAGCGAGCCCAACCACGTCTTCACCAAGGAGGAGCTACTACGAGAGGTTTGGGGTTATCGGTCGCTGGGACGCACTCGCACGCTCGACTCGCATGCCAGTCGCCTACGGCGCAAGCTCGATCCCGAGTCGGGGCGCTTCGTGGTCAACTGCTGGGGCGTCGGCTACCGGCTTGTCGACGGCCCACCTGCCGATGATCGAGCTGGTCGCTGAGGTCGGCCCTGCGGCCTGGCCGCTGGCGCTGACGATGGCAACATTGGCGGTCGCCGACCGCGTTCGCGCAGGCCGGCGCCGCGAGCGGCTCAATCGCGCGCTGCACGAGCTGCGGCGCCCACTGCAGGCCCTGGCTCTGGCTAGCTCGCGACGGGGCCGAGGTGGCCGCGAGCAACTCGACCAGGCGTTCGACGCGCTCGGCGATCTCGATCGAGAGGTCAACGGTGCCAAACGGCACGCCGACAAGGCCTGCATCGAGGTTCACGGCGTCGCCGAGGCAGCAGTGGCGCGCTGGCAACCAGCGGCTGTCGCCATGGGACGACGCCTTTCGCTGTCGTGGAGCGCCAACGGCTCGCGGGTTATCTGCGACCCCGCCGCCCTCGCGCGAGCGCTCGACAACCTGCTCGCCAACTCGATCGAACACGGCCGCGGGCCGATTCGCGTCGATGGCGTTGTTCGCGCCGAGCACGTGCGCCTGTTGGTCGCCGACGGTGCCGATACCGGACTCTGGAACCACGCGCCCGAGCGCGAGGTAGATCTGATGCGACGAGCGCACGATCAAAGGCGAAGCGGCGACGCCCGTCGCGGTCACGGCCTGCGGCTGGTCGCAGATATGGCAGTCGAATGCGGCGGACGTTTCGCCGCCTGTCGCCACGGCACCGGCGCGACCGCCGTGATCGAGTTGCCGCTGGCATCGGCGCGGTGAAAAACAGGCGGAGGCGAGCGTTCGGTTTCGCGATCGCCGCGGCGCTGTGTGCCGGGCTTGCGGCCAGCGCCACGGGTGGTGGCCCCGACGCTACCGCCCAGTACGGGGAATTGCGTCAGGTCGTCGTCGCCTCCGAGGTGCTGCCATCTGGACGCGAGTTGCGCGGCGGTCTCGTTCGGCGTTCGCTAGAGCTGCGGCGAGTGCCGGAAAGCTTCGTGCCGCCGGATGCACTCGTCTCGATTGAACAGGCGCTGGGCCGCACCCCGGCCGCGGCGATTCCGGCAGGCGGTTACGTGCTCGCTTCGCAACTGCGAAGCACTGCCGGCCCGAGCGAGCAGCGAGCGCTGCCGCATCGCCTCGGCCCCGGCCGCCGGCCGGTGGAAATCGCGGTCGAAGCCGCCGGTGCACTCGCGGGCGCGTCCGCGGCCCGCAAGCCGGTCGATGTCGTCGTCACCAGCGAACCCGGCCCGGGGGGCGGCTCCGGCCGCACCTACGTCGCGGCCCAGGCGGTGAAGTTGTTGGCTCTGGTTCCGGCACCAGGCGCCGCGCCCGACGACCTCCTGCCCGGCCCGCCGAGCGACGCCTGGACCGCGACCCTCGCACTCACCCGCGGTCAGTCGCTAAAGCTGATTCACGCCGAGAGCTTCGCCCGTTCTGTCCGGCTGATCGAAAGCTGAGGCCTAGCCGCCGGGCGCTAGAACCGCAGCGGCGATGCTCAGCGCTCCGGCCAAGGCGGCTGCGCCGAGCGCGAGGTGGTGGTGGCTGATCTCGTCGAGGCGCCCAAATGCGGCGGCACCGAGACGATGGCCGAGCAGTAGTGCGGGGATGCATACGATCAGGACGACCCCGCCGGGCAATGCATGATCGAGCCCGATCGTCGCCAGCACGATCGGTGCGGCAATCAGGCTGACGCCGAGCAGCGTCGCGGCGAGCGAGTCGCGCAGCCGGCGGCCTCGCAGGCCGAGGTGCGAGAGCGCCAGCACAAGCACCGGTCCGTTGACGCTGACTGACGTCGTCAAGAGGCCGGCTGTGAAGCCGCCTCCTATCTCGATCGGCGCGGAGCGCGCGGTCGGCGCTGAATCCTCACGCCGCGCCCGCTCGGCGGCGCGAATCTGAACGGCTGCCCCAGTGAGGATGACGACGCCGACGAGGACCTGGAGTAGCTGCTGGTCGACTCGTTCGAGCACCCACACGCCGATCAACATTCCGGGTAGCGCCGCAACCACCACCGTCGCCGACACTCGCCTCGCCACCTCGGTGGTGCGGCGCTCGCTGAAGAGAACGAGTGAGTTGATCGCGATCGCGAGGATGAGGACGAACATCACCGCTTCCTCGGGCGGGTACGCCGCGAAGGCCGCCGGCGCGACGCAAAAAGCAAAGCCGAAGCCGATTGCGGCCTGGATCGACACCCCGACAAGCACAGCGATGACGACGAGGATCTCGAGCGCGCTCATCGCCCCAGCCTCTCATGACCGCAGCGGGGGAGAGATTGCTCGCTCGGCTCGCTTTACCGGGTATCGCCACCGCCGATGACCACGCCCGCGTCCTTGCCGCCGAGCTGCGCCTGCAGCTGCTCGACCGTCGCCGCGACGAGGCCGTCGCCGGAGTCGCGCTCGAGACCACAGTTCACGAGCTGGTCGACGACGCCGCGGCGATCCTCTCCGCGGCCCGTCGCGACCAGATCGCCGAGTTGATCCTCCGCGATACCGTCGGCCTCGGGCCGCTGGAGGAACTGCTGGCCGATGACGAGGTCGAGGAGGTGATGGTCAACGGCCACGAGGCCGTATATGTCGAGCGCCGCGGTCGAGTCGAACGCAGCGATGTGCGTTTCGAGTCCGAGCAGTCACTGCGCGACGCGATCGAGCGAATCCTGGCGCCGGTCGGGCGCCGCGTCGACGAGCTCAGCCCGATGGCCGACGCCCGCCTCGCCGACGGCTCCCGAGTCAACGTCGTGATCCCGCCACTGGCCGTCGACGGGCCGGCACTGTCGGTACGCCGGTTCACCGCGGTGCGGCCCGACCCGGCCGCGCTGGTCTCCTCGGGCACGCTTTCGAATCTCTCATGTGAGCTACTCGAGGATGCGGTGCGGTCGCGGCGCAGCATTCTCATCTCGGGCGGCACGGGTTCGGGCAAGACGACGTTGCTGAACGCGCTCTCGGCCTGGATCGATCCCGCTGAGCGCGTGGTTACGATCGAGGACGCTGCCGAGCTGCGCCTGCGCCAGCCCCACGTCGTACGCCTCGAGAGCCGGCCGGCCTCGGTTGAGGGCAGGGGAGAGGTCTCGATTCGCGACCTGCTTCGAAACGCCCTGCGCATGCGCCCGGATCGCATCGTCATCGGCGAGGTTCGCGGTGCTGAGGCGCTCGACCTGTTGACGGCGCTGAACACGGGCCACGACGGGGCGCTTTCGACCGTGCATGCAAACTCCCCCGAGGACGCGCTGCGGCGGATCGAGACCCTGGCACTGATGGCGGGCGTCGGCCTGCCCCACGAGGCGATCCGCGAACAGCTCGCCCGCGGGGTCGACCTCGTCGTTCACATGGCCCGCGGCCCGGGCGGCACACGTCAGGTGACCGAGGTCTCGGAGGTCCTGCGAGCCGCCGCCGGCGTTGGCGTGCGCGAGCTCTGGAAGCGCGAGTGACGGGCGTCGAGCTCGGCGGGGTCGCGCTCGCCGCTGGGGCCGGCGGACTGGGCGCGGTCGCGCTTCGCGAAGCTGTGCTTGCCTCGCCGGCCGCGGGACGATGGCTCTCGGCGGCCGTCGAGCCACTTCGGCGCGCCGGCCGTGAGGGGTACACGCCGACGGAGGTCGAACGTCGTCGCCTCGCGATTGTCGGCACGCTCGCGATTCTCGTCTCGGCGCTCGTGGTCCTCGGCCCCGGCCCGGCCCCGTTTCTGGCTGCCGCGGGCCCGGCCGCGGCAGCATGGGCCGTGGCCCGACGGCGGTCGGCCTATCGGCGGGCGGTCGAGCGCGGGCTGCCCGAGGTCGCCACCGCTGTTGCCGACGCGCTCGGCGCGGGACGCTCGCCGCGCGCTGCTCTCGGCGCCGCGGCGGCCTCGCTCGAGGGTCCGCCGGCGAGCGAGATGGAGCGGGTTCGAGTCGAGCTATCGCTTGGAGCGCCGACTCGCGACGCGCTCGCCGGACTCAAGCGCCGTGTCGACTCGCCTCGGATCGACTCGTTCGCCGCCGCGCTTGTTTCCCAGCAACTCGCGGGCGGCGATCTGGCGACCCTCCTGCGTCGCTTTGCGGCGGCGGCGGCCGACCGCGATCGCACCGAGGCCGATGCGCGCTCGGCCACGGCTCAGGCTCGCTTCACAGGCTCGCTCGTGGTCGCGATGCCGGTCGGCGCGGCGCTGCTCGCCGAGCTGCTCGAGCCCGGCTTCGTCGCCGGCCTGCTCGCCAACCCAGCGTCGGCCGCGCTGCTCGCCGTCGCGGCCGCATTTCAGATCGGGGGCTTCGCGGCAATAAGGCGCCTCAGCCATGTGGCCGAGCCATGAGCCCCGTGCTCGCCGCGAGCGCCGTGCTGCTCGTCTTCGGCGCCGTGTGGGAGCTCGCCGGAGGTGCCGGCGAGCGCCTCGGTAAGGAGGCTCGAGGTGCGCTGCGCTCGATCTCGGGCGGGCGTGCCAGCTCGCTCGACGGTCTCGCCATCAGGCTTCGCCTACCGCAGCGGATCGCCCGTGCGGGGCTCGGCCATAGCCTCGGCGTCCGCAGCGTCATCGCGGGCAAGTTCCTGTGCGCGGGGCTCGGCTTGCTCGTCGCCCTCGTTGCGACGCCGGTGGTCTCAACGAGGCTTGGGCTCGTGATCGGCGCGACGCTCGTCGCGGCCGGCTTTCTCGGGCCGGACGCATTACTCGAGCGCTTGGCGCGCCGGCGCCGCGCGCGGTTCATCGCCGCACTTCCAGATGCGCTCGACATGCTCGCCGTTGGCGCGGCATCAGGTCGCAACCCGGCGACCGTCTTCAGTGAGATCGCCGGGGGCACCAGCGGCCCACTGGCGATCGAGCTGGCGACGACCGTGGCCGAGATCGAGTGCGGCTCCTCGATTCGAGGCGCAATCGACGACCTCCGCCTGCGCGTCCCCGGCGCCGAGGTCGGAGCGCTGGCCTCCGCGCTCGAGCGCTCGAAGGCATACGGCTCGCCACTGGCCGAGCAGCTACACCAGCAGGCGACCGCGCTACGCCGCGACGCGCGGCGGCTGGTCGAGGATCGTGCTGCTCGGGCGGCCCCGAAGATCCAGCTGGTCGTCGCGCTCGTACTCGTGCCATCAGTGCTGCTGACGCTGTTTGCGGCCATCCTCGCCCACTCGGATTCCTTGCTCGCACGTTTCTGAGCGATACGCTCGCGCGATGGCGACAGCGACGAACAAGGATGTGCTTCGTGGAGGCATCGACCTCGGCGGGACGAAGATTCAGGCAGCGATCATCACCGCGAAGGGCGAGGTTGTCGGCGACGCACGCCGTCCGACGCCGACCAAGGGCGGCCCGGCCGACGTCACCGAACAGATGAGTGCCGCTCTGGTCGATGCCGCCGAGGCCGCGGGCGTTGCTACGGATTCACTCGCCGGCATTGGCGTCGGCTCCCCGGGCGACACCGACGAGGCAACGGGCAGCGTTTCCAACGCCCTCAACCTGCCGGGCTGGGAGGGAACGTACCCGCTGGGTCCGCGGCTCTCGGAGGCGCTGGGCGCGCCCGTTCTCATCGGAAACGACGTTGACGTCGCGACCACAGCCGAGTTCAAGCTCGGCGCCGGCCGTCCCTTTAGATCGATGCTGGGAGTTTTCTGGGGCACCGGCGTCGGTGGTGGACTTGTGCTCGACGGCGAACCGTGGACCGGGCGCGGGGCGGCAGGCGAGATCGGTCATATGGTCATCAAGCGCGGTGGCGCGCGCTGTCCCTGCGGGCGCCGTGGCTGTATGGAGGCCTACGCCGGACGCGCCGCGATGGAGGCGAAAGCACGCCGCGACTACTCCGATGGCGCCAAGACCGACCTCTTCGAGATCATGGCCAAGCGTGACCGAGAGCGGCTGACGTCATCGATCTGGGAGCGGGCACTTCGCGCCGACGACCCGATGGCGACGAAGTTGGTCGACCGCGCCGTCAAGGCGATCGCCGCCGCAGCGGCGTCGGCGGTGAATCTGCTCGATGTCGACGCGGTGATCATCGGTGGCGGCCTCGGCCTGCGTCTCGGCGAAACGTATGTGAAGAGGATCCGCAAGCGGATGTCCAAGCACCTGTTCGTCGATGAGAACCCGCCGGCGGTCCTGCTTGCTTCGCTCGGCGACTTCGGCGGCGCGATCGGCGCCTCGCTGCTCTTCGACAAGTCGTAAGAACGTGTTCTGACAGTATCCGCGTCATGCAACTCGGCATGGTCGGACTCGGGCGCATGGGGTCAAACATCGTTCGCCGCTTGATGCGCGACGGCCACGAGTGCGTCGTCTACGACGTCAGCGCCGACGCCGTCGCCGCTCTCGCCGCCGAGGGCGCGACAACGGCTGAATCGCTCGACGACTTCGTCGCCAAGCTCCAGACACCGCGGACGGCCTGGGTGATGGTGCCTGCCGGGGAGATCACGGAGTCGACCGTGACCGAGCTCGGCTCACGCCTCGAGACCGGCGATGCGATCATCGATGGCGGCAACTCCTACTACCGCGACGACGTTCGTCGCGCCGGCGAGCTCGCCGAAAAGGGCGTCGATTACCTCGACTGCGGCACCTCCGGTGGCGTCTTCGGTCTCGAGCGCGGCTATTGCCTGATGATCGGCGGCCCCGACGAGGCCTTTGGGCGGGTAAAGCCGATCTTCGCCTCCTTGGCGCCCGGGGTCGATTCAGCCGAACGCACGCCTGGGCGCGATGGAGATCCCTCGCCTGCGGAAAATGGATATCTGCACTGTGGGCCCAGCGGCGCCGGCCACTTCGTGAAGATGGTTCATAACGGCATCGAGTACGCGGTTATGGCGGCCTACGCCGAAGGCCTCAACATCCTCCACAACGCAGATGCGGGTGACCACCAGCGTGAGGCCGACGCCGAGACCGCGCCGCTCACCGATCCCGAGTTTTACCGCTTCGACATCGATGTTTCGGATGTCGCGGAGGTTTGGCGACGGGGCAGCGTCATCGGCTCATGGCTGCTCGACCTGACCGCAACCGCACTGCACGAGTCGCCGACGCTCGAGGGCTTTGCCGGGCGCGTCTCGGACTCCGGCGAAGGACGCTGGACCGCGATCGCTGCGATCGATGAAGGTGTGCCGGCGCCGGTTCTCTCGGCGGCGCTGTACTCACGCTTTGCCTCGCGCGATCTCGACGAGTTCGCCAACAAGACCCTGTCGGCGATGCGCAAACAGTTCGGCGGCCACGACGAGAAGAAGGACTGACTCGCTGAGCGACACTCTGCGGATGCAGGTGGCACCGGACGCCGCCCAGGCAGCGCGCCTAGCGGCCGAGCTCGTCGTCGACGCCGCCGAGTCGGCGATCGCCGAGCGCGGGACCTTCAGCTTTGCGGTCAGTGGCGGCCGCGGGCCGTGGCGGATGTTCGAGCTGATCGGCGATCACGACCTCGACTGGAGTCGGATCGAGCTTTTCCAGGTCGACGAGAGAGTCGCCCCCAACGGGAACCCCGACCGCAACCTCACCCATCTGCTTGCCAGTGCTCCCGCTTCCGCGCTAGAGCGCATTCGCCCGATGGCCGTTACCGACGCCGATCTCGACGCAGCCGCAGCACGGTATGCACAGCTCCTGCCCGAACGCCTCGACCTCGTCCACCTCGGCCTCGGTCCCGACGGCCACACGGCCTCGCTGGTTCCCGGCGACCAAGTGCTGGAGGTCGACGACCGACTCGTAGCCATCACCGGCGTCTACCAAGGGCGCGAGCGGATGACGTTGACCTATCCGGCGCTCGCGGCGGCCCGCCGCATCTTCTGGCTCGTCACCGGTGCCGACAAATGCGATGCGCTGGCGAAGCTGAGGGCGGGGGATCGGTCGATTCCAGCCGGGCGCGTGCAGGCGTGCGACGCGAGCGTGGTCGCTGACGCCGAGGCCGCAGGTGAGGTTCCGGCCGAAGGTCAGTGAGGGAGGCGCCAGAACGATTTCAATCGTGTTCGACGACTTCTTATGCCATAGGCATAACAACGCGTCGAGTGGTGCGAATCTAACCGCAACGACCTCGAACTCACTCCTCATTGCTGCCGCTCAACCAGGCTACGAACCGGCGCGAACCTCGATCCGCTCGACACCGCCCCCGCGACCCACCAGCACCTCGCTGACCAGCGCCGGCGCGAACAGGCCGTGATCGACCACGCCAGGCGTCGCTGCAAGCAGCGCCGCGGTCATGATCGGGTCGCCGACCTCGCCTGAGAAGTCGGCAATGACGCCGCCGTCTGGCGATGGTGCGGCGCCTTCGCGGATCGCAACGGAGCCGAGCGCGCGGATCGTCGCTGCCAGCCCGAAGGACAGCAGCTCGACCGGGATCGGCGCCGTGATCTGCTCGACCATCTTCGACGAATCGGCGATGACGACGAAGCGCTCGGCCGCCGCGGCGACGATCTTCTCGCGAGTGTGAGCGCCGCCGGCACCCTTAACCAGCCAGCCGTCCGGGGCGATCTGGTCGGCGCCGTCGATTGCGATATCGAGCCGCTCGAGCTGATCGAAGGGCTGGATGACGATGCCGAGCTCGCGGGCCTGGCCCTCAGTCGCGATCGAGGTGGCGACGCAGCGGATGTCGAGCCCGCGAGCGGCGAGGGCAGGGAGCAGATAAGCCACCGTCGAACCGGTTCCCAGGCCGACGATCATCCCGTCGGCGACGGACTCGGCGCCGGCCTCGGCTGCGATCCGTTTCTCGCTCTCGGACGTCGAGTTCACGTTCGAGCAATTTACGACCCATGGAGGACACCGAGAGGTCGTGACGTGCTCGCGGGCAGCTCTTGACACAATGAAGCGATGAAATCCACGCAAGCGCTACATGACCTGGGCCAGAGCCTGTGGGTCGACAACATCACCCGGGCGATGGTCGACGACGGCACGCTGGAGGGCTATATCGAGGAGCTCTCGGTCACGGGCCTGACCTCGAACCCGACTATTTTCGACAAGGCGATCGGCGCCGGCGACGCCTACGACGAGCAAATCGGCGAACTGCGCGAGAAAGGCCTCGAGGGCGAGGACCTGTTCTTCGAGCTGGCACTGACCGATCTTCGCCGCGCTGCCGAGCTGTTCGAGGAAGTCCACGAGCGCACTGATGGGGTCGACGGCCGCGTCTCTCTCGAGGTCTCACCGCTGTTCGCAAACGAAGACGAATCAACGATCGCGCAAGCCGCCGAGCTGTGGGAGCGCGCCGAGCGCAATTTCTTCATCAAGATTCCCGGCACGATCTCGGGCCACAAAGCGATCGAGGAGTCGATCTTCGCCGGGATCCCGATCAACGTCACGCTGCTGTTTTCGACCGAGCATTACGTCGGTGCCGCAAAGGCCTACATGCGCGGCATTCGCCGTCGCATCGAGGCGGGCCTAGATCCGAACGTAGCCTCGGTCGCCTCGCTTTTCATCAGCCGCTGGGATGCAGCCGTTTACGACGCTGCTCCCGAAGAACTGCGCAACACGCTCGGCCTCGCGGTCGGCAAGCGAACCTATGCGGCCTACCGCGAGCTGCTCGACTCCGAGGCATGGCTGGATCTCGCCAATGAGGGCGCGCGCCCGCAGCGCCTGCTCTACGCCAGCACCGGGACCAAGGACCCCGATGCCTCCGACGTCCTTTACGTCGAGGGCCTCGCCTCGCCGCTGACGGTCAACACGATGCCCGAAAAGGCGCTGCTGGCGTTTGCCGAGCACGGAGAGGTGGGACAGCCGATACCGGCCGACGGCGGCGACGCCGAATCAACGTTTGCGGCCTTCGCCGATGCCGGCATCGACACCGACGCGGTCGCCGCCAAGCTCCAAAGCGACGGTGCCGACTCCTTCGTCGCCTCCTGGCGCGAGCTGCTGGGGACGATCGCCGAGCAGCGCGAACGCGTGAGCTGACTCCCCAACGGCCCGCGTGGCCTAGGCGATGGTCACTCGTTAGGCGAGGCTCGATTGACATCTGCGGGTTCGCGGGTACGTTAGCCATGGTGAGGCTGACAGCGATACGCCGTTTCGGAGGGGTGGGAGAGTCGGGCATCGCGCTGGCATTCGCGCTTTTGCTCTCGCTGGTCTTCGTTAGCAACCCAAGAACAAGCTCGATCACTCCAAGGCGACCTACAAGTTCACCTCGACCGAGGCGGGCTCGAGCTTCGAGTGCAAGCTCGACCGCAAGAATTACAAGCCCTGCAGCTCGCCACGCAAGCTCAAGCGCCTAAAGCCCGCCAAGCACAAGTTCAAGGTCCGCGCGATCGACTGCCGCCGGCAACGTCGACCCGACCCCGGCCAAGGACAAGTTCAGAGTCGTCTGAGCGGCGCCGCTAGGCTGGGCTGCGTGGAGCGGGCGGCAAGGCACGGGCGGGGATGAGCGAGCTTCGCGAGAGCGCCGCCTGGCAAGCACTGCAGCACCACCACGCCGAAATCGAGCCGCGCCACCTGCGCGAGCTGTTCGCATCCGACCCTGAGCGTGGGCTGCGCATGGCCGCTGAGGCCGCGGGGCTGTACTGCGACTACTCGAAGAACCGGATCACGGCCGAAACCTTGACGCTGCTCGGCGCCCTCGCGGACGAGCGTGGGCTTGTGGCCCGGCGGGCGGCGATGTTCGCTGGCGAGCGCATCAACGTCTCCGAGGATCGCTCGGTACTGCATATAGCCCTGCGGATGCCGCGCGAACGCTCGCTGGTCGTCGACGGCACCGACGTCGTTGCCGAAGTCCATCAAGTGCTCGATCGCATGGCGGCATTCGCGGAGCGGATCCGCAGCGGCGAGTGGAAAGGGCACACCGGCGAGCCGATCCGAAACGTCGTCAACATCGGCATCGGCGGCTCGGATCTCGGCCCAGTGATGGCCTATGAGGCGCTGCGCCATTACTCGCGCCGCGAGATCAACTTCCGCTTCGTCTCCAATGTCGACGGAACCGATTTCACCGAGGCAACCCAGGACCTCGACCCGGCCGAGACGCTGTTCATCGTCGCCTCGAAGACGTTCACCACGCTGGAGACGATGACCAACGCACGCACCGCCCGTGAGTGGTCGCTTGCCGGACTCGGCGGCGACGAGAGCTCGGTCGCCAAGCACTTCGCCGCCGTCTCGACCAACGCCGACGGCGTCTCGGAGTTCGGCATCGACACCGACAACATGTTCGGCTTCTGGGACTGGGTCGGTGGGCGCTATTCGATGGCTTCGGCGATCGGGCTCTCGACGATGGTCGCGATCGGAGCCGACGCCTTCGCCGAGATGCTTGCTGGCTTCCATGCGATCGATGAGCACTTCCTCGAGGCTCCGACGCTGGAGAACCTGCCGGCTCTGCTTGGCCTGCTCGGCGTCTGGTACGCGGACTTCTACGGTGCACAGACGGTTGCGGTGCTGCCCTACGAGCAGTACCTGAAGCGATTTCCCGCCTACTTGCAGCAGCTGACGATGGAATCCAACGGCAAGCACGTGACTGTCGACGGCGAGCAGGTCGACTACGAGACTGGCGCCGTCTACTGGGGGGAGCCGGGGACCAACGGCCAGCATTCGTTCTATCAGCTGATCCACCAGGGGACGAAGTTGATCCCGTGCGATCTGATCGGCTTCCATGAGACCTCGAATCCGCTTGGTGACCACCACGACCTGCTGCTGGCAAACGTCTTCGCCCAGGCCGAAGCGCTGGCCTTCGGCAGCGACTCCGACGAGCCCCAACGCGTCTTCACGGGCAACCGCCCGACGAACACGATCCTCGCCCAGCGGCTAGACCCGCGGACGCTCGGCAGCCTCGTCGCTATGTATGAGCACAGCGTCTTCACGCAAGGAACGATCTGGGGAATCGACTCCTTCGATCAATGGGGGGTGGAGCTCGGCAAGGCCCTGGCGGAGGCGATCGTTCCCGAGCTGCAGGCAAGCGACGAGCCCGCGCTCGAGCACGACAGTTCGACCAATGCCCTGATCAGTCGCTATCGCGCCCATCGCCGCGGTGGCTGAGCCAGTCAGCAACCCTGTCGGCCCCGGACGCGAAGCGGAGGAGCCGACAGGCCGTGGTTCCGTCGCCGCAATCCTCTTCGACGTCGACAGCACCCTGATCTCGACGGGCGGCGCCAGCGACCGGGCCTGGAAGCGGGCGTTCTCCGAGCTCCAGGAAATCGAAGTCGATGTCGGTGAGTACACCGACAAGGGCGTACCCGACCCGCAGGTTGGCCTCGACAGTTTTCGCGGCGCGATCGGCCGTGAGCCGAGCAACGCCGAGATGGCGGCGCTGATGGCGGCGCGCCATCGCCACCTGCCCGAGGAGGTGGAGAATTCGCCTGGCTACCGGGTGATGCCTGGCGTGGTCGAGACGCTCAAGCGCCTCTCCGACGAAGGACGCCTGGTCGGCCTGATCACCGGCAATACCGAGATCGCGGCTCACGTAAAGCTCTCGCGCGCGAACCTCAACCATTTCTTCAGCTTCGGCGGGTACGGCTCGGACGCGAACGCTCGGGTCGACGTCTGTCGCAAGGCGCTCGACCGCGCCGAACTGGTTTCCGGCGGCAGGCTCGATCGGGAGGGCTCGATCGCGGTCGGCGACACCCCGCTCGACGTCGAAGCCGGACATGGGGCAGGGGTGAAGGTGCTCTGCCTCGCCACCGGCGAGTACGGCGAGGCTGAACTGCGCAAGGCCGGTGGCGACTGGGTCGTCGCTTCGCTCTCAGCCGGCCCGCTCCCGTTCTAATCGCTCCCCGGCCTCAGCCGCTAGGCCGCTGCGGCGTAACGCTTGGCCGCCAGGGCCTTGCGCTTTGCCGCTTCGATTTCGCGGTCCTTCGGCGGTGCCGTAGTAACGAGCTCGTCGAGCAGCGTGCGCGTTGTTAGAGCAACCTGCTCGACAGCACGCTCGAACGCTTCGACGTTGGCCTGCGACGGCTTGGTCGAGCCGCTGACCTTGCGCACGTACTGCAGTGCTGCCGCTTCAACCTCCTCGTCGGACGCGGGTGGTTCGAAATTGTGAAGGGTGCGGATGTTTCTACACATGGCAATCAGATTAGTGTGCGGGCCCGAAGATGCCGACCAGCCAGGCAGACAAGGCACAGGCATTCACAGCCCTGCACGCCGGCGAGACATTCGTTGTCCCCAACCCGTGGGACGCGGGCTCGGCGAAAGTCTTCGCTGCGCTCGGCTTCGAGGCGCTGGCGACCACGAGCTCGGCCTTTGCCTTCACGCTTGGTCGGCACGACGGCGAGGTCACGCTCGACGAGCTGATCAGCCATGTCGAAGCGCTCGCCGCCGCCACCGACCTGCCCCTCTCGGTAGATCTCGAGAACGGCTTCGGTCGCGAGCCGTCAGACGCCGCGCAAGCGATCACGCGAGCGGCTGGGGCGGGAGCGGTGGGCGGGTCGATCGAGGACTTCGATCCGGAGGCAGCCGAGATCTATGAGGTCGGCCTCGCGGCCGAGCGGATCACGGCGGCACGTGAGGCCGCCGACCTGCTCGACTTCGAATTCACCTTGACCGGTCGCGCCGAGAACCAGATTCGCGGCAACCCCGACCTCGACGACACGATCAAGCGCCTGCGCGCCTACGAAGAGGCCGGCGCCGACGTCCTCTACGCGCCCGGGCTTCGTGATGCCGCCGAGATTCGGGCCGTCTGCGACGCCGTCTCCAAGCCGGTAAACGTCCTCGGCCACCGGCGATTGTCCATCCCCGAGATCGCTGCCGCGGGCGGCAAGCGCGTAAGCGTCGGCGGCGGGCTCGCCTGGGTGGCGATCGGGTCGATGGCCGAGGCCGCTGAGCAGATGCTCACCAACGGCGATCTCTCGGGGCTGGCTGGACGGGTACCGGTGGACGACTGGCTCGACGCCCGGTAGGTGCTCGGCGATCCTACGAAGGCGGCGTGTCCGAAAGCGTGCTCGCATGGCCACCCATTTCCATCGCCTCCTCATACATCCGCCGCGCCACCGCGGCCGACGCGGTGCAGAGGATGTCGAGCTCCCCCGAGCTCTTCTTGTGCCCCTTGACGTTGGTGACCAGCGAACCGGCGACGAGCTCGAAGGCGAACGCCTCGGGTGAATGGCTCTCGAGCCAGACCAAGAAAGTGGGGGAGAGGATCTGGCGCGCGGTGTTCATATCGTCGCGCTCGCCGATGAAGACCTCGAACTGCTTGTCGACCGCTGCGGATTCGTGCTCGACGCGCTGGCGTTTGCGAAACGCATCCTCGGCGCCGTCGAGAAAGCGAAAGCCGAAGCGCCGCTGGCAAAAGAGCTCGTGCATGAGCGGGGCAGTCTGAGGAAGGTCTGTGATCACGACCGTGTACTTGACGTAGGTCGTCTGCTTGTTGCCGTCGGAGTCGCGAGTCTCCTCCTCGACCGTGTAAAGGCAGAGGCTGCCGTCGAGGCCACCCGGCAGGATGCCGTTGAAGCGCTGTTCCGCATAGCGATGGTCCCCCCGGCGAAGCAACGGGGTAATCGGCGGCAGGTTTGTCTTGCCGTCGATCCGGTTCAGGCCACGCCCCTTGGCGTAGGCGTTGAAGAAGTCGTCGTGCGCGGCGGAGTTGGCGAGGGCGAAGACGATGATTAAGGCGACGACGACGACGCCGCCTGCCGCTGCGGCGCCGATGCCGAACCCGGCCTGGGCACCGACAGCGACCAAAGCGATGCCGGCGATCAGAGCCGTCAAGACCAAGGTGACCGGGCTGAACATGAGCCGGCTGAAGTGATGGCCGCGGGTGTCGTCGGCGTCGTCGGGCACGCTCACAGGCTTCGGCGGCGGCTGCGGCTCGGCAACCTCGGGCGGCTGTCCGGGCGGCGGCACGCTGGTCGCTTTGTTGGCGTCTGGAGGGAGATCGCCGTTCATCGCGCGCAGCCTATATGCAAGCCCAGTTGCACCAGAAGGGGCTTTGCAGGAGGCCGCGAGCAGCTCCTACGAGCGCACTACGGCGCTCGATCAAGCGAAAAAGTGCATCAATCGAAAGCTGAGTAGCAGTGCCGTCCGACGGATCGTTTCCAATTCAGAAGCATCATCGTGTTGCAAAGTGGGACAGAGTGGGTTAGCGTGGCCCAACGAGTTGACCCACGGACCGGGGTGGTGAGGCTCCTCCCACCTCGCCACTCCGGTCCAGATTTCCTTCCACCCCTCAACTCGACCCAATCAACATGGCCTTTCGCAGTCAGTACGAGCACAGCCTCGACTCCAAGGACCGCCTCACGGTCCCCGCTCGCTGGCGCGGGCAGCTTTCGGAGGGAATCGTTCTCGTCGCGGGCCTCGACCCCTGCGTCGAGGTCTACTCGCCGCAGGGTTATGAATCCTTCAGCCAGCGCTTTCTCGGCGACCTCAACCCGCTCGGCCAAGACGGCCGGATGATGAACCGCCGCTTCAACGCCTCCGCTCAAGACGAAGCGCTCGACTCCGCGGGCCGCATGCGGATCGCCAGACATCTGATCGATCACGCCGGGCTCGCCGGAGCTTGCATGGTAGTTGGCGCCGGCGATCACGCCGAGGTCTGGCGGCCTGAGACCTGGGCGCATCACTATGCCGACATCGACCAGCAGGCTGGGCTGATGGCGGAGAAGCTCGCCGCCGGCCCGGGGGAATGACCCGGCGCCGATGGCCACACTGACTTACATGCCCACCGAGCACGTCCCAGTCCTTGCCGCCGAGCTAATCGCCTTGACCTCGCCAGGTCCCGGCGACACGGTCGTCGACTGCACCTTCGGCGGCGGCGGCCACGCTCGCCTCGCCGCCGCGCGTATCGGGCCTACCGGGGCGCTGATCGCGATCGACCGCGATCCGGTCGCCGCCGAGCGCTTTGCCGAGATCCAAAACGAACTCGGCTGTTCCAGCCGCTTCATCGCCGCCGAGTTCTCCGATGCGATCGAACAGCTTGCCGCCGAGGCTGTGCGCCCCGACGTCATCTTCATGGACTTCGGGATGTCCTCGATGCAGCTCGACGCCTGGGAGCGCGGCTTCTCCTACTCCTACGACGCGCCGCTCGACATGCGCATGGACAGCTCGCAGGACCTGAGCGCGCTCGAGGTCGTAAACGAATGGCCCGAGAGCCGACTGGCGACGATCCTGCGCGATCTCGGAGAGGAGCGCCACGCTCGCTCGATCGCCGCGACGATCGCCCGCCATCGGCCTCTGGAAACGACCTCCGAACTAGTCGACGCAATCCGCGAGGCGGTGCCGCCCGCTTATCGCTTCGGTCGCGGCCATCCCGCCAAGCGCACTTTCCAAGCAATCCGGATCGCCGTCAACGGCGAACTCGACTCGATCGATCGCGCGCTGCCGGCGGCATGGTCGCTGCTCGACGAGGGCGGGCGAATTGCCGCGATCTCTTTCCATTCACTCGAGGATCGCCGCGTCAAGCGCTTCCTCGTCGACCTCGCTCAGGGCTGCACCTGCCCGCCAGAGCTGCCCGTGTGCGTCTGTGGCGGCGAGCCCGACGCGGAGCTGATCCCGAGGCGCGCTGTGAAGCCCTCCGAACACGAAATCGAGCGCAATCCGCGCTCCTCTTCGGCGCGACTGCGCGTGGCGCGGAAGGTCCGCGGCGCAGGAATGTCCCGCATAACCGCCGAAAACCCGCCCAGGTAACTGATGGCCGGCACAGCTACAGCCACCACGACGGCACCCGCGAGGCGCGCTCCAGCCCGCCGCAGCGCGCCGAGCCGACGAGCTCCCGTTCGCAAGCCGCCCCCGCGTCGCACTCCCGCGCAGAAACCAGCCGCAAAGCGTCGGCGCACAGGCCACACCCCGATCGGCGGCTTTGTCCCGGTTGCGGCGGCGCGCACGGCCGGAGCGGTCGGCGGTATCGCTGACTCGGGGGTCTTCGTCTGGCTCACGCGCGGACGCTTGTGGATCGGCCTGCTCGGCGGGCTGCTCGTCGGGATCGTCGCGCTCAACGTGATGTCGCTGAGCTTCAGCTCCTCCTCAAGCGGCGCGGCGGGCCAGGCAGACGAGCTTCGGCGCGTGAACTCGACCCTGCGCGCACAGATCGCCGAGAAGCTCTCCCGCAGCGAGGTCCAGGCCGAGGCGACCAAGCTCGGCCTGGGCTGGCCGGCCCCGAGCGTGATCAGCTACGTTCACCCGAGCGCCGATGACGCCGCCGTGGCCGCCAAGCGCCTGCGAAACGGCGAGCTCACGGTTGGATCCTCTGCGGTGGCTGTGAGCGCGGTTCCCGCCGAGCCGATCGAGCCCGTGGTCACGGAAACGGCACCGGTTGCCGAAGTGCCGGTCGCTGATCCGGCGACGGTCGTGCCCGAGGCGACCGCGCCGGTCGCCACAACCCCTGCGGATCCGGCTGTGGCGCCGGTCGGAGCCGTCGCGACGCCGTGAACTTGATCGACCGCCGCGTCGGTCTGTTGTTCGCGGGGTTCTGCGCCCTGCTTCTGCTCGTCGTCTTTCGCGCCGCCTGGGTTCAGGGCGTCAACGGCGGTGAGTACAGCGCCGAGGCCAAGGGGCAGCAGGTCGAGACCGTTGTCGTTCCGGGATCGCGCGGCACGATCTACGACCGCACCGGCGCCGAGCTCGCGGTTTCCGAGGACGCCGCCACACTCTTCGCCACGCCTTATCAGGTGGAAGATCCCGAAGCCACCGCCCACAAGCTCGCCAAGTCGCTTGGCGGTAAGGCCGACCAGGACGAGATCCTCGCCCTGCTGGCCGACCGCGAATCTGGATTTGCCTACATCGAGCGCAAGGTCGACCTCGCTACCGCCAACGAGATCTCAAAGCTCGATCTGCCTGGGATCGGGATGCTGCCCGACAGTCGCCGCATCTACCCTCAGGGCTCGCTGGCCGGCCAGGTGATCGGCACGACCGGAATCGACAACCAGGGCCTGACCGGGCTCGAGGCAGTCGAGGACGAGGCGCTGCACGGCACCGACGGCGAGCGCGACGTGGTTCGCGATGCGCTCGGCGACGAGCTCGAGCGCGACACGATCGCCGCCGCGGCGGCGGGCTCAGACATGAAACTGACGCTCGACGCCAGCCTCCAGGCGGAGACCGAGCGGGTGCTCGCGGGAATCGGCCAGACCTACAGCCCCGATGGCGCAACGGCGATCGTCATGGACCCGCGCAGCTCCGAGGTCCTCGCCATGGCCACCTGGCCCGGGCTCGACCCCCGCGATACCGGCAACCTCGATCTCGAGGCGCTGCGAAACATGGCGACGGGCTTCACCTACGAGCCGGGCTCGACCTTCAAGGCATTCACGGTTGCCGGCGCGCTCGAGGACGGCGTCGTCACGCCGGAGACCATGTTCGACCTGCCGCCGACCCTGCAGATCGCCGACCGCGAGATCGAGGAATCACACGAGCGCGGTTACATCACGCTCTCAGTTGCAGACATCCTCGCCCAGTCTTCGAACGTTGGCGCTGTCTTGATCGGCCTTGCGCTCAACGACGAGTTTGGCGACTCCAATTACGGCGGGCGCTTCGACGGATGGATTCGCAAGTTCGGCTTCGGCGAGCCGACCGGGATCGATTTCCCGGGCGAAGAGCGGGGGATTCTCGTCGACCCGAAGGACTACTCGGGCTCGACCATGGGCAACCTGCCACTTGGCCAGGGCCTTTCGGTGACGCCATTGCAGATGGCCGCCTCCTATTCGGCGATTGCCAGCGACGGCGTCCTGCGCACTCCGCGTCTTGTGCTCGAGCAGGGTGGGGAGGCCGTCGCCCACCCCGAGGGCGAGCGCGTGATCAGCGCCTCCAACGCCGCGAAGGTGCGCGAGATGCTCGAGGGCGTGCTCGAGGCGGGTGGCACGGCCGCAGCGGTCGAGGTCCCGGGCTACACGCTCGCCGGCAAGACCGGCACCGCGCAGAAGGCCATCGATGGCGGCTATTCCGACACCGAGTTCGTCGCCTCGTTCGTCGGCTTCGCTCCAGCGGAGAATCCGCAGCTGCTGGTCACCGTCGTCGTCGACAACCCCAAGGGCGATTACTACGGCGGCACCGTCGCCGCCCCCGCCTTCGGTGAGATCGCCAACTTCGCCCTGCCTTACCTCGGGATCGCGCCCGACCAGGACTAGCTCGGACCGCGACCGCTCGCTCCGGCGCGGTTCCTAGAATCGCAGGTGATGTCTGCGATGAAACTGCGCGACCTGCTCGCCGGCGCCGACGTGATCGAGATCGCGGGCGACGCCGAGATCGAGATCTCGGCGCTGGCCTACGACAGCCGCAGAGTGCGCGAAGGCACGCTCTTCTTCTGCATCCCCGGCTATACGACCGACGGCCACGACTATGCGCGGCTGGCGGTCCAGGCGGGGGCCGGCGCAGTCGTCGTCGAGCGCCGCCTCGAGCTCGAGCCGCACATCGTCCAAGCCCAGGTCGCCGACGTACGGGCAGCGATGGCACATGCGGCGGTGCGTTTTTTCGGCGACCCGACCGACGAGCTCCGCGTTGTCGGCATCACCGGCACCAACGGCAAGACGACGACGGCCTTTCTCGTCCGTCACATCCTTGAGCACGCCGGGATTCAAACCGGACTCCTGGGAACGGTGAAGCAGGTGGTCGGTGGCGTCGAGGAGGACGTAGTACGAACCACTCCCGAGGCGGTCGAAATGCAGGCAACGTTGCGCCGGATGCTCGACGCCGGCGATCGCGCCGCAGCGATCGAGGTCTCGTCGCACGCGCTCAGCCTCAACCGCGCCGATGGCATCCGTTTCGCCGTTGCCGCCTTCACCAACCTGACGCAGGACCACCTTGACTTCCACAAGGACATGGAGGAGTACTTCCTCGCCAAGCGGCGGCTGTTTCAAGGCGCTCGCGCTGAGCACGCGGTCGTCAACCTCGACGATGCCTACGGCGACAAGCTCGCGACCGAATTCGATGCGACTACATTCTCTGCTGCCGGTAACGAACGCGCCGACTATCGCGCGCTCGAGCTTGCGTTCGACGCCTCGGGCTCGCGGTTTCGTTGCGTCACCCCAACTTCTGATGTTGAGGTTGCGCTACCGCTGCCGGGCCGTTTCAACGTTGAGAACGCGCTTTGTGCGTTTGCCTGCACGGCCGCGCTGGGGATCGAGCTCGATCAAATCGTCGCGGCGCTGACGGTTGCCGAACGAGTCCCGGGCCGCTTCGAGCCGATCGACGAGGGCCAGCCGTTCGCGGTGCTCGTCGACTACGCCCACACCCCCGACTCGCTCGAGAACGTGCTCATCGCGGCGCGTCAGATCACGACACCTGGGAGCGGGCTGATTTGCGTCTTCGGCTGCGGCGGCGACCGCGACCGCGACAAGCGCCCGTTGATGGGCGAGATCGCGGCGCGACTGGCGGACGTCGCCATCGTCACATCAGACAACCCGCGCACCGAGGATCCACTGGCGATCATCAACGAGATCCGCGACGGCATGATTGGCCCAGGCGCCGGCGCCCAGATCGAAACCGAGCCTGATCGCCGTGCGGCGATCGCCCGGGCGTTCGCGCTGGCCGCACCGGGTGACACCGTCGTTCTTGCCGGTAAGGGCCACGAGCAGGGCCAGGAGTTTGGTCATGGCCGAAAGAACCCCTTCGACGATCGCGACGTCGCCCGCCAAGAGCTTCTCGCTCTCGCAACCCCGAGCGCGTGATCGAACTGGCGCCGGACCGGCTCGCTGTCGAGGCTGGCGCAGATGTCATCCGCGAGGGCGCGGCCGGGCGTCCAGAGCGAGCGGTGATCGACTCGCGCGAAGTGCGTGTTGGGGACCTGTTCTTCGGCCTTCCTGGTGAGAGCGCAGACGGCGGCGAGTTCGCCGCGGCGGCGCTCCAACAGGGCGCTTGGGGGGTGGTCGTCGATCCGTCGAAGGCGCCGGCGCTGGCCGGCGGCGCCAGCCGCGGCTGGGTATTCGCCGCGACCGACCCGTTGGCGGCACTGCAGTCGCTGGCGCGAGGCTGGCGCCGCGAGCTTGGCTGTCGCGTGGTCGGGATCACAGGCTCGACCGGCAAGACCTCGGTCAAGGACATCGCGCGCGCGATCCTGCCCTTTCGCACGCACGCGAGCCGCGAGAACTTCAACACCGAGATCGGCCTACCGCTGACGATCCTCGAGGCCCCGCCGGAGACCGAGGTTCTGATTTTGGAGATGGCCATGCGCGGGCTCGGCCAGATCGCTGAGCTCTGCGAGATAGCCGAGCCCGATGTCGCCGCAATCACCAACGTCGGGCCAGTCCACCTCGAGCTGCTCGGCACCTTGGAAGCGATCGCTGAAGCCAAGGCGGAGATCCTCGCCGGTCTCGGCGAAAATGGCCAGGCTGTACTTCCGGCCGACGCCGAAGCGCTTCGCCCGCACCTCGGCGACGACCGACAGACGTTGACATTCGGCCCCGGCGGAGACGTCTTCGTCCGCCGCTCACAACGCACCGGTACTCAGATCGAGGCCGAGATCGCTACCGCGTCTGGAGCAGCAGAGTTCGAGTTCGGATTCACCGAGGCGCACAATTTGGTCAATGCGACCTGCGCGGTCGCAATTGGTGTTGCGCTTGGTGCGCGGGTCGAAGCGATGGCGCGTCGGACGGCGGGCATATCCTTCTCGCGGCTACGGGGTGAGCTTCACAAGCTGCCCGGAGGCTCTGTGCTCGTCAACGATTGCTACAACGCCAACCCGATCTCGATGCGAGCCGCGCTCGATCACCTCGCCTCGCTCGAGCCGGCGCCGGGCGGCCGCCGGATAGCCGTGCTCGGCGGCATGGCCGAGCTCGGCCCCGGCGCCGGCGGCTATCACCGAGAGGCCGGCGCCCACGCACGCGCGATCGGTATCGACTCGATCGTCGGCGTCGGCGCACTCGCTCGTGACTATGCGCCCGATCTATGGGCACCCGACGCCACGGCGGCGGTTGACGTGGTTGCCGATATTGCCGACGCGGGCGACACCCTGTTGGTCAAGGGCTCGCGCTCGGTCGGCCTCGAGGCCTTCACCGAGAAGTACCTGCGCCTGATCTCTTCGGCCTCGGCTGCGGGGATGCCACCGTCGGTGAGCGACAAATGACCCCCGTCACGACCTACGCCCAGATTCCCGGCATCGCCTCCGATGCGATCGACAGGGGCGAGGTACTGATCGCCGGAATGGCGGCCGGCATCGCCTCCGATGCGATCGACAGGGGCGAGGTACTGATCGCCGGAATGGCGGCGATGCTGCTGACGATCTTTCTCGGGCCCAAGTTCATCGACTTTCTGCGGGTGAAGGAGTTCGGTCAGCAGATCCGCGAAGACGGTCCCCAAGAACATCACGCCAAGGCAGGAACGCCGACGATGGGCGGGCTGATCATCTTCCTCGCGATCGCGGTGCCGTATTTGGTGCTCTCCGATCGCGACACGGCGAGCCTGGCGGTGTTCGGTGTCGCCTTCGCCTGCGCGGCCTTGGGCTTTGCCGACGACTTCATCAAGATCTCCAAGCGTCGCTCGCTGGGTCTTTCGGCTCGCTACAAGCTGCTCGGCCAGATCGCGATCGCGCTGGCGCTTTGGTGGGTCGCCTACGACGAGCTCGGGTTCGAGCCCGCGCTCGAGTCGCGGATCTTCGACACCGAGATCTACCTCGGACCGGTGCTCTACCTCGTCTTC